>Ga0307511_10000728_pt1 | contig 35066 bp, 19 predicted proteins | sample 13_EM_MG_FD_200266 | JGI IMG/M metagenome (GOLD analysis project Ga0307511, IMG submission 200266) | Populus trichocarpa ectomycorrhiza microbial communities from riparian zone in the Pacific Northwest, United States - 13_EM | ecosystem: Host-associated > Plants > Roots > Unclassified | place... | reverse complement strand
TTGATTCATCGTTGACCAAGGGTATTTTTGGTTTTTCATCTTTAAAAACTCAATGAAATAACTAAATTATAATTAGAAGCAACAAAACTATGACCTAAGTCAAGGAGCTTTTTAATCTTTTCATCCTAGTTTTTTTTTTTGTTATTATCAAATGTGATAAGGACAATTTGATCTTTTAAAAATAAAAAAAAAGAAAAATTATTGGCATGTGCAACTCATAAACCAGCGAGTGACAGGATCTCGTGCCTTTTAGACAACACTTTCAGGCTCCTCTGACTGCTAAACACCGCCTTTCATGGTGGTTTTGTGAGCGAGGCATCGAGATCTACGCGATGGAGGGTCACATGTCAGCAGTGGGCTGGCGGTGTGGTTTCAATGGACTTTTTTCTTCTTTATTTTTTCTTTCTTCTCCTTGTCAAAATACGAAAGTGTCTTTTCATTTGTTTTTTATATCCAATTTGTTTCTTATTCTTTTGATTACTATTTGTTTTTATTTTTTATTAATTATTTTCTTAATTTAGTCCCTTATCTTTTGGTTTCATTTAATTTTTATATTAAATTTGGTCCTTATTTTTTTAATTGCTATTTATTTATTTTTTATTGTTTTTCTAGTTGATTTTTTTTCAATTTCATCCCTTAGTATTTGATTTTGATTTGTTTTTATGTCAAATTTGGGCTCTATTTTTTTTATTGCTATTTGTTTTGTTTTATTTGTTTTGGTTTTTTTTTCTAATTTTATCCCTCAATATTTTATAATTTAGAATTTTACTTCATTATTTTTTAAGGTTTGCCTTCTTTGGCGTTAGTCTCGGGTTCATGCATATGAGGTTATCTCAATACCATATCCAGGTTAACAGGTTAATCTAGATTGACTTGGATTTTTTTTCTTTGTTTTTTTTTTGAATTATTATTTTTTTCATTTCCGCCCTTCGAGATTAGATTCTTTGGTAATTAAGTTTCATTATTTGATTCAGTTTACTTTCAATGTAGTTACCATGGTATCATAACCAGGTCATAGATGTGGTATATTAGCCCGAATGAGATCGGATCAAGTTTTTTTTAATATTTTTTCATTGTTAATTTCTTTGTCAATTTATTTATCATCGCTGCATTTTTTTATCCGTGTTATCGGAGTTATGTGAGCTTATTAAATTCAGTCAATCTTGGTCTCAGTTTTTTTTTTGTTTCTTGTTAATATTCATGGGATTTTCAATCAGAATTTATCTAAAATGAATGTTAATATTCGTGGGATTTTCAATCAGAATTTATCTAAAATGATAATATTTTAATGCAAAAAAAAACATTCATATTATACTGAATATTAATGTTCATATTTGGTCTAATGTGCATAAACTTTACATGTCTGGGACGCAATCGAGAATGGGATATAGATTTGGGACTGAAATGAGATAGGGACGTGGCAATCTGAGGGTGCACACTGCAGAGCGCTCGAGCCAAAACGGAGAGAAAACGCGCGTGCCAATTAAGAAACAGAAACCGGATCTTGAGTCAGGATCTTTTGGTGCTCCTTCTCAGCCTTTGATCTTGATTACTGTATAGAGGGCATACACCATCCGCGTGCGTGTAAGAGTCTCGTACGCTCTTTTCTTTTTCACCTGACCAGTCCATTTCGCATATCAACTTTATTTTAAATTTTTAAAATCAACAATCTCACCCCCACGTCCCCTTTTTATTGTTATTTATTTATTTATTTATCTCAGTCGGTATAATATACACTCTTCTCTTTACACAGAGATGTTCATTCCCAAAAAAAAAAAAGGTGTTCTTGAGAAATACGATGCCATGGCCTACTGGCAGAAATAAGAAATGAAGCAAAATTGGACAGACGAGTAAAACAAAGACAAGAACGTTAAAGTCATTAATGTATTTGTTTTCTATTGTTGTGTTTTGTATGGATAATCATTGTGTTATTTAAATTCGTTTAATTAATAAATTGTATTTTTAAAATTAAATAAGAAGGTGAACTGAAGAGAGTTCATTTCTACCTTTGAGTCTGATAAAAATCATCCACTGTTTTTTTTTTCTCCCCTTTTAACCATTTGGCTTGGTTTATTTTCAAGATTGAATTCTACCAATGCAGTGGAGTTCCTGTATTTTTAACCATTTTATTGGTGATCGAATAAAATAATATAGAGCTTCGATCTTGACAAAAACAATGCAGTGGAGTTCCTGTAGTAGTGGGTACTGGTCTAGGCAGGTGTGCGGTAGCCTATCATATACCCATGTAGCCATGTTTGCAAGGCCAAATAAAAACGTGTTTGACAGTGTGGTTGCGAGTGCTTTTCAAATAGTTTTTCATGCTGAAATACATGTTAATGATGTTTTTTCATTTTTTAAAAATTATTTTTGACATCAGCACATCAAAACGATCCAAAAAGTACAAACCGCACTCAATTTTAGCAAAAAAAAAAATTTCAAAATTTGATGAAACGCAGTTACAAACGCAATGCCAAACGGTGAAACATCTCTAAAACCCTACTCTACTTTTTCGTTTTTAGAAGAAGACAGGAGATGAATGAAGAGTAGAAGACAGTGACCGGCAAATGCCCCGTCATTCGGTCCATCGATATATATATATATATATATATGACACAATTTGAAATTTATCAAAAATATTTTTAAAAAATAAAAAATATATATTATTTTGATGCATTTCTAAGCAAAAAGCATTTTAAAAAGCAACTGTTATTATACTCCTAAACACCACTGTAGATAAACCTAAAGTCATAATTCTTATAGCATTAAACATAATGAAAATTCATGTAACATTTGATTAAGTTTAAACTAAATTCATAATTCTTATAGCATTAAAATATTTAATCTAACTATATCTAAAAATCATTATAGCTCTTAGATAAACCTAGAGTGCTTATAGACGGGCTTGCAGCACCCCAACTCGTCCAATTTAAGGACAAACTTGTAGCGCATGTGTAGGGATCAACACCAAAATTGATCCGACCAATTACATACCAACAAAGTTTGAAATGCTCGTGGACGATATATCATATAATACACAAGTTGATGCGACCACCAATTACATACCAACAAAGCAAATCTAAAATCATCTTTGATTATTGTTCATCTCTATTTCAACAATAGAAAAACACAGGATAAACCTTATTATTTAAGTTATAAGCAATTACAATCAATAACTTTGCCTTGTACTTACCATACAAGCAAGTGTCGTTAATACTAATAAGAGGATGCTAATATTGAAGCCCGTCAATTGAAACACTAAATGCCTAAAATGCTCTCCTAGTGATTTTTTTATTGCCATCAATTATTTTATTATCCTAATCGATAACCATTCTTAAATTTGTTTATCTAAGAGCTAATGACACTTTAGATACATTTGAAATAACTCTTCGAGTACCAAATAACTACTTTATTTTTTTTCTTAATTACCCATGCTTTTTAATGTGATATGTTATGCTCATAATCTTTATATATAGTAAACTAAATATTTGCAACACTGATACTTGTATTGGCTTTCATAATTGTCAACATCACCTTAACAATAAAATTTAAATCAATCTGATGGGGGTGTTGCGAAACAAATGACTTTTGATATGTGCGTGACCCTTTCAATTTTGAGATCTAACATGAATCATACGTCTAATGATATCGTCCACGTAAATACCATCTATAACCTAGTTTTTGAATGCATTGGAATTGCACAAAAGTTTTAGTTGAACATTGGACCTTGTACTACAATGAATTATTGATATACTAGTGCTTAACTGCAGTAACACATTCATACTTGTCTATGAACTTTCCTCCAACCACTAACTTATCACTTAATAAGCTCAAATTCATATGACTCAAAGTTCGGTCATTGCATGTATTTTTGGCATACCCACCTATATCCTCAAATTCAAGAGTAAGAGCTGTTATGAATTGGTCTAATGACTTAACTAATTCAATATTCTCATCTTCTTCATCTTCCTTAACTCTATTAATATGATGATCATCTTTATTGTCACTTGGTTCAGATTTTCTATAAAATATAGAGAAAATATTATACCAAACCAGGCTTTTATATTTATCATTTCTTGTGCTAATATTATGTTCCTTGCATTACCACTTAAACCAAATGGACCAGCTGCCTGTAATGCTTGTATGGTCCTTTGAGTGTAACTTGTCACCCGAGTGAACTCCATACTATAGGAGTTTCATTGGTCTTGGTCTCTTATTCAAGTAGGGTTTTAAATTATGCAGCGTATTGTTGTTGGTAAACCCATACATTGAATTCACACTTCTATCACTACAATTGGGTTTACTAACATAATAAGTTGATTTAACCTCAATTTACATCCTTCAAGTAATTTCAACTTTAGTTTCAAATAGGCTCCAACCAAGTTGATCACGTAACATTCTAGGTAGTTTGGTAAGAGTCATATCTAATATAGCAGTTAGGATTTCTTACTTCCTCCATTATAAGTGATATAATTGTTGTTATTGACAATGGTATCACTATAAAAGCATAATATTCCAATACTATGAGATATTTTATAAAACAATACAACAAAACCCAAGCCTAATTTATCTATATTGTGGGGCTAATCAATGTACATAATTTTAATGAAATTTTATTCAACGAAACCCTAAGGATAACATAATCGACAAAAATCCAAATTCATCAATTTTCTCTATAAATAGCGAAATTATCACCTTAATCTATGTATTTCATAGCTAAATAACATATTTTACACCTAATTCAATAAAATCCCTAATTTAACCTAGAAAACCCTTACCCCAATTCACAATCAACAACAACCCAAAATCATCGATTTTCTTCACAAATAACAAAATTAACAACTCAAATTAATGTATTTTTATAACTAATTAACATAATTTAAACCTAATTCATAAGAACCCTATTTTTTCCCTAAAAAAACCCTAATTCTAAACCTTAAAACAACCAGAATCAACAATTAGCACAAATTAACACAAATACTACGGAATTAATAAAGGAAAAATGTGTAATATACATACTTTTAGTGTTGCATGTGGGTGGTAATAGTAGTGGATTGTGATGGACAAAAACCTAAGAAATACATATGGGTGAAGAGAGAGAAATTACCTCTAATTGTCATGCATGCGACTCCCCAAACTACGTATTTATCTAAATATTTTGTAGACTATGTCATTTTCTCAATCTTTTTGTTACTATGCTAAATTTTAAAACAAAAAAAACTCTATTATGCAACAAAAAAAAATGAAAAATGAAAAATGAAAAAAAAAATTCTGTGTCTTTATGTGACACTCTTTCCACCGGATACTTTTGGATTTTGGCTCTTTCCCACCCTTTTTTTTACCCTTTTATTTCATGTGCTCGGCATAGGATTCGGATGACATGTATACCCTTGCATAAAAAATAATGCTGAGACCAAGAATAAATATAGATTATCCGGGGAGGATGATACCCCTTTATAGTTTTATATTTCCTGTCATATAATTGGCATGCATATTGTTTAACTTTAATTCAAATGTTTTTAACTTGTTTATGCATGAACAAATCCAAATGTTTATTGAATTAAAATATTTTAAATAAATAATTTTATCTAAAGTCTAATCATATTTCATATTAAATTATTAATTGTTTTATTTTCAAAGCGTAATGACATGACAGTACCAAAAGGAATTTGAAAAATACAATAGACACTGATTCCTCCAAGTGTTTTGGTAAATTCTATTCCAATGTAAATCTCATGAGAATACGATTTTCTTAGAAAAATACAATATAAATCAGATACTATAAATTTGAAAGGTTTTGTTATTAATTAATATATACCATAATTTAGCTTAGATTCTATTGAAAACTTTGATTTAAAATCTTGATTAAAAAAAAACTAACTATAATTTATAGTTTATTTAAATCTATTTTTTAAATTACAACCACAAAAACTATTACAATAATAAATATGCACTAAGACTCTGCTTGTTTTTGCGGTTGAAAAGCGTTTTTATAAAAGTACTGAAATTTTTTTGCTTTAAATTAAATTTTTTAAGTATTTTTAGATTGTTTTGATGTGTTGGTGTTAAAAAAATAAAAAAATATTATTTTAATACATTTTAAAATAAAAACACAAGCACATCATAGCTCTAAACCACACCAACCACCTCTTTACTACGTGAAAAATCATTTTATTTTAATTTCAAACTATTGTGATATCCACATTTGCATTTTTATACTCATGTTTCGCTGTTCAGTGGAAAATAAAAGTTTTTTTTTTTTTTTCAATCTCATTTTTCTCCATGTGTGTTCCTTAAAAAAACTCAAGTGGAGGTTCCTTATTTTAGTTGCGTAGGTTCATTGTACGAGTTAACTAGGTTGCTCTCGGAGTAGACATTCAAATCCTCATGGAAAGGAAAGGACACGTCTACATGTTTCCCCAGGCATTCTCTTCATCTAGTCATGAGGTGCTCCATAGGAACAGATATAATATTGTCATAATATGAAAAAGATTTTCTTTGAGTAAACCTTTTGAGTTTAGATTCGGAAAACATATCTCTAAAGTAAAAAAAAAAAAAAAGAATTACCCAAATATCAAAATCATGAGATTTTTAAGAATATTACAATTTTAATAAATAAGAAAGAGACACGTCTCTTAAACACCAAGCTAATTCCCTCGAGTTATGATGAATAAAACAAAAAACTTTGTATTATATTTAGGTCAAATAAAGTGTGAGATTGGTGATGGAGACAATAATTAGTTTTGTCGCTGAATGCCTCTTTGGGTATATTCGGAATGTTCCCCCAGACTGCCTAAGATCATGCATCTCTCCCACCGCAGCGAATTACATTAGCATAATTAATTTGATTAAATCTTGTAGATTAAAAAATTGCTTAGTTATAATCTCCACGTAGTCGTTTGATTTGGATCATTGAGCTAGAAAACAATTAATAAATTTGGAGCACTAGCCCGACAAGAAGCTAATTATTGATGCTCATTTGAATTTTTTAAGCTTATATTTTATCCATACGCTTCTCTCAATCATTCAAAACTATAATTTTATAACTATTTAATAGGTGACCAGTAATAAAAACTTAAGATTAAAAGATTTATTATTTCCGTGATCTCAGATTTAAGTCTCGTGATTGTTAATATGATAACAACTTGAGGGTTACATGGTCGTTAATTTCAAGACCCGTGGGATTAGTCGAGGTATGCGCAAGCTGGCCCGGATAGCCACGTTAATAATTAAAAAAAAACTATCATTTTGTTAATAATTTATTTGATCGATAAAATTAAAGTAGGATAAAAATCTAATTTACTTATAAGATTAATGATGTCTTGAGATTAGCCCATGATCAACGAGAAATAAATAAATAAATAAACCCTCCAACCCTAGCATAAATCGTTCACACTCTCAGCCAACTCCTCTCTCCTTATTGGTTGGTACTCAACCATCTTTATTCCAAAATCTAAAATCTAATTTATTCTATGAAATGATGAGAAATTCTTTAAAATATCTATCAAACCACAATACGACTTCATTCCAAGATTTTTTTTATTATTATTATTATGGGTCTCTGAATCCTATAACTCAATATATCCATATGATATTATTTATTTAATATGTGGGTCCAATTATCAATTTTCATCTTATCGTAAAAATTATTCATTTACGTCATTATCAATTAATGGAGCAATTGGAACATGACACAATTAACCTAATTTTATTGCTATACTCTTGCACCAACCAACAACTAAATAGCAATAATAATTCATAATCCACACTCACGTGTAATTGTCTCGGATTCAACCATTTAATTTATTAAAATCACCTATGTATGCTCTCAAAGTAATTATTTTACTACAAAAGACTTGACTGATGCCGTGTTTCTTTAGATAGTTTATGTAAAGACTTGCCACGTTGTTTATAATCAATTTCTTTTTTTATTGTGATTTAATTTAATTATAATATTTGATTTGAATTTAATTGATAAATAAGTTGAATATATATATATAAAAGATAAAATTCAATTCATTTTGTTTTTATATCATCTTCATTATCTTCATCTTGTTTCTTTAAATATTTCTAAAAAACATAGATAAATGAGTATTTTTTTAAAAATAGTTTTAGCGTTAATTAATTTGTCCTTTTTAAAATTGTAAATCAGAGGATTGATCTCTAATTTATTTTTGTAGTATTTTTAGAGATTGAATTCTATTTGAAATTTAATTCTTAATACTCAAATGTATTTAAAAAATAAAATTTTATTAAAATTTCTTAATTAAATTCAATTAAGAGGGTTCTAAACATGCTGTAAATATTTTAAAATAGATTTTTTAAAAAAATTATTCCTAACTTACATGATATATTATTGGCATATTTTTAACAGTTAAAACTCTAAGAGTGCTTAAAACAAATTTATGATATAAAATCAAAATTTGAAAATAATAAGATTTACATGAAAATCAAATCTTTTGTTGCTCTCCTACATTCCCTTCCGACTCCTTAAAAATAAATAAATTAATTTGACAAATCCTACTAGTGATAATGAAAAAAAAAAAGATAAGCAATGAGATTGATACAACTGCATTGTATGAAAAAATATGTGAATAATATTGAATGGCAGGGCAGCTACGTATTTTTAATGCTATGCCCAGACAACAAGCGAACTTTCATTTGTTTTAGTAACTATAAATCGTGCTACGCTGTGAATTTATTTTTTATTTTTATAAAAAATTTGGGTTTAATGTTAGTAGGATCTAAGTTTATTTTGGGTCCTGTACCACCAATAATCTAAGATTATTTTGGGTTTTATAGCATGCGGAATCCAATAATAGTTGGGTCTTGGTGCGTCTAAGCGCCACGTGTGCGCTAAGGTTTGCCCAGCACACAGGCAGACAACTCAAGCATCACGTCTGCGCTGGGATGTGCTCAGCTCACAGGCAGGCAACATAAGCGCCATGTGTGCGCTGGGGTCTCCCAGCACACAAGCATCAACTCAAGCGTCACGTGTCCCAAAGTGGTTTTTCTTCGATAGTAATAATAATTTTTTAAAATTTATTAATGATGATAATAATAATAACAATAATAACAATTTTTAATTTTACATTTTAAATCAAATCTATGGTTGTTTTTCAATATTAAGAATAAGTTTTTTCTAATTTAGTAATTATTTTATTAATAATATTAATTATTATAAAAATAATAATATTTATAACACAAAAGATAATATTTTTAATATTAATACTTTTGATTATAGTAAAAATAATAATATTCATAACACAAATAATACTATTTTTAATTCCAAGAATATTTAGAACACAAATAATAATATTTTTTATATTAAAATGTTGAATTATTATAAAAATAATAATATTTTGAACATAAATAATAATATTTTGATATGAATACGTTGAATTATAAGAAAAATAATAATATTTAGAATACAAATAATAATATTTTGATATGAATACTTTGAATTCTAAAAAAAAATAATGATATTTAGAACACAAATAATAATATTTTTTATATGAATACTTTGTATTATAAGAAAAATAATAATATTTACAACGCAAATTATAATATTTTTTATATTAATACTTAGAATTGTAGGATATTTTTAATAATACTGTGCCACGAGCTCACTTTTTAATTTTATAAAAAATATCATTAAAATATATAATATAAATAATAATATGTTTTCAATATTAATAATAATATTTTTCTTTCAAATTTATTCATTATTTTATTAATAATATTAATTATAATAAAAAAGAATCCTAGGATCCATAAACCTTGGGTCTTTACGCAAGACCTATTGATTGTGAGTCCTGATGTCAGATCCATTCTCCCTGAGTCCAGTGCCATGACCTAAGGGCCAGGTGTCCCCAAGTGGAGTGCAAGCAAGGCTCACTCTCAGCGCCAGCCAAACGCCACGTGTGCCCTGGAAGTGTCCAGCCTCAGGCAGGCAGCCCAAGCACCACGTGTGTGCAGTGATGTGCCCAACACTAAGGCCGCAACCCAAGTGCCACGTGTGCGCTGGGGCTGCCCAGCACACAGGCATCAGCCTCAGCGCCACTTGTCCCCACGTGGTTTTTCTTCGATAGTAATAACAATTTTTTTAAAATTTATTAATGATGATGATAATAATAACAATAACAATAATAGTAATTTTTTATTTTACCTTTCAAATCAAATTTATTGTTGTTTTTCAATATTAAGAATAATTTTTTTTCTAATTTAGTAATTATTTTATTAATAATATCAATTATTATAAAAATAATAATATTTATAACACAAAAGATGATATTTTTAATATTAATACTTTTGATTATAGTAAAAATAATAATATGCAAAACACAAATAACACTATTTTTAATTCCAAGAATATTTAGAACACAAATAATAATATTTTTTATATTAAAACGTTGAATTATTATAAAAATAACAATATTTATAACACAAATAATAATATTTTGATATGAATACTTTGAATTATAAGACAAATAACAATATTTAGAACACAAAAATAATATTTTTTATATGAATACTTTGTATTATAAGAAAAATAATAATATTTACAAAGCAAATTATAATACTTTTTATATTAATACTTAGAATTGTCGAATATTTTTAATAATACTCTGCCGCGGGCTCACTTTTTATTTTTATAAAAAAATATCATAAAAAATTATAATATAAATAATAATATGTTTTCAATATTAATAATTATATTTTCTTTCAAATTTATTAATTATTTTATTAATTATATTAATTATAAGAAAAATAATAATTTTCTTACACTGGCAGTCAGCCCAAGCGCTACATGTGCGCTGGGTCTGCACAACACACATCCCAAGCGCCCAAGGCTAGGCAGACCGAGTGTCAGGTGGCTGTTGCTTGGGGCGCGACCTATCCATTGCCCAGGCTTGACACACAAGCGTCAGGTGTTCGCAGCCCCAGGGGTCGTGCCTCCAGCCTGGCGCTTTGGGCTTGCTGGCTACAACCTCACACATGCCCCACCAAACAATACAATCTACAATGAAAGCACTCACAGTGCACAGTTTCCGCGCTACAGTGCAGAACAGTTCAATCCACAGTGAATTCACTCATAGTGCATAGTAGCCTGCACTACAGTGAAACATTGATCAATTTTAGTTATAGTTAATCGGTTGATGGGTTTACGATATATATTGTATTTTAAAGTATTTTTGTTTTTTTAAAATGTCTTAAAATAATATTATTTTTTAAAAATTATTTTTAATATTAATACATCAAAATAATTCAAAACAAATAATATAAAAAGAATTCAAAACTTGTTAGAAACACTGATCACACCCTTAAACTTGACGTAGACAGTTCAAATATAACAGTGAGGGCGGGGGCTTAGACGTGGCCCATTAAAAACAGTTGGGCTTCCTATTGCCAAGAATTGTTTATGTTATATTTTGATTTTGATTGTCACCCCTGTACTTTTCTTTTTCAACAAAAGAAAACAATAAACCTTCTTCTATAAAGTCTCATGTTTTCTTAAAACAACATAGAAAACGCCGCAGTATCATAAAAGAAATCAATTGTTGATATATTTATAATATTTCAATTAATGTTAAAAAAAAGAAGATAAACCTTCAATTCTAATGTAGGCGGAGATATAAATTCTTGACGGCGATTCATTTGATCATTTTTACATGAAAACATGCCCAACACAAAGTGTTATTTCATGACAGAAAAAAGAAGACGTAATCTAATAGAACTATAAAAGGATTATTCATCTCTTCTTCCATTTTCTTAAAACATAAAATTTTGATTTTTCTTTATAATTTTTTTGACATCTCTACGCGGACAATTAAATCACCAAAATTGTTCTACTTCTTTGTCCCCTCCTTTTCTTTTTCCTCCTTTTCAATCTTTTGCAAGCACCTATCAGTTACTAACTTTTTTTTTTGCCTTCTCTTTGGTTAGAGTTTTTTAAAAAAGTTTGATAATAAAAAAAAAACAAGTGTACTTAGGGCAAGCCCAAACAAACTGTCTTGTATGTTCGGACCTGGCCATAATAGGATGAACTTATCGTATTACCCTGTCTAGATTGCTTGTCCATTTAGGTGGCTCGAATGAACGAACCCACAACACCTTAGGCATCCTGAAACCCACTATTTAGGTCTCTACCCTGTTCTACAAGCATCATATGCCACAATACATATTATAAGCTCTAAAAGTCAGAATGGCATTGCACACTACCTACTGGTGTTATACGCGGCGCACATTTAATACTCCATTTGTGACGACCGACCTCTTGTGCTTACGCATGAACTGTTAGTAAGACACCTACTTTTCTTACCAATGACTACATTACGCCAACCTATCTCTTTAGTAGGCATAAACTCTTCTCATTAATTACTCGAGAGCACTAGAATTTTCACCAATGGCATAACAACCAACAAGCATATGAGTTCTTCATCATTACTCCACTCATCATGAGGTAAGCTAATGTAATTGAGGTGTATAAATACCTTGGGTCACTAAATAAACACAACATCACTCACAACAAAAGTTCATGCAAGAGATCACAGAACTCATGGCTATTTGAGGGTATTCATGGCCATTTATAGTCACTCAAGGCCACTCAGAATCTTTTATGGTAACTCGTGGCCTCTTCATTCCACTTATGGGAATTCATGGCCACTTAAGGCCATTAAAGGCAACTCAAGTCCACTCAATACATAAGTTCATTCACAATATAGAACAAAACTTAACAATAATAACTATACGCTCGCCACTCTACTTCTCTTTCTTGGACATTAATTCTTCTCCTACAATAACTAACTTAAGTATCAAAAAGTCTCCTATTTCAATAAGAAACTTGTTTTTGCAGAAAAGCGTAGAAGTAACCTCATCACATCATCATCTAGTGGCCAAACCTGGTCACTCCATTAGCCGGAGATACAATTGTGGAAATCCCAATTCAATCTGTAGGGACCTGAATAAAAGCTAGTACATTCCTCTTTCATATCACTAAAAGTTTTGTTTATGAATGATGATTTAGAAACTCTAAGACATGAAAGAGTAACCAATATCCCCACTACAAGCACTCCAACTCCTTCAAATATCTATCAAATCACCATTTAAGTGAATGTGTTTAATGTTATTTTATCTATACGACAACAACTTTGCACTTTTCTTTAACAAGTTACACAATACCTAGATCCATTACATGCACCACTAAATGCATATAAATAACTTTTGTTCATAAAACAATAGAGTAAAACAATGTGAAACAAATAAGCATAAGAATAATCATACTTCAACCTTTTAAATAACCCGCTCCGATCATGAAAAACATTCCCACACTACATTCCAGGTGTGAACTCCAAGCAAGATCTCCAAATAAAATCTCTATGACTCCAATGAAATCTTCATTCCTCTAATAGAAATTCTATATTGATTATGGAATATTCATGTCTCCAACAAAAAGTCTATGTCTCTAACCTTGTCTACAATCAAAATTCCGAGTCTCTAAGTCTTTAATGAATTTTCCATATCTCTACAATTAAATCTTCATCTTTCTAATGAAATCTCCATATCTTTATGTCTCCAATAAGATCCCCACATATCCATTTAGCATCTTCATACACAATGTTTTACCATGATCATAAAATGTTATCCACCTCTAGTGAAAATGTTTTTTTTCCTAGGAGGAGAAGCAAGCTACCTCCACATAAAACAAAATGTGTCACTCTTTAATGCATGCATATTCAGGCTCACTAATTTTGTTTTTTCATACACGAAACAAAGTTATTCTTTATGCGAGTAAAAATGATGCAAAAGTAATCATGCAAGCAAAACATTGTATGTAAACAAAGAGTAAGGGGTCCACAAGTTACACAAGAGAAAAACCACTTCTCAACCATGGTCACTCACGAGTCCATACTCAGCCATCAACACATTGCAACCCTTTTTGTTGCAAACCTTATATTAAATAACATAATTTCCAATTGAGATAAAAAAAAAATTAAGAGAAAAAAATTATAACTAAGGGTGAAATTTTCAGTTATTAACGTAAAACTCATATGAAATAAAAAATTTAATCAGTATGTGAAAAGTATCGACAAAAATAACATGTGGACATTTGGTGATTGACATTTTTATAAATAAAAGCAAAACTCCCCTTCCCTTTTTACATAAGGTCGACTACTTCCAAAAGAAAAAAGGCTTGGATTCTTCTTCTTCTTTATTTCTTTCTCCAAATTCTCTCAATTTGTATGGAATGAAGATTGAGATTTAAGTGATTTCTACCAAAGAAAACCAAATTAAACTAGAAAAAACTTAAAGATAGATATTAGGAGTTGAGAATTAAAGAGAGAAAGTTATAAGATTGGAAGAGGGAAAGGGAAATTCTTGTAAAGCATTGCAAGAGACTTATCAAATTGGGTTAATTGGTATTGGTAAGGTGTTCTTTTACAATTAAATACACTTTTATCATTGTTTTTGGCTGGGGGATTAAAATTCTTGAAATTAAGAAATTAGAGTTTATGTGATATCGTGCATGATAATGTGAAATTGTTTGATTATTGGTTAAATATGGTTTAGATAACATAATTAATGAGTTAATTGAAGAAATTAAAAACTAGTTATAGAAATTAAAATATTAAAGTGGCCGACCATGATTTGATATTTAGGGGAACTTAGAGATTTGATTAAATTGTGTTGGATTTGGTATTTTAATGATGTTGGGAGTGTTTAAAATTTATTTTGAATGATATAACATTTGAAAATTTAGAAAGATAGAAGTATGAGAATCAATAAATTATCTGAAGCTTTAGGGTTTTAAATGATGTGGTGATGTTAGAAATTTATTGAGATTTATAATTTGAATAGTTATGTAAGTTGTGTCTTGAATGAAAATTTGATAAAATGGAAAAATAAAAAATATATATGTAGGATGTATGATATGTTTTGCTGGTATTAATTGCAATAAATTTTTTTAGGTAAGGCCCCATGCAAGGAAGACTATGCTTAAATCTCATTAAAATTATATAAATCCTTTTATGTAAATGGAAAACCCTTCACACATTTGATGTGTATGTATCGAGTAAATCTCATGTTTGGTGCATTGATTTGGAAGGTCTCCGTATATATGATACTTTCTCCATTATATATATAATTACCTTATTTTTTGTATATAATTATTTTAAAAGAAGAAATTACATGAAAAAGGTTTAGGGTGTTACAATTGGTATCATAACTTATGGTTGTGATTCAATAGATTTTATAAATTAAAAGGTATTACCGATGAACAATATGTATTACAGAATGGTTTAAACGAGAAGAGGAACTCAAAAAGATCCATTTTCTAATTAGAAAAGAGATCAGTTCATTGATAGGGGTGAAGAGCAGATGAAAGATATTTTAGGGGACACGACATGCTGAAGTAGTCAGATACGAGCTCTAGAAGGTAGAAGAGTCCTTCATTTAGATTCTTGTGTCAAAGGGTGTATAAGTAAATTATATGATATAATTACTTTTAGATTGTGCACACTCTTGGTGCATGATAATTAGGCAAATGAGAGCTATAAAAGATACTATATTGGATTGACTTCCGAATATAATTTGAGACTAGATACTACTCCTAATAGTATATGAAAAGTAATGAGTAAGAGTTCGTTACTCTTAAGCAAGGGAATATGCCAATACTAGAGTATGAACGACACATTCAAGATCTTTCTATTTTTACTTCTACTTTAGTGCCTACAGAACAACATCATATATTGAGAATTAGGGACGACTTTAGATAAAAGATTAGAAATTGGTCACTTTTAGGTCAGTAATAGTCTAAAAATTAATAGAAGCTATCAAGTCCTTAGAGGCAGTTCTTGAAAAAAAAACAATAAAAGATATTTAAACAATAACAACAGATGATGTAGAAGTGGAATAAGCTAGTATCATATTTGGGTAAGCCACATCTCTTAAAAAATAAAATGATGGTGAATAAAAGCAGAGTCAACCATTCAAGAGAGAAGGAAACTTATCCTTATGGAGGGGCACTAAGTAGACTGTTTTGACCAAGTAGAGAAGAGTCCTCGGGTGGACAGTTCCATCTAGGGGCAAGTTAGGAAATGAGTTCAGCTAGGACCACATCATGTGAAATGTCTTTATTCTCATAATGTAATTTCTATAACCGGGTACATCTTAGTTATTATAGAGTAATAACCGATAAGTGCTCTATTTGTAGGAAAAAGAGGGCATCACTGGAAACATATGGAGAATAGGTGTTATGTGTGTAGAGAACATGGATACCTTAAAAGAGACTTTTTAAATCGAAACCCAACTCAGAATCAACATCAATCAGTAAGCGTGGATATATTATGAAGGGAGATAAAAAGACTCGTTCAGTATAGAGTGAGTGCTAGAAGAGGTCAGCCTTGAGTACAGGCTAAGAGGACTTGATAGAGGGTCTATATTATAATTCAGAGAGATATCAAAACCTCGTTAAATATAGTGACAAGTATGATAACATTAAATTCTTAAAATATATATGCTTTACTTATTCTGAAAGCCATATATTATCTTGTATCTCATAAATTTTCTTACAAACTAAATATGCCAAAATACAAGTTGAATAAAGGGCTAGCAGTTAGTACACCCTTATAAAAAAACGATAAATATTGATGGTGTGTATGATAGGTGTATTATATTTTTAGAGGTCATGGTATGAAAGTGAACTTGATACCTCTAGAAATATATGATTTTGATATTATATTAACATCATGCTAATAGAAATTTTTTTACAAAGATAGAGTAACATTTCAGCTACCGATTGGGAAAAAAATGAATTTATGGGTGGGAGATGAGTAGTACCAAATTGCATCATTTTAGTGATGATTGTAAAGAGATTGATGAGGAAGAGATGTGATGCGTACTTAACATATGTTGAAGATCCAAGAAAGGTGACATTGAGCTAACAAATATACTAGTGGTGAGAGAATTCTCTAATGTCTTTCCAGATAAGTTATTAAGATTATCCCTAAGACGAGAAATAAAAGTCTTAGTAAAAATAATTTCATGAACTATACCTATCTCTTGGTCCTATTATAGAATAACTTTAGTAGATTTGAGGGAGTTGAAATTACAACTGTAAGAATTACTAGATAAATGATTTATCCAACCTAGCAATTCACATTGGGGTTCCTCAATAGTGTTTATAAAAAAGAATGATATGACTTTCCAACTCTGTATTGATCAGAATAAAGTAATGTTAAAAAAAATTCTTCTCTTTCATGGATCAATGATTTGTTTGATCAACTAAGAAAGACATATATTTTCAAAGATTGATCCGAGATCGGAATGTCACTAAATGCGGATAAAAGGGGAAGTTTTTTACAAGTCTATTTTCAAAACCCTTTATGGGCATTTTGAATTTCTAGTAATGCCTTTTAGGTTAATAAATACCCTATCAATGTTCATGGATTTGATGAACCAAGTCTTTCGATCATTTATGAACAAATGTGTTATAATGTTTATTGATGATATTATGGTCTACTTTAAAAGTCAAGTGAATCATGAACAACATTTGAAAATGGTGTTATAAATTTTAAGAGAAAAAATAAGTAAGAATTTTGGCTAGATAAAGTCATGTTTTTTAGGCATGTTGTATATGTAAAAGGTATATATGTGGACCTGAAAAAGGTAGAAGCGACACTAAGGCAAAAAAGGCCTACGAATGGAACATAAATTCGTAATTTTATTAGATTAGAAGGGTTTATCAATGATTCATTAAAGGATTTTCTACCATAGCCACTCTGATGATTTGATTAATAAGGAAATGAGAAAACTTTAAATGGTCAAGATAGTGTGAAAGTAGTTTCCAAGAATTGAAAAAAAGATTAACTTTAGCCCTAATATTGATCTTTTCTAAAGGACAAAAAAGTTTTATAGTATACAATGATACCTATAATAAAAGCCTTAAGTGTGTGTTGATATGGGAAGATGGTAGTATATACTTCAAAACAACTGAAAAGGCATGAAGTATATTATCTGCTGCATTATTTAGAGTTAGCAACAATTATTTTCGCACTAAGAATTTAAAGGTTTCAAAAAAATTGAACATAAAAGTTTGACCATAAAAATTAAACATGCATCAGGTAGAGTTAATTACAAATTATAAATGCATCACTAATTACCATATTGAAAAAGGTAAATTTTAGAGTCGATGCCTTGAGCCAAAAAGTTAAGTCTATAATGAGCAGTTTACAAATTCAAAATCAAATGGAGTTTTTAGAATTACACAAGATGTGAGTACAATTATGTCCAGGTTTTGGAGGATCTTTGTTAACATGAATAACAATGAGGTCAATGCCATACGACAAGATTTTAGAGGCCCAACATAATGATGTGGAAGTAAAAAAGATTAAGTTTATAGTGAAATCATAAGATAAGACACATTTTTGGATTATGGCAAATAGTATCATTGCAAGAAGCGAATATATCTTCTAAATAATGATATGTTGAATGGAGAAATATTAAGAGAGGCCCATGAATCATGATTTATACTTTATTAAAAGATTATTATTGGTTACCTAACATGAGGAAAAAGATAACAAAATGGACAGTAAAGTGCACTATTTATCAGCAGGTAAAAACTGATTATCGAAAACTAGTTGAAGAATTACAACCTCTTCTAGTACCAGGATGAAAATGAGAGGACATCACCATAAATTTTATGTTGGGTATTCCAAATATAATATAAGAAACAATGCAATTTGAAAAGTTTTCGATTGACTAAGTCTACTTTGTTTTTACCTATAAAAATGATGGACTTAATGGACATATTGGTTAAGTTATATATCAACGAAGTGGTTAGGTTACATGGAGTTTTGGTGTCCATTGTATCTAAATAGGATCCCTGATTTACATTTAGGTTGTGGTCAAGTATACAACTTGCTTTGGGAAAAAAAGTTAAAAAAGATTACAACGTTCCATCCTCATACTGATGGATAATTAGATATGACTATTCGGATACTAGAAGACCTCATAAAATATTTTACTCTTGATTATGGAGGAACCTGGGAAAAAACACCTATCATTAGTGAAATTTGTTAATAATAACAACTTTTTGATCGTAATAGGTATGACAATGTTTAAAGCACTTTATAGGAGAAGGTGTCGAACTCCTTTATGTTAGGATGAGGTGGGAGAAAGGAAACTAGTAGGGTTGGAACTAGTACAAATAACCACATATAAGATCCAAATGATTAGAGCACGAATGAAAGAAGCTAAAATAAATAGAAAAGTTATGTTGAAAATTAAAGATGATCTTGGAGTTTGAACTGGGGGATCAAGTATTCTTAAAGGTTATGTCCTAGAAGAATGTAATTTGATTTAGGAAGAAAAAGAAGTTAGCACCAAGATATATCAATCCTTTTAAAATTATAGATATGATTGGACCAATGTTCTATCTGTTACCTTGTCGGTTTATTTATTGAAGATACATGATGTGTTTCATATATCTTTACTTTGGAATGCAGAAGCAAATCCTTCATAGGTTTTACAACAAGTACCAAAGGAAATTCAAGAAGATTTAACACTTGATGTTAAGCCAATAAAGTTTATTGACGGGTGAAATTGTAAAATAAAATGGTATTCTTGATAAAGGTGATGTGAGAAAGCTCTCAAGTAAAATAGGAGACTAATTTTGAGAAGGAATTAATGTAATTCTCAACCAAAAAAAGTAAATTAAGAGAATTTTTTCTTCTTCTTCCGGGCACGATATCAATGGTTCATTTCTTTTAATTGATTATTGTCAAATGCTTTTTTTATGGTTCATCTAAAAAAATTTAGAATGACCTACGATGTAGTGCAGATCACCAATTTAGCATATACTAAAAGGGCTTGGTTTTTTACTATAGCAATGAACAGTTAAAAGCCAAGTCCGCCAAGTCCATTTTCATTTTGGTACTCAATATTTTTTACTTTTTTTTTTTTAATTTCAAACTTCATTTGTTTTCTAATTTCATCCTTCATTGGGTTTGCTAGGTATTAAATTTCATAATTTATTTTTATTTGTTTTCTATGGAGTTATCCTGGTCTCATGACTCAGGTCGCGAGTTTTGCGGGTTAGATGTGTTGACTCGGGTTATTTTTTTAATTATATTTTTTTTGCAACTTCATCCTTTAATATTGGATTGATTAAGAATTAGGTTTCATAATTGTTTTCTTATTTGGTTTCTATAAGGTTATCATGGTCTCATGACTTGGGTCGCGAGTTTTGCAGGTTAGTCGTGTTGGCTCTGGATATTTTTGTGTCATTTTTTTAATTAATTCTTTTTCTCAACTTCAGTCTTCAACATTGAGTTTATTGAGAATTGTGCTTTAAAATTATTTCATAATTTTCTTTCTATTAGGTTATTATGGTCTCATAATTCTAGTTGAGAGTTTTATGTGTTAGCCAGGTTGACTCAGGTTTTTTATGGTTTTTTTTAATTAATTTTTTTTTCAGTTTTATCTTTCAAAACTAGATTGATTGAGAATTGAACTTTATATTTTCTTTCAATTTTCTTTCTATCAATTTATCCAGATTTCTTGACCCAGGTTTGACAGGTTAACCCGGGTTGACTCTAGTCATATTTTTATCATTTTTTAGTTGATTTTTTTAATTTTATCCTTTAATATTGGGTTGATTGAAAATTAGACTTCATAATTTATTTTGGTTTGTGTTTAATGAGGTTATCCTTGTCTCATTATCTGGGTCACGAATTGGGTCAATTGATTCTGATGGTTTTTTGTATTCTTTTTTAATTAAATTTTTATAATTTCATCATTTAATATTGAATTGATTGAGGATTGAGGATTGAGCTTTAAATTTTTTTCTATTGAGTTATTTCGGTCTTATAATCCATATTTAGCAGGTTAACCCTGTTTATTTTTTAGTTGAATTTTATTTTTAATTTTATCATTTGTCATCATGTTGATTAAAAATTGAGTTTAATAGTTTTATTATTTTTTTTATAGAATTATCGGGGTCTCATAACCTGATAATAGATTTAATAGGTTAACCTAAATTGATTTGAGTCTTTAAATATATTGTTTTTTTATATTTTTTTAAGTATCTTTTTAATTTTTTTTAAATAAAAATATTTTCTTATTACTTGTTCAAATTATTTTTTAATCCACCAAATCAATAAGATTTTATCGGACTCGGGCATTGATATAATAATACTGTAAGTAACAAAAAGGGTTTTTCTGATACAGCAAAGTGATAGGGTAACTCTGTACTCTGGTATCTCCTCAGAACTCTCATGTGCTGTTTCCAGAGAAAAGCTTGGAGAGGGACAGAAAGAGGACGGCAGCTCTGCAAGCTAATTCAATCTCCCTTACATGTTGAAGATTTGTTTATTATATTTTGGCTCTCTTTTTGCTCTCACCTGTCTTGTCTGACTGACATTTTCTCAAGTGCCCCCGAAAGGGTGGTCCATCTTGTCAGAACTCACTCTGGCCTGCCATAATACCAAACAAAGAAGCCGATGTGAGAGCTTTTGCAAGCATTCTCAACACGCAAAGACCAAACAAAGCTATATTAAAAACCAATCAAACAGAAAGTAACCAATCCAAACAAATCTATCTCTCCATGGACTTCCATCTGAAGCAATGGAGAAACCAGCATGAGGAGTCAGGGCAACAACCCTCTGCAAAGATGCCAAAACTCCTCATGGATCCCCATCAACCACAACAACATCCACACTCATCTGGGTCTGCTGCCTTTCCTTTGTTTCTACCCGAGCCCAGCTGCAAAAATAGTAACCTGTCAGCATTTCCTGATTCAAACACAGCTGCAAACACCAGACTTCCTAGTAAGTTTACTCTTTGACTTTTCTTGCACCCCCCCTCTTCCTCGCCTAATTAAAGAAAGTTTCATGGTTTGCTTCAAATGTTACGTACTCAATTTACTCCCTTAATCAATTCTAGTTGATATAAGTTTCTTTTCCTTTTGTTAATGGTGCTTGTTCTGCTTGTTAGAGATCATGGGGAATTACTTTAGCCTGGAACAGTGGCAAGAGCTAGAGCTGCAGGCTTTGATCTACAGATTCATGTTAGCCGGTGCAGCTATTCCTCCGGAGCTCCTCCAACCAATCAAGAAAACCCTTCTTCATTCTCACCCCCCTCCATATTTCCTCCATCATCCTCTTCAATTACATTGCTCTTATTATCAGCCATCTTGTAAGCGCTTATAACCAAAACCTCTCTAAAAAAATGCGGAGTTGTTGTGGTTATATAGTTAACTAATTACTGTTTGCCCATATATATCAACGTGGTTTAATATCGTCAGTACGTAGTATTGCAAACAGGGTATTGGGGAAGAGCAGCCATGGATCCGGAGCCAGGTCGGTGCCGGAGAACAGATGGGAAGAAATGGCGGTGCTCCAGAGACGTGGTGGCAGGGCACAAGTATTGCGAGCGCCACTTGCACCGTGGCCGCAACCGTTCAAGAAAGCCTGTGGAAAATCCCACACCTACAATATCCACTAACATCACTTGCATTGGTATTGGAGGTGCGGGTGGTACCGCATCAGCTGCTGCTTTCAATTGCAGCACCACACCAACCATATCAGAGGTGGTCAATGAGACTCATTTTTCGCATACACTAGAATCCCCTTCCATTCATCTCAATCATAGGTAATCTTGCAGCCAGGCTTTAATTTAATGATTTAATAACCTCATCAAAGATATTCTTGTGGATGATCCTCTGGATTTAAGAAACAAGTTAGTTTAAGCAGAATTTTCAACTAACTAGGAGGAAACATGATGATGGAATCTCGAATAATGTCCTTAATTGATGGGACCGACCCCAGTTTAGAAATTCTTAGAAATATGTCTCAAACTGAAAGAATTGGACCAAACTACCATTTCATTGTTTTGTTTTTGCTTTAATCTTCTTGCTCACCCTTATTGCAGCTCCAAAACTGAAAGCAAGGGCTTAATTGGACCACCACCTCCAAATGAGGTTGGTAACAGGTCTGATGGCCACATTCTGTGGCATTTTTTTGATGACTGGCCACGATCCGTTGATGAATCCGACAATATGAATGCTGGAAGCTCAATGAACTCTTTAACCTGCCTCTCCGTTTCAATGCCTGGAAACTCACCAGCATCAGATGTGTCATTGAAATTGTCCACTGGGAATAATATTGCAGAGGAGGAGCCGGAGCCAGTCCCAGCCCCGATCCCTAGAGGCAATACAAGCAATTGGGCTGCTGCAGGATGGGGCACAAAAATTACAAACCAGGTGGTGACTTCAATGGGGGGACCTCTTGCTGAGGCGCTGAGGTCCTCCACTACCAAACTCATCTCCCACGAATGTTCTGCACCAGTTATGTCGCCCCACTGTTTCTGAAACTTGATCTATTTTAGGTTAGTTTGTGGTGTAGTAACACATGCATGCATAGACACACACACACACACACACACACACACACATCAATACGTGCATTAACTAATAATGTTGGGTTTTCTGGTTGCTACAGACATCCTAGTCAAAATCTTTCAGTGGACGGTGTGTTGTGTTATTTGATTGAAATCATGTCATGATTTGTTTGTTATGTTTAATGTGATGAGTGCCTTGGCTGAAGGTAACCTTCTCATCTGACGGCTCAGACATGCATGAAGTTGAGGCAAATCAGGTGCCTGGTCCTTTAATCCATATATAGGCTTGTAGTTGCAGCCTTCCAGGTTATCTATCCTTTTTCTTTCGTGTTACGCTCTTGCGTAATTATGCTTCATTCTTCAATTTAAATCAGCTCATGTCATCACCAGTTATGGTTTTAAATATCACCATTAATCCGGTATTCAACGACTTAAATTAAATGAAAAATAATTTGTTGCCATTTTATCATGTAATAAATCATTTTCATTCAATCTAAATTATTAAAATTTAATAATTTAGATTTAAGGAGCAGAAAATGATGGCCTGGAAACACATGCCTTGTTTCAAGCAACTACCTTTTCTGGCCATGGCTATGGTAACCAGAAGCAATGGCAGTTCAAAACACCATAAAAGAAAAAAATGCTACTTCCCTGGCACATAAAAAAAGGTTAAAAAGGCCAAGCTTCTGCATACATGGAAACAAAATGAGACAGGTCAGGCAACATGCATGATAATAAAAATCAAATCTCCAAATTGAATAGCCACCCGGTGACTGCTACCCTCACGAGCGCCATTAATCAGCACAACACTCGCATGAGAAAAACTAATCAGACAATCACATTTTATTATAAATGCGCCATTATTTACAGGAGCATCACAATGTGCCTATACAAGAAGAGGCCTGGTTTGAACTTGGAGGGGCACGATGACTTGACCAGCAAATACTTCACAGATGTTAGACAAAATTTTCTACATGTTCAACATTGTTTGGTCTTCTTTTGATCCACTGATTAACAATTCGCATAATCTCTGCCTTTGCTCGTTTTTCTTGGTTGTGCTTGGATGACAAAATGCTGGCAATGGCACTAGGATTGACTTAAATCATGGTCCTCCATGTACTATGTCGATTGAAGATGCCTGATGCCATTCCTAAATCGAGAAAGGTTTTGTTGAGATCAATATCAGCCCTCAGCAGGTTCATTTTCACTCTCAGCAGGTTCCAATTCATCCTCCACCAGAGCATAGACCACAGCCGTTCTACTTGGTGCATACACCAGGAAGGAACGAGGCCGGTCATCATACCACCCTTCCTGCACAATCACCACATAAATGTTGACAAATATTCTAATATTTACAAGGAATTGCCCAGTGGAAGACGGATGAGGATGAAACTAAATTCAGGTAACAAACTTGAGAGAATTTTCTTACTGAGCTGAAGTACTCAGCATCCTTATCAAGCCTTTTGAAGCCTCCAAACAATGGATCATCAGAATCTAAAACAATCTGCAGGCAAAGAACAAAATGTGTTTTATAAATAGAAGTGGAAAATTTGAGGCAAACTAGCACAGCACGAGGCATCAACTAGATTACAAGTTTTAAAATGCTGGGGATTTACAAGATATCTATAAACAGAACTGAACTGAATTGAAAGCCTACACATTCCTAAACATAGATTAATCAATACTGAGCATACAAAAGGGCGGGCACAATTAGCACTGTTGATTTTGTTTTTGTTTTTTTTAATTTTCATAACCTTTATTACTTGTGCAAGCATATAGAAAAGGTTAGAAAAGGTTACAGTGAATACCTTGTACTTTCCTGGCTTTAAGCAGCCTACTCGGTAATCTGAATAACTGTTGGTCCAATGAAAATTAAAGACAAAAACCAAGTTCCCTCTTTCGAAGACAATAACTCGATCCCCTTCGTTTTTCCGTGATATATATTGGTGCTCAGATGTCATGAACTGCAAAAACAGTTACCATTTAAGCCTTAACATTTTTAATTTATTTTTCACATTTATCTTAAATTTTGCAAGCACAGGGTAGCAAACTCATAGATTTGCTGGTTCGGTATTTCATGCCAATAATTGAAATAGAAATGAAGGTGAGAATGATCCTTTGTTGGGGATGGGGTTCAACAGTCTAAATTAAGCACCAAAGATAAAGCAATTTCAAGGACAGATATAGTCAGCTAATTTCAGTGTGTAAAACTCTAAAATTCCAAACCAAGAGAAGTGAACAGAAAAAAATTTGGGAAATGAAGTACATTTAAAAAGACTTTAAAATGTGAAAGACTTTTAAATGCGAGCAATCTGCTTAAACCGTAGCTGTTTCACAAGCAAGATGGAGAATATTTTTTCTAATCTCGATTAGAGTTAAAATAGCTTGTCAATATATTTTTAAAATAAATAGTCAAGTGTAACAGTTAAAAAGAACAGTACCAGTGTGTTTGAAGACCTAGAAAGAAAAGTTGAATTTTCTTATGAAAAGAGAAAAATATAGCTCAATGTTTGCAAATATGTTGCTATTGGAATGTGGTATGGTGGGACATGATTTGAAATGATTTCAACTCTCTTACAGGTTAATGAGATACGCTTTGCTTTGCAATATCTTGCAGAGATTTGAAACCATGTGATACAAGTAAATAATTGCAGGCTTCCACCATCTCAGCCCACAGACATGAAATAGAAAAAACGAATCAAGCTAGAATATGGAGACACTGGCTCCTTTACCTTGCTTAATATAAGATGCATTCAAGCAAATAAATAAATATAAGTTCATAATCCATAAATGCAGCTCACCAGCAGCCAAAACTATGCTACATAACAGTATGATAGGAACTTACACCATAGATTTCTTCAAGATGCTGCATTGCCCGATCAAATTCTTGCATTCCATGGTATCTTAGATATTCTGCATCCCCCTGGGCACGCATGAAAAATCAACACATGTCAGATGTGAGTAAATTCCAGAAACCAGGTGGAAGAGCTACTTTGTTTCAACAATTCTTAAAATTCCTCGTGGGTTCATCAGTTTGTTTTTCAGTGCAAGTAATGGTTATTAAGACCAACACTTTTTCAAGCTCCAATTGAGCCAAGAATAAACTGCAATGGTCAGATTAGGTTTCAAAATCAGGCATAAACTTACTAGATCAAATCTACGCCGGCATTTATCAAAACTGTTATTATTGCCTGGAATAATTTTACCAGTAGGAAGGCGCTGATCGCCCCTTGGGAAATCAATCCACTCTGAGAAGAATAAAAGAAAAGCACACCGACATTATAAAAGCTACCAATTTAATAAAAATTCATTAAATGATGATAGAACCAATAAGAAGACATTAAAGAATAGTAATAACCATGGTAATAAAATTCATAAATATTCTTACCAGGGTGTCCAAACTCATTTCCCATAAAATTCAAATATCCTTCTCCTCCTAAACCCATGGTAATAAGCCGGATCATTTTGTGCAATGCTATTCCACGATCTACAAGAGGAGTTGATGGTCTATCAAGAGCCATGAAGTCGTACATATCCTGAGACAAATGGAGAATTAGAAGACTGATTCCCAGCTTGATAAACCATAGGGTTTTATGATGTAGAGTAGGAAGAAAAACAGAAAAATATAGTAGAAAATGGTAAATTTTTTAATAACTTGGGAGTTTGTAACTTTTGGGATCACTGCTCTATAGGAAAACATTTATATATAAAGCAAAACGACATGGTGTCTCATCCCAAGAATTTAAGATTTTGTGTTTTTTTCCTCATTCCAAATGTTTAAGATGAAATAACACAAAAAAAAATAGAATGACATGTTTTCCTTTGATAAATACAAATAAAATGACACATTTTGGAGTCCCTAAATAGTAACATCCTAATGGTTCAAGCAGTGTGCCTAGGAAAAAAAATTGTATTGCTGACATGACACTATAATTGAAAGGGATCATGCCTACAATTACTCAACAACTTCAAAAACTTCATCAATTTAATGGTCATATAGAAGATAGATGTAGATCTATTCAAATTTAAAAGGTTTAATGGCGAGCCCTAAACTTATTATCCTGTTCCAGCTTCAATATCCTTCTAGTTTTAGCCATTACAGTGCCGAATTTTCTGTTTCTATTGTTTTCCTCTTGCCACCCTGCATCCATTGATTGGCACATGAACTTTTGGAAGAATTTATATTTTCCTTAGTAATTTTAGTGTTGTTGTTTAGTTTAGGAATCCTCTAGTTATTTGGGTTTTTCAATTTTCATGTAACTTTGAAATGTGATTCACTCTATAAGGATCAGGATTTAGACTTGGAACTAATATAAATAAGGTTGCTTTGGCTAATTTACAGACATCTTTTATTTCCTATAAATATACTGTAGAGGTTTCTCTACAAACCGGCAAATCAATGTTTATAAGTTTGAGCTTCAATTTTCTTATAGTTTTAGCCATTATATCTGCAGTAATTGCTGGTTTCCTCCTCACCCTACTTCAACTCTGAAGAAAGTACTCTGATAAAATAAGATGAATAAAGAAAGCTAAGCCCTAGATATATGCACCAGATGCAAAAAGTCTTCTTGCTAGAGTCAAGTTCTCCATGGGGATTGCGAAGAAAAGTTTGTTTTCCTTACTGATTTTGGTGTTCTTTTTTAGTTTCACAAATCCTTATGCTATTTCGATCTAGTTATGTATATCTGACATTTAATGATAGTAGTCAACTAGGATTTGTGGCAATTTCTATTCCTACAATGGTTATAACTACAATAAATAGGCTATCAGAAGTATTGTAGAAGACAAATCAGTTTAATTAATATTTACAATAGTTAGAATTTCTACAAACCCTGCACCTCATTCTCTTCTTCAAACTTTAAACTTGTTCAAATGTTAACCATTATTTTTCTGTTCTACCTAATGCATCATTTCTCCCACTGGTGTAAACAGTCAAGAGAAAAACAATATTCTCTAATAAACATGTGCATAAATTTTGATTTTGGAATGATATGGGAAAGAACTCATATAACCTTGTCCATCAACCAGAATGCAATGGTCTTGTCACCAACAAGAGCTTGGTCATGACTTTCAGCATATGAAACGCACTTTTCCAGCCACCTTCTGTTAGTGAGAGTGTGTACAATGTCACCCATTCTCCAGTCTTCATCCTTCTTCCTACACCCAGTACAAATAGAAAGTGACTGCCAGAAAAGACCTTAAAATAGCATCAAACAAGAAGATGCAGATTCAAGGCAGTCAAAAAGAGGTTGGAGAGTTTCAGTGGCAACATACTGGAGAAGCTCAATCCATTTATCAGCAATGGCCATGTGGAGGCGATAATCAAATCCCACGCCACCATCTTGGACAGGAATGCAGAATGTTGGCATTCCACTGACCTGCAAAGTAAAAAAGAAAATTATAAACATGAGCAAGCAGAGAGGTCTGGCATTGGATTAACTGTAGCTGTTGATTCCTCTAGGGGGCAAAAACTTACATCTTCACCAATGCTAACAGCATCAGGGAAGAGACCATGAATCATATCATTAACAACCATCAGATATACGACAGCATCTATGTCAGTTGCATATCCAAAGTACTCATTGTAGTTTCCAGTAAAAGTCATCTGCATCAAGTTGGAAAAAATAACCAAAGAAAATATCTGTCATTCAATCATAAGTCAAATAGAACACCAAACAATTAAGTTCCACCACCCATAGCCCTAATAGAGATAAAAGGAAACATCAAAATAAGCATAATGAGCCTAGCCATAGTAGTCACATAAGGTTTAAGAATCAAGCATCTATAACTTTTATCCCTCTAATTGAGCACATCCAAGGCTTCATAGAACTTGAGAGATTGTTACCTGATTAGGCAAACAAAAATAATATACCCTAAAGAACCTAAATGATACCTGCAACCCATGGTGGGTGTACATCATCGAAGTCACACCATCAAATCTGAACCCATCAAACTTATATTCATCCAGCCACCATCTTGCATTTGAAAGAAGAAACCTCAGTACCTAAACCAATGAGCAAGTATTTAGTCCTCACCAACTATAAGAAAAAGACAAATGAAAAATAAAAATTCCAGACAAATACTGTTGCTGAAGATTCAAACAAGCACATACTTCCCAGCTCCCATAGTTGAAAAGGCGAGAGTCCCACATCCAATGATGTCCCCGTGAACCAGAGTGGAAGTAGTGATTATCAGTTCCATCGAACATATTCAAACCATCCAAAGTATTGTTCGATGCATGGCTGGATTCATTTGATATTAGTTGTCAACCAAAAGAAAGATTATTACTAGGAGATCAAGTAATAATCGGTAATGAATGTTCACTATGATTTATGGAATGAAAGATTGAATAAAAGCATTAAAAAAGTTATTTATCCAATCAAACAGAATAAGTGACACCCAAAATATTAGCAAGCACACTTAAGAAAAGAGCTGCTATCATACCAAACTTACTGAATGATAGCATGATGAGTTCACAAATGATAGGTTCTGTTCTTGCCCATTGTTAACTTGTCTCAAAGACATGGTTTAGTGAAAAATAAATAAAAGCTACGGATTAATGAAGGTTATGATTCATGTATTCCTGCACATAACCCTAGATGAATGACTTTTCATCTCAAGATTCCATTTAATCTTCAGAACATATTCTTACTTTAAGATGGCTCAAACTTTTCTAATAAATACTAAAATACAAAGATGTAAATAGTGGTTATTCAAGAATGAACATTTGAAAGCCACTACACCCAAATAATAATTTCCATAATTCATGCATTTTTCAAGTTTGTTTCTTCCTCTTTAACTTATAGAAGTCAATTCGCCAAAATCATCAGAATTTAAAGTTTTGAGTCTACACCAGTCATTTCTACATATTGTACTTAATGGAAAGTTACCTGTGAACAATATCCATGAGAACAAGCAGACCTAACTCGTGAGCTCTATCTATCAGAGACTTCAGATCATCAGGGGTTCCACATCGACTACAGGGTGCAAAATAATTTGTGACATGGTACCTTCATATCATCAAAAGGAATTCGTGAGTTTACAGGGAAGCAAAAACTGCCCACTATGCTAATGAACACCAAGCTTTGGGAAAATATACATGTAAAAGAAAAAAGGGGAATAATAGAAAGTGGAGCTTTATCCTAAATAAAGGAAATACCCAAAACTAGCATAATATGAATGCTCTTGAATAGCCATAATCTGAACAGCATTATAACCAAGTTTTTTGATCCGAGGAAGCACATCATCTCTAAAGTTGGCATATGTGTTGATTAATGGCTCCTGCATTTAAGAAGTGGCAAAATTACGAGGGATAGAATGAAGAGGCTGCAAATTAAATAGGAATAAGCAAGAGAAAGATTAAAGAGTCCAAATAAAGGTCATGCCATAATGTATTAAGATCTATAACCTAACCATTCTCATCATGCAGAGATATTTCAACAAAATACATAAATTGTAAAAATTTGGCGTGGTAATTGAAAGAAGGAAATCAGAAGTATGTAGTAAAAATAATCACTATGACAGTACCCTAAACCATTGCCTTTGATTGGTGTTCGTTCAATCATGCAAGGGCAAGACAATATGGTTTCGGGCATATCGCATTGTCCAGGCTTTGAGGAGGACCAGAACCCTGAACAAGGTTGCTGGTACAGACCACTGTTCTTTAAGAAAATGTCATCTTGCACTATTTGGCAGGATTAGTGAAGCATGAGTATAGTGACTGGTCATGCTCCATCATTATAGAGGCATTTGTAGATACTTCTACCATGACAATTCAAAGAAGCATTCTGCATTAACTCCCAATTTCTTTTTAATAAATATTTGCCAAGATATAAAACAGCTCTACATGTTTGAACACCATCCAATCATGAATGATTTTAATCACCAGTACAAGGAAGCAGCGAATAAGAGCTTGTAACATGAGACATAATGGGAGAAGATGCACACCGTACTACTCATTCCGACATGAGCTTCATAAATCCTAAGTGACTCTGGTCTCTTTGGTTGAGGATGTTTGAATATATACTTTTCCTGCAAAGAAGTAAGCAATAGCATCAATGTGCAAAGCCACAGACCTCAAACAGAAATTATGAAGAAAATGGAATAGATTTTCAATCATTTAATACAATTTTGAGTGTTTTACATCATGAACTGCAGCTAATGCTTGTTGGTTCTCAAATGAACACAAATTAAAGCCACAACTAATAACACGGATTACTCAAGCATAGTTGTTATGATATTTATGCATTTGGCTTCTACTTCAAAGCTTAAGTTTTTAGATCTGATGCTTGTTCAATATGATGACTGATTTTATTGACCATTGGTGTTGTAGTGAGTAGCTTATAGATTTCACTAAGATCATGAATGACAAGAGGCTCATGACTTGTGAGTTGCTGGACAAAGAAGTAATCCAGGATGGCTTCTTCTGCTAAGGATCATTCTTTTGTAGAATCATCTCAATCTTCAACTTGCTTCTTCTTCTTCTTTTACATAAATCAAGTAGTACTCTTTATTAGAAAGAAAGAAAAAAAGGAAACAAAGATGGGTGATAAGGCAACACCAAGCCAGACAAAACTAAAGAGCGCCACTACCACCATTATAACTCACATGGATGAAAATAAGACATGACAGAAGCTACAACCTAGAGAGAGCAAGGCCCAGCCAAGACAAACACACAGGGTAAAGAGCCTAAGATACTAAACAACCAACACAACAAAAGTGCTGGGGGGCCCAAAGTTACAACACAAGAAATTGGAAACATGCTTTCATACGACATAATGGTGCCCAGATCAGGAGAAACAAGGACCAACAGACCCAAGAAAGACTGCAATCAAAAACAAGGAATTCTTCAATACCCTTCATGGCCGGCCACACTTGATCATCATGAAGAGTGAGTTGGAAATCTTTAAAAAGCCAATCTCTTCTCTTAACTATAATAACCAAGGTTTCATCTAAGTTCAAAGTCTCCAAGACTTCATTGATGGGCTCCGACATTCTATTATCCACCACCATCTTTTCATCAGCAGCAAACATTCTTACTGCACTAAACATCAATTGATTTTAACTTTTTAAACCTTATAAGCAACATGGCTAATCTTTGAGAAAATAGCCTCGAGATACAAATATAGATGTTTCTTTTCTTTTCCTGGCTTCAACCTTATTTCTTCTTCCTTTTCTCAACACAATTAAGGGAATGTGAAAATCATCACTCAAAGAACTTTGACTATTGTATGGTGCTAGAAACGAGACATGGGGCAAAGAAATTGGCAAGGGAGAAGTGTGAATCTTGTTATATTCTCATGGTTGAACAAATGAAGGACTGGAAAGCTGCTTGAGATGGGACTTAAGAAGCAGGCATAAAGAGTTGGTCCAAACCAATCCCAAAGGAGAGGTAAAAGCCTTCTATGCCATCTCCAAGACAAACTTCAGAAACACAAAGACCTTGACTGTGCATGCTGCCTAGGGGCCTGTGGCATTTCCCATGTTTTGAATTTCCCCTGTTTATCCATGGAAAGCCCATCTGCAGCATCAATGTACCCCTCTAATGGATTATCTAGGTTGTTTGGAGCAACGAAGTGTTGCCATCTGCAATAGATTCTCCAACATGATATGAGAATCATTTGCATTGGAAGAATTGTTGCTTATCAATGGTTGGCACATCTCATTGGGAGTGTAACACCTCCGGAAAAGGTGAAAAACATGTGCTAATCTTCATTTATTTGGACAACAAAACTACCACCATTGTTTATTACAGAAATGGTTTGATTGATGATTTTTCTATCCATGGCAATCATCAAAACTCGAGGCAAACAAAGGAGACTAAAGACTAGAAAACATCTGGGCAGCGAGCATAAAGCAGAGCACCATGAATTCTTAAGAAAATATAATGGGTTAACAAGCACGAGGATCCCTATATTATCCCTATATTATCGATTTTATCTTGATGAGGTCCCTCATCTTTGAGATTTCTTAATTCAACCTTTGTACCATTGTTTTGTCCATAATGTTATTCCTTCCATCACTAACGGTATTGTTTAACCAATAACTTTGAAATAGTTTTTGGAATATACTTATTTATATTAGAAAAATATCATATAAAAATAAGAAATAAATTAGTCTTTTTTAAAAAAATGTTAACAGCATAAAATGAAAATATGAGAACCAAATAAATAAAATTGACAAAACTATAACCGACCAATTTATCATTCCTTGATTTATAATTACATTTTTATTAATTAAAATTGTAGAACAAAAAACAATTATGAAATTGAGTGAAAATAAAAAAGAAACAAAAGGCTCAATTAAATAATAAAAATCCTTTCCATTACAACCTTTCATTATCGCACCAGTTTAAAAAAATTATAAGAAATTCAACTAAATCCCAAACAAACTTTTAGTCACTAGCACAACCCTTCTATTATCAAACAACTATATCTAAAAAGAGTTCATATAGTAAAAAAGTTGGAAACCACGTAACAAAATTGGATTTTTTAATGAAATACATAAGAATTTGGACATGTGGTTTGTAATAGTTTGGTTTTCATGAAAAAAATGCGAGAGAAAATCTAGATATGTCTTTTTTTTAAAACAATTTAGTTTAGATTTTGTTTTCATTTATTTTTTTAATGTGAATTGATTATCTTATTTTTTATTAGTTTAATTTTCTTTTTAATTTCTAAAATGATTAATTATATGCAAGGGCTAATAATCATTGTTAGGACTTTAATATTTATAATTTTAATGTTTGTAAGCTTTTAGAATTCATTATCTATTTCTTATTTTTTATGACTTTTTTCAAATATAAAAGAGCATATTCCAAAATTAACAGACAAATAACGCCATAAGTAACAGGTGGTCCAATGGTATTGACGAATCAGTAGTACAGTGATTGGATTAAGAAATTTAGAAAAATGAGTGTCATTAAAACAAAATTGATAATATAAGACTCTTGAGCTCATTCACCCCAAATATAACGATCTAAACCAATGTCTTTGCTATCCATGGTCTAACCAATCATAAATAAAAACCTAAGCAACCACTAGCAGTTTAGAGTATTTGACCCGTATCATCAGGGGAGTCAAATGTGAGCTGCAAGGATACCTCCCACAGGTCTTATCCTGCAATGGAATGGACCAGAACTTACTATGGCAGGGCCACTTTAGGAGTATGTACTATAACAACACTTCTTTTGAGCCATTCCAAAACTTCTTTCTGCGCGTGCACCAGCCTGTTAGACCATTAATAACTGGGTCTGAGGGTTCCAAGTATGTGTTACTAGATGCAACAGTACCAGCACCTAACAATTTCGGGAAAAGGCTACTCTTTGCTGAGTTATTTGGATATTTAAGAGTGTGTTTGGTATTGCGGTAGCTGTTGTGGTTGTGGTTTAAAAAAAGTTGTTTTATAAAAAGTACTTTTAGTTGAGGTTGGTTTGAAAAAATAGGTGTTTGGTTAAAACTGTGGTTGAAATTGAGATTGAAGAAAAAATAGTTTAATGTGTTTGGTTAAAAATGCTTTTGAAATTGAGGTTATAAAATAATTTTAAAATATATATATATATATATATTAATATTGATGGTTTTAAATTTAAATATTATAGAATTAACTACTCTTATTACATCATGAAATAAATAATACTTGATATAAAATATTTTTTATTATTCCATTAAACT
>Ga0307511_10000727_pt1 | contig 35106 bp, 50 predicted proteins | sample 13_EM_MG_FD_200266 | JGI IMG/M metagenome (GOLD analysis project Ga0307511, IMG submission 200266) | Populus trichocarpa ectomycorrhiza microbial communities from riparian zone in the Pacific Northwest, United States - 13_EM | ecosystem: Host-associated > Plants > Roots > Unclassified | place... | reverse complement strand
GTAATAAGTTCATGAAAATGTTGGAAAAAGTGATAAGCCACGAATAAGTGCAAAAAAGCTATGAGTGAAAAATAAGCACGAAAAAAGTGCAAAAAAGTGAAAAAGCAATCGGGACGTTTGCTGATGTGTACGCGCTTGCAAGCGGCTACAACCGAAAGTCAATTTTCCTGACGAACGATGGGCACGAACCGGTACAAAATGACTTAAAACTTACGAGCACCCAAGGGGGCATCGCAGCCGCGGGTCGAAGCTAAGAATCCCAAGTTCCTCGACCTAATTTTTCGCTCCCCAACTTGTGTGGATGAGGGCCGGGTCACGTATGGCGAAACGAAACGGTGGTTCCTCGGCGTCTTAGAGGGAGGGTTAAGGCACGATACGACGGCGCGCTCGATAACAAAAAACCTCTCCGCTGTTGTTGCCACCAACCGCCTGGACAATACATTTATCACATCCCGCTTGGGCTAGCGCGCCAGCCCTCTTGGAGGTACTGCATTCATTACCGGAGGGTGGTAGCCGGCGACGATATAATTTGCCATATATTAACGGCAGATGATACCTTCATTCCCAGGGCGACTGTCCTTTAACTGCATGGCAAGAATCTGAACCTGTACGAGGCGAGTGCTGTTGACAGCTGTCAGAACTCAAACCCGTAGATAAAATATGAGTATAGGGCATACAAAATGTTGGAAATATCAAGTTGGAGGGTGGACCTCTGAGGGGTCCCTGGTGGTAGAACCTGTCTCAGCCAGACGTCCTTCTCATACAACCGTCACTTCCCACTATTGAATCCGCTCCTGCGCCGCGCCGATTGCATCCGACAAACCTGTAATCGCCCCGTCCCTTCAATATTCAATCGCGAGCTGGGGGGACGCCACTGAGCCAGTCAAACTCCCACCATCACCTCGCAAAGGAGATAAGGGGTCGATTCGTTGTAAGGCTGAAGAAATGAGGTAAGTTCCGGTTAAGCAACATCAAAGAGAAGCCGCTCACCGCGTCCAGCGGGGTGGGGGACCCGCCGTAAGGTGTTGGTCTCCATCCAGCGCTTGATTAACCATAGAGTCCACCCATCACCCAGTGGGTGCGACCAGAACGCGAATGTTGCCCCAGGGATATGAAAGAATCATGATACTCTCGTCAACCTTCTATTCATACGGGTCTCGAATCTGCCCATATGGTGACCGAGTTGTCAATACGGATATCGCCAGTTCTTTACCGGACCAGCTTTGTATAAAACCGGTTGGGTTCTTTGACCTTTCCCTTCCCAGCTTCGACGAGGATTTCCCCCTGCCCACCTGTTGTACTCCCCGCCATGGCTTCCCTATCCGAAAAGCACCATGACGACACGAAAAACCAAGGGGGCTCTGAAGCTGCTGACTCGGAGTCTCTTTCTGGACACCCCAAGCAGTCGCTCAAGAGGTACGTTCGCTCGTTTATTGTCGAAGAACGCTTCACGAACGCCGCCTCTGAACATCAGGCAAATGAAACAGCGGTGAGACCTCCCCCTTCATAAGTGCACGTCACGGACGAACAACTTACCCTCGTGTAACCAGCCATATTGCCATGATATCAATCGGAGGTCCGTCATTCAAATTCATTCCGACCATTCAGCTTCGAAACAGTCGTTCTATTCCCGCGTGACCACTTTCAGGTGTCATCGGTACAGGTGCGCCCAAGTTCTTCTCTACACAACAAAACAGGGGAGCCCTGATTCGTTCGCGGTCCACAAGGTCTATTTCTCGGTACTGCCACTGCCCTCAAGAATGGAGGTACGTGACATATCGATCTCTTAGCCCTGTACGTCCCTTATCATTCCACGCAGGTCCCGTTGGTCTTCTGCTCGGTTATCTTTTGGTTGGATCGATTACATATTCCGTGATGGTGCGCCTCAGCTTTGTACCGTGACCGCTCGACGGGGCACGGACTGACGGTCCCCCCATTTCGAAGATTTCGCTTGGTGAAATGATGTCGTATCTCCCTATCCCCGGTGGACATATTACCATGGCAGAGCGTTATGTTTCCAAGGGGTTCAGCTTCCTCCTCGGTTGGCTCTATTGGTATAATTGGACTATCATTTTACCAGCCGAATTAAGGTTTGTCTCCACTCGTGGCTTCCTTCCCTGTTTTACTTATTTTGGTCACCCCGGTAGCGCTGCCGCGATCCTTATCGGGTATTGGGACAGCAAGACTAGTCCAGCGGTTTGGATCTCGGTATGTATGGTCGTGGTCATCCTCATCAACATGCTCGGTGCCGGTATGTACACCAAGTCTGACCAACGTGGCCTCCTTGGGTACTCATCGAGGGGCACTAGGCGCCTATGGAGAGGCCGAATTTGTCTTCGCGTGAGTGAACATGCGCGTTTGAAGCCATCCAACTTATTGACCTGCACTGATGATCTGTTGTATCGTAGTTCCATCAAAGTCTTCGCCATCGTGGGCCTCATTATCCTCGGAATCATTATTGACCTCGGTGGAGGACCAAATCACGACAGGCAAGGAGACTTCGCTCTGGACAGAACGCCGAGGGCCCTAACATTTGTTACAGAATCGGATTCCGTTATTGGAAAGATCCCGGCCCGTTCGTTCAGTACCACGGTATCCCTGGAGCCACCGGTAGGTTTGCTGCATGGTGGAGCGTCGTATCCCAAGCTGCTTTCTCTTTCATCGGAACGGAGGTTGTTGCAGTAAGTGCCGCGTGTGTCGTAGTTTTCGTCACAGGGCTCATGTTGAAGGGACGATTTAGATCGCTGCTGGAGAGGCTAAGAATCCTCGTCGTAGCTTGCCGAGGGCCATTCGTGGAGTCTACATCCGTATCCTTCTGTATGAGTTACCGCCCCTCCATCCCGGTTGTATGCTGACTTCTGGCGGAGGTTCTACATTGGCGGTGTCACTGTCATCGGTCTCTTGGTCCCTTCCAACTCTCCCGGGCTCAACCTCACCGTGAAGAATGCTGCCGCATCGCCTTTCGTGATTGCAATTAAGACGGCGGGAATTAAGGGTCTCCCATCTTTGATCAATGCCTGTCTACTCACCTCTGGTGCGCGTATATCATAACCGAATCGCAATCGGAACACAAATTCACTGGTAACCACTAAACAGCCTGGTCTGCTGCTTCAAGTGACCTGTATACCTCCTCTCGAGCCCTCTGTAAGGCATATCGTCCGTAGGCTATGCGGTCGGCTGATGCGCTTCGTATGCTCAGATGGCCTCGCATTGAACGGTCACGCTCCGAGGATCTTTACCAAGACGTCGAAGAGGGGACTTCCATGGGTCTCTGTGACATTCGGCTCATGCTTCGTTCTTATCGCTTTCATGGGCATCAAGTCTGGTCCAGGAAAAGGTCGGAGCCACATCAAGGAGACTCTCATCCAATGGTCTAACCCTTTACATTCTCAGTCTTCGGTTGGTTCCAAAACATGACCGCCGTTGCCGGTCTCATGACATGGTTCGGGATCTTCGTTGTGCGTACCAATTTTTAGTATTTCCAAGAGGAGACCACGCCATTGATAAAGCGGGCTCTCCCAACAGACCTACCTCCGCTTCCGAGCCGGGTGGGCCGCCCAGGGTCTCGACCGAAACCTCCTCCCATACAAGTCTTCCCTCCAACCTTACGTGGCATGGTACGGTCTCGTATCGATCGCCATAATCCTCCTCTTCGGTGGCTTCTCCGTCTTCCTCCACGGTAGCTGGGACACGGCCAGCTTCGTTACATATTACCTCCCGTTGATATTCGGGCCGATCCTGTTTGCCGTCGCGAGTTTCGCGATGGAGAGCAAGTTTGTGAAAGTTGAGGATATGGACTTCGTCACGGGCTTGGATGAGGTACTTGCGGATACGTATGAGGAGCCTCCGCCTAAGAATATCTGGGAAAAGTTTTGGTTATGGATTGTAAGTGTCGTACCAGGCTCCTTCCCATTGGAATCGGTCACCTTCTCATTCGCGTTCACAGTTCTAGACAACTCAGAATGTTCAGTGGCAGTGGCATATAACACTACCTTCATATTTTCCGTCCAACGTAGAAGTACACAGAACACGTTGCAATGCAGGCGACCAACCCTGATCCGCGCCCCGAACGGTGAGGGATCCCAAGCAGCTCAGTGCGAAAAGGTCGCCCAACGATCTCTGTAATACTGTGTTGGTCATACCCTACTCGCACAGCTTTTGCATGCCTTCGTGATCCTTTCTCGCGTCAGGCCGATCATCAAATTCGCGATCACTCTCGCCCCGACCTGGGGGATGCTACTGAGCCGGGCAAACGCCCGTTGCCACGCTACAAAGGGAGGAGGTCGTTTCACAGCGAGCCTGAAGAAATGAGGCAAGCCCTCGCAACCTGGTTGAGCAACGCCAGCGGGGTGCCGCTCGTTGTCACGTGGATTCTGCGAGGTGGGGCGAACGAGCCCTCGCACAGCGTCGAAGCTCCACCGAGCGTCCGGCAGGGTGGAGGGTCATATCATGGGGGCACGGAATGCGGCCCTCGATTGACGATGGGGCCTACGTGCCGCTCAGTGAGTGCGCCCAAAATATGAAGCAGGCGCTCAGGGGATCTCGGGGGATCACCTTCTCGACTTTCCATCATATTGATCTCGCATGTGTCCATAAGGTGGGTGAGCTCAATACGAATTTGGCCAATTTGTTGTCGCTCCGGTTCCATATATAAGACCAGCTGGGTTCTTTGATCTCCCCTTCCCAGCTTCGACGAGCACTTCTCCCTTGCCCGCCTGTCGCGTCCCCCGCCATGGATTTCCACTCTGAAAAGCCCCATGACGCCACGAAGCACCAAGACTCTGATGCCACTGACTCGGATTCTATTTCTGGACGCCCCGGGCAGTCGCTCAAGAGGTACGCCCGCCCGTTTGCTGTAAAAAGGACGCCTGACGAACGTTTGCTCATTGGATGTCAGGCAAATGAAACAACGGTGAGACCTATCCCTTCATAAGCGCACGTCATGGACAACCAGTTTACGCTCGTGCGACCAGCCACATTGCCATGATATCAATCGGAGGTTCGTCGTTGAGACTCGCCTCGGGCATTCAGCGTCGAAACAATCGTTCTAATCACATGTGACCACTTTCAGGCGTCATTGGCACAGGTGCGCTCGCGTTCATCTTCCCGGGCCTGGGAATGGGACCCCTAATTTATCTCCCCTCCATAAGGTCTGTTTCTCGGTACTGCCACCGCTCTCAGGAATGGAGGTGCGTGACCCACTCCCCACCCTCTGGTCTCCTGGCACTGTATCCACACCCATCCCTCATCGTTCCGTGCAGGTCCCATCGGTCTTCTGCTCGGTTATGCCTTTGTTGGATCTATTACATTTGCCGTGATGGTGCGTCTCAGCTCAGTACCAAGAGTGTTCGACGGAACACAGCTGATGGTCCCCTCGCTTTGAAGATCTCGCTTGGCGAAATGATGTCGTACCTCCCCATTGCCGGTGGACATATTACCATGGCCGAACGTTATGTTTCCAAGGGGTTCAGCTTTCTTCTCGGTTGGAATTATTGGTACAATTGGACAATCATCTTACCGGCTGAATTGAGGTTTGTTCGTGTCTGTGCTCTTCCTTCCGGCCTTACTAACTTCGGCCACCCCGCAGCGCTGCCGCGATTCTTATCGGGTATTGGAACAACGTGATTAGCCCCGCAGTATGGATCTCGGTGTGTATGGTCGTAGTTGTCCTCATCAATATGCTTGGCGCCGGTGTGTGCTTTGTGCCCGATCAATTGGATCCTCCTGTATACTCATCAATAGGTCCTAGGCGCATACGGAGAGGCCGAGTTCGTCTTCGCGTGAGTGAACACGCGGTTTCGAAACCATTCAATCCACTGACTGACCGGTTGCGGTGGTCACATTACATTACAGCTCCATCAAGGTCATCACCATCGTGGGCCTCATTATCCTCGGAATCATCCTTGACCTCGGGGGCGGCCCAAATCACGACAGGCAAGGAAACTGCGCTCGGGGCAGAATGCTAAAATTCTGACATTTGTTTCAGAATCGGATTCCGTTACTGGAAAGACCCAGGCCCGTTCGTCCAATTCCATAATATTCCTGGAACCACCGGTAGATTTGTCGGATGGTGGAGCGTCGTTTCCCAAGCTGCCTTCTCTTTTATTGGAACGGAGATTGTCGCTGTAAGTATCACATGCACTGTGGCTTTCCGTCATGGGACTCACTGGGGGGATAATTTAGATCGCTGCTGGAGAGGCCAAGAATCCCCGTCGTAGTCTGCCAAGGGCCATTCGCGGGGTTTACATCCGTATTCTCCTGTATGAGTCGTCGTCCCTCTATCCTAACGCCATACTGATAATCGGTACAGGTTCTATATTTGCGGTGTCACCGTCATTGGTCTCTTGGTCCCTTCCAACTCCCCTGGGCTCAACCTCACCGCGAAGAATGCTGCCGCATCGCCTTTCGTCATTGCAATTAAGACGGCGGGAATTAAGGGTCTACCTTCTTTGATTAATGCCTGTCTCCTCACCTCTGGTACGTACATATCATAATCGAATCACAATCGGAACACAAGCTCATAGGTAACGACTGTACAGCCTGGTCTGCCGCCTCGAGTGACCTGTACACCTCTTCGCGAGCCCTTTGTAAGTCGCTATAGGTTTACGTATCATCCATAGGTCAGCAGTTGGCTAATACGTTTTTGTGTCTTCAGATGGCCTGGCATTAAATGGTCAGGCTCCGGGAATCTTTGCCAGGACATCGAAGAGTGGGCTTCCATGGGTCTCTGTGACGTTCTGTTCTCTGTTTGCCCTCATCGCTTTCATGGGCATCAGCTCCGGTCCAGGAAAAGGTAGGGTTTACGTCGAGCAGAATCGCACCGCCTGATCTGACCCGCTATATTCTTAGTCTTCGGTTGGTTCCAGAACATGACTTCCATCGCAGGTTTGATGACATGGCTCGGAATCTGCGTCGTACGTAGTCATTCTCACTCTTCCCAATTTGAGGCCACGCCATTGACAATAACGGACCCTCGTAACCAGACGTACCTCCGCTTCCGAGCCGGGTGGGACGCCCAAGGGCTCGACAGAAGCCTCCTCCCGTTCAAATCATCCTTCCAACCATACGCAGCGTGGTACGGCGTCGTAACCATCTCCATAATTCTCCTCCTCAGCGGCTTCTCCGTCTTCCTCCACGGGAACTGGGACACGGCCACCTTCATCACCTATTACATCCCACTGATGTTCGCCCCGATCTTGTTCGCCGTCGCGAGTTTCGTGATGAAGAGTAAGTTTGTGAAACCTGAGGATATGGACTTCGTGACGGGCTTGGATGCGGTGATCGCTGATACGTATGACGAGCCTCCGCCTAAGAATATCTGGGAAAAGTTTTGGCAGTGGATTGTAAGTGTCATCGTCATACCACGCACCTTCCCTTTTGAGCCGATCACCTTGCTTATTTCCATTTACAGTTCTAGGTGAACACGGGCCCGGAATGGACAGTAGTAACTTATAGGATTGCCTTCACCTTCCCCTCCAAACGTAGTAGGAGTACATAGGAAAGGTGTTGCAATGCATGGGGTCGACCGCTGATCTGGCTTATACGATTGTCCCGCTAACAGTGAGCGTTCTCGAGCGACTGAACGTGAAAGGGTCGTCCAACAATCATTATAATACTACAATCGGGTAAGGAAAAAAAAGAATGGAGGTGAAAGTTCAACATAACTACAATAAGTAATAGCAGCTACCAACACTCTGAGAACGAAGAAAAGGAAGAGGGAATGTTGAGGGTTATGTACATAGGCACACGATACCCGCACACGCGCGAACCGCCTGAGACATCTATACCTATTTGCATTTTGCATCAGTGATTCGGCAGGGGAAGGGTAGGGGTCATTGAAGGAAAGGCGGGGGTTGAGGAATAGGGAATCCTAGGTGGGGGAGGAGATAGGTGGTTGTGACGGTGAAAGTTGCTAGCGTAGAAAGCAGACGCAACCCGCGTACGGTAAACGGAGGGGAGGGAATTGTGATTGCAGATTACAAACGAGATATGCGCCAAGAAAAACCCTTTCTGTGAAAGGAAAGTGAGGGTTAGCTTGACAGGTTTCGTGACATCCCAGAGAAGGAGGGCGGGTGAATTGCAGATGGACACTAACCAAATCAGTTCGGAGGTGGAAGCATAGTGCCTTATCGGAATAGAGAATGGATTGAAGACCCACGGCGTAGTGACGGAGTCGCACCCATGGCCTTTTCGAAGGAAAAAAAAGACACAGGAACGTTCAACGACGCCCTTGGGAGAGCCTTTTCAGTAGGTGTCCCTGTTCGGACGATTGAGAATGCGTCGGACTCTGTTACATAGGATTCTTGTTCTTTGAATAAGCAGCACTAGTGCTTCCAGACCGTGAACGGCCCAGGTCAAGGGCCGTCAATGCCTCAACGTTTAGCGACTCCGGTCCAGTACTCCTTCTACCTGATGGCTTTCCCATCCTGCTCTGCCCAAGAGGATTCAAGCTCGGGAGTTTCGACTTTGGCTTGAATTTAAGCATCTGAGAGGGTGGTAGCATTGACGGTGAAGGGGTGTTTGATGATGATGTCAACCCTGCCGAACCTCGCTTCGGGACTGGTCCTGAGACCTGTGGTGCAGGGGAAGGTCCAACTGAGCGTTTGCTGCTGATCGTCGAGTTATGCAGGTGTGCGGAAGCAATTGGAAGGAAGGTAGGGGTTGAGGGGCGGGAAGCGGAAGTGGGGGTAGAACTGACAGTCGATGTGCTCGTTCTTCCATCTGACGAGAGACGCGAACGAGGCCGACGGATGCCTGAAGGCTTGACGCTCTGACTGAGGACGCTGGAGCTCCGAGTGCTTGTTATTGACGTTGGGGAAGTGCTATTATTGTAGGAGGAGGGAGGGACCCGATAGCTCGCAGAGAACGGATTGGAATCTCTTCGAGACTCTCTCGAGGACCTGGCTTCTTTCACAGCTTCCTTCATTGGAGAATCTTCCATTATCAAAACCCAACCAGAATCACCAGCAGGCTTCTTGCGTTCAGGCGATCCTGCAGACCTCCTCGCCACAATCGTGCTCTCCAGGTCTTCTGAGTAGCCGGCGGAAGAACCAGAGATATTGGACATAATGTCGCTCTGAGTCATCGCTGGAGCAGTGGCCTTGCTCATGCTTCCCATTCTTAGTCTTGGAACACGAGTGTGGATGCGTTGTTCCAAGTTCCTAACCTTGGCCCTCATCTCAGAAACCATCTGCACACCCTTGCTTCTCGAGGTAGTGGTGGCGGCGCTGGCGGTGGAGTTTGTGCTGGCCACGGAGATATTGCGAGTGCTGATCGGTCGAGGTGTGGGAGGTTTGAGCCTCTTGGGCGTAGGGGAGAGGCGAGATGTAGTCTTTGACCGTGCGAGAGCACCAGAAAGGACGCCAGGGGGAGTAGACATGTGAGAGCGGGGAGTGCGTTGTAAAAAGGCACTGTGAGAAGAGTTGAGGGAGATCGGTCGGGGTCTTGTCGTCGGCATCGTGGTAACTGCGGGGGCAAGATCGGAGAGTTTGATACCGGGGGGAGGTGCAGTTCGCAGCAAATCGTCATCGGAGGTGTGGGTGGAAGTGGATGGGGTCGAAGGGGGCTTGGAGGATTCTTCGGCACTATCGACGGAGAAGCGGGAGTTTCTTTGCGACAGCTTCTCTTTGAGAATTGCCACCTCTTCGTTCGCATCTAAAGCAAGCGGGATCAGCGCCAGAGAATCGAAGACTTGCCACGTAAACGACACACCTCGCAACTCGTCCCGCAGACGTTGGGATTCTGTCTCGACGTTCGCTTTGTCCAGCAATTCATGTTCGAGCAGGATCTTCTCCTCCAACGCGCGTGAATATTTAGCCTCGGTATCCTGTAAGCTTGATGATATGGCCCGTTCGTTCCGCTCCAGATCGTCGTTACCCAGCTCGAGCTCGCGCAGCTGTATCTTGGATTTCTGGTGTTCCTGGCGTAGTTGATCCAGCTCACGCTGAAGAGATGCGACGGTTGTGTTGTGTTGGGTTTGAAGAGACATGAACTTGGTCTGTGTGTCGGTGCCCATGTGAGTCGGGGGGTGGGCGCCAGAGCCGAAGAATAACGGACCTTCCACTCATCCCTCTCACTTTCAGCCTTGGAAGCCTTCACCACGAGGTCCTTTTGGGCCTTTTCTGTGCGTTCCAATTCTGCTTCCAACTCCTCCTCAAGCTCCTTGCTGGACTGTTGGAACTCATCGAGCTCAGCTCGTGTTTCAGTCAGCATGTCAGCGACCTCCTGGTACTTTGCTCTCCATTCTGCCGCAGACGAGGGATACCTAGAGGGCGGAGAACAATGAGGGGAGGATCAAAGAGGGAGAGAGGGAGTGATTGCCGCACGAGCTATCATCCTGGGGGAGAATGCGGCGGCGGAGAGGGTCGGTGGGGGAGAGGACGGCGGTCATCGTCGCTACGGAGACGACGAACGCTCCAGGGAGAGCAGGAGGAGTGGTCGGGGAGAGGTAAGAGGGAAGAAGACGACGGAAGGGAGAAAGTTGGACGGGCAACACGTTTATTTCCTTTTCCAGCCAACTCTCGACTTTGGTGCAAAAATACGGAAGGAAATAATTCTACAATCCCTCTGGCTTTGCGCATTTCCGTTTCTCTATCTTGCCTGTCTTTGAGCACCGCATCTCCTGCCATGAAGCAGGTCGCATTGTGTATCCTGAAAGGCCCATCCGTCAGCAAAGACCGAGAGGGTAAGACAATCGGGGAAAGAACGACACACCTGCTTCGCTGGTGGCGAATATCACACCAAGATCGTTCCGAGCAGTGGTAATATAGTAGCTCTGGGCGTCGCCTAATGAAATCTAATCGAGTCATCAATGAAAGCCTGCAGGTTGTGGTACTTGTATGCGCACCACGAGTCCTTTGATGACATCTCCACCCCGAAAACAGTCGCCGATCTTCACCCTGTCCTTATCTGTCGCACGCACGTCCTGCACTCGGATGACGCCAGTAAACTCTTCGCCAGGCGGAAGAGGAATGCCGTCCACAACGGTGATGGACACCGTCGCTTGCATCGGCGATAAACGTATCACAGTCCCAAGCACGACAGAGTTTGGGGTCGGGGGATGCGGTCGCACGCGATTTATAGATAGTGTCTGGTGTTCCAGCAGATGTTCAATTTTTCCGATGGTTGATCAAGTGGATTGGTGAACACGGACAGAGGCCTGATAAACCGGGGCTCCGACCAGACTGGCCCTGACTTTACCGTCACGAGAGTACACTCCATTAGATAGCTGAGGCGCGGGACCACGCGGGATTTGTATCGGCTGCCCCGGCAATTTGAGGTCAACATCCATGGTGGGGGCGGAAGATGGAAGAGTATGTTTGTCTGTATTTGGTTCCCGTGGCTCGTTCCGTGGAACCGACGTTTGCCGACTCTTCGTTCGGGAAAATCATCCCTTGACCTCCACTCCGTCGGTCCCTCCCATGGCCTCCCAATTCGCCCGTATCATTTCTCGGCGTATGTCAACTTCCTCGCTATGCAGTGCACTCGGACGCCTAATTATTTGCTTTAGAAATACACGCCTCGGCGCGCAGAAATGCGCTGTCCAAGTTTGCCATGCCAGCGATGAGTCCTACCATGACCGAAGGTGGTATCGCTCAGTGGAAGGTCAAGGAGGGTCAAAAGTATTCCACCGGAGACGTCCTCCTCGAAATTGTACGCACCCCATTTTTCACACTCTTCTTTGGTATTCTCACATTCGACACCAGGAAACGGACAAGGCTACCATTGACGTGGAGGCCCCGGAGGATGGTATCCTCGCAAAAATCATCGTGAGTACTCTACATGGAGCGCGAGAACACGTCTCATTCTCTCCCGAAGTCACCCGACGGTTCTAAGGGCGTCTCAGTCGGATCCACCATCGCCATTATCGGTGAGGAGGGTGATGACATCTCTGGTGCCGACGCTCTCGCCTCTGAGGCTTCGAAACCTCAATCCGAACCGACAAAAGCTGAAGAGAAGACACCGGAACCCCAGGAGAAACCTAAGGAAGAACCCAAACCTACCCCCACAACTTCCAAGGTCGAGCTTCCCGCCGGCGACATCATCTTCGCTACTCCCATCGCCAAGAAGATAGCACTCGAACGCGGTATTCCTCTCGCGAAGGTCAAGGGCACCGGTCCTAACGGGAGGATTATCCGCGAGGATGTTGAGAAGTTCAAACCCTCCGTCGAGAGTGTCGGTGTATCCTCTTCCCAGCAGGCCGCCGCTCCATCCGAATACACCGACGTTCCATTGACGAATATGAGGCGCACAATTGGTTCGCGTCTCACTGAGGCCAAGCGCGATCGACCCCACTACTACCTCACCGTCGATATTGATATGGGCAAAGTCCTCAACCTTCGGGAGGTCTTCAACAAGGCGCTTGCTGACAAGGGCTCCAAACTCAGCGTGAATGATTTCATTGTCAAGGCGGTCGGGTTGGCACTCGCCGACGTTCCCGAGGCTAACACTTCGTGGATGGGAGAATACATCAGACAGTCTGTATTCCCTTTGCGCAAGAGTTGCTGAATTGGCTAACAATATCTACAGGTGGAAGAAGGCTGACGTGTCCATTGCTGTTGCGACCCCAACAGGATTGATCACTCCGATAGTCACTGACGTTGGATCAAAAGGTCTCGCCACCATCTCAGCTGAGACTAAAGCTTTGGCCAAGAAGGCGAGGGACGGCAAGCTGCAACCTCAGGAATACCAGGTATGTCCATCAACGAACTTCAAACCTAACCCAACTAACCGACGTCCCCGATAGGGTGGAACATTCACGGTCTCCAACTTGGGCATGTTTGGTATCAGCCACTTTACCGCCATCATCAACCCGCCGCAATCTTGTATCCTCGCTATCGGCGCCACTGTCCCGACCCTGGTGCCTGCCCCGGAGACCGAGAAGGGCTTCAAGACCGCTCAGATAATGAAGGTCACGATGAGCTCAGATCACAGAACGGTTGACGGTGCTGTTGGCGCTAGATGGCTGTCCGCCTTCAAGGGATACTTAGAGAATCCGTTGACCTTTATGCTGTAAGGTCTTTTAGTGTGGTTGACGGTCCTGTGACGATCGATAATAGCTCGTTAGACATTGCATTATAATATTCTGTTACCCTATTGGGACGCTATACCTAATATGGTTGATGAGGACTATGATCTCCCACTTTGACGCCGCACCCTGATCTACATTTCTTGGCATATCATGCAAGCAGCTTCAAGAAGGACTGATAGTGAAGAGCCTGTGTCTCCACCAACCAGCAGGCTTCTCACCCACATAGAAGGACTGGAGGCCAGTATAGAAGGACTGGATGAGTGGTGGGAAGCTGGTCTGGAGATTGCTACTGAGGTCAACTCCCCAGAGCTTAGGAAGAAGTTTCTGGGGATGGTAAAGGGTGCACGCGAGGCAAAGCGTCAGGTGTGTGCTCTTAACCTGGATGACATTGATTGGACACATTCATACACTCCCACTCACTTCCTGCAATATGCATTCTTCTGTGTTTACCTGTTTCCTTGAGTTCTCCATGGTGTGGGTCACTGAAACTGATGCAGTGTATTGCACTGCAAAATGAGAAGAGGAAAGTTGAGGTTGAGGTGAGGAAGACACTTCTACTATGCATTAGCTGATCCTGATTCCCTACACAGTTGCAACAACAGCATACAAAGTTTGCAGGGGAAATAAAGGTAATGGAAGAAGAGGTGAGGATGCTTTGGCCAGTTTGCCTATTTTTTGTATGGTTATGACTACCCATATTGTCAAACAGATTGACAAGCTCAAGAAGGATTTTGATGCAGTCAAAGATCAAAATGACCGCCTAATAGGCCAGCTTCATGGGCATGGTGCAGTACAATCCAGGGTGCAGAAACGGCAATGGAGTCAAGCATCCTACTTGGAGACCAGCAGTTCAAGCAGTCCCCCACACAAGCAAGCCAGAGTCAGCTTGAGTGGCTGCTCACTTGATCAAATCAGGGATGTGCTTGGTGGTCCTGATAGAGGGTGGGGTTTAGTGCAGTATGTTTCTATTCTCTATGGTTTACATTTTTTAGCTTCAGGTGAATCTGACAAAGGTTCTGTGATAGGGGCAAGCTTGGTGCATACCGCACCCTGCTTGATATAAAGTGGCACCTTTTTGGTCAGAGCCCCACCTGCAAGCAGGATGTGGGCAAGGCAATATTTGGATTTGGCCAGGCAGATAATGAGGTCATCTCCAAGGGTATTGTCTTCCAACTGTTTGTTCGTGACCCAAACAGGACAACAAGAAAATTCACCTACCTGGGCAATTATACTGCCACAAAATTGGATCCAGTTGCTTGGGATAAGCTGTCAAAGGAGGTGTGCTTATTTCATGTATATGGCTTCAAACTAAATTCCAACTGATACACAATCAGGAGAAGGACCTTGTCATTGAAGTTGTTCAGTCCAAGGGACTGTCAGCAGATGGCAATGTCTGCAAGGCTGAGATGGAAATGGATCCTAGGTCCATCTATCAGCAGTTCCTCCATGGCACCTTTAAGGTCCCTTGCTCTAGACTAGAGTTTCAGGACTTTGATGACCACCTGAATGTCAGTGTTCAGAATTCTCCTATCAAGCGAAAGTAGAATATTCTTGGAGAAGAATCTTGAATTCCTTGTTGTGTAATATCTGTACAATTTGTATCCCAACTAATTCCTCTCTTTCGACCTGGACCAACCTATGTACTGGTGTCGTCGCCGTATGTATCCTACCCATCTGCCGGAAATCTCGGGTTCGATCAGAAAAACATAATCAGACATGCCTCCATTCGATCGGGACCACCATGTCGACATACCCGACCGACTCGAAGGGAAGAGGAAATGAACCCAATACTGCAAATCTCGAGGTGACTATTTATGATTTGCATCATACACAACTGACATCTTGTAGGAGGCTGAGCGGTTGAAACTGGAAGGGAACAATCACTTCCGATCCAAGGCTTGGGAGGAGGCTCTCGCTCAGTATAAGAGCGCGCTTGGGCACCTTCCGAGACGAGAGTCTGAACCTCTGCAAGAGCCTGTCGAACCTCCAGAATTGTCGGACCCGGACGCGGTAGGAATATCAACACCCGAAACGCTCCCTGCCACACCCCCTCAGCAAAAGAACGAGGAGTCTCCCGAGATCATCAAGGCGAGGGCTGTTCTCAACGCGAACGTTGGAGCGTGTTACGTGCAGCTTGTAGGTATATCTTTCTGCGTTACCATGCCATATCCAAAGTCCACCCGTCGCAGGGAGAGCACAAAAAGGCCGTCGAAGCATGCACGGAGGGTAGGGTCACCGCAATGCACTTGGCCGACTCTCACAAGGCTGATTCGATGCCTGATAGCATTGGTGGACGATCCACATTATGTCAAAGCACTCCAACGACGAGCTGCCTCGAATGAAATCATTGCCTCGTGGTCTGCGCTGACCAGTGCTCAAGAAGGTACGACGGCGAACCCGAAGTCGCGTTCCTTACGCTCATGAGATTGACAGACTATCGCGTACTACTTAGCCTCTTACCGGAGTCGTCCGCGCAATGGTCTGAGATTAGCCGGACGCTCAGAAATCTGGAGCCTCGGGTGGAGAACCAACGGAAGGAAGAAATGGGCGAGATGGTGGGCAAATTGAAGGAACTCGGAAACACGTTCTTAGGTTCGCCTCACATCACGAGTCCTTGGGGTGCGATCCGACGAAATCCCACAGGCAACTTTGGCCTCTCAACTGATAATTTCAAATTTGAACCAAACGGACAAGGGGGATACTCCGTGAACTTCTCCAGGTGATCGTTGCTCTTTGGCGTACCATCTCTTGAGTTGGGACGCCTCGTAAGGTATTGACATCATCGCGCTGCCGAAGTGCGGGATCGGTGTTCGCGTGTTAAATACTCAATTTGTAGGACGGTGCGCTTGTCAACCTTGATAAGTGATTGGTTACCCGACTTGAAAGCGGTGTGGGAGTCCGTATCACGGGATTGAGGAAATGTATGTAGACGGGTCTCGGAATACCGCAGCGTCTCGCAACGGCCAGATCTGGTTTGAGTCCGCAACGGAATAAAATCAGGGTAAAAGGAGCCGCGTACCTTGGCAACAAGCCGACCCTTCATGAGCGCCATAGGGACCGGTCCGTACTCTCGAGAATCTCGGGACCAAGCGGCATTGTCACCACCCGCCCAGAAATGTCCTGTGGGCACAATAACGTGCTCCGTAGACGGCGCCTCCTCACCGGTAGGATCCACGCAGATGGTGTCGCCTGGGAGACCCAATACCCGCTTGCAAACAACCCTTTGCGGGTCGAGCGGTGAAGTGAAGGTCACAATATCCCCTCTTGACATGCGTTCCGGGAACAGCCGACCCACGAGTTTGTTGCATAAAACCAACTCGCCTTCAGCTGACATCGTCGGGAGCATCGACGGTCCTGAAGGCTTAGAACGTGACGGGTGAATTCATGGACTCGTGATGGAACGCATTTTGGCTCACGTGTTCGATTGAAGCAACGTATTCTGCAAAAAAGTGGATGGCGAAGCCGAAGTTGGCGAGCTGTGAACTCTCAGCACGGACTCATACAGACCTTGGAACTGTGACGGGTGCGCACCTTAAATGTGGCCAGCGTGTACCGGCGGGCATGGTGGATGACAGAGTTCCTCCAAGCCATGTCGCGGCCGATCGATCCGGGGACCCTTGCTGCCAACCGTGATGTCCTCGTTCAAGAGGAAGACAGGGATCAAGACCGAACTGCCTGTTGGAACGCGTCCCTCTCCATCTTCGCCATCAACGCTTCTAACGTCGACCGGTATCCCTTCTCTCGATGATATTCTGGGCGGCGGTCTTCCCCTTTCGTGCTCTGCCCTGGTGCTTGCCCCGGATTTGCACTCCGCATACGGAGATCTCGTCCACAACTACTTCCTCGCCCAGGGGCTCGCTGTTGGTCACAACATCGTCCTGATTGATGAGGAACCGCTCCGCGTGTTCGACGAATGCATGTGGACTGGTGTCCCCTTCGTTGGCGAGCAGGACAGAAACGAGCTTGAAGCAGATCAACATGAAGAAAAGATCAAAATCGCATGGAGGTATGAGACCATGAAGCAGTTCCAAACTACAGTCGAATCTAATCAGTACGTTAATTCTCAGTTTTGGCCCGTCAGTTTCGTCTATCTAAGTGTCACCTGTGACAGACCTTCTGGTGATGAATATTGTCGAACGTTCGACCTTACACGTCGGGTACCTCGACAAATCGTGGATCAAGCATTACAATCAGGTCAATTGAGCCCAATTGATCTGGCCGGCCAGTTCGGGGCCGAACGTCCACTAGTCCAATCGATAACAGAGAAGGTCGCTGCTGTTCTGCGGACGTCGCGTAGACCGACGAGAGTCTGTGTTTCATCTCTAGGATCATCGTCATGGGGCGACTTGGGTCTACAGGTATGTCACCCGTTACGACTTTACGACGGACGGGTGAATCCTCAGCCTGATACCATGGAAGGATGTTTTGTTCTTCCTCGTTACGCTCAGAGGACTTCTTCGAAAACACCCACTTAGCTGTGCAATGGTGTGTTTATCACCACCGGTTGTAACAGATGCTCGGGGCGATCCGGGCTGGACTCAAAAACTCGGCTGGGCGGCCGATGCCTGCATCACGATGGAAGCCTTCACGGGTGAGACGACGCTTGAAAGAACTCGACGTATTCGTTGATGCGGGACCTTCATCAGCGAACCCATCACTGCTGGCGTTGTTCCCCGCACACCATGGGCTTGTACAGATCTCCGCGCTACCGGCTCCTCATACGGTACTAGCTCCCAGCGATAAACTTTCGACCCTGCGGGGCCTCTTGTCTTCCCCGTCGGGAACCGGAGGGGGAGAGAACAACATTGCATTCAAGTGTATGCGGAAGCGGATGATATTCGAGACATTGCACCTTGATTTGGAAGGTGGGGTGGGCGAGAGGCGGACTACACCGGGACCAAATACCTGGGCAAACGTCGTCAATGACGCTGATCGCACGGAGGGAGACGAAGCCATGGTCAAAATCCATTCAAAGGAAGGAGGGTCTGGGTCGGTTGCTGTTGCGTCGGGGAAAAAGAAAAAGGCCGTTGGGTTTTCGTCGGAGAGGCCAGAGATTTCATATGAGTTCTGATATAAAACTGCGTTTTATACATCAAAACATTGTGTATAGGTTTTTGTTAGGGGCATATACGGGGATAGGCAGACCGTTCATGACCACTGGCGCTGGTTACCGGCCCATCAAAGCAGCCACCTGCCACGCGAGCCCGCGACCCTTCCATCCTTCCTCAAAGCATCCGACCCCGAGGCTGCCCGCTTCCAGCAAGCGGCGGGTCACCCCATTTCACGCCCCCAGTAGACGACGCCAGCGTATTCCAATCAGGTAAGCCTTTCCCGTCCACGATCCTCCAGAGCAGCCATTGCGGCCACCGCTAGCGTTTAGACTCAAGGTCTCCTTCAATCTTGGCGGCCGTGGTCCGTTCTCTTCGAGTTTGGAAAGTGTTGAACGAACGTCTGATTCTGTGAACCTGATTCCAGATAGTTAATATCTCTGCGGTTTGCTACCCCACTGCGTCGTCACGCTCCAGGCCACCAGTCCCCCAATCGTTCGCCTGCTCCCTCCTTTTCAGTCCGCGCATCTCCCCAATTTCTCGACGCAATGTGGTCTCAAGATCAGCAGCAGCAATACCCAGCGACACCATTTCCCAAAACTCAAGAACCGCCGTCGCCCACATCCGAGTACACAGCAGAGTCTCCAAGCTCCCCCATGCCCTCTTCTCCGTCCACCATCCAACCTTCCCCTGTCTTCCCCCGAAAGACTTCCGATAGTGACTTTTCCTCGAGCATTGCACCCGGTCACCTCTTCCTCCGTGCACCGGATTCGCCCCAATTCGCCGAATCGTACGCGTACCGTACCCCGCACCCACACCTTGTCCCTCCACCTCTCTCCTCCGCCGACTCGTCCTCTGCGTCCACACGTTCCTCTGCATATACCAATTTCGGAAGTGGTGGAACCTCCCTCGACTATAGTCATGTGGTCGTGGCCAATGGAGAGGATGACCCATCTGTCGGGGTCGGCATTACATCGGATGAGGTCGTTCAATTGCTGGGTCAGCACTCCTCGTCTTCGTCGTCGCGAACGGCCGTGGACGCATCCACTAGATGGTCACAACTGCAGAGTGGGCCCCGATCAAGGTCTTCTTCGGTTGCTGACAGTCGGACGAACAGCCTTGCATTGAGCTCCAGCAGCAAGCCTGGTAGTGATGGAGACTGGCGCGTGTTGGAGGTCGGGTTGACAAGCGAATCAGAAACCGACGATGATGCTTGTATTGATTTGGGTGATGAAGATGGAGATGAAGAGGAGCAACCGACCAGTGCTATGATTATCGCGGAAGAAGGTCGTGGAGTAATTGTCAGAGGCGAAGGTGGTTCGGTTCACACCATCCAAGCTCCACCAGGTTAGTCCCACATCTCTTACGCATGTGTACTCACTGCTCAGCCCCTTGTTCAGGGACGACGCACCTATTGATTGCGTCTTCGTCCACGCCAAACATGGTTCCCTCGTTCCTCGCGAGCATGATTCCGCATATCTGTGATACTCTCTTGGCATTGGATGTCTCTGCAAATTTCCTCGGTGCCCTTTCCCCAGCGCTAGCCACGTGTCATAGCTTGGAGGAACTCAATATCGCCTCCAATCCCCTTCGAGCTCTGCCTTCGTTCCTGTCCAATCTCACATCCCTTCGCGTCCTTATCGCGGATGCGACTGGAATCCATACCCTCCCGGACTCTCTCACCTCCCTTGAAAAGCTGCACACTCTTAGCATCCGGAGGAATAAGATGCACTCACTCCCAGGTTGGCTCTGCCTACTATCTTCGTTGGAGACATTGCTCGTGGATGGGAACCCCTTCCAGGGACCATGGAAGGCGTTGGTGGAGCCATTGCTCACGAAGGTTATCCCAAATTCCCCCTTATACCCACCATCGACACCAGGATTCCCCTCGAGCATCGCCTCGGCTGACACTGACACTGACACTGAAGACTTGGAGCAATCGCCTGACGTCGGCCTGAACTCCGTCCCGCCGGAAGATGAAGATCACACCATGACTCCCGCAAGGGCGCAGCTTGAAAGAGCGACCACTTCCCCTTACCCACTCGACTCTGCTCCCAGAAATTCAGGTGGTGGCTTGACTCGGACCCGGACCACCCCTAACAGAGCCTACTACGAGAAGGGACGAAGCCCCCAGAACAGTCCAAATCTCGATAATCCCCAGTCGGCAGTGTCTGACAACGTCTATCCTGCGGAACGAGAAGTTCGACGGATGAAGAGTGCGACCGAGTTGCGAGAGACCAGGTCTCAAGGACCCTCCCCATCTCGGCCCACATTTTCCCATTATGCGACCTCCCTATCCAGTTCGAACCTTCTGATGACAAACCACCAGCGGACATTGCCCCAGTCACCTCCCCTGGAAACGAAGGTTCCACCGAAGCGTTTCGCTAGTTTGGGTGTAACCGGCAGTCCCACTCGTATCTCCGCGAACAGGTCTCGGCCTCCGCTCAGCAGTACCGGATGGGATACCGTTTTCGAGGAGGGGCACCTAGCTGGCCCGTCTTCCTCCACCTCTTCCACTTTCTCGGCCTCTTCCAACCCACCCACCCCACCCCAACGCAAGTCTCTCATCAAGCCTCGACCGCCTTCCTCGCCAGGGGACGAATATGACCGACGCCCCAGGAAAGAAGACAAGGATAGGTCCAGCCGGTGGGGATTCTTGAAAAAGATGTCGATGGGCAAGATCAAACCCGATATCTCCCCAAGGCAGGAACGGCCACATTTACCCTCCCCAGGTTCACAGGGCCAGTCTTTCGGACGATCGCAGCCCAGCCGCGCCGCTGAGCGCGGTCCACCTTCAATAAACGTACTCATACCCACCACCCCAATGCTTGACTCTCCCCCTATAAACTTCCCCGCTCCCAAGATTCTCGAAAGGAAGGCATCATCGGATGTGTTGGCAAATTTTCCGGCAGATTCCCTCAAGCGTACGCAATCCACCGATGCTCTGAATGGCTTGCCTCCGATCCATTCGAATGCCAATTCTCCCCCGACTACCTCACTCGTACCCCCACCCACCGGGCCGACACCCCGCGCATCGAAACGTAGGAGCTTCCTCCCAATCGATTTATCTCTGCGAGAGTCGAACCTCTCTCCCCCAGTCATCTCCGCGTTCTCTGAAGAGGATTCACTGGATTCGAAAACCACTCCGAGTCCCCAACCGTCGACAGCAGAAGTTACCGAATCCTTCCAACGGCGAGAAGAAGAACGCGCTCGCGAATTCTACACTCGAGCTCTGCGATCTATCATGGCCTACCTCCGAGATATGCACGACTTAAGCCAGTCTCAACTCAATGTCCTAAGTGTGTACGGGTCTTCTACACCTGATTTGAACAGTTCGAGGTCTAGGCGTCCGACCATAGTTGAGTCGAACCGCGGAACCTCTGAACCTTCCATCTTGTCTATGGAGTCCGACAGTCAGCTGCGCTCGGCGGATTCGAGAGGGTCGTTGAGGAACGGGGCGGACCAGGCGACCAACAGCGTTATCACGGTCGATAGCACTGGGAGCGTAGAGGAGAAAGAGAAACAGGCCAAGGCTGACAGAGGCAAGAGGTTGAGGATTGTTCGTGAGATCGTCGAGTACGCACCCTCTTTCTCTCCTAGATATTGCGCTGATCCTGTGACCGCAGGACTGAGAGAACGTATGTCAAAGGACTTCAGGAGTTGGTCGACATCTACATCAAGCCAGCATGCGCCCCTGTGAATGCCTTGACCGGTGGAAGTAAGGAAACTGTGGTTCCCCCGATCGAGCGCAAGATCGTATTCAGCGGTCTCGAAGCTCTTTTCTCCTTTCACAAGGAAAGCTTCTTGCCTGCAATCGAGAAAGCCGCCGGGTCGATCATGCAGCCACCTGAAGTCCTTGCCGAAGCAGACAAGGACGGGGCCATGTCTATGAATGTCGCCAGAACAGTAGGGAATTGCTTTGTTTCCCATGCTGCGTTTATGAGAATGTACTCAACGTATATCAAGTAAGTTCGGTGCTCGACGTACCTATCTGTGATTGGCTAATCGTGGGCGCGCCATTCAGCAATATGGATAACTCTGTTCACCGAATCAAGTACTGGGTGTCTGAACGGGCAACCCCAGTCCCGCCACCGTCCTCCCTTTCACCATCGTCGAGCACGGCGCAATTGGTCGGGTTATCGTTGGCTTCCATGGCTGCCCCAGCCGTCGTGACCGAACCTACACCCATCAACACCACGCAACTGACCTCAGGCCAGAGAAGGCGCATCAAGTCATACATGAAGAGATGCCGGATGAATCCTCGACACTCCCAATTGAACCTCGAAGGGTACTTACTATTACCCGTGCAGAGAATTCCACGGTACCGTTTGCTGGTGGGTGACACTTCTATTGAGCTACGTTGTCCAAGGTGTTGACTCTGGGTCAGCTGGAGGAACTTGTGAAATGCTCTTCCCAATCATCCCAGTACATGGGGGATCCGATCGAGCGGGCTCTTACCGAGATCTCCTCGTTAGCTACAGGGATGAACGAAGGCAAGCGAGAGGCAGAAGGTCGTAGAAAACTTGTCCAGTGGCAGGCTCGAATCCGGGGTAAATTCCCGAGCCCCCTGGTACAACCTCACCGGTAAGATCACGTGGTCGCCCTCCTGGTACCGTTGCTGACCTGGTTCTAAGGCGCCTGATTATGGACGGGGCATTAAGTCTGACGAGAGTTGTTCGGAAGGCTACCGTCTCGTTCGAGGTGATTGACTCCCATGGAGATGCATCGACGGTCCAAGTGGAGTGCCTAGCCCCGGAAATGACACCTCGTGCACTCATCGGAATTCTTTGCAACGACCTACTCGTGCTGTGCCGAGATCCGTCCCAAGGTCAGGACCCACACTCCCCGGTGGATTTGTGGGCTGTTCTAAGGATGCAGACGCTGCCACAACCGGCCAGTATTGTCCATGGAAACGGTCAGTCTTCGGTTTTTCAAAATCGGTGCACATCCGACTGACGTCCGGGTTATAGCACTGCGGTTGGTAGATAACAAGGCTGTCCTATATTTCGACGCTCCCTCCCCATCTGAGGCCCTGAACTGGTATAGGGGTAAGCACGTCTCGCCTCCTTTTCTCCGGGCGGGGTGCTGACATGGGTCGTTTAGCTATTAATCTACATATACCAGCATCGAAATCCTAATCTTACCGATTTCCCATGAATTCGGGTCTTCACCTCACCTATACATGCGGCCGCTCCTTGCTCCCATCACGGTCCTCGTTTACATCCATATTTTATTCGACATATTTGAACCCTCTCACTCCCTCTTCTCCTGTTGGATGTCACCTCTCCGGGCTTTTCTCGTCATCGTTTTCCCTTCGTTTGCAACGCAAGCCAATTCTGTGAAATACACCCATTTTTTCACCTCCGTTCGCCGTGTCAAGTGTACATAATCAAATATAATCGTTTCGGATGAGTTATCGTGGGAAGGCGTGACCTGTTTGATCGCGGTGGCACCGTCAGTCCGTTTACCTGACTCTACCTGAATCCTCGATTTCACTTGACCCTGACCTCTCCACCTATCTGCTTCACTTCCCATGGCGAGCGGGTCGAACCCTCAAACTGACGCGCCTCCTCGGTCGCTGGACCGGCAGGTCGTACTTGAGGAAGACGAGTATACCGAGGCACTCTCGCACATTATCGCTCGTGACTTCTTCCCGTCTCTCGTGCATCTGGACGCTACGAACAACTACCTCGACGCACTCAAAAGCCAGGATCCCACTCGGATACAGACGACGGTCCGGAGGATAGAGGAGATTAACACCCCTATGACAAACCGACGAAGCGGCGCAACCGTCGGCGCTACGCCGACTCCGTACGGTGGCCGTGGAACATACGATACGCCGCTCAGGACGCCTTACGGTTCCGATCAGTATAGGGGTGGCGATGGTGAGGGAGGCGAGCCCTTTCCGAAGAGAAGGAAGTTTGATACGGACATGAGCTTGGATAACTTCCAGGCGAAGTACACTTCGGAGGATAACGCAAGTTTCCTGGAGATCCTGAGCGACGAGAACAACAAGAGGAAGGAAATGTACGGGTGGGCGTATGATGCGCAGAAGAGGGTAGAGGAGCAGAGGGAGAGGTTGTTAGAGGGGAGGGAGAGATTGTTGGTCGAGCTTCCTCAGGTGTCTGTTACGGGCGTGAAGGAGAAGTTTAGGATTGAGGCTCCGAAGCCGGTGGGGTTGATCACGCAGGGGGAGACTGATGAGGTGGAGGTGGTGGAGAAGGCGAAGGGTAAAGAAGTGGCTGTTGTTTCGGGGACGGAAAACGAGGAGGTTGTGGATGTTATGGCCCCACAGAAGGATACGAGGGCGGCTGGTGTTGACGGGTGGAAGTTCAGGGTGAGTTCTCCTATTAAAATACCCCGACTTGCTTGTACCGAGAGTATCTCCAGGCGAGAAATGCTCTTATGTTTGCTCCAGATGCAGACGTATCACCGCATACGGGGAAGAACGCTTCTGGAGTACCCCCTGACCCCAAGAGCATTAAGCACGGGAATACGAGGCTACCTGAGCAGGAAGAGTCTACGTCTTCCAGTCGTTCAGAGCCTCCCAGTCCTACTCGAAGCAGGATCGATGCGGCAATTGCTGGAGTACCATGTATGTTACCCAAGTTCCTCACTTTTTTGCTCCCACTCAAGACGTTTTTACTTTTCAGACAAACCGAGTTCTCCCAAGGACAACGGGTTTGGATTAGTCCCAGCAATGCCTTCGCCGACTCCGGAGGAACTAGGTCCTGCAGCTGTCAAACAGCTCATGACCTGGGGTACACTGGACGCTACACCCCGAATAATCTCGTCAGACGATCCCGCCGTCCCCGAACCGAATACACCGTTCCGCATAGCCGGCCCGTCAAGTCGAGAACGGATCTCCCACAAGCTCTCGGCAAACGCCTCGAAGAGCCTTCGGGCGAAGGCGATCCTGTTGGGTGGTGGTAAAACGCCGGGTACCTCACGCAAGTCATTGGAGCGGTCACGAGGGGATATGGGCCCACCGACGTGGACACCGAAGAGGGCCGAGGCGATGGGGAATCTCACGCCAGCGGCGAAGAGGTTGTTGAACCGGACGATGGCATCGAGAAGGTCGGAAGCGATGGAGAAGGCGTCGAATTGGCAGGGAGGTTCGTCGGCGAAGGAGAAGGATTTGAGTAAGATTCGATGGACACCAACACCTGGGCGATAGAGCACGATGTACATGATATATTATGAAGCACATAGTATTTAATGAAGAAGGTATGGACTGAAATTTACCTCAGGAACGTTACCTGACCTTCTGTTTCTTTGCTGGCCGTTTTTCATCATCTCTCTTCTGTGAGTTCTCGGCCGGAGCTGGAGGCTCGGGTTTGCTGCCTCCTTCACTCTTCTTCTGTACTTCCTCTGGGGCTTTCGGTTTCTTCTTGACCACCACTCCTTTGAGGGATTTTTTGGTATCCTTCCTTGTCGCCGGAGGTTTGGGTTTTGGAGGGTTATCCTTTGGCTTGGGAGTGTTGGGGTCAGAAGTGGGGATTGGTGGTGGAGGTGGTGGCCCTGTTCGGGCAGCCACTGCCCTGTGGATAGGTAGACGGTCAGAATGACTTGAGTTTTGTGCGGTTCGAGCGTACGCACTCCCTGAAGCCTGCAAGTTCTACGCCGTCCTCTTCTTTCCGTTTTCGCTCCTCCTCAATCTGGCGTTCGCGGATAGAATCGAGGAACATGACTTCATCTTCTTCCAGAGCACGGAACTGATTTCCTATACGTGAGATCGAAGTCAGGCCCTGCGCACAAAGCGAGAGTGGAGATTGAGTGTAATAAAGAGGAATACTGCGGACCTAGTTTGTTACGCTCTTCCCACTCCTCTTGTTTGGCTGCCTGTGGATGTAAACGTCTATCCGTCTGGAAAACGAGAGGTTGAGGCTCACTCTGTTGGCGGCCAATTTCTACGGGTTTCGGACGCGATTTAGAACCACCGGAACTGTTGAGGAACGCAAGATACACACACCTCGGCCAGGCTTCGTCCGTCAAAAGTGTCATCCTGTTGTTGTAGGGGAGGAGGGTCTTGACCGAGACTGAGAAAGTGGAGTAAGAATCAAAAGTGATGTTGGGTGGGGCCACGGTTATCTTACCGAGCATACGCGGCTTTCCACTGCTCCTCACGTCGCTGCCTGGCTACGTCGAGCTCAGTCTGGGAGACGAAGCGCGAGCCGACTGAGCCGGAGGAGAGGGAGGGAATGTCAGCATCCATTTGGAAGAGGGCCGATCAGCCAAGAGAACTTGACGCCTCCGCCCTCCACTCTCCACCTCCACCCTCTGCGACTGCTGCGCCATTTCTGCCAGTCGCCTCCCTCTCCTTCTCCCCTTCGTTCACGTCGCCTTCACCGTCCCTGAAGGATCGTGCATGTCTCAAAAGACTGCCGGAACGTCCGTTTCGAGTCTCTCGCAGTCTCAGTCAGCAAACCGTCCTTCTCAGATCAAGACTGTCGTGACCGTCCCTCGTACGTCGCTCTATGGAGGATTCTAGAGTTTTGTTCGCTGAATATTTCGTGTTTTGTGCAGCGTGGGCAAGAGATGAACCCCCTTCACCAACCGACCCGGAGCACCACGACTTTCTTTCCGCTCCGTCGCATGAGAGCCTTCGCCGACCCTCCGATGTGGCTTCCTACCAGTCCTCCGACCCTGGACCGTCACGTTGGTGGATATTCACCCTTCCCCGCCCTCAGCGGACAAATACCCTCGAAAGGGACGCCCTCGCAGAACTCAAACACGATCTCAGGGGTAATTTGTTGAAAGATCGACCAACCCCAAAAAGGTCCGGATCTGGGGATACCACGACTCTCAGGGCATCGGAACCAAAGGAAAACGGACGCAACGGGTGGGGTCTTCAGGTAGACCTCCCTCGGACGCCTCGGCCGTTCACGCTATCTCACACTCAGACCCCTGGCTGGGACACTCCGTGGTCGGCGAGGCTCCCATCATCGGTAGCGCGCGCGAACGGTAATGGCGATGCGTATAACGAATTGGGAATGGAGGAGGAGCACCATCCGGAGGACGATAAGCAGACGCCTTGGAAGCAACGGAAGAAGATGCTGCGTGGTTTCTTACTCACAAACAGCTACGTTCCCCTGGTGAGCACTCCACTCCATATTTCGATCGAGAATTTAAAGTGGCTCGCGTCTCCAGCTGTTCCGCTTCGTGAACATCACCTTCACCACTTGTGCGTTGGCCATCGCGATACGAATACGAGCCTTGGAGAAGAGCCATCACGTTAGCGGCGCTGTGGGTAGCTCCCCGTAAGCACGGCCTCAACCTATTCTTGGACTGCGGTCTTACCACTCCTCCCAGTGTGCTCGTGATCATATTCGCTCCGCTGACACTAGTGCATGTGATGCTTGCTATCTATGTAATTGCCACGCGCGTCAATCGTCTCCAACATGCTAATCCCGATTTCATTGCACAGCTCGAATACTTCGGTCGCCCCCTGGGGCTGTGGCATACGTCAGGAAAGCTAGCGCACACATTGCTCGAGATGCTCTTCATATGCGCGTGGTCAGCTGCATTGTCGTTATGCTTCGACAATTTCTTCACCTCCATCATCCCATGCTCGGAGGATGGAAACGAGTGGTACAATGAACTTCCCCCGCCTCCGACAATTCCGGATGTCGGCAGCGTCGGACCCAGGATTTGCAGGAACCAACTCGCGCTGATCTGCCTCGTTTGCTTAGGGCTGGTCATGTACTGCATGAGCCTGATCATCAGTCTCTACCGGATATTTGAAAAGGTCAAGTACATTGGGCCCACCAACCCATCGTCTTGGCGTCGATGACCATCACTACCAGACATTCGATTGTACATACTCGGCACGTCCAACTCGAGTCATTCCTTTGCTAAGTTTCTTGTTTCTACCGCTTCTACTTACCTCAGTTTGTACATGACCGCTACTGTGGATGTATGTGGTAACAGTGTTCTTTCCCAGCCTTTCTCTCCCTTTTCGATATACCCTTTCCCATTCTCACCTCGTTTCGTCTCCTTGACATCTGTACGTCACCCTGTCCCACCCCCGAGCAACCCCCTCTACACCCTATCCTTAAGGAATATCTGTATCAGTAGATTGTAAATAGATGCGTGGGTCCGCACTAAATATTTGTCTCAAGACGGGATGGTGTCATTGTTGTGGCTGTGTTGCCACTTGTGAAGCCGATCACATGTCACGACGGCCCGCTGGTTCTGCGTTCGTCTGCTTACAGCCACTTCGGATGGGGTGCTCGACCTCTCACTAGTCCGCCACCTCAACAGCCAAGAGATGGATTCGTTCGGCTACGGGTCCACCAACCCTCTCCGCAATGCCGTCAAGACAATACGCACTCTGGTGAACGACCGGCGGGAGTATCTCATCGGGATCGGCTTGCTGCTCATCGTCGTGTTTATGTGGGCTTTGTCGAATTTTGTCACTCAGGTGGGCGACAACCCTTCCTCGCTCCACGCGCCACTGATCATTCCGTCGTATGGTGTAGGATATTTTTCAAGGAGGATATGAGAAACCATTCTTGTGCGTTCGGGTCATGATGCTGCGATAGCGGAAACGATCGACCTCTTAGTACGATTATGCTGATTTCCTGCCGGTTCCGTAGGGTTACGTGGTTGAACACGAGTGCGTTTGCTGTGTATCTCATACCAACCGCATTGAAGAGGTTTTTGGGAAAGGGGTCACGCGATGCATCTCACAATGGTGCGTGCACTGCCTCGCTGCGCATAATCGTGTTTCTAACCCCAGGGTTTTATCACAGAGAGTGGGTACGAGAGGCTGGCCGCTGACCCTATACCCCAGAACGACGCTATCGATGTGCGGCCCTCATCACCTACATTTTCAAGCGTTCCCTCTAATGCCCTCCCGCTCGATAGGACGGCGCCGATGTGGATCGCCACGAGGAGAACCTCCCGCCTTTGACGACAAACGAAACGCTGCAGTTGGCTTCCACCTTTTGTTTCATCTGGTTCGCGGCCAATTGGACCGTAAATGCGTCTCTGGATTATACCAGCGTCGCAAGTGCGACCATCATGTCCAGCATGAGCGGTACGGACTGGTTGCACTTGACACTTCCGTATCTCACATTGGCCTTTTCAGGTTTCTTCACTTTGGGCATTGGTCGGATATTCAAGGTGGAATCGTTATCAGTAACAAAGATCGTTGCCGTTGTGATAAGGTATGGTGTGTATAGGCGACTCCTTCGTGGTCTCAACTAGATCCCCTTCGGCTTTAGTTTCTCCGGCGTCATCTTCGTGTCACTTTCCGACTCGTCACAACCAACGACCTTCAATAACGTCGTATCTGTGGTCCCGGACACGATATCAAGCGTCAAGCGGTTTGTACGGGGTGAAGAATACTCGAACCCGATATTGGGAGACTTTCTCGGGCTCTCGTCCGCCGCGTTCTATGCTTTCTACGTTACCCTGCTCAAGGTCAAGATTAGAAAGGAGTCTAGAATAAACATGCAGCTTTTCTTTGGCCTCGTTGGGCTCTTCAACATCCTCTTCCTGTGGCCCCTTGGGTTGATTCTTCACTACACCGGAGCGGAACCGTTCGAGTGGCCGAGTGACGGAAATGCTATCCGTGGTCTTCTCCTAAATGTCAGGCGGTTCATGCGAGTTACCTTCATGAAAGCGCTGAACCTCCTGTTTAGATGTTCATCACATTGTCTAGCGACTTCATCTACCTCATCGCCATGCTGAAGACGACGCCACTCGTGGTAACCGTCGGGCTCAGTCTCACCATCCCTGTAGCCGTCATGGGCGATTTCCTGCTCGGTAGGACAGTCAAGTTGATGTCCCTTTTCGGTGCCTTCTTGGTACTGGGAAGTTTCGTTGTCGTTGGGTTGGAAGATTCGAAGAACGAAGAGGTTCTTGCAGAGGAAGTGGCAGATGAGGAAGATCGAGCTGGGATTCAACTGAGGACATCTTCAGACATGGAGGACCATCCTCCTGCAGCTATGACCAATACGAATGACGCGTAATCCTATTCTCTGTTTTCCATTTTACGCTGACCGTATTTATACCGATAGACGTTCCCTGCTTGGTGTTTGTTGCTAGATTCGGATGTTTTCTTGTGTTCTGTTTAGATGCTCATCCATCGTTAAAGTGGATACGCTGTCGATGGCGGCTCTTACCGTTGGTTTCGAGTATATCGGAGGCGTTCTTGTTTAACCACTATTTGACCCGCCCAGGCCGTTGCCCGATGGTAATGCATGGCTGCAGACTCCGCAAAAGCACTGAGCAGTCACTTGCCAAATCTCGAGTCCCGCTGAGTTAGGCACCAGTCGGCTAGTGATATGCAGCCGTTCATGCCTCCCACTCCCTTGCAACTAACTCCTTAAACCTGGGACGCTTTAAGCTAACATCGCCACTGGAGAGTCGGAGAGGGAAGACGGATCGAGGCGAGGTCGAAAGCGCATGAGCATCGTGAAACCTTCCATAGGCCGTCTGATAAAAAACCGGGTGCACCGTGACAGCCGATCGCATACATCGAGTCGTGAGCTCCCTCACTGGATGTCCTGTCTGCACGTGGCCTGTCATGACAGGGCGGTGGCCTATCTCAATTGGGGCTCGTACTCTCCCTCAAAGCCTCACGCAAGATCGTGTTCCCGCCGCTACCTTGAGTCCCAACGATGACGGCCAAACCACAGCGACCGAAGGGGCGGGATGGGACCCTCTCTTCGTTGAATATGGCCATCGAAGCCATGAATCTTGCGAAGGAGGTCTCGAGCATTACACCAGCCAAGGCCGTTTTTGGATCCGTCAGCATCCTGCTCACGATGGTCATGGTACGTTTTCACGTCTCCTACGGGCGCTCCACGTTCACGTATGGCCAGGACTCTATGGCCAACAAACTGGACTACGTCGAGCTCAGCCTAGCCTGCGCAGACGTGTGTAGAGCCCTTGATCGGGGGATGAACAAAAGGCGAACGAATGAACTCAGTCGACCCGTGTACGAAGCGATTGAGCAGCTGACGACGTGAGTTCAACTGGCGATTGCGGTACACGAGGTATTACATCCAATACGTTTGCTCACTGCGCCCTCGCCGATCGCAGAACCGTAGCAGGAATCCGGGAGAAGATCATCGAGAAATGTAGGCGGAACCTGCTGTCTCGACTCTCAAACGCGAAGAATGACAAGGAGGTAATCGCCGCCTGGAAGTTGGACCTCAACAGGATCCTCCATGTCTTTACCGTGCGTTCTGTCATGATTGTATGACTATCGCTAACATTAACTTGCAGATCGAGCTTACAATACACACGCATCACGGCGTGGTGAACATCCATGCAATGGTCTCCGAAATTCACCGCAGTGTGATGGAATACGAGGAAGGGACTGACAATCAACATCGGTCGGTGAGTGACATTCGAACTCCGTTCCATCACCGGATGAATAAACGGTTGCCGCCACCTAGACGCAAGCCAGGTCAGCAATCTCGACTGTCAATAGACCCAACGCCTCATATTTGTATTTAGTACAACCGGAGAATCACCGCCACCACCACCGAGGGACTTCTTTGGACGAGACGAGTTGGCCGAGAAGCTCGTCGGCCTTGCGGGAAGCCTCACTCCCTTTGCCCTCATTGGTACTGGCGGAATCGGCAAGACGTCCATCGCTCTCATTGTCCTCCACGACGATCGCATCAAGCAACGATTTGGCGTCAACCGCCGGTTCATCCGCTGTGACCAGTTCCCCACCTCGCTTGCTCATTTTCTCCGCCGGCTCTCCAAGGTCATCGGTGCAGGTATCGAAAACCCTGAGGATCTGGCCCCCCTACGATCATTCCTCTCCTCAAAAGAGATGCTCATAATCCTCGACAATGCGGAATCAATTCTCGACCCGCAGGGAACGGACGCCCAGGGAATCTACTCTGCGGTGGAGGAGCTCAGTCAGTTCGACAACGTTTGTCTCGGTGTCACGTCTCGTATCTCTACTATCCCTCCCGCCTGCAAAACCCTCGACATCCCGAAGTTATCAACGGAGGCTGCATGGGATACCTTCTATCGTATATACGAGAACAGCGAGCGGTCCGATCTCATTGACAACATCCTGAAACAACTCGACGGCCATGCTTTATCGATCATTCTACTCGCGACCGTTGCACACCAAAACAGGTGGGACGCGGATCAGCTGACCAAGGAGTGGGAGAGCCAGCGGACCGATGCACTTCGCACGCATCACAACAAGAGCCTCGCAGCCGCCATCGAACTTTCGCTCGCCTCCCCCATGTTCCAGGAACTCGGTCCTGACGCCCTGGAGCTCCTTGGAGTCATCGCCTTCTTCCCTCAAGGTGTCAATGAGAACAACCTCAAATGGCTATTTCCCACCATCTCTGATGGAACGAACATCTTCAACAAGTTCCGTGTTCTTTCCCTGACATACCGAAGCCACGGATTCATCACAATGTTGGCGCCACTCCGGGACCATCTTTGTCCCAAAGACCCGAGGTCGTCTCCATTCCTCCGCACAGTTAAGGATCGTTACTTCGGTCGGTTGTCGGTCGGAGTTTATCCTGGAAAGACCGGCTATGAAGAAGCACGATGGGTTAAGGCGGAGGACGTGAACATCGAGCACCTTCTCGATGTCTTCACAACCATTGACATAGACTCAAATGATGTCTGGGATGTTTGTGGTTATTTTATGGAACACCTCCAATGGCACAAACCACGGCTTGTTCTGCTGGGGCCGAAGATTGAAGCACTTCCAGACACCCACCCCTCCAAGCCCCGATGCTTGTTTGAGCTCTCCCAATTGTTTAATTCAGGTGGAAATCAGACGGAACGCAAGCGACTCCTCACTCACACATTAAAACTTTGGAGAGAGCGGGATGACTCTGAGATTGCCAGAACATTGGGGCAATTATCTGATGCGAACAGGCTACTGAGCCTCCACAAGGAAGGGATACAGCAGGCGAGGGAAGCGTTAAAAATCTATGAACGACTCAATGATACGTCCAGACAAGTACATTCTTTGCATGACCTCGCTTGGTCGTTGTACGAGGACAAGCAGCTCGACGCCGCAGAACAAGCCGCGTCGCAATCGATCGTTCTCCTCCCAGACACGATTGATCAATCTCTGGCCTGCCAATGTCACCGTGTCCTTGGCCTGATATACTCCTACAAGGGCGAGACGGAGAAGGCTATCGACCACTTCGAGACCGGCCTCGGGATAGCGTCCTCTTTTGACTGGCACTCCGAACAATTTTGGAATCATTTTAGCCTGGCAGCGCTATTGTTCGACCAAGGCAGATTTAACGACTCGGACGCTCATGTTGAACATGCCAAATTGCATGCGGCCAATAACATGTATCACATGGGTCGCGTAATGGCACTCCAGGCTGAATTTTGGTACGAGCAAGGCAGGTTCAGAGAAGCAAGGTCGGAGGCTTTGTGTGCCGTCGATGCTTATGAGAAGGTAGGGGCCACACAGAATCTGGGGTTCTGCAGAAACCTCATCCATGATATCGAAAAGAAGATGGAACAGCTGACTACTACTCACGAATCAGACTTTGATGGTGAGCTCCTGGATACAGTGTTACTTCCTACGTGTGTTGAACTTCCCTTCTAAGCTCGGGGAACCGAATGATACCGTCCGTGGTCGCCTCGATTTCTTCAGATACATTCTTCCTGTATTCACCATGACCTCGTCCTCTCACTCAGTACTCCGTCAGGTTCTCCAATATCGTTTCCATCCCTGTACCCCCTCCCTCACTCCCTCCCTCCTCATGAACCTTCTCCCCACCACGCGATTGCTCCACTCACGCGCATCATTCCGTATTCATTGTCTCGATCCCTTCGGACGTACTCTTCTCGCAAGTCGTCGTGATCCTGTCCCCTCACCCTGTACCTGTTGTGTTCTCCGACGCTGTTACCGCCCCCCGTACCCTCACTTTCTCCCCCTTCAAGAACCTCCCCCCCTCACGTGTTTTCTACATTCACATACACATCCGTATTCGTTGCCCCACCGCCCCTCGTTACACGCACCTTGTATCAATGTTTCCCTCCCCCATGTCTTCCTTTTTTGATTACCTGTACGTATTCCGCGGATCGCCTACGACGATCCATCGTTCAATTTTGGTGATGCTACGACTGCGACGAAGCCGCTCATCTTGACCGTCTCCCGTAAATGAGGTCGACCCCGATTGAACCGGAAGCTCACTAACGAGAAGCCCGTTGCTATTTCTCGGTCGGCCAGTGATAAACGCACGTTCGGGCCTCCTATATCCATGCAATTCCTCACAGTCCGGGCGTTTTGGATCGATATTAACAGACAGGGGAGGCAGAGGCACTCAAATTCCCGAGACGTTTTCTGGGCGGCTTTTGTTGTTAGGACACCCGATTTTACGGTACAAACGTTGTGATCTATTCACCATACCGTTACACCACCGGTCGTCAACTGATCCTCGCCCTTCACCCATCTCATCTGTAGGTGCGAGTCATGACTATTGAGGGCGACACAGTGAGTGAACGTGCCAATGGCTCCGTTCTCGTATTTCCTATGGAAGCCGATTAGCAAAATCCTCCTCAAAAAGAAAGATCTGTTCACACACCACGTTGCGGAAGTGACACGGTGGATCCTGTTCTCGTCAGTCGCCAACTCGCTGAGTTTTCCAGCATCTTCATGCCACTCCAAGGAATGAGCAGCCACGCTCGAGATATCTACCTCCCCTCCAAAGTAGCGGGAGAGATCACAGAAGCGAGTTTCCCGTTCGATTACCGGACCGGCACTATGCAACCGGTCCTCATGGTCGGGGAACGTTTAACAGTCTCTCGAATTTCATGACCACTGATTTTCGTTTGTCCAGCCCGTTTCCGATACTTCCCAGACAACTCTACCTTCCCCGGTCACCACGGAACGGTTCGCGGCCCTCGAACGTCTCAATACCGACGGAGGCAACCCCGTCTCCAGATTTGTGCCCGGGATTCTCGTCAAGTTCGGCTGCGACCACGAAGCGGAAGTTCGCGCGTTGCAGTTCATTCATGGACGGCTTTCTATCCCCACACCACGCGTTCTGCATCACGCCACCCTTA
>Ga0307511_10000726_pt1 | contig 35122 bp, 28 predicted proteins | sample 13_EM_MG_FD_200266 | JGI IMG/M metagenome (GOLD analysis project Ga0307511, IMG submission 200266) | Populus trichocarpa ectomycorrhiza microbial communities from riparian zone in the Pacific Northwest, United States - 13_EM | ecosystem: Host-associated > Plants > Roots > Unclassified | place... | reverse complement strand
TCCTTCTCCTCCTTCTTCTCCTCCTCCTCCTCCTCCTCCCCCTTAGCTTGACCATTCACACTACCTTCTTCTAGCATTGGAGACATGTGATCTGGCTTTGCGGGAGTGGTGTATGTTGGCTAAGTAAACCTCAATGCCGGGCCGTGCGTGGGAGCCGGCCAGCGAATTTAGGAGGGTGTCTTTGGCAGCCAGAGTATCATCTAACAGCACAATTTCATTGCTCTTGTACCTTGTTTCAGTCAGTAGTCCTTGGAGTCCCCCATGATATAGAGAACTCCCAATCAGCTACCAATATAGAAATGGTGCAGCAAAGGTTGAGGGTTCTAGCGTTTACCCCCGCACCCCTCCCTCCCCCAAGAAACCCCGCCCAGGATCCCCAACTGGGATCTCTTCTACACCTGCGCTGTTGGAGGGGCTGATGGTTCCTCTGTTTAAAAGGAGGCCTGCATTCTTTTCTTCACGCCTAGTAGTGTCTTGGAGACTACGCACATCATTGAATCAATGACTCATTTCCCTTTCGGGATCCCCACTGGTACAGGTGAAACTTCTGATGGAGAAGCCATTGGTAATGGCCTCGCTGATTTGTTCCCTAACCGTGTCCACTCAATTCAATCGAAGTGGAGCCTTTTCCTGTGCTGTTGTCCTTTGCGAGTTTTCGTATCATGACATTGTGAGTTCTATTCCATTAGGGGGTTTCAAGCTGCCAAGAGGCACAGCCTTTGAGGATTGCTATTCCTAGGTGCGTGGCCCGGGTGTTTTTCAGGAGTTGGTCCCTCTCTATGGTTCGTAGACACTGACATTTTAGTGCGACCAAGTATTTGCAGGTTATGAGGTCATGTAGTGTTCGCCGGTGACGTTGTGGGCGGGGGTATAGTGATCCCAAGTTTAAGTGAGGTTGTGGTGTCTTGTGTGGGTTCATTGGGGGCGTGGGCAATGCCAGTGTTGAATATGAGATTCAAGATTGGGTTTTGGGGGTGCGTCGGATCCTATGCGATGCCTGATAGCCATTCCAGAAACTGGTCGCACATTTTCGTTTCTGTATATTGACCATATTTTTTTAACTCATTTCTGGCTTCATTATATTCTCTATATCGTGACACTCCTCCCACATCCGTCGAAGCTCTGCGTAAACTTCGGGGTTTCACAAGTTCCAACAAGGTGGGGACACTTCTCTACATCATGACATAATGGGGTTCCCTGTAGTAGGATTGATGCCGGGTCCTGGTTGCATTCTTGTCGTTGTTGACGGCAGGGTCGAGCAGTGAACTTATGTGTTGGGGATATATTGCTCTACCCTCACTTGTGACGCAAGTGTCACTGCACCCCAGGCCGAATGACGGGCGGTTGAAATTTCCCAGCATGCATGTTCAATCATGAGTTATGTTGGCGACTCGATGTTCTAGGATGATGGGGAAGGCTGATTCGCCTGGTAGGGAGACACAGCGAGGGCGTTGTGCGTGGGAATAAATGGGCGGTGTTGACTAGTGGTTGGTATTGCCCAAGTCTTTCGCAACATTTCCTGTCGCCCGTGTATGTGAGCCGACCGTTTGAAGTTTGCTGACGCTAGGATGGTTGATTCATTGAGGTGTGCGTCCGTTGGAAGCGGTATGTATTGGTGGGCGTGCGCCAGGCCCTTGCTGTGAATGGTGGTCATCATGTAAGCAGTCGAATTGTTCTGAGTAATACCTTGGGTCTCAGTACCCTTCTTAACCCCCATATCTCAGGTGAGTTGGGGGCACGATGCCTGGATGCTTCCTGTCCCCGAGTATGGTTCTTCCTGGGACGGCTTGGGATAGGCTCTCACAGGTGTTGATCATGCATAGGGTTCTCTCTTGTGCCGCTAGGAGGGGCTAGTGGACGTAAGGCCGCGTATATTCTTTGGAGAGTCGGTTTCTAGGCGCATGCTTTTGTGAGTGTATTATGTGGGGGTGTCAGTTTTTAGGCGCATGAGCTTGTATCGCGTGAATCGCGCAAGTGCGTTAAATATCTGATTGCTTTGTTTGGTGTCAGTGTTGATGTCGTAAATGTTGTGGCCGGTGATACAAATCTGCCAGTTTCCAGCCCCTGGTAGTTCGGACTCTTGTGGTTACTACCGAGGGCCTCGTATTGGCTGGACTGACTTAGTCTGTACGGCTGCACCGCGAGGCCAATCGTTGCCCTCCTGCCCCCGATAGGCCAACTGTCCGAGATTCTCCGGGCCAAGTCTGTCTGGCTAGGGGTGGGCACGTATGTCTCTCGAGGGAATGTTGTTCAGGTTTGGAGTCGGTGGCGGGATTCAATTCGTTTGGTGGGGTTGGTGGATGGGCCGAGCCGGTTGGATCTTCGTGACGTTTGTGGTGGGCCTGGGGCTATGAGGCTAACCGCCGAGAAAGTTCGTTGGTAAATTGAAAGGAAGGTCAACTCCAAATTAATGATGGGGCAGTGGTCATAGAGTGAGGCGGACGGGTAGTAGGGCTGACCCTAGGATTCATCTTCTCCGCAAGAACGGACAGGCTACCATCAGTGTGGATGCCATCAAAGGTTTAGCCATAGCGCTTGTGTCTGTTGTGGTACTTGTCCCTGTTATTGTGGTTCTCGTTTTCGGTGTTGTCTTTGTGGGAGGTGATGTTGAAGTATATTGTACTGTGGCCGCGGAGTTGATTCACTGGGGAACATGCGGCATCACTGGCGCTGGCAACAGTGGGTTCAGCTAGGACTTTTGGAAGGCACCATGCGGTGAGGGCGCCGAGATTGTTGTATTTCGTACTACTACCATCATTGGACCTGGTTCCCTTGTTTCTTAGACTCGGTAGGAGGATTTATTTGGCGTATTTTGTCGATCCTCCTAGTTGACTTGGTGCGGCCAGGACTGGTTTCTTTGATGTTTTTGATGTTTATGGTGGCATTGATTCATACTGGATGAGCAGCAGGAAAATCAAGAAGTTTGGCAGTAGTAGTGGCACATGAGTGCTAGTATTTGTAACAGGTGTCTCGGAACAATTCCTACATGCCTTGAACCTCAGGGACAGGTTAGCTATGACATCATAATTCAGTGGGGTTTTCATACCTATGGCTCCGAAAACCCGAGGCGAGGCCCGCGAAAAGTACCAGCCAAATATGCCCTACCGCTGTCTCCCTATATTCTTCTTCATGGCTATGGAAACCCATTCCCCATAAACTGAACCCCAGGAGAGAAGAATTGGTTGGAGAGGTAGGAGAAGGGACGTGAGGTTGGGTTTAGTGTGTGGCTGGGAGACATGTGGCCGTTGGTAGGAAAAACGCTAGCAATGCCGCTGGAAATAGAATGTCGCTGACCTCAGTACCAACGCTCTTTTTATCACGGATGTATATGGGAGTCCCATGTCGCTAGGGGTAAATCTCGGTAGAAATGTACTTGTAAATATTGCTGGCGGTATGATGAGAAACATTTCTAGAAAGATCGCTCCAAAAATTACTCCAGAAATCGCTGCAAACGCATCACTGGCAAGATTGCTAGAAAGATCGCTGCAATGACTGGGAAGATCACTGGTATCGCTGCATCGCTGGTATCGCAGCAAATATTGCTTGGGGTATTCGCCGGAGAGAGTGGGTATTCGCTGATAAGTGAATGTATTGAGGGAGAGAATACATGTTCCCAGGTGCCTAGCCTCCGCGACCACCCATGTCAATTCTTACATCACACGTTGTTGCGAAATTAGGCTTTTATGTTGCATAAGAAGCTATGCATAAGTTGAGTTTGACAAGTGGGTCACAGGGTCGTTTCCCAGACGTTTAATCTCTCCAAATCATCCACTCTCAACAACAAGAATTTTGCTACAGAGCCCCAACAGGTTCCGAGGCCCCACTTTGACCCATAGCTAGCTGTTCTGGTCTAATAAACAGCCTTTCCATTCAAACACGCTGCTGGTATGTCTATTTAACCCCCTATCCTGTGACATTATCATGATCGTCATTGACAAACATTGTCAGGGGAATCCACCTCAACATATGCCAACTGGTACTCCTGTGAAGGAACTCCTTCCGAGGTCCGATCAACAAGCGCCACTGACAGTGAAAGAGGCCCAGAAGCATCAAGGGCAGACGACGTTCAACAGCCTCAAGAACAACAACAGGCACGCCACCAGCTTTAGCAGCACCAACAGGCTTGACAGATATTTTCTCTAGAGAAAGCTTGTCGAATACTTGCTTCATTGGGAAAACGAGTTCAACTTCCTCTACCAGCCACACAACTTCGATTACGGCAATTTCAACAATTAGGACGCGGACGGTGCCAGTGACGATCCACTATCATCGAACCGGGGGTTGCTGATGACAACAACAGCGACGACAACAAGTATTCCCATGAAAGATGTCGAAAACCTCGACACCCCCGCATGAGCTCCTTCGCTCCAAGAAATACATGGAATCCAAAACGGGAACAAAGTTATGTGACACCACCACTTCCCATCTCGCCACCTATCCCCCGCTTCTACCTAAGTGAACCTCCCAACACCCCGGCCATCCTCATCCACGACCCCAAATAAACCACCTGTAAACCCGCTATAAGAGATGCAGTTCTCAACGAGGCCTCAATTACCCTAACTCGGCACCATCGGGGTATCTTTCCATGGTCATTACAACCCTCATCCTCACCCCCCATCACAAGGGCTCAAGAGGCAGATCTCAGATAGCCAATGCCCTCTCACACATCACAGGAGCCACAATAGGTGCAGGATGGGCAACGGAACAACATATTCACATATATTCGTCAGTGGGATACCGCTAGGAGCAGCACTATTGGCAATAGTCAAAGAAGCAAGATCTAACCAGGACTGTACTATTCATCTACTAAAAAAGAGGACCTAAAACCCAGAACGGCCCCCAAAAACACACGGCCACCACCACTAAGACCTTCCAGGCAAAGGGATTCCACATCAGCCGCCTAGAAAACCGAAAGTCCAGACACCCCCCCCCATCACTATCACTATGGTCTTTGGGCCTTTCAAACTTACACGATCCCTCAGCCCCAGGGCATTCAATCGCCCTATTTCCAGATCAGATAGCCACATCCCCCATTCCCTTCATGACTACTACCGTTGGTGGCACCGGAAAAGCAGAATACCATCATGCACTGCGCCATCATTCTTCGATAGCCCCACAAGCCCCGGAGGAACAGGCCAAGAATAAGCCTCCAATCCTTCCATAGTCACATGAGGCCTTATCTCCGATTGTCACGGCAGCTCCACCAAGATGGTACAATGGATCTCTATGGGGTTGTACCATGGGCCGCATGCGGGGGATTGAGTGATGGGTTACATACAGATGGCAATAGGTTTATCGTCCGTACGGATCAGGATTATCAGGATATCATGGGACGACGGCTAATTTGGGTATGACCTGTCTCCTATATCTCTCCCTTTCCGTGCCTTAGCATGCAACGTCTTGTGATTTATACTGACTACAACTCTCTTCTCTAGTCATACTCCATGAGTTCGCGCCCTGGACGACCCCCAGTCTTAGTACACAGACCCCGTTACATCCATAGCAAACCAACAGGCACACACCACCTTATCCCTAAAAAAAAACCTCCGACATTCCCAAGCACACCACCTCAGACCTGCAAAAAACCTCCACCAACTATCTCATTAGACACCCCCAAAAACATCCCCAAAAACATCCCCCAACCACCCATTACACACAAGGACCCGTCTCGCCAAGAAACAATGCTTCACAGAAAAATATACTACTGGTTACTAAGACACGATGCCGCCCCGACAACCGAGGAACTTGTGCACATACCTGCCTAGGTTGATGAGAGATGAGGGCAACCGGCGACACCAAATTGGCAAGCGGAACTAGCCACAGCTATGATAGCAAACGGGAAGCACGGGTGTTCAGTAGGTAAAATGTCTTCCGCCGTTACATGCCTCACAGGCTCGTCAGTCTGCGGCTTCACCAAGAAAAGCCGACCAATACACATACTTAATTAAGGTCACAATCCACTCAGCCTCACCACAACAATGGAGACTATACCTTAGCAACTTCATTCGCGTCTGTTATTCGCCCTCGCAGGAGTAAGCTTTCGAAGACGGAAGGACCAAGATATCGTTTTCAAAGGTGCAAGAAGGGATACGTGCGGTGGGATACAGGCGGCGAAAGGTTTTTCTCCGACCCAACTGAGGTAGAATCCCCGTGCCCTAGAATGTGCCTACCTCAACCCAGCGACAATCCAGGTACGAGTCCCGCGTTTCAAACAATACCTCTACTGACGCACCTGTGGCTCCATAGGCGAGGGAGGCTATAAATAGACGCACAATCAACGAACCAGACGCACACCAACTTCGCCACCTTCACCTTCACCTCCTGCAAGCCCTGTATCCCTCACCGCCGACGCCACCACCAGTACGCTCTTTAACATCTGCTACAAGACTTCAATGAGCTCCATTGTTCCACCACTCTCAACTTCACCACAGCCACCGGTATCTTCACCAGCTCTACCACCGACAGTACCTTTACCGACCCCACAACCTTCACTATCTTTATTGCCCCCACCCTGGTAAAAAAACGGTGCCAAACGTACAAAATTCCTAGTATTTTAACAGGCAAGGGTCCAGGGAAGGGATGTGGGGCCACAGGAATATGTATTTAGACAGGGGCCGGCTCGGACCAGAGCCGGGACAATATAGCCAGGTTACTACCTAGGAGCGCTTGCCCTAGTGATACACCATAGTATAAATATAGTACTGATTCTTAAAAAATCCACAAAACTCAGTGCAAGCGAGTTCGGGTAACTGACCGCCACATTCACCCCTTCATCAGCTGCGCCACGGTCGCCAGGTTTACCGCCTCCTCCACTGAAAAACAAACGGGTGCCAGAAAGTTCAGGGTAAGTAACTTTAGCTCTTCCAACCAAACACCACCCCCAGCGCCGGTATCATCTCCACGTCTTTTGCGCACTCAACCACTTTGCTCACTTTTATTACCGCCACCACCATCAGCACACGGACCATCTACAGCACTCTCAACCTAGCCAACACGACCATCACACAAAAACAGGTACCAATGAATTCAGGGTGACTCCTCGCCACAGTCAGTGCCTTCACAAGCTTCACCACATCCGCCACCCCCATGAACCGCACCACCTGCACCACCATTGGCAACTCTAACGTGCCACCACCTTTTACACCATGCCCAACTTTAATACCGCCACTACCAACCACCAAACTGGTGCCAGCGAATTGAGGGTAACAACCACCACAGTCCTCACCTTCACCTCCGCAACACCTCCTTCGCCAACTCCACCAATTCACCACCACCTTCTTAACCTGTATCACCACATCAAAAAATAATTTTAGAATGCCTTTTTGGTCTCCAGTGGCATCGTGTGGCATCGTGTGATCTCCAGAAAGTCTGCATATTTTTTTCTGATACACCATCCCCACCTCCGCTACCTCTGTGCTGAATCTCTAGCACCTCCACACACCAAACACACACACTGGGAGGCTACACTATCACAGCAGCCTAGGCGTAGGTAGGACACCTAGAGGGCTCGCCTCGGTATCATCCGATCATAGGTCCATCGGTACGAAAACAGAGTTGGGGGTTCAGTAAATGGCCCATGACTAAAGCACCGGAGATGACGACAGGAACAGAACAGCAACACGCAGAACTGAAATCACCATCAGTGTATGTAAACTCCAGTTTCGCTTACAAGTACGCAGTACTAGAACTAACCAAGGAAATCATCAACATAGTGTGTATAAGCCAAACAACCACATACACCATCAACGGAGAAAGGCTCCAACACAATTAACCACCGTGATATGCTCACAGCCACAGGAGATTACGGGATAAAAGGCCAGAGGCAAAATAGTTCCACATCAATGACCTACACTACTAGACTGGCCTGAGATACATGAACGGGGTTTACATACCCGGTGAATCGCCCAGCGGCGACCAACTGAGCAACTGACGGACACCTGGACCCTCTTACAGTAGTAGAGACTTGGGCAATTCCCGCGCTTTTGGCGGCAGAGTATCAGATATTCGAAGAGGCCATAGAGTACATCAATGGTGGGGGGGGGAACCCCTGGTAAGGGCCACATCAACCTCGAGTGCCCCAAATATCACTGACAGAGATGACACGATTGGGCACTGCTCAAGTTGGCAGGATATCGACAAACCCTGTTTGGCAAAATATAGGAGTGATTAGGATGCACAAGAGGCAGGCAATATTCCTTTTTTCTATACACAACTCCCTGAACGAAGCCCATAATCCACTGTCCTCCTCTCCTCGATCTCCCTTTAAGAGTTTGTGATCCCGTTTTACTGTTACAAGGAAAAATAATTTTGGGTTGTTGAGACTAACTCGACCACGATAATAGAAACTGGGCCAGCGAGCGCAGAGTAGGCTCACCAAAGCCAGCCACTTCCCCACCTTCGCTCCCGTCCCCTCCACCTGCATTGCCACCACCACCAGAATCACTATATAGACCCTGTCCACTTCCTTCACTGCCGTTACTGCGTATACCACCAAAAAATACAGGTCTAGCTGATTGGGAGTGGCACCGTACCACAGTCGCCAACCCCACCACCGTTACCACATTTACTGGTTCCATCAGTTTAACCGTCACCACATTTACTGGGTCCATCAGTTTAAACAACCTCTCCGGCTGCACCACCAAGAAAGAGCTTGTGCTTACTCCCGCGCGCCGACAGCCAATTGACAAAACGAGCCTTTAGACGGGGCTTAAAAACCAAGAATAGGGAATGGCACCTTTTCATGACCAGACCTTTCGTGCTTTGTCGGGGATAACGTTGTCTCCTTGTGCTGGCCGGGTTGGGATTTCTTTGGTACTTTCAGGGACGGGTTGAGGTATCGGATCCTCTCTGTCAGTGAGGAGGGAAAAAGGGGCTCCAGGAATGAAACGAAGAATGCGCACTTTCCTTTCCCCATTCTTCTATTCTAGTGGTATATCTCATCTTCTACGCAAATACAGGGCTGGGAATAGCCCAGAGGTTTTATTATCCATCCCAGTCTTCACTCTGGAACGCGCTCCCATGCCATAGTATCAATACAAGAAGGATATACAAAAAGTAAGAATGAGACCCAGTGCCACGCAGTGCAGACACCTTCACCAGATCTACCTACTTCGCCAACTGCACCAAATACTTTACCTTTGCGAGCTTTACCATATCCAAGCCCGTCAGCCGGTTTTCCGCTGCCACCACTTACACATCATTAATAGGTCTACCACGAAAAAAAGAAAACAACGGCACTGACTTCAGAGTAACACCTCAGCACCGTCACCCCCATGACCAACTTCACTGCCTTCAGCACACCTTACATCCATCTATTTCATTAACGGTGCCAGGTTTGGTGCCATGAGCACCATGACCACCACCCGGTCCCCACTACCTTTACTGCCGTTACTGCTTCTGTCCGAAAACAAACGGTAGTGGCGAGTTCAGGGTAATCCTTCACCACTTTTACCTCTATACCAGGCGGTGAATTTAGGAACGAGACTAAGTTACAACATTTAGATCCGATGTACCCAAAGTGATGGAGCACCTTGCAGATCTGCATGGAAAATGCGCCAAACATACATAGCCGGCTCAACCCAAATGAAATTGGATCTCCAGAGAAAGGTGTATCCAACGGGACACCTCGGGCAGTTATAGAAAGCTTTTATACAGGTGGGTGAATCGCCATTAAGTTCCATTACACGCTATTGATTACAACCTGACCAGTCTGATACAAGTCGATGGGCTGCATATTTCTGCGTTGGGGTCACTTGGGCACATGCCAATGTACCCGGTACTAACGGACAGAGTGAAAGCCCAAGAAGAATGTATCCCCCAAGAAAAATGTATCGCCCTGCCATGACTGACCTATTGGAGTGCAAATAGGTAGTCAATAGATAATCTATATATCCATGATCGGAACCTTGATATGATAGCTATCAGTGGTCTGAGCCTTTTTGGGTTATATAATCATTACTCGAATGGGCGGGTGAATGGGGTGAAGGTGGTGCAGCGGGTGACTATTCTAAGAAGCCGCCCTGAACTCGGTGGCACCGTTGTTTTATTGTTTGTGGTAGGCACAGGGAGATGGTGGCGGCGGTAACAGTGGCGGCGGCGGGGAGAGTTGAGCAACGAGGGGTGGCGACTGAAGGTGGTGAACCTTGTGAAGGGCCTGCAGCGGGTGTAGGGAGTGAAGTTAGTGAAAGGTGTGACTGTTCAATGGAGTTGACCTGAACTCGGTAACACCGTTTTTTTTTTCATGGCACGGGATGGGGGGAGTAACTGTCCCTCCCACTTACCCCAGATTAATGAAATTGGTGGCGATTTGAGTGGCTCACCCCTTACCATTCACCCAGTGTAGGCCGGCACGAGCTCCACCATCTGCAGTTGCCTGACATTCTTCGGAAACTCCACCGCCCACCATCACCGCTACTACCTCGACCGCCTCCCATAAACAACGGTGGGAACAAGTTCAGGGTAACCCAATGGCACCGCCAACCACTTCACCACCTTCACCCCCCTCACCCGCTGCTGGCCCCCACAAGCTTCACCACCACCAGCCACTCCAGCTGTTCCGTCAATGCCGCCACGGTTACCACTGGCACTACCTTCCTTCGTGTTTTTCACAATTACCACCACTCCTAGGGTCGCTCGAAGCGAACTATCACCTTGAACCGCACATTACAATAGTAAAAAGTGGTGCTACCGAGTTTAGGGTAACTCCTTTCCACGGTCATGCCCTTCACTGATATGATTACCCCCATTTCCAGATTCCGACCAATGTCTAATGGCTTTCCCATCCGACCAAGTCGCTTCCCTTATGATACAGCTTGGTGGCAAAATGGTTTCATACCCGGCATAAAGCGGCCAGACACAATGCAGATCGATGCAGGGTTATGCAGGAAGTTACAAACCCTTTGGCCGCCTGGCTGCATGTCAACACCGCCCACGGAGCCTATTCAACATTGACACCCTTGAGTCCATTGGGTGCCCTATACTGAGTCTCCATGCACTTACTAAGATTTAAAATCAAAAACGGGAAACACGGTCCACGATCGATATGCCCCAACCGGGAAAGGCCACATGATAAACGGCTTCAGACCTATCGTTCTGGCAAATACCGCAGGGAAAAATGCACGAAAAGGTCATCGTCAAGGAACGATAGTCATTCCCAGGTCAACCTCAGAGCGCGCTCCACACAAGGAAATGCTTTGCGTCAGTAGACCGTCCCATCTATCAAGTAGCTTGCAATGGCATCTGCTGGAAGGACGCAGTGGACCGCAGCAGTGGCAGCTTTTTCTGAGTGGTTTTTCTTTCACAAACATTTGTATTCTACACTGTATATGATAAGACTATTGTGTGACGGAAGTTTTGGATTAAGGCTAGTTGCAGCAAAATCTATATCTGGCAATAAATTCCTTTACTGGCGTGTGATGCTATCATCGTATATAGCCTCCTTTTCCGCAATATACCCCTCTTGCTTATAATCACACTTGCTGCTACTTATCACCTACAATACCCTCTGATATAGGTTCTGTTGGTGGGTCTATTTAGTCTTTAGAGGCAGCAAGGGTGCCAACTTGGATGCGAAATGCACAATTCCGATATTCAGACAATCGGGAATTTCAATTCATGCAAGCCGTCTATTTAAAAAGTGATCTCCGACTTCCGGAAGGACTTAATCCACAACACAGTCGTTGGTGAAATAAGCGTAATACCCCGACGCACGATATTGGAAATATGCCAGCACCGGAATTAATACGACGGCGATTGATGAGGAGAACATCATGCTTTTTTCGGGTAATTAAGTGACTGGCCGAATAAGGACATTCTTCTGTTATATAGATCAGCCAGTGGTATACAAGGGGGTCGGATTTCCTTACTTTCCGCATGATTAGTATTCATCAAGCGGCTTCTTCTATGGTAGAACGAATATACTCTCTATTCTCTCGCGAACAAGACCAGCACTGTAGAACGATTTCTATTGTCATTAGGAGACGGAATGCGAACTTAGAGCACTTCAGGGGGTTGCAAAGTAAAAACAACCCAAAATTCATTTCATCAAAGCAGCAAAACATCCCCCAACACCTTTGCCGAAACCTTAGAATTAACAGAAGCTGGACCCTTCTCCTTCCCACTGTGCCATATCCATTCGTGTACTCTTCCTGTTTGTGGAGTGGAAGAGGGTAAGGAGTAGCGGTAACTTCTTCGTCAGGACAGTATGGTCGTCCCACAGAGAACCTGAACTGGCATGCCCAGGTCCTGGATTTTGTCCTGGCTGCGACCCCACTGTCACCACGATAGGTTGAAAACTCCTCGGCTCATTTCCATGTTTCCCCGGTCAGGTGGGAATTGTATTTCATGGTTTCTATTATGTTCCATCTCGCATTTGACTTTACTAAACGAACGGGTAAGCGGAAACGAAATCACCCAATCTAGTGACAACTGCTTGGTTGGAAAGTTCCGGCGAGCTCAAGTGAAAACAAAAGTACTGTATATTTTGTGAATCCCCACCCGTATTTATGCTCTGGTATTTGACAAAGGCACCCCTAGGTGAAACCTTGCTAGATTGTCCAACAACCCGTGCCGGCCCCTGCAAGACTAGACCCTTCCAAAGTAATACCCCACAATAAACATGGAAACTCCAATCTGAAATTCCTGCCGCCTCCGCGCAAGTAGACATTGTTCCCCAGGGGAAAACAAAGAACCTCTAGCCATGAAAAACATTTCTCCCACCCCAGCCACACCATTTCCCCTTCTCCTTTGGCCTCGGGGCCGTAGCGTTGTCCGAGTCCCTCAAAATATTCGTTGGAGAAAATATTAGCTCATACCTCCGCAATCTCTTCCTTCACACACAGCCCATCCCCTGTCCGTCCAAAGGTTTTCCTCACATGACACCGTATACGTTAATGAGGGTGGCGGCGGCGCTGGTATTCTGTTCGCGTTGGACCTTTGGCCTGGTATGTGCTACCGCAACCCCATTCCAGTTTCTTGCTACGGAAGAGCGTCTTGCGCATCCTTAATTTCCTTTATGTTCTCTATGGATTTCAAATAGATAACCTGACGGCATGCCGCCTTTTCCGGTGCGTGTTCTGTCAAAAAGAGTCCTATGCCAATGATGTGCACACCCTTGTTGTCTTCCCAAATCCACCGTCGCCTCCTCCGCAGCTTATAATCAAGTGGCGCCGCATGCATAACCACTGATTGTGTTCTTGGTCGTGTAGGTGGTGTTGGTGATTTGCGGCCTTGGGTAGTGTCTGATACTTTCGTGGTGATGATGGTCTTCTAGCCTTCCTGCTTCTGTGGTCTGCGTTCTTGAGCGGTGAACCGTGGTATTGAGTCATGGTGAGGTCTCAGTTGCGGAGCTGGATTTCGGTGGTGTCTGCGGTTGTGGGATCTGGGTTATTGCCCTTGCGTGTGCTTTAGCAGCCCCGCGCGTCAAATGGGCGCAAACATCTTAGAGAGCGCTGATGCGTGCTAAGCACTGCAGGTGGTACACTGCTGATTGGGCTTGTGACCCCATCGAATTGCACCAAAATTCCATCGCCACCGCTTGACCCCACTCCGGGTCATCCACCTCCGAACGCCCTCATAAATCTGGTCCATGTCGGACACCAGCTCGGAGCATGAATCTCTTCCCAGGTTCTGTCGTACATTCTGCCCATTCTTCTCCCGATGGCAGCACTGGCCGATGACCCATCGTCGGTTGTTGCTGCTCTACTCAATGAGCATGGTGATTGCGTCGCTTTGCGTCGCTTTGCGTTGCCCGTTCTGGCCGATGGCCTCGTGAGGCAGAAGGAGAGGTCGATAAGATTCCAACTCGGGGGAAGAGTTTGTGATGGTTATTCTCCCGGACTCTGGGGAGATATTCTTGTTGTGTGGGGTAATGTTGACCCTGCGTCTGTGTCGAAGACTACCCCGATCACCTCAATTATGAGCGGATGATGAAAACTCAATACACAAACCTCGCACTCCGGATACTAGATGTCCGGCGGACACACCCGGTACAAGCTATATAGTGCTATATGGCATAATGACATTTGGCTATTGCATTCCATTGCATCATTAGGATGTAGGATGTGATGTTGGTATTTCAGGAGATGTTGTTGATCCGAGGGTAAGTGCATGGTGAGGCAATTCTGACGATAACAGGAAAACAGATGACTTCAGGCTCTGCTGCCTAATCTGTCATACGGTACTGCATGCCTTTTGCTATTGTGCGGCAGTACTATGGGTAATCGCAGCCCCGACGGTTGCCGCAAAGTCTAATCCTACGTCACGAGATTTCCTAGAGATTCCCTAGCACGAACGTCATCCCGGTTATTCCTACTTGGTGAGTTGTGGAAATCAAACCATAGTGCGCTGGCCGTGGCTACGTTTGACTTTCAACCTGAATCAAAATCTATGTCAAGCTATGTGTTGTGATGCAACGGCGGATAGGATCGTATCCTTTCGGACGATACCCACAGGTTTAGCAATTGCAGTTTTGCCTATATATGCCCCCCAAGATCCTGCTCCTTCCCCTCCACACTCACAGCAGGTTATGAACCTACATTCCGGCATAGGTTATGAGCCTACGATCCGGAACATGCAATGTGTCTCCGTCGCTGTTCCCTGGGTGGTATCTACCCATATAGACAGTTCTAGGGTTATAGGGTATGTCTTCAGTCTTCACATAAAAGATTCCCAACTAATACGAAGCACTCGTAGCCCAATGGATACCTGCCTACCCTGCTTCTGTGTTAAATTCCCCGATCCAAGCCAGTGGGCAATCCCTCGCGATCCGTCAGCGGTGCAGGCAGGGTTTACAACGGCCTTGCCCTTGCGGGTCATCTTCATGACCACCTCACACTGCCCAGTTACCGCCAGTAAAGAGCAGGAAAAGTCTTGTTACAAGGCTTGTCAAATGCAAAACTAGGAGCCCAAAACCTATTGGGGTTCTTCCGCTGAGGCTCCCTCTTCTAAGAACTCACCTTCAGGAGCCCCAGTTCTATCTTCCCATCAAAGTCTGCAAACATTAGACCGAAACACTTTTCAAATCGAAATTTTTAAATCGAAATTTTTAAATCGAAATTTTTAAATCGAAAGTTTAAAAACAAGTCACGAGGCATCTACCTGCAGTACCAAATAGAGATCTAGGAGCTTCTAATCGTCTCGTCGATTTCGGATCCTCGAGCACGAGGTTGTCACTACGACGCAGTCCTGCCAAATCGAGCGCAAAGTCGGCAACGGGAAACAGCTGAAAAGGCTGTTCCTGGGGATGATCTGAGGAAGCATTCCAGCGTGGATAGGGGGTGCGAGCGAGAACATAGTCCGCATATGAGTACTGAATATGTACAAAAAAAAGAAATTGGCGTTTACACTTTCTCCTACACCGGAAGTTATGAGCTCGTCATGTGAGAGCTGGAGGAGGTTGGTATAATGTTGGGACTACCACCCTCAGCAAGGCTAGTCCCACCTATCACATCGCCCGAGTTCTGGGATGAAGGAGCTACGGAATACAACATCCCAGCTGCGTGCGCATAAGAGTGAGAGTGTTGGTGATGGCAATGCTGGGGAGCGAGGAGAACATGGCATTTTCTAGTTTGGCGACCACGGCTGCGCAGGATTGAAACACGGCGAACGGCAGAAGCATCAGTGGACTGGTGCAAGGAGCAGTCTCCCCCGGATTGACAATTTCAGCGTATTCGAAAAATCTTGACGATAGAAGACATGCTTTCTTAAGAAAGGAGTACAATGATGTCAACGTTTAAGGACACAAGACAAGCTTTCTTGAAATAGTCCTCGAGGGATCCGGTAACCCTGTCATGTGACCTCTATAGTGTGACAGTTGTGTGTCGGATATTGCACGCGCGGGAGGGATAAAGTCGTCATCTTCACGATTGTGGAAGGCTAAGACAGAGACAACGACAGCAACGGTCCAGCTTAATCACTCCTCGTACTATAAAACTCGATGAATCCGTCAAGTGCAAAGCAGCTTATTGGCACTGGCAACAACGAACTCTTCTTGGATTTGCCTGGATTGAACAATACAGAATACAATACATCCTGGAGTCAAGGGTGGAGGCTGGAGATTTGTAAGAAAATCAAATGATCAGTTTTGGTTTGCAAAAAGTACGATGCAACAGGTACGATGCAACACGGACAGCGGTAGCGGGGGGATATGGTGAATCAGCAATCCCCAACTGGATTACGAAGATGAGCAAGGGCTCCCAGTCACAACATTACTAGTGATCTGGGGAATTCGTTTGGTGTCCAATGCCCATGTTCGCCCCATCATCGGACCTCCAGCACGGAGCGGTGTAGGCATCATAGATATAGGTACCTCTAGCAGTTCTACCTTAATCCATCACTCCAGTGGGAAGTTAAACAAAAGCTTGCGTGCACAACATCATCCAATTCCTAGGGTGGGATAGCGAATCAGAAAATTTTAAAGTTTCCATTTTGTATATTTTTAGAAAATTAAAATAAAAATAATGCAGCTCTTCGAATTCTCACCTTTCGTAGCCATACACGGGCATTTTGGCCACATCGGTCTCCCTGGGTATAGTATTACCGAATATGGGAATTTCCGAAATATATCAGAGGGGTTGTAGCTTAAGTACATGGGCCATCTTGCGTTTCCACTTCTGAGTTTGTATGTTTCTCAGCTGCCAATGCTTGTATGAGTTGTATCACGGAGTTAGTTCTTCTGTATGAGGGTAGGGCGCCCGTCAGCAGTTGCATCTCGATCCTGGCGAATATGTGGAAGATAGCAATGTTACCATATAGCAAATATATGAACATTGCAACTATATTTTGTTGAGCTTGAAATATGTTTTGTGGATATAGCTGGGAATTCACCACCATAATAGCAACAAGTAATCCTTATACGCACGCAAGTGCTCCGGTCCCTGACATTCATGCAGGAAGTGTTTGTTTGAGAACAGTATTAACTTGCTCAATTGAACCTTGTCTGTGAGGATGTTGTGGACGCTTATGCACCCTTTAAATTTCATAGCAACGGAGTGCTGCTTGGAATTCCCTTCTATGATCACCTTGAAGTATTCACGGTGAAACAAATTAAGGGGATATCAAATATGGCTGTATGAGTAACTTCATCTGCATAAAAAGACTAAGAGGTTATAACAGGAGGAATCTTGAACGAACGAGATAAAGACTATATTCAGCGCTTAGCTGACTTATCGCTATATTTTGTGTTTTATGGTTGTTGTGGTCCGGTTAACGAAATCCGCTCAATCATTCGGTGCTCATATATACGACCACTATTCATAACGTTCGCAAAGCGTGTGTCCCATTGCTACATAACTTCATTTTTTTGCATTTGTTGACACCCGTGACCCTAGTGTCTCGTGATATGAGGTATTCCAACATAGATGCCCCCCCCCCAAGACAATTAAGCTTAATTCGACGAGCCAATGCCCGAGGAGGTAGGTCCATCGTGGGGATATTCCCCGGCACCTCAGAATAGTTCCTTTCTATCGCTGCCGGCCTAGCATACCCATTAGCTTGGACGTGCCATGAACCCAGGCGGGTTCCAGGTGGGTCGACATTGTCTTTCAAAGACAAAAGCTAAGGGAGACCGAGGTCGCGAATATCGATTCCCAGATATTGACGACCAGGCTGGTGCTTAACGTACTATTTGACGAGTTGGATTTAGCCAGGAAACGCAATGCGGGGAAGGACTCTCAACAGTGAAAACTTTAGGCATTGCTGTCGAGCAAGGGCTGAGCTCTGGAAAAATAGTGGGAAATGCAGGCTAATAGTATGGATAATTAATATACGGTTGACTTGGATGAAGACCAATATGGTCCGCAGACGCCTTGATTGCAATGGACAGGGAGGTGCTAAGGAAGCATTAAATGAATTCACTTTCTTTTCACTTTTCTTATTCTCTTACCTAGTCCTAGACGTGTGTATTGTCTTTCTGTAGGCAAAGTGGAGGGCTCCATCGGAACGTCGTTACTTTTTCAATTTTTTTTGACGTCTGTGAGCGTGGTCAGCCTTAGGATATGCAGCGACCTGGTACCCTTGGCGGAGCCTTCCTTGGGGGCGGTCGGCCCCCGAAAACTACGTACGTAATGTGTAAGCCTCGAACTAACTGTGTGAGAAGAGAAAGAAACCAATCAGGGTAATAAAGAGAAGCCCACCCCAAGTGTCATCTATCACCAGTTATTGCGTTCCAAGGTTCTCCTCCCTCTATCAAAGTCGGGTGCCTCCATCGTTAGCCGGCGTCCTCCCAACCTCAGGTGATACCCGATTTCCAATTTCCTCACTAAAAACACCATACGGAGCTGGTGGCGTTACCCAATCTGCAGGGCCGTCTTTACTACTCTTTAAATATCGAATAGTGTATGGGCGGAAATAACCCCGAGCACACCTGTCTCTACACACGTGCCCCATATACCACACCATAAATGGATTATCATGGCAGACAGCTAGTGAGATACCCAACGCACCCATCAGCCGTCTATGCAGGCTTCGTTGTTTTTGTTATTGTTGTTCTCTATGCAGATTAACCCCAAACATCAGGCATAACTTCGAAGTCCAATATCTGACACTTAGAGCTTAGTTGCGGGGCTTAATAATCCCGAAACGACCACAAGGGACGGGGTGCGTTTACCCATTCTGGGCTGCAACTTGATCATCGGAGCAGCTAGGTTCATGCTGAAGTTGATGTAGATCCGTTGACCTGGTCATAGAAAATCCACGCTCGGGGGCTAGCCAGAGGAGTGCTTTGACGGTATTCCAGTGTTTGGAGATTAGTTAATACCAGAGTTCCCAATATCAATATATCATGGTCAATACCTACAGACAAATATTGGATTTACGTTTGCTCATTTCTTCTTCCGCTCCAGCTATTGGTTTTAGGAATTTCTTTTCATTTATAGCGAGCCCATGGGGGAACAATCCATCCGTTCTGTGTTCTTTGTGCTGCCCTGTTCCGGGTCCCGTGACTCCAGCGGGGCACCAGGCAAACAAAGATCTAATACCTCTGTTTGTATGCATGGATGGCTCTTATCTAATTTGCTCGATCGGGGCTGTTTACACGCCTATCCTGTGTATTTATCGGCCTGTGGTTGTTTGCCCTCTACACTGTTCTTCAAACATAAATAACATCAATCCTCCTCACTGCTTTCACATTAACAGCATTCATCTTCATTCCTCATCCCTCTTTCCTCGAACACAACACCAACCCTCATCACTACCTTCACACTAGGCGTACTTCACACAACAGGACCAACCTCCTGCTCACACTCCATCCCTGTCACGGCGCCCAACGTGCAACCTATTGGGTTCAGATTCAATGAGCTCCAATCCTGGCAATCAACCCCCCTCGTCGGGGCCAGGGTCACCAACCCCTCCGTCGACTGCCACTTCACTTAGCAAACAGGAAATAGAGAAACAGCAAAATGCTTTCCTTCAGCGTTTCCCCCAAGCTCTGACCCGCCTGCTCGCTACAATCTGCCTTGGTGTCCATATTATGGCATCCTTGATCTTGATGTCGATTGGATTTGAGGTCATGTATTCAGGCACTGCGTTTACCATTGAGGTGTTAATTGCAGCGCTATGGGGATTTCCTGTTTGTGGATTCATTGGCCTGATCATCGCATATCCAGTTGTTGCCCTTACGAACTTCGTGATAGCTCCAATTGTGTTTTCCATGATTGGATATGTTTTAGCTGCAATGGCCATTTACCACATGGGCACGCACATGTCGTTTATGCCGGAACACGATATTCGTGGGTTCTCGCCAGACCTTGTGTTCTCCACGGGGGTCATCTTCTGGGGGTCCTCGACTCTTTTACAGACTTTCCTATATACCTTCCTTTTTACTTACGGGCGCATGGCCCGGCCTCCCCGTCCGCCCCAAAAAGATCCCGAGAGTGACATCAACATAGCAGGAGAAGCCAGCTTACCCAACGAGCCTACACCCGCCGAAGGCACCCACAACGGCAATCAGGCAACTCATCCAAACAGGCGTCGAGGTTGGCAGCCGGATCAACACAGGCGTTCAGGGTGGCTGCTCAGAGCTCTGGACCACCAGTCATCGGGAAGTTCCTCTGAGTCCTCATGGCAGGAAGCCAGCCAAGGTGACCCCCTCGTATCTCCTAGACAACGCCACATGTCTCTTTCAGACTCGAGCATTTACCACGGCCCTGAACCCAGGCTTCATGTGCCCAACCGCCCTCAATCGATACCCGCCGGGTATCCTGTGCCAATAATCCACTGCGTACCAAGTTTCGAGAACAGTGAAAGCAGTTTCAATCCAAACATGGGATTACTGAGGCCAATCAGCACTGGTTGTCAGAGTACAACAACTGTCTCTAGCAATATGTCTGAACGCACCAGTTTGATGGCGACTGGAGAGAATGATATGCACTCTTGGCATCGCGTGTCGTCACTCTATTCTTATGATCCTCGTTTGACGGCCAATCTCAATACCAACAGGGCTTCCGTGGTAACATTCGTTCCTGCCCCCGGACAGTTAAATATGCATCCGACAAGGTCATATGAGATGGCTGTAAAGGAAGATTCATCAAATCCGAATGGCATGGCCTTGAAGATTATTCCAGAGCAGTTCCGGAGGCGACACGATATTCCCTCAAATGATGCACAGAGTCTTTCCAACTACCACCCTCTCTCTCCTCATCTCATACTTTCTCCGTTTTCTGCTGTTAATCAACAGGGTCAACAGAGAGTTCCTGAGCGCAGAGTTGCCAGGGAAATCGCAGGGCAGCATATGGCCCTTAATAACTTCAAATTTGGTGGAGGATTTGCCGCTCCTGTTACTCCAACCGCCCACTGCCAACATTTTGAAATGCAACACCTACAGGAGACCTTTGAACGCAATATAGATATGAAACTTCCGCATGGGAAGGTTGCCACTCCAGCGGTTCCTTACGCTCCGGTTGCTGGACCGAGTAAGCCAAGAGCGCCACCTCAACAGACACCCAGGTTCCACGATGACGATGATGCGATGATTCCAGCCTTTGTCTACGGAGGGAAACCTGCAGAGACGTTGACGAGGGAGTCCGATTTGGAGATGCTCAACTTTATGTGTTAAATGACGGGGGATTCTATGCGATGAGATGGGTGCCAAAAGGATCAAGAACGGTGGGAGATTTGATCAGAGATATTGGTGTTGATGTGTTGATCGTATTTCCTTTGAGATATTAGTGCTTTTTGAACTGCTGTTACTACCTGCATTTGCAATCACTCTCCTTTTCGAGACCTTTTGTCTCGTATTGAGCAAGTGGTGATGATAATTTACTACTTCGTGGCAACCCTTCTTCCTATATTTTTTTATTACACCTTGAGGCACAATTTTCCCTTGTTTGTTTCCTTCAAACGTCCAATCTTTTCATATTTGGGACTAGCATTTTACTGTCTCCGGTGGGTGCATTTTCATGATTGGATAAGCATAGCCTATTAGTGAAAGGTACTTTTCTCATTGTATATTAGCTACACCATTCTTTTATTTACGTGATAGGGTGGGATAGGTGTTGAGGTATTCTTTTTTCCTCACAGGTTTTGACTTTTACCGTTCTCCACAAGCTCCACAACCACATCATTTTCTACAATAGCTCATAGCGATTACAATGCCAGGTGGATTATTACTGCTGTTGTGTTCATGAATTTGATTTGTTTTTTCACTTGAGATGACCAGGCCCCAACAAGCGAGCGATCATCCATGAACACAATAATGTTTCAAACTTCACTGTTTGCTTAATTTCCCAGTGGAGTGGAGTGATGGCTTAGGGTTCTTTTAGGTACATTAAGGTTGACTTCTTTGATCGTAAAAAATCTTATTCAAATATGTGCATCCATCTAGCTCCTTTCCACCACCTTCCTTCAGTGGCACTTTCTTCCACACAATTTCCCCCTGCTGTGCTTACTCGACAGAGCCCGTGGTTCATTAGGGGTGCAAGTGTCTCAAGTTCGGTGGATGAAAGCTAGTGGTGAGCCTTACCCAATGTTGGAGTATCCGTAGTAAGGTTTCCAGTGTCCCGCGTTCGGTGCCTGACAGCCAGTAGTGACCTGCACCGGTGCTTGGAGTGTCCGTGGTTCATTGGGGTTTCAAGTGCCACGCATTCGGTGGGTAAAAGCCAGTGGTGGCCCTTAGGAGTTGTTGGGGAGTCCGTATTTCATCAGGGCGTCAAAGGCCACGCGTTCGGTGGGTGAGAGCCAGTGGTGTCAATTAGCAGTGGTTGGGGAGTCCGTGGTTCATCAGGGTTTCAAATCCCGGGCGTTCGGTGGGTGAAAGCCAGTAGTGACCCCCACCGGTGAGTGTGGTGGGACCTAGGGTTGGACCACGTATTGAAACATAATAGGTTTGGTCGGGTCTGAAGGGGGTATGCAATTGTGTTTGTATTAGATAGAGTGTGTGTATAGAGGTTTAGGTGAGGATAAGCCTGTGTTTTTCCAGTTAGGTTGAGCTAATGGTTCGGGGTCCACCGTGCTTCCTTATGTTCTAGTGCTGAATGGTATATATATCGAAAATATTTCCCCACATTAATCGTCGGGCCTAACAGCTCTAACCAATTGTTCTATTCTGAGGTAAGATGAACTTCTGATAGCGCTTTCTCTCTGTGTCATTGTACTCCACTCCTTCTAGGAGCTGTTTCGATAGGATCCTAAACGCATGGATGGAGTGGAAAAGTTTCTTCCAAATAATTCTTGGAACCGGGAAACACCGGTGTTTGGTGCCACTTGAATATATCTACACGCGCAAATCCATTAACACTAATACCTAGGAGTGCAAGGTCAACGATGTGATGCTCGAGTGAATGTGAAAGTATACCTTTTAGACGGAAGGCAGTATAAACATGCACGACCATATCATTGTTGCAAAAAAGGAACCTTGTGTGGTTTTGGTCATGGGTAAGGTATTTGGGTGCGGCTCCTATCTTTACCCCTCTTCCATGCCGTTCTAGAAAGGCGTCCTTGCCTACGGTTGCCCAATTTTTCGACCTCGGAAGGGTGAGGAATAAGGACTAGTGTCGGTCTAGCCTCTTTATCATCCTCTGGCTAAACTGCAAAGAGTCCAATTGGTGAAAGGTGAAATTGGGCGGGATGATTGCATATATGATCAACAAAGTTTGTAATAGACCAGCGGATGGGAGTTGGGGGAAAGGACGGTCCAATTCCGATATGCTACCAGCTTGGAGACCTTAGTCAGCTCGGTTGGTTACTAAACAACGTGATATCAAGATCTGGCCACCAGAGGAGGGGGCTGTTTTACCAGCCAGACTAGCCACCAGTTTAGGAATTAGTACTACTATTCGGAAGGTAAGCAGGTAAGCCCTTATCCATATTAAAAGATCACCAGTGTGGTATCTTAATTCATACCACGAACCGCATCTTCATTGTTGAGTTACAATTATTGCTACCTTATCAGTGGCACCAAGACTAGTCTCGAAAGGTCGAAATGTACTTGCTATATATCTGGAGAGGCGGACTGCTCTGTTCCAAGATAAAGTTCGAGTGAGTTGTAGAGAGCCCGGGGTGGATGGTATGGAAGGAAGTGAATGGGATACCACTGTGAGAGGGACAACGAGGGTGTGAGGGATTATACCCCTCCGGAAGGGGGCTAAGAGGGTGGAGCAACCACCCCATCCTGGTGCAAGTTTTGCCAGACCATATGTCTATATATATAGCCCACAGAAAGGCTCCTTAATCCCGGTATCCCTCTGGATGTGTTTTTTATTATAATCCGCTATGTAGTTTGCTATTTCTCTTCACACGGTAGGCCGCTGATCCTGATACTGACTCCACATGTATTATACATCAAGTACAACGTATATTGAGCCCCACAAGTCCTTTGAGGCAACAATTCAGTCACATGAACTTTAGTCCATACGTACTGCAATTCCTACCTTCTATATTCACCACCTCATATATCAATGCTCACCCCAGGGCGGCACTTGCAGATGACTTCTAAGTATACATTAAACTTCTGGTTTTAATTTGAGCCTATTTACATTATAATTCGATTTTTTAACAATTAAATACATGCCTACCGGAAGTGCGCCGCATCCCGGTAGTGCGCCGCATCCCCGTCAAATACGTTAACTCCATGTTGAACTATTCATCACGCAAGCCAGAGTTATTTGAAGGGAGCATCCGGTGGTGTGATGGTTTGTGCTAATGTTACTCTATCAGAAGATTCCTAGATATACGTTCACTAATACCCCGGAAGGAGCAAATTGGCCGACACGCAAGTATACTGTTCTTGTTTCTGTTTGTGGTAATCCTTATTAGCACTTAGCGGTGTCTGGTTATTTTGGGCATGGAGAGTTAAGGTGGAAATACAGGTCCTGGTACTACAAACCCGATCCTCAATTCTCATCATGACACGGGGGCGGAATGAACACTACCTATGGCCCAGCGATATAGACAGGAAGCCCTCTAACCCACCACCGTAGCAAGAAACTATACAAATGCTCAAAGGGACAATGAAATCACCGAATTGATATTGATTAGAAAAAGTTAATCAGAAAGAATTAATGAATGTAGCTATCCGGTTATTTGTCCCAGTGATACCATGTGACGCGGAAGCATGATTTGCTTATGTTCCGCTGCCTCTTCTGCCTCCGCGTCCGCCGCGCCCTCGCCCGCTTCCTCTGCCACCTTCGTCCGCTTCCCCTGATCACTAAGACCAACTAGATATGCTATACCGATTGGTGCCACATTTCCGGTCGTACAGGATTGTCAATACGTGTGGTTGTAGTAACAATGGATTCGAGTTAGGATGTAGGTGGTTTGGTAGTTGGTTTTTTGGTAGTTGGTTATTGGTGAAAACGAATTTTTAGTCTTGTTGTGTAATTAATTTTTTGGTGTGAGGTAAAGGAGCAACGTACTTTCTTGCCAACTTCATTACCATAGCAACCACTTATTAGTAAATAAAACTACTAGCAACTTTCTGGTTACGTGCCATCAATACCTACCCCTTATTCGCCCGCGCCATATCCATGGATAGTTATCAAAACCGACCAAATTGCCAACCAGACACCAGATTGTGGGCTATAGCGTCTCACTATCTAAGTCTTACTGAGATTCCACGAGCGAGTCACCTGGGGAGCCATAACGAACACGAACTAATGCTAAAGTACTGCCATGGACTGCACTGGCCAAGGATAACTAGGCCTATCTCGGTTAAAGTCTGGTAAAATGGCGGCACAGGAGCGGTCGTGCCAACCAGACTAAATGGCGGTTGCGAGCCAAGGTAGCTGCCAGACTAGCCCATCGATAGACTTGCACACTAACATCAAAACTGCAAAACCTCTAGTCTGGTTAACTTTGTTTTCCCGCTGACCTTTTGCCTATTTCTGCTTAGTGACAGTAACCGAAAGAATAACAAGTTTGCAAATCCCCATGTTCGCCAAGCCCGCTAGTTCTTACTGTCACTTACTCCAAAAATCTTTCCATGCAGTATCCCGTTGACAGGTCATGCTCACGCACCACCACCACAACTGCGCCGCCGAGCATTGTTCGCTTTCACGGCTTTACCCTCGACCTCCTAAGCTCCCATCTCAGTCTTAGGCAGGTATGTGGGACGTAAAGGCACTTTAGGACCCGATCATCCCAGCATACATCTTGTCTATTAATAACGGTATCTTCGGCGACTGTTCACTTGTGAAAGTTTGTGTTGGGGCCCTGGACCAAAAGAAATCGAGAAACCTACCCCCAATGGAAAACAAAATCCAGTCCCCTACATCGATGATCTTCATTCTCTGATATTGACATTGAGACTGGCGCAGTGGATCAGGTGGCAAATAACCTAGGAAACGCCGGCCAAGGGCAATCTCAGATTTGTATATTGATTTCAATCGCCCACGACCCGGGAAGGCGCGGACAATGACAGGGATCATCGACCACGCCCCGAATCAGAGCTCTCGATGCGGGGAAAAACTCTGGCCAGTATAATGATCGGAAATACGGTGGACGTAAGGCTGAAAGCGACCCCAAGGTGGGGGTAATGAAAGAGAATAAAGGTGCAGACGTTCTGCTCCATGTTGGACCTCAGACTGACCGATTAGACAGGGGACACCAGTAATCTGGTTGGCACAAGCTCTCGTGGACGCCGGGACAGCGGGCAGGGGCAAGAGTCCGGAAGAAGCGCTATATCCGGTTAGTTTCATCTGTCTTTTCCGATTGTCTTCCATAGGCTGGGTACGTTGGGCTTCGGTGTGCCTGCCTGTCATAAAGGCTGGTTGGCACGACCGCTCTGCCATCCCAACAATAGTTACAATCTTGTCGGGAGATAAATACACGGAACTAACAGTGGCACGAGTCCCAGGAGCGTCACAAGGGCGGCTCCACTAGCCACTCATCATTATCACCATTACCACCACCACCAAGCTCACCATCATTATCATTATAACGGACAAAACTTTTGCGATTACGACCTCATGACGGTAGTACGACATCCTGGGTTAATACCCTGTCCAACTTCCCGATTCCCAAGTTCCACACCCAGAGATCGACTGTGTTTCAACCCCACCAGGATTTTACTAACTTGGGGGTCTAACATTTTAGATCTACAATAACCCTAGGATTGTAGGTATCTACCAGTCAACAAGTCTGACTGGGTTATTGCATGATCTTATGCTATAGTGACACTTTTGCCTACACAACCCTCTCCCCCCATTTCACGAACCCGACCGCTCCCCAGAGGCCATGTGCCCACTTCGCTATGTCAAACACTACTATATTTGACAACCTACCCACCCTGGCTTTCCTCTCGGATAAACAGGCTCAGAGAAAACAAGCCTACGATAATTACCCTTCTCCTATCAAGACGTGTAAGGCGTTGACATTCATACCCCTAGCGGTTCAGCGAATCGCAAATATTCCCCTAGGGAAATTCGGGGCGAAAGAGGGTACAGACACTCTCGTTATAAACATACGGTTGGGACCACAGATGACATGCTTATAGTGAATATGTGCTTATACCCAGAGAAAATTACGCCCTGTTACATATGTGGGGGGCCCACGAGTGGCATGCATATAATGAATATATGTTTATATCGGGTATGTTTATAACTAGAGTTGACTGTGTTGGGTATGGACTCTAATGGTCAGGAGCGTGGCCATCCATGGATACATACCCCATTACGTTCGTAGATCTTACGAGCGCACCGGAGGTTCGCTCAGACGTTGTACATCAGGCCCCCACTGGGCCCCAGCAGAAGCGACACGGCGAGCATCAAGCAAGACTACGAACAACTCAACTAGACTCGATCAGTCATCCCAATCATTTGGCTTGCTTTGAGGTTCTGATTACCTTCGATAGGAAAGACGAGGCTCAATAGGTAGGGGGTGCGCATCTAGTGAAACCTAGTTGCAGCGACATTAACTAATCAGTTTGTCAGTGGTTTACAGAAAAATTAATAAACGCCCAAACAAGCGAAAGTCTGACTAGGTCCCACATACCACACATGCTATTTCCATATGAGTTCCGCCAAGCGGAGGATCCAGTAGGGCCCAGAATTGCCACCCCAGAAGAGATTTCGGTAAGGGAATTGTTGGAGTGCACACATCGGTCAGCCTTTACACAATATTATATCCCAACATAATGATTTTTCCCGCCCACCATTTCAGCCTCTTTCCCGTGATGAAACAACCTGACTCTACAGGATCTGACTGGAGCTGCATCAGAACCACTTCCCGACGCAATCTTCTAAACACTACACATTACAAGCTTTCGAGTTTCAAGATGGTGAAGACTGTGGAGATTGGGGAGGTGATTTCTGTCAAACTGGACTGGAGGATGGAATTAGATAGAAAGGGGGAAGAGGGTTAAGAGAAGGGAGAGAATGGAAAGACGGGAAGAAGGAGAACAGAGACAGATAGCAGAAGGAGCGAGTGTAGAGGGAGAATGTAGAATCATCGCACAGGGATAGAATAAAAACAGAAGCAGGACGGTAATTATGGTCCAAGACAAGGATGTGGTTGAAGATGATCCGGTTGGTTAAGAAGAACTGATACGCAACTGATTCTATGGGGAAAATATTAGCAGAAGCGGCTTTACATGACTTGGAGTGCTTGGGGGATGTGGAGGTGATGAACTTAGCCTGGCTGAAGGATTAGGCAGAAGAAGAAGGAGACGTAAAAACCACAAGGACATTCAACAGGAATCGGAGTCTTCTGGATTCCTCGCAGCACCCCCCTCCGCCGTTACATTACCTATTCCCACTACCTCCACGGGCACACGAGCCACGGGAAAGGAGACCTTTACTATACGTTTGTTAAGGAGAGCAAAAATTGCAAGGAGAAAGTGGTAGTGGCAAACAAGGTCATTGAGACGAAAAGTAAGATTTGTGAGCAAAAGAGTGTGATATCCTCTAAATAACGGAGAAACTTAGCATTCCTAAATTACCTAGTCCGGAGAGTTAGTTTGGAAGACTCCTGTCGCAAATAGGTTGAATCTTATCGGTATATGCGACTCATTGCAAATTATCCGCAGATTCCTTTTTGATTCCCTTTTAGTATTCGAATAGGCAATGTCAAGCGCAGACACAGCACTCCGCCCTAGTGGAGTCGTAACGAGGATTCAGGTAAAATACCAAAAATCTAATAATCCCGAATTAGCTGGACTGACTAGTTTGCTCAGAGAAAAACACTTGGCGATTCCAGTTATCGGGCAACCGATCTTATAGAGACTATATATCATGGGAAATTTCTGGCGACCGGAACATGCCGTACTCTGTTGGAACACACATCCACCACACCCGAGATACCAGCACTACACGTTACCAATGGCAGCGCTACCCTCGTTGCCCTGAATCCGCTAGCCCATCTGGTTATTACTTATATGCGGCTGTTCGTATTTGTGTTCTAGATTACCTAGTTATTCCTAGGTCCGTATACCCGGATTTCTAGCATTGGACTGTTACTGATTTTCGGGTTTTCCGGTCAGCTCCATTCCGGCGTGCAGCTGCATTCTGGCATTTCAGCGTTGCGGAATTCATTTCTCTTGCTTCTCACCCCCAACATCAGACCCCGGCTCGCTGTGTGTAACCTCATCTCGTGTATATAACGACTCGCTCTCTGTATGTTCCTAAACAAGCCTTCACAGTATCGTCCACCATTACCCATTGAACTCTACCATTACTGCTGTTACCATCGATGCACTCTGCCACATTGCGCTTAGATGCGCACCGTCTACTACACTGCCTCTTCCACCGTTCCACTGCCTACGTAGTACGTATCTCCATATACTAAGTTAACATCAACCGTTTCTCAGACGTAGAAAGGGTAAACCCCATCCCAAAATAGTATGTATTAGGCCTTTAGACAACTGAAACTAAAGCCTTATCGGTTGACAATCACGATGGATAGTACTATGCAGGATGTGGATACCAGTACCAGCGTCGCGAATACCGATGTCACGTGTCTTCTATTACCGAACCTTGCTCATGAAATTTAATATTACAAATCTTTTACAAGGCTGTTTTCTTCCTTCCTGTTTTTTCCTTCCGCCGATCTCATGTATTGTATAGTAGCTTGCTATAGGATCTGCCTAGCCTTGGTGTGAGTAGATCGGAAGGAGGAGGCCGAGGTGAGAAGATATGGACGAGCGGGGCGGATAGTGAATATATGGACTTGAGTTGATCCTATGTGGCTAATGCTAATACATATAGCTAATACAGTCGCGTAAGTGGACATAGAGCCTCGTATTAAATTGGGGTGTGCCCCCTTGGCCGAGTGGTTTGTACTCGGTCCTTGTGTTGTCTCTTTGGAGGAAAGCCCTAGTTCGAGTCACAGCCGCCCCGCCAAGTTATGTATTTCCTTTGTTGGAGTTAAGTGATTTACTCGTGATTACGGGTTATGTAATCCGCTGCGGGTAGGACTATGTGTAAGCTAACCACAAAGTTATCGCAGCGTAATAAATCTTCAATCACGCATAGTGCAAAAAGATGAAACATCATGAGTATGTGCGATAACACCAAATACATCATGCTCTAAAACCACTCGGTTCCCACAATTATTTTTCCCAGCAATACAATATAAAGCACCGTGGTGTAGCTCATATTCGATCGCAGCTTAATTGCTAACATGTCATCGTTTGGAGCCCTCAAATTCGGGCCTTGGAGGTATGCTTAATTTTGCCATACCTACCCAATATGTACCATACCGGAAAGAGATTTCAGGGAATTACTTCTCCAAGGTCAATTGAGATTTGTTGGTTTTTGTATGCAGATATTGTTTAAACTTGGTAACTTGAAGTACTAGATAAATCTCTCGAGGGGTTGTGGTGTTTAGCAAGTGCGAAAAATGATCTTTTAAGCTACTATTCTTCTCTGCTACATAATAACTTTCATTTCGGTATACCTCTCTCTATTGGGTATTTTTTGGATAAGTCGCCTATTCTCCCTCCGATGTTTTTTGATCAAATGTTTCTGCTACAAAACAAACCTCAATATGGCCTGATTTAGTAATTATAACGTCGCTGTGGTATTGTAAAGTCTCTATAGCCACTGTGGTATTGTAGAAATTACATACCTGTTGCCGTGGCATTAACCAATTTTAATCCCGTAACGGCACAGACCATGTATATGTAAAAGCAAACATTTTTTCGCATACTACATAACAGGCAGCAAATATTAAGTTCTGGCATCACCTGCGAATCAAATAGAAAAACCTAGCACAGTTTACGTTAATCAGCTCATACCTAGAGCAACTATAGCCAGCAAGTAATAGCAGATATGCATAGTTCACGCATAATAGCTAACTGTAGATTTTATACATTTTAGGTTAAGATATGTTTAATGCACAAGAAGTTGAATATATTGCCGTGTATGGGGGGGTGTTCTGACCCATATGTCAACACGGCTCGTTCATCAATGGGCCCAGCCCACCCACCAATCTGACCGCCACAATAATTTTCTAATATTAATTATCCCATATATTCGGAACTATTGAGAATTACGGGACTATGGAGCACTACGAATAAATAGAAAAATCTGCTCCTGATTAGAGTTATACATTGAATACTCGAGTGCTACGGAAGAGGGCTTGATCCAGTATATTTTATTTATACATCTCTGGAGGACTTGAATTTCTCGTATTTTCAGTTATTTCTACATTATATTTTTGTATATCTGGAGGCTTAAATTTTCTTATATTTTATGTATTTATATAGTATATTTTTCCATTTATCCGTAGTGCTCCATAGTCCCCTCTTCCGATTAAATCGCAGATGCCAAGATCAGGTTAGGAACGAGAACACATAGTCCCGTAATTCTCAATAGTTCCGAATATATGAGATAATTAATATTAGAATGTTATTGTGGTCGTCAGATTGATGGGGGGGTTGGGCCCATTGATGGATGGGACGTATTGACGTATGGTTCAGAACACTAGTGCATCAGTCATCTACCGATATGTTTCTATTGTCTCTTAGTCCAAATAATACCTCTTCGGTTCGCCTTATTCTCCTCAATCTACCTAAAAAAGCAGCTTTGGCCCTCCGCAACGCCACTATCGCCGGCACATGACTGTTCCGCGATGTCTGTTTACTAGGTTCTTTGTCCGATTTTGTCCGATTTGTTTGATTTATCTCTCGTGTCTGACTGAGTCTGTTCGTGAGCAAGTTTGCTTAGGCATAGTTATGTGGTATAGCATACAGGAACGGTCATCTAATTGAGTCTCCTTACATTTTACTTAACTGAAGTCTTGTAAAGGTTTTGTTGTCACCAGGGAGAAACAGACCATAACTTGATAGCCGAGATAGTGCTAGGTAGCTTCGTGCTTCGCCGCAGGGCCTACCAGCGGGTGGCTAGGGAGTAAGTGTGACGTAAACTAGAACGCACAAGCACGCACTTCTACATATATCCAACCAACCTTTGCTATTTTCAGCAGAAAGTCCAACCCAGGGCAATGTCCTCCAGAGTAGTATCACATACCATGGCTGTGGATAATCATTCAGGTACGATACCCTGCGGATGGATAACATTTATTGGAAGGGGAATGAATACACTTGGTATGGATAGCAGGCGGCTTTTACTAATTATTATAGTAGATTCTTACCTTCCTCCGACTCTGGATCTCTCCCTTCGTGAAAGTCTCCCTTTTTTGGTAGATCTCTCGCCTCCTGGGGATCTCTTTGAGGTTTTCTCACCCTTTCCAACAGTCGTACTTGCTCCAGAAGTCTCATTTGGTGGGAATCCCGACCTTTTTGAGGATCCAGCGCCCCACTCGGCTCTGATACTCCCTCCGCATATCTCGCTGCCCGAGAATCTCGCGCTTTTCGATGATCTCTCCGTTTCTGGGAATCTCTCAGTTCCTGGGAATCTTTGGGTTTCTGGCGGTGTCTGGGTTTCTGGAAATCTCTCGGTTTCTGGTCACCTCTCTGTTTCTGGTAATCTTTCGGTTTCTGGGGGACTCACGGTTTCTGGGACTATCTCGGTTCTTGGGATGCTCTCGGTTTGTGGGCAGCACTCGGCTCCGGTGGAGGCAAATGGTGTTTAGCCGCCTCTGAGGCATCTGTGATATTTAAATTATAATTGTTACACGGTAAGGTTGGGGATGGACTAAGGAGAGGGAGGAAAGTGGAATGTGGTACTGGCGAAAAATGTATCGTTGATTAGTTACAACATTTAATATGAAGGGTACCTGAGCTATCTGTTAGGTATGCAGTGTTGGAATATGCACGCTTAGACTATGACATTCCAATAAGAACAGCAATGTAATATTAGTGCTTACCGATAGTTCCACATTAATTTGCACATCATTTCGTTTCCCTCCAAACACGGCCTAATGAAAGGGTGTTTGCTTTCACATCATGGCACTCCATAATGAGTCCGCCTCACCAAACAAACATTATACATCGAATATATTCAGTACTGTCTTATCACCAGCAACCCGCACCTGCTCTCAATACACAACCCACAGCGTGCTGTCCTGCAACTTAAGAGCCATCGGGGTCCATCTTACGTGATACTGGAAGAGTTGCCTTAAGAGTTAACCTCGGGAAGATCTAACAAAATTTCCTCCCAGTACCAAGGCAGCCACCCTGGTATCGAGTTGGGCTTCTTCCGCGGCTCTCACGGGATGAGGAAATGATGACAGGATAGCGAGCAGCAATTCAGTCAACATATTGCAATGATTTTGCTAGGCATAGGTATGTCATATATGCAGGCCAGAATTTACAGGCATCATTCACATTTTTCCCAGGTCGGTAGATAGATGTAGAAGAGGCGTGGCAGAACGGATGTCGCCCAGCGAGCAGAGGCAACAGAACTCTCAGAACCAAAATGGTCTTTGAGCAAAGTTCATGTCACTTCAAGGACTCACGACGACAGGTTGGAGTTTGGGGCACTGCTGGAGCAGATTATCAAACGAAATCTCAGCACGGGTGAGAACATTTTGAAAACTCTTCTCGCATGTCGCTCTGCATAGCAGACCCACCGTTCCGGAAAAACAACTATAAAAACCAAATACGCATGTTTCATTACCCTTTGATATGGTACCACCATGAGCAAGAGCACGTTGTTTTTTATATAATATTGTGGTTTTAAGGTAAAACAGTATAATTGCTCACCCTTTTAAAGATCTTTTTTTTGGAAAGAGAATCCCCTTTCTCAATCCCCATATATAAATATATGAGGAGAGGAGTGGGGAAATAAAACAGGGTGCTAACATCTTCCCTAGGTGCCGCAGATCATGGACAGAGGACCTCCATGAACAAAGTCTGCCGGTGATGGATGGTAGATACACATGTGACATATAATTGACATTACCCTAATATAGCATGCTTACTCATATATAATATCTGATGCTGATAACATCCGACATCCATAACATCTAACATTCATACCAACCCACATCCAGAATATCCGGCATCCATATTTACCCATAAAATTCAAATATCTTCACTACATGGTTGCCCTTTAGTATACTAGGTGACAATAGCGTTGTATGCAGCAAGACACTTGAGTTCTTACTTGGACCGAGAAAACCCCGTATTTGTATTATATGCCCCCAACCTTAGTCTCTCGTCGACCCCCAAAATAGTTCAGTCATGCTTGAATACTAAAAGACTGCGTCAGGAAGGAACCCCAATCGTGTGCAGAAGCGCATTAGCATACTCGGCAGCTGCCTCGATGACTCTTACCTCTACCAAGCTTTATTGTGCACAAGTGATTTCTTGCTTGCCTATGAGTGTGCTATAAACATGATGAATATATACTGTACGTGGGGGGAATTTACTACGCACTTCCCTGCATAATATGCAGTGCCAACCTATGGCGGGATGTTAGACATACAAGCCAATGGTAAGACAATGACCATAGCCGGAGCTTCTGAGATTGAATCTACATTTGTCTATACTTGAGCCGGAGCTTCTAAGATTCAATCTACATGTGTCGGAAGCGTTGAGGAAAGTAGTACTAGGACTGTTAAGTCGGTATAGAGGCATGAAAGCGAAGACCCGAATATGGTTGGATTGGCTGAGCGAACTATGTAACTCATAGTCATTCTATTCCAACACATTTATAATACGGCCAAACAAACTACTGTAATGGTATGGGGATGCTTTTGCGGTGCTATATTGGGATATCTCTATGTAATGATAGAAGGTCGAAATAATGGGGAGTGCTATGTGGAAATATTGGAAGAGTATATGCCACAGCTGAACGCAGGTATGGAAGCTGCCGGAGTTTCCAATCCTGTGTTTATGCAAGATGGCTCTGCTATCCACAATTCTTATCATGCTCTAATTTGGTTTCAATAGGCAGGATGGGAGGTAGCGGATTATCCAGCTTGCTCTCCGATCTTAATCCTATTGAGCATGTCCGGCGCTATCTTACAACGATTTTGCATGAAAAGTTTCCTAAACTTGCTTCCTTTTCTGGTGGCCCAGCAGCTTAAAAAAACAAATAGGGACGAATCATGGAAATAGATTCCTACTAGCCTGTTAGACTCTCTTACCTGATCTATGCCTCGACGGGTTGCTGCAGTTATTCAAGGTGAGGGATGGTATACTAAATATTGATAAATTTTGTATATAAATATTGTCTGGTGGTGTATATGTTCTGGGCCGCTCGCGGGCATCGGCCGCCCGCGGGCGGCATACCCTCTATGCCTGTCGCGGGCAATTAATATAATTACTCAATTTAGTAAATGTCAATTG
>Ga0307511_10000725_pt1 | contig 35157 bp, 31 predicted proteins | sample 13_EM_MG_FD_200266 | JGI IMG/M metagenome (GOLD analysis project Ga0307511, IMG submission 200266) | Populus trichocarpa ectomycorrhiza microbial communities from riparian zone in the Pacific Northwest, United States - 13_EM | ecosystem: Host-associated > Plants > Roots > Unclassified | place... | reverse complement strand
CACCCAGGATAATGATCAAAGGGGGCCTCTCGAATTCGCTGGCTTCGTCCTGGCACGGCGGCGTCGAAGCGATTTATGAGTCATCCCGCCTGACGCGCGACGGCGCCACCACCGCAGGATTTCTCCTGGTGAACAGCACGATCACGCGCAGCATCGGCGCGGGGATGCGCCTCGGCCTGACCATTCGCAATCTTCTCAATACTCATTACTCCACTCCCGTCGGCCCGGAGCTGTTGCCGCAGGCGATTGTTCAGGACGGCCGCACTCTCACACTGAAACTCTCGTATTCGCGCTAAGAGGCAATCGCAATGCGTTCCCGACTGCTGACCAAGATTCTCATCGCCGCGATCTTCATCGTGACGACGGGACCGGCGTCTGCAGCCGTACCGCTCGATGTGCAACTGGCCCTTTTCGCGAACATCTGGAAATTCGACAGGACCTTCGATTCCACAGGCGTCGTCACGCTCGTAATCATTTATCAGGAGGGATACCGCGATTCCCTCCTCATCAAGGACGACCTGATCGCCACGGTCGATCGCTTGAAACTTCCGATTCGCTGCGTTCCGCTCGAGGCACGAACCGATGAGCTTCTCAGGAAACGGCTGAACGACGTTCGCAACGCCGTCGTCTATGTAACGCCGCTTCGCTCCGTCGACATTGGCGAGATCGCACGAATCTCGCGAAGCCACGGCCTCCGCACATTGACCGGTGTTCCGGAATATGTGGACGCAGGGATCGCCGTCGGCATCGGCGAACGGAAAAGCCGACCGCTGATCATCATCAATCTTCGCGGAGCGCGCGCCGAAGGATCGGATTTCAGCTCGCAGCTCCTCAGTCTTGCCCGAATCGTTGGACCACTGTCATGAGCCGCGCTATGACCAGGAAACGAAAACAATCGATCCGCGGAAAACTGACCGGCATCATCATGCTGACCAGCGCGGCCGCCGTGCTACTGACGTGTGCCGGATTCATCGGCTCGGGTCTCATCAATCTGCACGCCCGGCTCGTTACCGACTTTTCCACGATCGCGCAGCTTGTCGGCTCCAACAGCACGGCCGCGTTGACGTTCGGCGATCGCGCGGCGGCCACTGAAATGCTGAGCTCGCTGCGCGCCAAGCCGGCCATCATCGCCGCCGCCATCTATACGAAAAATGGCGAACTGTTTGCCAGGTATCAGCCCAATGCCCGAATCTCGATTCCCCGCACACTGAGACGAGACGGATTTCACGTTCTCGATGATCGCTACGAGTTGTATTCTCCAATCCGGCTCGATCGCGAGCGCATCGGAACTCTCTATATTGCCGCCAACTCGATCGACCGCAATTCACGGCTGAAACAATACGCGTCCATCACCGCTGTAACCGTTCTCTTTTCGCTGCTAGTGGCCTTCATTCTTGCAGCGCGTCTGCAGCGGAAAATCTCCGGCCCGATCGTGGAGCTGGCGCGCGTGGCAGCGCTGGTTTCCAACGAAAAGACATTCAGCGCGCGAGCTAACCATCCTGCATTGAACAGCGCCGACGAGATCGGCAATCTGATGACCGGCTTCAACAGCATGCTGGCCGGGCTCGAACAGCGCGATCAGGAATTAGTCCTGTATCAGACACAGCTCGTAACCACGGTTGCAGTACGCACGGCCGAGCTGACAGCAGCCAATGCGGAATTGGTCCGCGCCAAGAATACCGCCGAGACCATTGCCATGATCAATGCGCAACTGGCCCGCGAAAGTGCGTTGATTTTGAACAGCGCCACGGACGGCATCATCGGCATGGACCTCGACACGGAGCCCTCATTCCTCAATCCGGCCGCGTCGCGCATGCTTGGCCGGTCGCTCGAAGAGTTGAGGGGAACATCGATTCACCAGCTCATTCATCACACGCGCGCCGACGGCACTCCATTCCCGGAAGCCGACTGTCCGCTCGGCCACGCACTTCTTCGCGGCGATTCGTACACGACTACCGACGACATTTTCTGGCGGCCGGACGGTTCGAGTTTTCCGGTCGAATTTACTGCCACGCCGATGTTCGACGAGCAGGGCCAGCAGCGCGGCGCAGTCGTCACGTTCCACGACATCACAGAACGCCGCGCCATTGAACGGCTGAAGAGCGAATTCGTCTCCACGGTGAGCCACGAGCTGCGCACGCCTCTGACCTCGATTCGCGGCGCGCTCGGACTTCTGAGCAGCGGACTCCTCGGTCCGGTCGCACAAAAGGGACAGCGGATGCTGGACATCGCCGTCAGCAATACCGATCGCCTGGTCCGCCTGATCAACGACATTCTCGATCTGGAACGGATCGGTTCGGGGAAAGTGGAAATGGCCCGCGGTACCGTCGATGCCAATGCCGTCATGGTTCAGGCATTGGAAGGTCTGCAATCAATTGCCGACCAGGCCGGTGTCCGGCTGGTATGTACTCCCGCAACCGGAGCACTATGGGGCGACAGCGACCGGATCATTCAGACGCTGACCAATCTGCTTGGCAATGCCATCAAATTCTCGCCGCGCAATACGACGGTTACTCTCAGCGGCACTGCAGGCGAAACGGATTTCGCATTCTGCGTCGCCGACGAGGGACGCGGCATACCGTCTGAAAAACTCGAAACGATTTTCGAGCGCTTCAGTCAGGTTGATGCTTCCGATTCCCGCGACAAGGGCGGCTCCGGCCTCGGGCTGGCCATCTGTCAGAGTATCGTGCACGCGCACGGCGGACGGATCTGGGCGGAAACGAATCATCCAACCGGCACCCGCTTTCAATTCACCATTCCGCTGGCAGTCCCCTCGTCGGGTCCTGCCGCCGTCGCTACCCTGCCGGCCGGCGCCCCATCGATCCTCATTGTGGAAGACGATCTCGATTTGGCCGGCGTCATGACTACTGCGCTTCAGAGCAACGGAATCGCGGCCATTCACGTCGCCACAGGCAGAGAAGCAATTCAACGATGCTTACAACATGAGCCCAGCCTGATCGTCCTCGATATCGGCCTACCCGACATCGACGGCTTCGCGGTGGTCGACGCACTGCGGAAAAGCCCCAATCTCCTCAATGTGCCGCTCCTCGTCTATTCGGCGCTGGAGCTCGGAAGCGCTGAGCAGTCGCGGCTTCGACTGGGACCAACTGAATTCCTGACCAAGAGCCGATGCAGTCTGGCTGATTTCGAAAAACATACTCTCTGTCTGCTTGCCACAGTCATCAATCCAACGAAGGACAAACAACATGCCGCCTAAGCGACTTCTACTCTGGCTTGCCTGCGCAGCGCTTCTCACGACGCCATCACTGCTGGCACTCGATCCATCCATGGCCATCACCCAGTACGGCACGACTGTGTGGACGACCGATCAGGGCTTGCCACAGAATTCGATCAACGCCATTGCCCAGACGCCTGACGGCTACCTCTGGTTCGGCACGCAGGAAGGGTTGGCTCGTTTCGACGGCGCCCGGTTCACCATTTTCGATAAACGAAATACACCCGCCCTCGACTCGCATCACATCAATGCCCTTCTGGTCACGCGCGATGGAACCCTCTGGATCGGCCGCAATGGCGGCATCACTCGCTACAAAGACGGGAAATTCACAAGCTATGCAAAAAAAGACGGCCTGCAGGACGGTTTCATCTGGTCATTGACAGAAGGGGCAGACGGGAGCGTCTGGATCGGAACCTACTATCAGGGGCTGAGCCGCTACCACAACGGAAAATTCACCACCTACACGATGAAAGACGGCCTGGCTTTCGACTTGATCTGGGCCACAGAAACCGGCCGCGACGGCGCGCTCTGGATCGGAACGAATGGAGGCGGCCTGAGCCGCTTCGCGCGTGACAAATTCACCAATTACACAACGAAGGACGGCCTCGCCAACAACATCGTCTGGGCCGTTCATGAGGACCGGGCCGGCAATGTCTGGGTCGGCACAAACGCCGGCCTGAACCGGCTGCACAACGGCAAATTCACGACCTACACAACGGCCGATGGCCTGTCCAACAACTCCGTGAAGGTCATCAAGGAAGATCGCGATGGCAACCTCTGGATCGGGACGGACGGCGGAGGCCTCAGCCGATTCTCGAACGGCAAATTCACATCGTTCGCCGCACCGCAGGTTCTCTCCGACGCCTCCGTCAGCTCACTGTACGAAGACCTGGAAGGAAGCCTCTGGGTCGGAACCTCGGCGGCGGGCGTTCATCAGCTTCGGCCGGGGAAATTCGTAACCATCAGCAGATCGGAAGGGCTAATCGCGGACATCGTCTGGGCCGTTCGCGAAACAGCGGACGGTTCGCTCCTCATCGGCACCAACAATGGATTCTCGCGCTGGAAGAATGGCGTGATGACCAACCTCACCGCGCCCAAAGGTCTGTCCTCAAACGTCGTTCGTTCCGTGCTCGAAGCGCGCGACGGCTCTCTGTGGCTGGGAACCGCGGACGGCCTCGACCGGTATCAGAACGGCAAGCTCACCGTCTATCGCACCGCCAACTCGGGACTATCGCACGACATGATCCGAGGATTGACACAGGATCGCGAAGGGAACATCTGGATCGGAACACGCGGAGGTGGCCTCAATCGATTCCGGGACGGCGTTTTTACTGTCTTCAATACAAAAAATGGTCTTGTGAACGACGTGATTGCCTCTGTAGACGAGGATTCCAAAGGCGCCCTATGGATCAGCACCAACGGCGGCCTGAGCGTCATGAAAGACGGCCAGATTCGCAATTACACGACCCAGGACGGTCTGTCCAACGAAACTGTCCGTGTGACCTACGAGGATCGCGACGGCACTCACTGGATCGGCACCTATGGCGGCGGCGTCAACCGGTTCAAGGACGGCCATTTCACGCACGTCACCACCAAAGACGGCCTGTTCGATGACGTCGTCTATTCGATTCTCGAAGACGGGCGCGGTTACTTCTGGATGACCTGCAATCGCGGCGTTTTCCGGGTCAGCCAGCAGGAGCTGAACGACTTCCTGGATAAGAAAATTAAAAGCGTGCATTCGATTTCTTACGGCGTCGCCGACGGGATGAAGAAAGCCGAATGCAATGGCGGCTATCCGGCCGCCTGGAAAGGCAAGGACGGACGGCTCTTCTTTCCTACCGCCATGGGCGTGGCCGCCATCAACCCGAACAAGATGTGGCTCAACGCAGTGCCTCCCAAAGTCTGGAACGAAGAGGTTCTCATCGACGAACGAGCGATCCCGGCCACTCAGGAAGGCATCACCGCCGGTCCGGGACTGCGAAGCCTCGAAGTCCATTACACGGCTCTGAGCTTTCTCGCTCCGCAGAGGGTTGCCTTTCGCTATCGCCTCAAGGGATTCAGTGACGAGTGGACGGACGCCGGCGCCAGGCGCGTCGCCTTCTATACCAATCTGCCGCCCGGGAACTACACCTTCGAAACGATGGGAAGCAATAACGACGGCGTCTGGAGCCCGGCCAGAAACCCATTACAAATCCGCATTCAGCCGGCCTTCTATCAAAACAAGTGGTTCTGGGCCGCCAGCGTTATCCTGCTCATCATCATCGTGCGGGCGGCCGTCAAAATGCGGCTGCGAATTCTGCAAGACAACGAGCGTCTCCTGGTACAGCGCGTCGACGAACAGACCGCCCAGCTCATCGCGGCAAAAGAAGCTGCCGAAAAGGCCGCCGAAATCAATGAAGGCCTCAGCCGCAGCAAGCAATTGATCCTCAACTCCGCCGGCGAAGGCATTTTCGGACTCAACGAGCGCGGAATTGCCACATTCGTCAATCCCTCCGCGGCAAGGATGCTTGGCTGGCCTGTCGAAGAGCTGGTCGGACGGAAACTTCACGACCTCATTCACGACGAAAGCGAGGACCAGCGAGTGCCGCTGGCCTCCTGTCCGGTTTGCAGCGGTGCCGCGCACGTGTCAACCGTCGTCAGCCGGACGACCAGTTTCCGCCAGCGAAACGGGCGTTCCATCCCCATCGAATACGCCGCCGGCGTGATCGTCGGCGAGGTCGGTGACAGCCGCGGCGCCGTCGTCACCTTCCGCGACGTCACCGAACGCCGCGCCATCGAGCAACTGAAGAGCGAGTTCGTTTCGACCGTCAGCCACGAGCTGCGCACGCCCCTCACCTCCATCCGCGGCGCGCTCGGCCTGCTCGGCAGCGGGCTCCTCGGACCGGTCGCCGAAAAAGGGCAGCGGATGCTCGAGATCGCCGTCAGCAACACTGATCGCCTGGTCCGCCTCATCAACGACATCCTCGATCTGGAACGGATCGAGTCGGGAAGAGTTGAGCTGGTGCGCGGCCCGGTCAACGTCAACGTCGTCATGGTGCAGGCCGTGGAAGGACTGCAGCCGATCGCCGACGAAGCGGGCGTGCAGCTCGTCATGCATCCCTCCAGCGGAGCGCTCTGGGGCGACAGCGACCGGATCACGCAGACACTCACCAACCTCCTCGGCAACGCCATCAAGTTCTCGCCGCGCAACACGGAAGTCACGTTGAGCGGCGAAGCGAAGGAGACTGAGTTCGTCTTCTGCGTTGCCGACGAAGGACGAGGCGTCCCCGAGGAAAAGCTGGGAAGCATCTTCGGCCGCTTCAGCCAGGTCGACGCTTCCGATTCCCGCGACAAAGGCGGCTCCGGCCTCGGGCTCGCCATCTGCCAGAGCATCGTCAGCGCGCACGGCGGCCGGATCTGGGCGGAAGCGAACGATCCCACCGGCAGCCAGTTCTTCTTCACCATCCCGCTGGCGCCTGCCGTCGTCGAATCGCCGGAGACCGAGGCAGCCGGATCGCCGGCGACGTCAGCCGGTCACGACATCGCCTCGCCCTTGGTGCTCGTAGTCGAAGACGATCTCGATCTGGCCCGAGTCATGAAGACGGCCTTGCAGAATCACGGCATCCGCACCGTTCACGCCGCACGCGGAAGCGAAGCCCTCCAGAATTGCCGGCAAAGCAAGCCGAACCTCATCGTCCTCGACCTCGGCCTTCCCGACATCGACGGCTTCGCGGTCGTCAGCTCGCTGCGCGAAAACGACACACTCGGCCACATCCCACTCCTCGTCTATTCAGCGATCGACGTCGGGCCTACCGACCGGTCGCGCCTTCGCCTCGGGCCGACGGAGTTCCTGACCAAGAGCCGGTGCAGCCTGACCGACTTCGAAGGGCACGTACTCCGTCTGCTCGACACGGTCACAAAGAAAAAGGAGCAGCAGCATGCCGCATAAACAAGTTCTCATCATCGACGACGAAGGCGACATCCGCGAAGTGGCCGGAATGAGCCTGCAACTGACCGAAGGCTGGACGGTGATGACCGCGAACGGCGGCGCTGCCGGCATGGAAATGGCCCTGTCGACGCCTCCCGACGCCATCCTCCTCGACGTGATGATGCCCGACATGGACGGCCCGAGCACGCTCAGGAACCTGCAGCAGCAGAGCGGCACGAAATCGATCCCCGTCATCTTTCTCACCGCGAAAGTCCAGGCCGTCGATCGCCAGAAATACATGCAGCTAGGCGTGCGAGGAATCATCTCCAAGCCCTTTGACCCGCTTACGCTCGGGCAACAGATCAAAGACGTTCTGTCGTGGTCGTGAGCTGACGGCTTGCTGCAATCCGCGACCTGGCCGCATGATGGCGTTCAGGACGATGGCCAGCGCACAACTGATCGGACAAGCACCCACCACGACACCGGCAGAGCAGAAGTCCTCGGCCTGGAAACCTCGCGCGCTGCCGAATGACCTGCTGAAACAGGCCTCCAACCGCCTCGGGATCGTGGCGCTCCTCGCCGCCGCGCTCTGGGTGACAGGCACCATCCTCGACCACGTCGCCTTCCGGGTCATGAGCCACGGTCATCCGGGCGTCGCTTACTCGCCCGTCACCGATTGGATCGCCGTCGCGAGCGCGCTGGTCTCACTGGCTCTCTTTTTCTACACCCGCAACGGCGAACGGGATCCCCGCTTCATCCTCGACCTCGGCCTCGTCTACATGGTGGCCACTGCCTTCGCCCTCGGCGTGTTGTTTCACTGGGAGCACGTTCCGTCGACATGGCCCATCTCGCCGACGATCAGTTGGATCGGAGTGGTGATTTTGATGTCGGCTGCCATCGTCCCGAGCGCGCCCGGCAAAACCCTCATCGCCGGAATCATCGCCGCCTCGATGAACCCGCTGGGGATGCTGCTCGCAAAATCGCGAGGAGCCTGGGACTTCGGCCCGAACAGCAACGCCCTTCTCATGCACTATCCCGATTACCTTCTGGTCGGAATCGCGGTCGTGATTTCCCATGTCTTGACGAACCTCGGGCGACAGGTCGCAAAGGCGCGCGAGATGGGGAGCTATCAACTCGGCAAACTGCTGGGCTCCGGCGGAATGGGCGAAGTGTACGAAGCCACGCATCGCATGCTGGCCCGCCCGGCCGCGATCAAATTGATCCGCCCGGAGATGATTCGCGCCGAGGACGGCGAGCGCGCGCATGTGGCCGTGCAACGCTTCCGCCGCGAGGCCGAAGCCGCGGCGAATCTGAGATCACCGCATACCGTCGAGCTGTACGACTTCGGCGTCACTGAAGACCAGACCATGTACTTCGTCATGGAATTGCTTGATGGAATGGACCTTCAGTCGCTGGTGCGCAATCACGGGCCGCTGCCTGCAAATCGAACGATTTACATTCTGCGGCAGGCATGCGCCTCGCTCGAAGAGGCGCATGTACGCGGCCTCGTGCATCGCGATATCAAGCCCGCCAATATCCACGTCGGCCGGCTCGGCCTGCAGCACGATTTCGTCAAAGTGCTCGATTTCGGTCTGGTCAAATCGATCAGCGCCGCGAACGCTGATTATTCGCTGGCCACTGAAGCCGGAATCACCCCAGGCACTCCGGCGTACATGGCGCCAGAGATGGCCCTCGGCGAGACAATCGACGGACGCACCGACATTTACGCTCTTGGATGCGTCGCGTATTACCTCCTCACCGGTACATTGGTCTTCGAAGCGGACAATGTTTTCCAGATGATGGCCAAACGCCTGCGTGACGATCCCGTCCCGCCCTCGCAGCGAACATCGCTCCCCATCCCGCCCGCAGTCGATCAATTGGTGCTCTCCTGTCTGCAAAGACAACCTGCAGATCGACCTGCCAGCGCCGCGGAATTATCTCAATTGCTCGCCGCGATCGATGAAATGCCCTGGAATGAGGAGCAGGCCAGAGCGTGGTGGAATACCCATCGTCCTGTCCCGTCGCAAGCAGAACCGGCGGCGGATGACGTAACAACGATGCTTGGCGGCGCGGCATAGTCGCAAGGAGAACGGGATGATCAGACACCGCCTCATCTGCTTATCGCTGATACTTTTGTTCGCGTACGGTTGCGCCACCACGAGCACGCCCAAGGCGACGCCGATCATTGAGCGTGATTGTGGTCCGGACGTTGCTGCCGTATATTGAAACCAAGAGCGCGATATGGCAGACCTGAGCACGATCGTTCACTCCCATCCACAGATTCACAGCGGGACTCCCGTCTTCGTCGGCACTCGTGTACCGGCACGAACCCTTCTTGATTACCTGGAAGGTGGCGATACATTGGAAGAGTTCCTCGACAACTATCCAAGCGTCACACGCGAACAGGCCATCGCGTTCCTCGAGGAAGCGGGCCGCGCCGTGCTCGCACAGATCGCGTGAAGAGAGTCCTTTTCGACGAGGACATGCCTCGACAGCTTCGGCATGACTTGCCGGAATTCGAGGTCCGGACTGTGCAGGAACAGGGATGGTCAGCCGTTCAGAATGGCGAACTGCTTCGTCTTGCGTCGGAATCGTTCGACGTTCTCGTTACAGCCGATCAACGGCTTCAGCATCAGCAGAATATCGCCACCTTCAACATCGGAGTGGTCGTAATCGTTGCCGTCGATACTCGCCTGCCCAACTTGCGAACCGGCCTTCCTCAGCTTCGAACGGCGATCTCGAACGTCACGCGTGGTTCGTTGGCGATCGTCAAGATTGCGTGACTTCGCGTAGCGCTACACTCGCGTCATGCGACTTGCGATTTCTCTGCTCACCCTGACTCTCGCCACGCCACTGCTCGCCGGCGCCCTCCCCCTCCTCCCCGAGCCGCAAATCAGCGCCCTGGCCAGCGAGCTCTCCGGCGAATCTGCCAAGCGAAACCTCGAAGGATTCTCGCGGTTGCATCGCATGCGCGGATCGCGCGACTTTCATCGCGCCGCGGAGCAGGTCATCGCCGAGCTGACGAAGTACGGCTACGCCGACGCCCACATCGAACAGCTCCCCGCCGATGGAAAAATCTTCTACGGCACGCAGCGCTCGCGTCCTGCGTGGGATGCCGATTTCGCGGAGCTGTGGGAGCTGGACGGCAGCGGAACCCCGATCACGCGCATGGCCAGTTGGGATGCCGCTCCGATCACGCTTGCCGAGGATAGTGAAAGTGCGGATGTGACCGCCGACCTCGTTGACGTCGGCAATGGATCGAAAGAAATCGACTACTCCGGCAAGGACGTGAAAGGAAAAATCGTCCTGGCTGCATCACAAGCCGATGCCGTGCAGCGGATCGCCGTGGCGAAGCTCGGCGCCGCCGGCATCGTCAGCTACGCCGCCAACCAGCGCACCGCGTGGTGGAAGCAGGACGAGACGCTCGTCCGCTGGGGCCATCTCGAAACCTTCTCCTCGAACCCGACTTTCGCCTTCATGATCTCCCTCGGCGACGCACGCGCGTTGCAGGCAAGGCTGGCAAAAGGTGAGCGCATCCGGCTGCACGCCATCGTCAAGCCGGACAGCATCCCGGCTCCTACGACATCGCCACGGCCACGATTCCCGGATCCGATCCGCAACTCCGCGACGAAGAGATTGTCTACAGTTGCCATCTCGATCACCCGCGTCCCGGCGCGAACGACAACGCCAGCGGCTGCGCCACGATCCTGGAAGTGGCGCGAGCGTTGAGGAAATTGATCGCCGAGAAGCGCATCCCGCCGCCGCGCCGCACCATCCGCTTCGTCTGGCCTCCCGAGGTCGAAGGGACGCTGGCGCTGCTCAACGCGAAACCGGACCTCGCCGCGCACATCAAAGCTGCCATTCACCTCGACATGGTCGGCGGCGGTGCGGAGACGAAGACGATCTTTCACGTCACGCGCGGACCGGCCAGCCTGCCGTCGTTCGCCTACGACGTCGCCGCGACGATCGGGGCGTTCGTCGATGAACAATCGTCGCAATACGCGATGACCGGCGTTGCGCAATGGCCGCTCGTCGCCCCCGAAGGCGGACGCGAAGCGTTGCGCGGAGCGATGGTCCCGCTGACCCTCGGCAGCGATCACGAGGTCTACAGCTCCAGTTCGTGGGGCATCCCGGCCATCTATCTCAACGACTGGCCCGACCGCTTCATCCACACCAACGCCGACACACCGTCCAAGATCGATCCGACCAAACTCAAACGCGCCGCCTTCATCGCCGCAGCGAGCGGTCTCGTACTGGCGAACACAACCGCCGCCGGCGCGCCCGAGATCGTCAGCATGATCGAAGAAGCCGCCCTGCATCGTGCGGCGGACGCACGCGCACAGTCGCGCGATCTCTCGCCGACCGAAGCCGCAAATCGTCTGCGATTCCAGCTCGCATACGAGTCGCAGATGTTCAACTCGATGAAACGCTTCTTCACGCCGCCACCAAACGCCGCAACGAGTTTCCTGAACACCCTCCAAGTCCTGCTGAAGACGCCATCCGCCCCTCCCCCAATCGGACTCGTTTACAAACGCAACCCCGAAATCCGCGGCACTCTCGACGCCTTCGGCTACAACTACCTCGAAGCCCACCTCGGCTCCGACCGCGTCGCCAAACTCACCCTCCTCAACTTCGAAGGCCCCCGCGGCGAAGGCGGCGACTACACCTACGAAGCACTGAACCTGGCAAACGGATCTCGCACGACAAGCGAGATTCGCGATGCGCTGTCGGCGATTTATGGGCCTGTGCCACAAGAGGCAGTTGATCAATTCCTGGCTGCGGCGGCAGACGCAGGATTAGCTCGGAAATGACACTTTCAGAGAATCCCACACAGCTATTCGTATACGGCACACTCAGACGTGGCGCAGGCCAGGACTCAAACCACCCATTGTTGGGCTCTGCGCGTTTAGTCGGTGAAGCTCGTGTCGCCGGTTGCCTCTACGAAGTCGGTATTTATTCGGCGATGTCCGTTTCCGCTGATGGCAATTATGTAAAGGGCGAGGTCTACGAGATACCGCCGCAGGAATGGCCACGCTTCATCGAGAAACTCGACGATTACGAAGGGTGCAGTGAAGGCGATCCTGAGCCACACGACTATCGACGGGAGGTTGTAGAAGCGGAGCTGGCATCCGGCAAGACCACGAATGCCTGGGCTTATGTTCTCAATCGGCCTACAACCGGACTGCGGGAGATTTCATCAGGAGACTGGCTGGCATTTCAGGGCGAATGACCTACTCCCACTCACAAACATACTCACAAACCTCCGCCCCCTTCGCGCGGCACTTCGTCTCCGTGACGCGGACATTCGTTCCGCCGCACATCTCGATTGCCTTGCGATGCCAGCCCACTACTGTCAGGCAATCGTGCTTTGAGAACGTCTTGCTCTCCAATGTCGTCAGCCGGGCCTTTGTCTCGCTCAGCTTTTCGTACGTACGATTTCCGGTGTCGTAGTACATCTGATAGATCTGGGCGGCGCGGCGGAGAAGGCCGTGCGGGTCGCGGTCGGTGATGAAAACGCGGTGGGACGCGCCGAGGTTGTGCGTGGCGGATTTCTCGCCCATCAGGAGAAACACCTGCTCCCCGATCTTCGTCTCCGCGGCGATGGCCTCGTCGAGATGCTCATTGAGCTCGAACGGATACCACTTACCGGTCAGAATCTGGGTGCAGGCCTGCCGGTCGGCATCCGACAGGCGGGCCAGGACGCGCTGCAACGCGGCGTCGCCGCCGCGGTCCGTAATGAATTCAAGACGTGACTTAATGGCGCCGCCTTTGACGTTCCCTCTGCTCTCGCTCATGCGATGAGGATACTCGACTCCGCGTGCTACCGTTCTCCTTCTGACACGCTCGATCGGATTGTTTCGCGCGACAGCGATGGTGGTTGGAATCATCATCGGAGCGTCGATCTTCGTCCAGCCGTCCGAGATCACGCGGCACGTGCCTGCAGTGGGCGGCCTGCTGCTGGTCTGGCTCCTCTCCGGAATCCTGACCTTCTTCGGCGCGCTCGTTTGTGCGGAATTGGCGTCGGCTTTTCCGAAGACCGGCGGCGTCTACATCTTTCTGAAAGAGACCTACTCCCCGTCCCTCGGGTTCTTATGGGGATGGGCGATGTTCTGGAGCATGCACTCCGGCATCGTCGCCGCCATCGCCGTCGTCGTAGCCCGCTATGTTGGCTTCTTCATTCCCCTGAATGACGCCGGCATCCGCATCGTCGCCATCGGAGCGATTCTAATCTTCTCCGCGATCAACGTCATCGGCGTCCGCCAGGGAAGCGCCGTGCAGACCTTCTTCACGGTCGCCAAAGTCGCAGCCATCGTCGTCCTCTTAACGATGGTCGTGATGTTCGCACCACACGCGACGACGGCGGCTGCGCAGCCGGCGCCTGCATCACCCGCGCTTCACGACTTCATTCTGGCCATGGTCGCCGGCCTCTTCGCGTACGGCGGGTGGCACATGGTCACCTATGCTGCCGAGGAGACGCGCGAGCCGCAGAAAACCATCCCGAGGGCGCTGGTCATCGGAATCGCCATCGTCACGCTCTGCTACCTCGGACTCAACGCCGCCTACGTCTCCGTCCTGCCGCTCGACCAGGTCATCCATTCGCAACGGATTGCCGCCGACGTCGCAACCGCCATTGCCGGACCGCGCGGCGCGGCCGCGGTCTCGATCGTCGTCATCATCTCCGCCATCGGCGCGCTCGGCGGCGTGATCCTGGCCGGCCCGCGCGTCTACTTCGCCATGGCTCGTGACGGCCTGCTCTTCCGCTGGATCGGCGTCCCGCATCCGCGTTTTCAGACGCCCCACATCGCCATCATCCTGCAGGCTGTGTGGGCCTCCGTGCTCGTGGCCACCGGCAGCTACCGTAGTCTCTTCACGCGCGTCGTGTACACCGAGTGGATCTTCTTCGCGCTGATGGCGGCGGGATTGTTCATCCTTCGCAGGCGGCCGAACTACGCGCCCACCTATCGAACGTGGGGCTATCCGATCGTTCCGATTGTGTTCATCGTTTCGTCGGCCGTCATCGTCGCCAATCAGCTCGCCGTCGATCCGAAGGAAAGCGCCATCGGACTTTTGCTTGTCCTGGCTGGTCTTCCTGTGTACTACTTCTGGTCGAAATGATCCTCGACTTTCACAATCACTTCTATCCCGCCGCCTACCTCGACGCGCTCCGATCCGGATCGAGCCGCGTGCAGGTCACGATCGACGACGACGGCAACCCGCGGCTGCACTATCCCGGCGATTACAACATCGCCGTGCGCGGCCATCGCGACATCTCCTATCGCGCCGGCGTCGTCGAGGAGCTCGGGGTCACGCAGCTCCTCAGCCTGACTACGCCCGGAACGCACGTCGAAGAGCCGGCTATGGCAGTCACGCTGGCGCGACTGGTCAACGACGGCTTCGCGGAGATCGTCAGCGACTACAAGGGCCGCTTCCTGGCGATGGCCACGCTTCCGCTCTGCGATCCCGCCGCCTCGGCGAAGGAGCTGGAGCGCGCCTGCAAGCAGCTTCGCTTTCCCGGTGCGATGGTCTTCAGCAACATCAACGGCGTGGCGCTGAGCGACGATCGATTCCTGCCGGTCTGGGAGGTGGCCAACGATCTCGCCGCCGTGATCCACATCCATCCGACATCGCCCCTCGGCGTGGAGGCGATGAAAGATTACTGGCTGATGCCGCTGGTCGGCTTTCCGCTCGATACAACGCTCGCCGCTGCAAGCCTTGTCTTCAGCGGCGTCGCCAGACGTTTTCCAAGAATTCGCTGGGCCCTCGGTCACCTCGGCGGCGCCATCCCCTATCTCGCCGAGCGACTCGATCGTGGATTCGAAGCCTTCGCCGAATGCCGCGCCAACATCGATCGGCCGCCAAGCGAATATCTGAAGGAGTTCTACTACGACTCCGTCAATTTCGACGTTCATGCTCTGCAACTGGCCATCGACTTCGCCGGCGCCAACCACATCGTGGCCGGCAGCGACTATCCGCACCAGATCGGCAGTCTGTCCAAGATGCTCAGCAGCATCAACGCGTTGTCGATCTCGGAGACGGATCGCGAAGGAATCCTCGGCGGAAACGCGGCGAGGTTGTTGTCGCTCGATTGATTGAGCTAGGCCTTATATTCCAAAATATCTCCAGGCTGACATTCGAGCGCGCTGCAGATCGCTTCCAGGGTCGACAGGCGGATCGCCTTTGCCTTGCCGTTTTTCAACACGGAAATATTAGCCATCGTGATGCCGACTTTTTCGGCAAGCTCGGTGACACTCATTTTTCTTTTTGCCAACATGACGTCGATATTAATGATGATTGCCATGGCTCTATACGGTTAAGTCGTTCTCGGACTTCATGTCCACGGCATTTTGCAAAAGCCTCTCAAACACAGCCGCCGCGGTGGCGATTACAACAGAGACAAAACTCATCACAAAACCCACAGCAACACCGCCAGCAATGTCATCCTTGCCGCGGATCGCTATGAACAGGTAAGCCACTGCCGCTCCGATCATCGCGACGAGGGCTATTGCGCAGTATTTGATCGTCCGTAACGCTCTGACTGAATCCAGTGAGAATACTTTGTTGTTCCCGATGTATCCGAGCAACTTGAATGCTTGAAAGAGCGCCGTGAAGAACGCAATGGAGGCAACATACGCATACGCCAGGAAGGGATCTTTGAAGTAGATCTCAAAAAGCGTGGCGTGTACGTTTCTGCCCTCCAGGTGAGGTTCCCAAAGCATGAGAGCCAGAGCGCCGGTGCCGATGAGCACAATGACTACCTGAAGAAATATGGTCGAGCTTCGCTTGATCGATGGTGCTTTGTTCATGCCTCCATCTTAATCTCGACATATCGTTTGTCAATATATTTTTATCGTTACACCGCGATTCGCTTCACTCCAGTCGCACCGTCTCCAGCGTGTGCGACGTCGTGTGCTGGCCGAGGCCGTCGGATTTTTCGTTCGACTCGTAGCGGGTGACGACCAGGCGGTCGCCGCTGCGCGTATACGTCCAGCTCTGTTTGTGATCGATCTCGAAACTGATGAGCAGGAAGCTCGCTTTTACGGACGCGGATGCTTCGGCGGCGAGCGGCGTTCCATCGTCGCCGATCCACACCGACAGCGCGCCGTCGACTTTCTTCACGTGCTTGCTGTCCGCCTTCGAGAGTTTCGGCGTGATCTTGAACGACAAAAGACGCGCCGGATGGCCGGCGAACGTCGCAGGTTTCATCTGCACGAACTGCGCGGACTCGAGGACCACGCTGAGGGCGAACGCGCCATCGAGAAGCTCGGCGACATGGATTGGCCGGACGTGACCTGCTCCGCTCCGCACCGGCGTCGCGCGCTCCGGGTCGCGAGCCTCGGCGCGCGCCTCGAGCGCTGCCTGCACGAGCATCGGCCGCGGATAGATGATGTGAAGGCCGTTCTCGCCGATCTCGAATCCGACCGAGGCTTTGCCGTCGTCGGGCTTCTCATCATCCGATCGCGACGTCGAGGTGACGTCGAGCGTGCCGTGCACCGGCGTCGTTGCGCCGAGGCGGCCCAGCGTTGCGCGGAGATCGGTCAGCCCATCTGCTGCTGCAATCGTTGGAACGAGAAACACGAGTAGCGAGAACCGGAAGCGCATCGATCAATCCCCCTTGCCGAGCTTCGACGATAGCAAGCATAGGACGGTTCCTGCAGAATGTATCGATGATGACCGACATGAAGTTGTGGTTGATGCGGGTCGGATTCGCGCTGCCGTTCGGAGCCATGGGACTCTATCTCGTCACCGTCGCCGTCCGCCTGTTCGCTCGTCAGCGTGAGTGGCGATCGCGAGCCATTACGGCGGAGGGGAAGATCGTGGGGTTCGAGCAGGAACGTTCGTCCAGCACCAAAGATCAACGACCCTATTTCGCGCCGGTTGTTACATTCACCGCTGCGAATGGCCAATCGATTCAATTCAAATCCTCGACTTCCGTACGGCCGAATCCCTACACGATTGGACAGCAGGTCGCGGTCCGCTATTTGCCTGAAAATCCCGAAGGCGCCGATCTGGAATCGTCGGCGTCGTCGTGGTTGCCGCTTATCGCAGTGATCGTCCTCGCGGCAGTGGCATTGACGGCCGCTACTCTGCCGTTCGTGTTGAAACCGCCGGCGCCGCGATGATTTGCTAGTGGGCCGCGGCGCGCCTGCGCGGCTGCACAACCTCGATGCTGATCTCGCTCGCGCTGGCCTTTGAGCCGGCGAGCGCCTGCACCCAGATGTAGGAGATGCCGGCATCACTGCCGATCAGAGAAAGATGCGGATCGGATGAGGCTCGAATCGCACGCGTCGTATCGCCGATGCGGCCGCGATACCAGGAAAATGTCGCTGTCTCATCGTAGCCGGGAACGACGGCAGTAAGCCTGATCTGTTGTCCGCTCAGGACGCGGCTCGCTTCGGCATGGATCTCAACGGGCAGAATCTGCGGAAGGATGGTGATCGTGGCCAAGTCGGAGATGAATCCATTTGCACGGATGTGAGCGACACCAGCGCTTATCGCCGTCACGTGCACATCCCCGTTCCCCGGAATCTCATCCCTTTGTGTGAATGAGCTGCCGGAGGCGAATCCGTGGACGGTGGCGATCCCCGGAGCATCGCTGACAAACTCGTAGTGATAGGGATATCCGCCGGAGAACCCGCCGGGATGCTGGTACCCGAGAAGAAGAGCGCTGTCGCCGGCACGGATTGTCGGCTCCTTCGGCGAAACGACCGGACCGGCCTGGCCGAAGAGAGGAGCCGTCGCAACGATGATGAGTAATGCCCGCAGGATCGTTCGCATTCGATCGGAATACGAACGAGCGGAGATGGATGTCTAGTTGTTCACTTCGGAACGATTGCCTGGTACACCCGCAACGGCACGTTCGTGATGGTACCGAGAACATCGCGTGTTGCGCCGATCTGGCTGGCTTTTGAATTGGCCGCTTCGACGAGGACGGCATCGACGATATCGCTGTATTTCTTGCCGCCGTTGATGGTCAGGGTGACGACGGCGGCTTCGAGAGGCGACATGCTGGGATTGAAGGCTGCGTTTTCGGCGACGGAGCCGGTGTAGATTCCGCCGTCCTTCGTCTTGAGCGCGACGCCGGCGTAGCTGAAGCTGTATGGCGCATAAGAACTGTTTGCGGCATCGAGCGCGGCCTGGGTTACACCATCGGCGGGTTCATCCAGCGTCATGCCGTGTGCCTGGGGTGACATCAGTGCCGCGGTGACGCCGAGGTCGGCGGGGCCGAAGGCATCGGGGAGAAGCGTGGTGAGGAGTGTGGTCGGCGTATTCGGAAGGATGATCTGGAGTTTGGAGGCTGTCGTTAATTCGTAGAGGAATTGCCGGCAATAGCCACATGGGGCGGCGGAAACTGCCAGAAGGTCGATGCCGGTCTCATTGAAGGAAATGGCGTGGGCAGTAGCGGCCTGTTCGCCGTGGACTGTGAAGCTCAGCGCCTGGCCGGGGAATTCGTAATTGGCGCCGAAATAGAGACTGCCGCTCAATCCGTGCGAGACCGCGCCGACGAAGAAATTGGAGATCGGCGGGATGGCGAATTTCTGGGCAAACGGAATCAGAGCGAGCATGAGCTGCTCGAGAGAAACGCCCGAGGCCACGATGCGGTCCACGACAGCCGCCGGGAGATAACCCCCGGCGGACTGACATGCGGATTCGATCTCGGAGATCTGCTCATTCGAGAGAGCGGCGTCGGCGGGTTTCATACGCCGAAAGCCTCTTTGCGGAAGAAGCCGGCGAAGCGCTTCATCACGGACGTGGTCATGTAGGGATGCGTCGTCGAGCCGGGACCGGCCTGTACGAAGAGGTGGCCGTGCTCTTTGAGGAAATCCTGGTACGGCGCGCCGCTGCCGTGGTCGAAAAAGGACTGCTTATCGGTCCACGACGAGTTGTAGACCAGCGCGTCGACCTGCGACGGCGGGAGCGAGAATGATTGCGGAGAGACGTCGGCCACACTGACGGTATACATCAACGTTGTCGGCTCTTCGTTGAAAACGCGCTCGACGTAACCCTTCAGAGCCTCTTTCACCTTTTCGCGGCATCCGGGCTTCATCACCCAGCGCGCTTCGACCTGCCAGGCGGTCATGACGTCGGCACCCGGGCGGATGAAGCCGTCGATCATTTCCAGTCCCTGCATGAGGAAAAACGGGACAGTCGGCCCGTACATGTTCAGAAAGTACTGGCCGGAATTGGCGACGAAATCCTTCATCACCTGCGAACTGTGGTGTGCCTGGTAGGCGGCGAAGTCTTTGTAGCCTTCCACGAAGGCGACCTGCGCGGAGGTGACCGGCGGATAGATGTTGGTGCCGGGATCGAGATTGGGCGTGTGCAGCAGATACATCCACGTATCGGGCTGCGTCTTCTGAACTGCATCCGCGAGCGCGCCGAGAGCCGCGTAGGCTTTTGCTTCGTTGCCGGGGGTGATCGATAAGAACGCGTCGTTGATATACATCGTGTTCCTTTCTTGCTACGAGAGAGAGGCGATGATGTTGTCGGCCGACTTGAAGGCCAGAGCCATGATGGTCAATGTCGGGTTGGCGGTACCGACCGTCGGGAAACTGCCGCTGCCGACGATCCAGAGATTGCCAACGTCGTGCGACTTCTGCGAGGCGTCGACGACCGAACAGCTTGCATCATTGCCCATCCGATGCGTGCCCATGATGTGGCCCGCGCCGTAGAGGTGGTACTTCTTTCCTTTGTAGACGAAGTCGCCGGGACCGGGGAACGTGTTGGGCGGCGGCTCGTTGACCGTCGGGCGCGTGAACTCGGTGGCCCCCATCTGGGTGAAGGCGGCGCTGCAGGTCTTGGCGGCCATGGCGAAGCCTTCCATCGTGTACTCGTCGAGGCCGTAGTCGATCTTCGGACGGGGAATGCCGAGGCCGTCCGTGATCGTCGGATCGAGCGTGACTTGATTGCACTCCTGCGGCGACTGATCGAGGAGACAGCCGAAACGGAACTGCGCCGTCAACAGCGAATTGAGCTGCGTCACCAGCGCCAGGCCACCGAGACGCTGCTCGCTGGGATTGGTCTGGGCGTTGTTCGTCCCCTGAATCCAGTCCAGCGCCGTGGTGTAGGGATCGCCGGCGGAGAAGTTCCACCCTTCGTTGCCTATCTCCATGCGGAAGGCCGAGCGCTTGGAGCGGAACTTGCCATCGCGCAGCGATTCGATTCCGCCGGTGGCCAGCGGTCCGCGGTAACCGAAGACGGGCGTCGGGGAGAGAGCCCAGGCCAGGTAGAGAACGTGGTCCATCAGATTGCGGCCGACCTGGTCGCTGCTGTTGGCGATGCCCTGCTTGTTGTTCGACAGCAGAAGCAGCTTGGCGTTCTCGATGGCGTGTGCGGCCAGCACGTACTTCCTGGCGCTGACCGACTTCTTCTCCGAGGTCAGCTTGCCGTCGGCGCCGCGCGTCCAGACCAGGTAATCGATCTGCGTGACGTTGCCGCCATCGACGGCGACGTTGACGGCCACCGACTGGTAACTCATCGTCACGTTGCCGGTGTCGAGGGCCTTGCCGAGCGTGACGGTCGGATCCCATTTGGCCTGGATGGGACAGATGGGGATGCAGTTGGTGTTGCCGGCGCAGACGCGGCGATCCTGATACGGCTCGGAGTTGCGGCCAGCCGGGGTGTTGGAGACGAAGACATCGTAGAGCGTGTTTTCGTCATCCTCATCGCCCACGACGGCCAGTCCGCTCGTTCCGGTGCTGACGGTCTGGTCGACGACGCTGGAGGGGATCGGATTGAGCGGATACTGATAGCCCGCCGGATAGGTCAGACCGATGGCCTGCTGCAGCGGCGCCTGCTGGGCCACGCTGGCGGAGACGCCGATCTCGCGTTCCGCTTTGCCGTACAACGTCTGCAGTTCGTCATACGAGATCGGCCAGTCGTGGAAGACGCCGTAGGTCGACTTCATCGTCAGGTCGTGTGGAACGAGGCGGAGCGACGTGCCGAGCCAGTGCCAGGCGGTGCCGCCGCCGACGCGCTCGTAGGTGCTGGAGAAGGGGATCTTGCGCATGCTCTGATCGTTGCCGGTGGCGGCGCCGCCGGTGGGCTGGATCAGATGGCTCTGATCCGCTCCCTTGCCGATGGCGAGAACCGTCGCGCGCGGCGTCGGCAGGATGCTGGGATCGGGAAGCGTACCCGTTCCGGCGTTCTTGCTGTCTTTGGCGAGAGATGCCGTCCGTCCCGCCAGCGCGGGATAGGGCGACTCCGGCGTCTTGGCCAGGGCCAGGTAGAAGTTCTCCATGTACTCCTCGCGGCTGTCCGGAACGGCCGGACCGGCCTCGAGGATAAGCACCTTCTTGCCCGCCAGACCGAGCTGCAGGGCGATGAGATTGCCGGAAACGCCGGCACCGACGATGACGACGTCGTATTGCGGAGAGCTGCCGTTGCCGTTGCTCATTTTCCACCTCCGGTATTGACGCCGAACGCATCGAGCGAGGCCGGCGGATTGCTCCAGTAGCCGAACGTGAAGGCGCTGAATCCCATCGGATGGGCCTGGGCCACGTTCCAGACCAGGCTCTTGGTGTAGGCCTGCGAGGAGATGACCTGCTGCAGGCTTGTGCCGAGCAGGTTCGCCGGCGGATACCACGAGCCGAGGTACCACATGGCGATGATCGACTGGCAGAGCAGGGCTTGATTCGACGGAGGCGTGGTCGTGACCTCCAGCAGCGTGTCGGCGATCTTCTGAGCCGGCTGCGTCTTGATGGCGCGGAAGGCGTTCAGCAGATCATCCATGGCCGGCTGCCCGGCCTGCGAAACGACGAAGTTGTAGAACGTCTCGGAGAGATTGGTGGGATCGAGGAACGGACGGAGGAAGCTGGACTGAAAACCGGTCAGGGCGGCCGACATGTCGGCGAAATCCTGGATCGTGGAGTCGGAAGGACCGCCGGTAGCAGGTGTGGTGGTCATAGTCGTCTACCTTTCTACTTCGCTCGTTGCAGGACGTAGGTGAAGTCAGATGGCACCGGCGTCGTCATGGTGGCGTTCATGTGGCACTCGATGCAGTTCGACGAGGTGTTGGGAACCATGCCCTGGATGTACGTCTCCAGCGTGGTGTTGGCCAGGAAGGTCGGGGCCGGATTGCCGAGCGGCGTGCTGGCCGAGGCCTGGCATTGGCCGTTGCCGGGATCGGTCGGCCACATGGTGCTGATCAGCTCATAGTTCTGCCAGACCGACTTCGGATTGACTCCCACGAGCAGCTTGTGGGCGTCGGTATTGCGCTCGGTGGCGCTGGTGAAGGCGAACTCGTTGCCGCCCTTGAACATGTTCATCCGCACCACCTGGCTGTGGAAGGAGGCGACCTTCGTCGGATCCCACGGCCGGGGCGGAACGGCGTTCGGCGGACAGTTCGCGGCGGTGCACTTCGGGTTGTAGTAGTTGTACTTCGCTTTGAGCTTGCCGCTCGAGACGTCGGCTTCGGTCGGAACGTTGTCGACATGCTCGAAGGTCGACCAGAGCCACTGCGGCCCGAGGTTCGTCTTGTGGCCGATGTGGAAGCCGACCAGACCGACGGTCTGCTTGCTGCACGAGGCCGGATACTTCGGATTCTGCGAGGCCGGCGTGTAGACGAGCACCTGATTGGTGTGGAAGCGATCCTTGTCGGCGGGATTGATGACCATCCACGACGACTTGACCATGATCGCTCCCTCCGCGCCGCCGAGAACGCCGCAGGGGAACTTCACCGCGCCGCTGAACACCTTCTGGCCAGCCTTGGAGTAGAGCGAGTTCGAGAGGATGTAGTCGAACATCGGCTTGTTCACCAGAATCTCGTAGCGGGTGTAGACGCCGTTCTGATCGATGAGCGGGCCGGTGTTGAAGGGCTGGCTGAACTCGGTCAGAACGTTCGGCGTCTTGCCGACCTGGGTGAGGATGCGCATGCCGGGCGAGTAGTCAGCCTTGCACTCGGGCGGCGGTGGCGGAGCGGAACCTTTCCAGCTCGGCGTGGCACCGTTGGGCAGGAAGACGTCGGCTACGTCTTTGTAGTGCTCCCAGACGGTGTCGTTGTCGCCGTTCTGGCCGATCGTTTTCTTCGGATCGCCGTTGCCGTCCGGTCCCGGAGGCCAGTTGAGGGCGATGAAGGTGTTCCAGGAGTAGATGTCGAAATCGCCCTGAGCGATGAGGAACTTCTGGTTTCGATCCGAGCCCGGCGGGATGGTCCCTTCCTGCACGTCGCCCGGGATATTCGAGCTGAGCACGATTACCGGGGCGGCGGGGGCCGTCGATGTCGTGGTGGCAGAGGTCGTCGTTGCGGTGGAAGCCGTCGTCTCCGTTGCGGTGGCGGAGGTGTCGGTCGCGCTGGCCGGCATCTCCTTCCTGCACGCGACGGCGAGGGCGAGCAGTGCGATCGTTGCGAACTTCTTCATGTCTCCTCCTTCAAATCAGACGAGGAACGTGCGATACAGCGGGGCCTGGTTGGGCGGATAGGCTGCGTCGGGATTGAACGGGGATCCGACGGCCTGCTGGAAGCGGAAGTGGTGATCGGGATCGACCTGCTCCTTGATGCTGCAGAGCCTCTCGTAGTTGTCGCCATAGAACTCCGAGGGCCAGTCGTGCAGGAGAGGATCGATGTAGTTGACGTAGGCGCCGATGGAATGCGGTGCCATCCCTTCGCCGAGCCGGTAGCCCCAGTTGATGTTCTCCACGGACTGATCGGCGTTGGCGTGCGGCCAGATCGCTTTCACTTCCCACAGGAAGCGGGCCTCGCGATGCCAGAAGGCCGTATCCGTCTTCGAAACCTCGGTGACCTTGCCTCCCATGTGCGTCCAGACCAGGAGGCTGTTCGACGACGGCGCGCTGGTCATCGAGTCCGTCAGCACGTCGATACACGACGGCGTGAACGATTTCGGGGCCATGAATCCGGAGCGGATGTAGGCGCTGTTCCCGGCCACGACGGTCAGCAGGCCGTTGAAGATCTCGAAGTCGGGCAGCGTCATGTCGTAGAGGTTGATGAAGATGTTGGGGAACTTGAGGATGGGAGCGATGAGGTCCATCCCCTCGCGGCTGTCGCCGTTGAAGATCGGGGTGAGACCGACCGTGCCGACGAGCGTGTCGGGATGGGCGGGCAGGGCCACCTTGCCCATGTAGCCGTAGACGGCCAGCGAGTCGGGAGCCTTCTCGATCCATTCGTTGTAGAAGCCGAGAACTTCCTGGGCGTACTCGATGGGATAGCGGATCTGGCCGCAGAGCATGGTCGGCGTGTTGGGCTGGTGCACGCGGATCTCGAAGGCCACGGCGATTCCGAAGTTGCCTCCCCCACCGCCACGGCATGCCCACCAGAGGTCGCGGTCTTCTTTCGACTTCGATTCCTCGGAGATCGTGCGGAGCTTGCCGTCGGGCGTGACGAGGTCGATGGAGAGCAGGTTGTCGACGCTCAGTCCGTACGAGCGGGAGACGAAGCTGATGCCGCCGCCGAGCATGAAGCCCGGAATGCCGACGGTGGGACAGCCTCCGCCGATCGGAATGAGGCCGGTGTTGGTGGCCTGCAGGAAGAGGTAGAGGTCGCGCCAGCGGTTGCCGGTCTCGGTCCAGACGACGTTGCGGGCCAGGTCGAGGCGCTTGGCGGTCATGCTGGTGAGGTCGATGACCATCCCGCCCTGGTTGAGACAGTAGCCGGCCGCGCTGTGTCCACCGCCACGCACGGTGAAGGGCATGTCGTGCTCGATGGCGAATTTGTAGGCGGTGGCAACGTCCTGGGCGTTGACGCACATGGCCACGACGCCCGGCCGCAGATCGATGCGGCCGTTGTCGATGACCAGCGATTGGTCGTAGCCGGGCATGCCCGATTCGAGCAGTCTGCCGGCGAGTTCCTGCCTGAGTTTCTCCAGATACTTCCTCGGAATCATTGGTTCTCCCTTCTCGATGCGCGCAAATGTGACTCTGATAGGGACCCGATATCTGTAGGAGAGACGCGCCAGCCGATTTTCCCTACCCGGTGGGTTTTTGTTTTGCGCGCAAGGCCAGAAATATGTCGTCCGCGCGCACACTCGGCGTAAACTTCGCCCCATGCAACGGATTTTCGCGGCATTCTTGGTGGCAGCGCTGCTGCTGCCGTCGATGGCGATGATGTCGCCAACGAGCCGCGCCGCGTGCTGTTGCAACACCTCGGGGTCGTGCCCGCTGAAGAAGCACGCAGGCTGCGAAAAGAGCTGCTCGATGGATCGCAGCGACGCCACGCCGGCATCGTCGTTCCGCGCCCCGCAACTGCTGCGCGATCCGGCAGTCTTCGCAACGGCACCGATCGAGCTCGCGACGTCGTCGACGGAATTCATCGCCGATTTCGCCGCCGTTCCCCTCCACCGCACCACCCCACCCGCCCTCCCGCCTCCTCGGGCGTAACTCCGCGCGATCTTCGCAGCGTAGCGCCGGCGGCTCGCCGGCTGGACCGCCGCCGGCTAGGCGGCGATTGGACGAGGGTGCACCATGCAACTCAGAAAATGGCTGTTGGTCCCGTTGCTGCTCGCAGCAACATCCCTTCATGCCCAACCGGCCATCACCTCGGCCACGATCAACGGAACCGTCCGCGACTCCGGCGGCTCCCCCCTCGCGGGCGTAAAAGTGACCGCAGTAAATGTCGATCGCAATCAGAAGCACGAGAACGTCACCGACACCACGGGACGCTTCCGCTTTCCCGTGCTGGTCGTCGGCGCATACGAGCTGACGGCGAACCGCGAAGGTTTTGCGCCGTGGCACCGCACCCTGCGACTCGCAGTCGGATCGTCGCTGGAGATCCCAGTCACGCTGGCAATGTCGCAATCGGAATCGATCGACGTCACCGCCTCCCTGCCGGCCATCGACACAGGACGGACGGAAGTGGCATCGAACATCACGCCGGAAGAAGTCCGGGATCTGCCGCTCAACGGTCGCAACTATCTCGACCTCGCTCTGCTCGCTCCCGGCGTCTCGCGCACGAACACCGGCGCGAGCCAGCGCTTTGCAGAAACGTCGGCCGTGCCTGGAACCGGCATCTCCGTCTCCACGCAGCGCAATCTCGCCAATTCATTCATCGTCGACGGCCTCTCCGCGAATGACGACGCCGCGGAACTGGCCGGAACGTTCTTCAGTCAGGAAGTGATTCGCGAGTTCGAAGTGGTCCGCTCCGGTGGCAGCGCGGAGTTCGGCCGCTCCTCGGCCGGCATCATCAACATCGTCACGCAGTCGGGAACGAACACGCTGCGCGGCGATGCCTACGGCTTCTTCCGCAACCAGCGTTTCGATGCCCCGAACGCGCTGTCGCATACGAAGCTGCCCCTCGCGCAGCACCAGAACGGCGTCACGCTCGGCGGTCCGCTCGTTCGCGACCGGTCGTTTTTCTTCGCCAACGCTGAGGGATTGCGGCAACGGACCGCGGGCGTCATCACCATCTCTGCAGCGAACGTGGCCGCGATCAACACGCGACTCGACACGATCAACTTTGCAGGACCGCGCATCACCACCGGCAGTTTCGACACCACGCTCGATACGACGAACGTCTTCGCGCGTATCGACGACATGGTGACGCCCTCCGACTCGCTGACGGTTCGTCTGAACACGTACGACGTGACCAGCGACAACGCCCGCAGCGTGGGCGGACTCACTGCCGTCAGCCGCGGAACAGCGCTGGAAAATCACGATCGGACGCTAGCGGCGAGCAATCTCTGGACGGTATCCGCGGATGCCATCAGCGAGACGCGAGCGCAGGTCACGCGCAGCCGGCTGGAGGCGCCGCCGAACGATCTCGCCGGCCCGGCAGTGAATATCTCCGGCATCGCCAGCTTCGGCACGCTCACTGTTTCTCCAACCGCGCGCAACATCGATCTGGGCGAGGTCGTGCAAAACCTCACCTGGCTGCGCGGCAATCACGCCCTGAAAGCCGGCATCGATCTCCTCCGCAATCGCGTCACGATCGGTTTTCCCGGCGCATTGCAGGGCGTCTACACCTTCTCCAGCCTGGCCAACTTCCTGGCAGGGACGTACTCCAGTTTTCAGCAGGCGTTCGGCGCGCCCGACACGCACCAGACGAACGACAACCTCGGCGCCTTCGTGCAGGACGAGTGGCGCGTCACACCGCGACTGATGATCGATGGCGGCCTTCGCTACGACATCCAGGAGCTTCCGAACTTCATCCACACCGATCGCAACAACGTCTCCCCTCGCCTCGGCGCGGCATGGGACATCGGCGGCGATGGACGAAAGGTGCTTCGCGCCGCCACCGGCATCTACTACGACCCGATCCCGCTGCGCGCCGTCTCGAACGCGCTGCAACGCAATGGTGTGACGTACAAAGTGGCGCAGCTCGGACCGACGTTTCCCGGCGCGCCAGTCTTTCCGCACGTTCTGCCGGCTTTTCCCTCCACTCTGCTGACGAACGTGACGACGATCGATCCCGACATCGAGAACAGCTCGTCGACGCAGGCCATGCTTCAGTACGAACAACAGATCGGAACAACGTCATCGGCATCGATCGGTGTCGAACATCTGCGCGGCCGCAACATCATCATGTCGCGCAACGTCAATGTCCCGACGACGACGAATCCGGCGGTGCCGAACCTCGGCCGCCCGAATCCGGCCTTCGCCAACAACGGCCAGTTCCAGTCGATCGGCGATTCCTGGTACGACGGCATCACGATCGCCATCACCAAGCGCCCTGTTTCGTGGGGGAGCATCCGCTTTTCCTACACGTTCTCGAAAGGCCTCGACACCTCGGGGAACTTTTTCTTCAGCCAGCCGCAGGACGCCAACAACATCGCCGCCGAACGTGGCCGCTCCGACAACGATCAGCGCCACCGCCTCTCGCTCAGCGGCACGCTCAACATTCCACACCACTGGATGCTGAGCTACATCGCCAGCTACGCCTCGGCACTCCCCTTCAACATCCAACTCCCCAACGATCGCAACGGCGACACGAACTTCAACGATCGCCCGATCGGCGTAGGTCGCAACACCGGCCAGGGCTTCGATTACCAGTCGCTCGACCTGCGCCTCAGCCGCACCTTCCCGCTGACCAGCCGCGTGTCGATCGAAACGCTCGTCGATGCGTTCAACGTCCTCAATCGCGCGAATTACCAGGTCCCGAACAACATCATCACATCGCCAACGTTTGGGAAGCCGACGGCGGTGAATGATCCAAGGCAGTTGCAGTTGGGAGTGCGGATGCTGTTCTAGATGAGAATCGCGATTCGGTCAGCGAACCAGCCGCGGAGCGGCGTCATCTAGGTAGCCCAATGCGTGAGCATTGGGAATGTCGATGTCGGTTAAGTCAGCCGCGGAGCGGCGACATCTCGACACTCACGTGAACCGCTCCCGTCCGAGATGCCGCCGCTCCCGCGGCTCGTCAATGTTGGAATCCGCTGTCCCAACGCTCACGCGTTGGGCTACGTAGATTGCGCCGCTCCGCGGCTCAGGCGATTACGAACGCGGACGGCGGCGCGACTTAGGCACATCGATCTCCAGCCTCACCTTCCCCATCATGTCCTTGAGCGCATCGACCCGTCTGCACCGGACCAATTCCTGCAGCGCAAGAACAACAGTGTCCGACTTCGACTTGAAACCGAGGAGCGCGCACGCTTCTTTGATCAAGGCCTCTGGGATTTCGAGCGTCGTACGCATATCGAAAAACCTATCTTCCAAGTTTGCAACCTCAATTGATGGGCAGTCAGCGTAGCGTAGTCCTTCGGTGACGCTACGTCCTCGATCGAGGAGAGCTGGTACATCAAGTTTGCAGGATGATGGATGGGACACGCCCGCTAAGCCATGGCACACCTACCGCACGGCCGCCAGTGATCACGAGGGAAATCTCAATGCGCAAATTCACGTTCCTTCTCCTGGCAGCGGTCGCGTTGCCTTTGTCTGCAGCAGACCGCCCATCCATCCCGCGGGCCGGCGAAACGATCGAAGTCTCGATCATCAACCTCGACGTCGTCGTCACCGATCGAAGCGGCAAGCACATTCACGGGTTGACGAAGGACGACTTCGAGGTCTATGAAGACCGCAAGCTGCAGCCGGTCACGAACTTCACCGAATACACAGGTGGACGGGAAGCGATTGGTGCCACCGTCAATGCGAGCGTTCCATTGCCGCCGGCGGCGGAGATCGCGATGCGGCCGAAGCGAACCATCGTCGTGTTTCTGGACCACTTCTCACTCCTTCCTTACGAAAAGGAGTTTTTCTTCGGCAGCCTGAAAACGCTGCTGCACGAGACCATCGGACCCGGCGACGTGGTGTCCATCGTTTCGTGGAAACGGATGATCGTTACGCGCCTGCCGTTCACGAACGATCTGGCCGCATTCGACTCCGTGCTCGACAAGATCGACAAGGAGTCAACCTTCCTTTCTCCCAATCCGGAGCATCAGGTCGAAGCAGAGAAACGGTGGCGCGAGGAAGCGGTCGCCGTGGCGCGATCGAAAGGCTTCAAGCTGGATTACGACGACATCGAGAATGACTCGGGAGCCGATCTGGCGATGCTCGAGAAGATCGAGATGCGCAAGAAAATCCACGCCATCGAAACGCTCGTCACCGCCATTTCCGGATTTGAAGGCAGGAAAGTACTGATCCTTGCGGCCACCCATCTTTCCCGCATTTCCGGGAGTGTCACGTCGCAATCACACACCGCGAATGCCCTCGGCGGCGACTACGACATGTTCAGCTCCATCGAAAGCCTCGGCAGAACCGCAGCGACGAACAACGTCACGATCTATCCGCTGTTTCCTCCAGGACTGGATCGGGAAATGAAATCCGCCGAGGATCTCAACGCTGCGATGAGAAGCACAGAGGCAACTGTCCGTCTTTCCAACGTGCTCGACGCCATGAGACCGATCGCGGAACGGACGGGAGGTGTTGCCTCTTCCGGACCCAAGAACATCGCCGAGTTTCTGCCCCAGGTTCGTGACGATCTCGATTCGTACTACTCGCTGGCCTATCGGGCCACAGCCAACGGCCGCGGTGCCGATCGCTCCCTCGCCGTGAAAATGAAGAACCGCGACTACGTTGCGCGCGCCCGTCGCGACTATGTCGACAAATCACCCGAGGCCAAGATGAAAGATCGCGTGATCGCCAGCCTTTTCCAGGAACCGGCGGGTGCGACGATCTCCATCGCGGTGAAGGCTGATGCGGCGAAGAAGCAAAGCAAACATCACTGGAACGTTCCCGTTCACGTCGAGATCCCCATCGCCGCGCTGACGACGCTACCCGAGCGTGGCCAGCGCGCCGGCGCCTTCTCGGTCTACATCGCCTGGGGCGGCGTCCTCGGCGAATTGAGTGATGCCACCCGCCAGACGCAATCCTTCAGCATTCCGGATGCGAAGGCCGCGGAGAGCAAGACCGGCCACTTCGGCTACGATCTGACCCTCGACGTCGACGAGCGGACACAGCACATCGTCATCGGCGTCGTCGACGATGTCTCCCAGGAGTTCGGAATCCGGAAGATCGAGCTTCCGCCGCGCACCTAGATGCCAGCGAAGAAACAAACCGTCACCTTCGATCTGATTCGCGAGCTGGCGATGAAGCTGCCCGGCGTCGAGGACGGGACGTCGTACGGAACTCGCGCCCTCCGCGTGAAAGGCAAGTTCCTGGCGCGACTGAAAGAGGATGGCGAATCGGTCGTCTTCCGCGTCGGGTTCGACGAGCGCGACCTGCTGCTGCAAACGAAACCCGAGGTCTTCTACATCACGGATCACTACCTCGGGTATCCGGCAGTGCTGTTTCGTCTGAAGGCCGCCTCCCGGAAGGAGGCGGCAGACATTATTGAGATGGCCTGGCGGATGGTGGCGCCGAAACGCCTCAAAGATTCTTATCGATGAACTGCTGCAGTGCCGGCTTCGGCATGGCGCCGATGGCGCGATCGACCAGCTTGCCGTTCTTGAACATCATCAGCGTCGGAATCGACGTCACGCCGAACGTCTGCGGAACCGTCTGATTCTCATCGACATTCATCTTGGTGATGACGACCTTCCCCTCGTACGACGGCGCAAGCTCTTCAACGATCGGTCCGATGATGCGGCACGGTCCGCACCACGGCGCCCAGAAGTCGATGAAAACCGGCTGGCTGCCGTTCACGAGCTGCTCGAAATCCTGATCCGTAATCTCTCTGACTGCCTGCGAAGTTGCCATTCAACGATCTCCTAACCGGCCTGTTGAAAGCCCACGATTTCGAACCTTATTCCAGTTCGGAATTTCGCCCGGCGGGCTCCGCTTACGTTCTGTGCTCGATGCGCGGAATGACTCGACGGTTGCAGATTTTCGCGGTTTTGGTGGCGCTGTTGCTCACCGCACAGCCGCTGCTGCACAACCATCCGCTCGACAGCGGTGGCGATGCCGCGAAGACCTCGTCGGCTACATCGTGCGCGGTCTGCGCAACCGGTGCGGGCCAGCTCCCATCGGCAACACCTTCCGTAGCCGCCCCCCTCGCAGTTCTCTACACGCTGACGACACCGCCTATCGAGGCAATCGTCGCTGTGGCCTCCTTCGCGCGTAGCTCGCGCGCCCCTCCCGTCGCGTAGGCCCTCGCCTTTCGCGTCGTTCGTCCGCCACGACAGGAGGAATCCATGATCCGTCATGGTCATCGCGTCATCGTATTGATGATGCTCTTTGCTGCCGCGCCTTTGTTTGCGCAGCAGACGCCATCCAATATCGAAGATCGCGTCAAACAACTCGAACAGCGTCTCGATACGCTTAACCAGCAGATGACGGCCATCCGTCAGGAGCTCGATGCGCTCAAAGCACCTGCACAACCATCGACAGCAGCATCTGACGACCTGACCAAAGTCGATGTGGCCTCAGCGCCGGCACCAGCAGCCGCCCCGTCGATGACTGACGTTCAAACCGTCAACAATGCGCCCGATCCCGGCGCCTCGAAAGTCTTCAATCCCGACACATCAGTCATCGGCAACTTCCTCGGCAAGATCGGACAACAGAATCCGATCGAGTTCGGACCGGACGACATCCGCCGGCCGATGAATCTCGACGAAGCCGAAGTCGCATTTCAGGCCTGGGTCGACCCGTACGCAAAAGCGAACATGATTCTCTCGGTCAGCAAGGAAGGCATCGACGTCGAAGAAGGCTACGCACAGTTCGTCACGCTGCCCTTCGACCTCACCGCCAAGGCCGGCAAGTTCAAGGCGCTGTTCGGCAAGGACAACACCTGGCACGCCCACGTCCGGCCCTGGATCGATCAGCCGCTGGTCATTCACAACTTCTTCGGCGACGAAGGATTCAACGATGACGGCATCTCCGTCAGCAAGTCGATCGCCAATCCGTGGCACGCCTTCATCGAAGCGACCGGCGAGGTATTCGAAGGGCGCGTCGAGAACGTCTTCGAGCCCAAAGGATTCAACGATCTCGTCTACAACACGCACCTCAAAGTCTTCCGCGACATCAGCGAGAACAACAACATCGAAGTCGGCACGAGCTACGCCCGCGGCACGCTGAACGATGCCCACAACCAGTTCGCCGGATTCGATGTGACCTATCGCTGGAAGCCGCCGCAGCGCGGCCTGTACAACTCGTTCATCGGCCGCATCGAAGCCATCGCCAACAAGCGCGACGATGCCGATCGCACGCTCAAAGGTTTCTACGCCTCGGCCGATTACCAGCTCAGCCGCCGCCTCTTCACCGGCGTGCGCATCGACTCTGCGAATCGCTTCGTCGACGGCGCCACGCCGAACGATCGCGGCGTTTCCGCCACGCTCACCTTCTGGCCCTCGGAGTTCAGCCAGCTTCGCGGACAACTGCGCCGCATGCGCTACGGCGACGTCGGCAAGTCGGTGACCGAGCTGCTACTCCAACTGCAATTCTCGATCGGCGCCCACGGCGCCCACACGTTCTAAGGAGAACCGATGAAACGCATCATCCTTTTGTTTGCATCACTGGCCTTGGCCACGAACACTTTCGCCGCTGACAAACTGAAAGTCGTTACTGCCACCGAGGATCTGGCCTCGTTGACGAGGGAAGTCGGTGGAGATCGCGTCGACGTCACATCGATCGGCAAGGGCTACCAGGACCCGCACTTCATCGAGCCGAAGCCGAGCTTTCTGCTGCTGCTGAAAAACGCCGACCTGCTCGAAGTCGTCGGCCTGGAGCTCGAGATCGGCTGGCTTCCGCCGCTGCTCGACCAGAGCCGCAACAACAACATCCGCCCCGGCACGGCCGGCTATCTCGACGTCTCCCAGGGCGTGGAGATCCTCGACCGCCCCACCGGCGCGGTCAACCGCTCCATGGGCGACGTCCATCCGATGGGCAACCCCCACTACTGGCTCGATCCCGCCAACGCCGTGCGCATCTCCATCCAGATCCGCAACAAGCTGGCCCAGCTTCGGCCCGCCGAGACGGCCTATTTCGATCAGCGACTCAACGACTTCAAGATCCGCATCAACGACGCCAACAAACGCTGGCTGGCGTTGATGGCGCCGTATCGCGGGGCCAAAGTCATTACCTACCACAACTCCTGGCCCAACTTCGCCCACCACTTCGGCCTCAACGTCATCGATCACGTCGAGCCGAAGCCCGGCATCCCTCCCTCGCCGTCACATACGCTCGACCTCATTCAACTCATCAAGCGCGAAGGGGTCAAAGCCATCCTCATGGAGCCGTACTTCGACAGCAAAACACCGCAGTCGATCGCGGAAAAGACCGGAGCGAAGGTCGTTGTCCTCTATCCCTCGGTCGGCGGCAAAGCCGGCCTCGATGACTATTTCAAGACGTTCGACTATGACATCAACGAACTGGTAAAGGCGCTGAAGTAATGGAGATTCTTTCGTTTCTCGTTCTGCCGTTTCTGGCCGGGCTCGTGCTAACCGGCATCCACGCATACCTCGGCGTTCACGTCGTGGAGCGAGGGGTCATCTTCGTCGACCTCTCGCTCGCCCAGATCGCCGCGCTCGGCACGACCGTGGCTCTGCTGGCCGGCTACGACGTCCACTCCGGCCCGAGCTATTTCTGGTCCCTCGGCTTCACGATCGTCGGCGCGGCCATCTTCGCGCTGACGAAAGTGAAGCGCGAGACACGCATCCCGCAGGAAGCGATCATCGGCATCGTCTACGCCGTCTCCGCCGCCGCGGCCATCCTGGTGATGAGCAAAGCGCCGCAGGAGACCGAGCACCTCAAGGACATGCTGGTCGGCAACATCCTGGCCGTGAACTGGTACACGGTCATCAAGACGGCCATCCTCTATTCGCTGGTCGGCCTCTTCCACTTCATCTTCCGGCGGAAGTTCCTGGCCATCTCCGTCGGCGCACACAACGGAACCGCCGAGTCGGTCCCGAACCTGAAGTTCTGGGACTTCCTCTTCTACACGTCGTTCGGATTCGTCGTCACGTCGTCCGTTGCCATCGCCGGCGTCCTTCTCGTTTTCTCCTATCTGATCGTCCCCTCGGTGGCAGCAATGCTCTTCGCGACGACGATCGGAAAACGCCTGGCCATCGGCTGGAGCATGGGCGCCCTGGTCACGCTTTTCGGCGTCCTGCTCTCGTTCAAACTCGACCTCCCGACCGGCGCCACGATCGTCTGCACCTTCGGCATCGCGCTGGCGCTGATGGCGATTGCGAGGCTGGTGATCAAGCCGAAGATGGCGTGATGATGCGGTAGCGCGGTCTCGCGATTACGAGGTCTCGCGGCGGCGTGGAGTCTCGATCACCGCGAGACCGCGCTACTGCGAGACCTCGTGACCGCCCATCTGGCACGCCCCTCGCTCTTCCAACCACTAATGTCCGATTCACGTCCCTACCGCCGGGAGCGACGATCGTTTCCGCGGCCACCGTTCTGGTTGAATCTCCTCCTACTCATCGTCGCCGCGGCAACGTTCTCGTACGCGAAGTATCAGCGCGACGTCATCGACAAAAAGACGTCGATCTTGTTCCAGCACAACCCCAACTCGCCGGCTGAGTTGAACCGCATGCGCGACGAGCTGTCGCAGCTCGACCTGACCCAGGCCCAGCTCCGAAGCGAGATCGACGGGCGGATGCAGTATCTGCAAAGCCAGCAAAGCGCCGAGTTTTACCTTTCGATCGACACGCAGCGAAAGAAGCTTCAGTTCCGCCTCGGCCCAACCGTC
>Ga0307511_10000724_pt1 | contig 35160 bp, 42 predicted proteins | sample 13_EM_MG_FD_200266 | JGI IMG/M metagenome (GOLD analysis project Ga0307511, IMG submission 200266) | Populus trichocarpa ectomycorrhiza microbial communities from riparian zone in the Pacific Northwest, United States - 13_EM | ecosystem: Host-associated > Plants > Roots > Unclassified | place... | reverse complement strand
GTCGACCCGAGCAGGAGAGTGTGGTCAGTGTGGCGGGACCGAGTTTGGTTAACCCCCACCAGCCGGTCTCGGAAACGAATAGGACAATGCCGTAAATATACCCACGGTGATAGCGGTTTGCTGTTTACATAATGGTGGTCTCCAGGCTCCAGCCCTAGCTCGTGAAGTGGATTCTTGGGTAGGGTACCGGCAAGGGAGCTTTTCACCTGCTGGAGCACCTTGATAACACGGCTTACCTCCTCACACCTTTCGAAACGGGATACTTCAGCACCCTTTGACAGGAGAGCGCGTGGATATGTAGGTGGAGGTAGATTGCGGATTTCCCGAGGATCGGTTACTCGCTCGTAGTGACCAGGGGGCTTTTGGGAGGGGAGTGTACCCCCGTTCCTCGGCAGCGGTATGTCGCTCGAGATAATTACGAGTTCTAGTGCTAATTACCACAGTCGTGACCACCACAGAGGAGCTCGTGGAAGTAATTTAGCATAGACTTGATGTGGGCTTGCCCGCCGGGAGTCTTCCGTCCTCCAGACCTGGACTTCTGGAAGGGTCCACTGACGTGTAAAATCGACGTCGCATTGATTGTCTGGTGCTGGTCCTGCTGACCCTGAAGACGACGCTTTAAATCTCTTCGGGTAGCGCATAGTACCGCGGGCTCCCAAACCCCCATCTCCCCAGACAGGCTGTGGCGTGACACATTTTGCGTATCGACGAGCACACTCCTGTCAATGACCTCCGCGTGCCGCTTAAAGTGGCCACAAGGTTGTCATGGTCGAAATAACTCTGCCGGGGCATTTGCCAGGGGTATAGCCTTCGCAGACTGCTAACTAAAACCGTCCGCATAACTCTCATGCGACTCAAGCTCAAAAGCCTGGCGAAGTGGGGGTGGCGTCGATGGAAACTTCTTCCCTTCTTCAGGTGGAATACACTGAATACCCACGGGCCCTGCAACCGTGGTTTTCATGTTGTTTTTACGAGAAGGACCACTCACATTGAGTTTCTGGATATTCAACACCCTCTTTCATGTCCTCGTAACGTTGGGCGCACGGTACACTCGGTGAAAAGCAGTTTTACCAGAGCACTAGAGATGGTATATACACTACAATCACGGGCGTTCGCAGTGCCAACATATATACGAGCACGCCACGCAAACTATGAGAGCCGCTAGGCAGCTATAAACGGCTGAGGCTAGAGGAGTTTATTGAAACACATCGAGAATGCAGAAAGGTCGTTCAACCTCGATCCAGCAGCGGCCTCCTCAAGTATTTCCCGCAACCGGGATTGGGTATGCGGGTTGTCGCGGCTCCCGGGGCTGCATATGATCTCCACCCCTCGGGCGACCACTTCTGGTGGACTGATCCGATTGTTAGTAATTTGGTGGGCGTCTGCAAGAGGAGGGGCGTACGGTGGTAAACCATAGAACGTTTCCTCAACTACATTCTCCGGTGTAATGCTGGACATCATTTCAGTGGTCGCGAGGTCCATCAGCTCGAGGCACACGAGCTACTCTGATCGCATTAACATGTGTCGAGATGATACGAAAGACGTTCGGACCTTCCGAGCCAGGCTAAACACCTCCTTCGTTGAACATGGACACCCCCGAAACTGAGTATCTGAGGGACTGTGACCTGTGGATGGCTCGATATTTTCTGGTCCAAGCAGCTTAAAAGTGATGCAGCGGGTGTACGTGTAGTATGCGATGGCCAGCCAGCTAGTAGACATTAGCAGAGAGGGGCAGAATGTTAAAACATGTTACCAACGTTGAAAGGGAGAGATTTGACTGGCGGGCGAAGGGGAGGGAGGCTACGAAATTTTGTCAACCGCCATGATCTCGTGAGGTAATTTGAGGACGTACATCGCCAGAACGATGAGCAAACTCCATCATCCATGACCACAGTGGCGAAGTACACTGAGTAGGTTGGTGCTGCTGGGCCGGAGACAATCGTAAGCGCAAAGTTATCAAAGGTGCCATTGTCTAACGACACCCGCAATGCCTCTCTGGTCCTGCCTGGCCACGGGCAAGATACCCTCGAGATGGTGTTGTATCCGTCCGCTGGACCATCACAAATGTTGTGGATAGTATTTTTATCAAGGAGATACAGAAGCGTGGACGTGATGATTTCCTTGCAGTGTGGGAGGTCCCCGCGGAAGTAAGCAGACAACTTCTCCTCGAAGGCGAGTTTGGCTTCAGAATCACGGGACAGAGCAGGCGGAAGCCTCTCAACAAAAACACGGCGTAATTCTGGATATCTGGCGAATATCAAATGTCAGGGATTAGGCAACCGGGTCAATAGGTGAGCCTCACCGAGAAGTAGAAACGCTTAATGCTTCCTCAACCAACTCAGATGGCGACAGCTGATCGATGGAAGAAACGATTGCCTCGGATGCCAGCGCTTTGAGGTCATCCATCCTATGCTACTGGGCCATCAGATGGGACCGGGGGTTATGTTGTTAATGTTGCAGACCTCATCCGCAAACCGATAGACGGACTTGGCAGAGGCACCATGGGTCCTGGGAGACCCTCCGGAGAAAGCAATCTCTCCCGAGTAGATGTACCAGATTATCGCGCGCAAGCTGTACCCCATTTGTTAGTGGTACGCAAACTTCACGTTGGCCGGCGACTGACGTTCTGTATGCTGTGTACTTGACAACGTATGTCCTAACTGACTTTTGTGGCGACTTGGAAGTATCGGAAGAGTCCTGCGGTTGGGGTCCTACAGAGTCCCCTTCCACAGGGTCGTCAAAATCACTGTCTAAATCGCAATCTTCCAAGTCAGAGAAAGGTTCGACGTCTGGAGGTAGCTCTGCGTTCAGATGAGTTTGAAAACCGTCGGAGAAACTGAAAGCTGTAGGAGTTGTTACTTGGTGCCTCCAAAGAAACGGGGGGAGCCCACTGGACTGGAAGTAGCTACACGCAGTTGCCAGTATGTGGATATTAACGAAGAGGGCCTTCGGTGTGTCCACCCGCCCGGGTTCGCGAGAACGTCGAGAGAATGCGAAGATCTTTGCATCAACGAAATTCCCGTTCGTGATGGAATCCCACACAGATTGTTGCGCTGCAAGGGGAGGGAAGAACGCCGTTGGCTGTCGTGCGCTTCTGCGCTTGCCCTTTGCCATCGTCGGCGAGTGTGGCTGGAGTGTGGCGGAACCAAACTTGACCCGGCGGCCCGCTGCGGTCACTGATCGGTTTTGGAAATGTATTGATCAGCTCTGGCGTTGGACGTTACGGTGATGTTTGGTTGTTTGAAATTTTCAATTCTAGCATAACGCTCTCACCACAAAATCAGGCGGACCCTTCTCCGAAGGGGGGGTTCTTCGGAAACGCGAGGTGGTGCTCGGTAACAGGGCTTGGGTCCTTGGAGGCAATATAGCATTTTTCATGGGTAGAAGAATCAGAATCGACGTCCCGTCAAGTGTTCAGTGTTCTACATACCTCGAAGATGATGTCGAACCCCTTTTCAGGCGAACCCTCATGAAAGGTGCATCGTACCAGCGTACGCTCATCCATCATAGTAAACCCGGAGTACTACGTGGTGGAAGATGGGACACCCCGCATTGAGCCAGCAACCCGTGTTCTCCTGGCGACCCCCGTGTGGTGCTCCACATCACGTCCTGAGAAAATTGGCCGCTTGCTCGTGGTCCGGTCCGAGCAACTCTCCCGACGCCTTTGTCACGTGGTGTGGCTGACATCTGACCACTAAGCACTGGTCCCGGCTCGATAGCGGGGCCAGGTTGGGGTGGGGTTCCGGGAGTCCCCACACCCTCTAACTGAAAAGGTGGGCACCCACAGGTCCATTTAGACACGCTTCATAGTTCAAAACTCACGCAGGGGGTTTCGGGACTTACGCTGACCTTCACAGCTTTCCATATCCTTCAATCGAGCGTTTGACGTGCAGCCCACTGAGCGAAAACAGTTTCATCGGGGGCACAAAGGATGGTATGAACTTTGTCATTACGGGTAGTTTGTTCGCAGTATCGATACACAGATATATACTCTTAGACTCCCAAACTCAGGAACCGGCCCAGAGCACACGCAGAACGAGGGGGTTCTAATCGGCAGAGAGGAGTTTGCTGAAACACGCCGAGAACGCGACCAGATCGTTCAACCTCGATCCAGAGGCAGCTTCTTCAAGTATTTCCCGCAACTGGGATTGTATGTGGGAGCTGTTGCGGATTCCTGGGCCGCATATGGCCTTCACCCCTTCCTCGATCATTTCGGGGATGCTGATCAAAGTCAGTGATGTTATAGGTGTCGACAAGGGAAGGAGCGTACGGTGGCGAACCGGCAAATGAATCCCTAAGTGCTTTAACACCTGGCGAAATCTCAGTCAGGAGATCGACTATCTCAGTGCACCCGAGCTGCTCTAATTGCATTAATGCGCATTAAGATGGTACGAAAGACTTTCGAACCTCGTTGGCAATAACGAGTACCTCCCCCAAACATGGGTACCCTCGGAACTGAGCATCCGAAGGGCTCAGGCCAGTCGGTGGTTCAATCGTTTTTGATCCAAACCGCGCAAAAGTGATGCAGCCAGTGTATGTGTAGTACGCAAGGGCCTGCCAACTAGTTTATGTGAGAAGAGAGAGAATGGATGTGAAGGCTCGTCACCAACCTCAAAGGGAGGATATCCGTCTCGAGTATGGGCCAGAGGACAAAAAAATTAAAAGCTGGCTGTGACCTTGCGCGGGAATTTAGCGACGAAACAATCCCGGAATCCAGGACCACAGAGGAGAAGTATATTGTTTGGGGATGCCCTCGGACGGGGCCAATTTTGAAGTCATCAAAGATGCCGTTGTCCAACGATACGCGCAATGCCTCTTTGGTCCTGCCTGGCCACGGGGAAGATACCCTCAAGATGGTGTTGCCACCATCGGTAGGTTTATCACGAATGGTGTGGATAGTCGATTTATCCAGGAGACACAAAAGCGTGGACGTAACGATATCCTTGCAGTGTGGGAGATTTCCGCGGAAGTAAGAAGATATCTTCTTCTGAAACGCGAGTTTGGCCGCCGAATCGCGGGATAGAGCAGGCGGAAGCCGCTCGACAAAGGCGCGACGCAAATCCGGATGTCTAACGGGTGTCACGCGTCAGATGTTAGACAATGGTTTCTGGGGAGGAATTTACTGAGTAACGAAAAAGCTGCATGCTTCCTCGACTAACTCGGATGGCGACAGCTGATCGATGGAAGAGACGATTGCTCCGGATGCCAGCGCTTTGAGATCACCCATCCCGTGCTATCGGGGCTTCAGAAAGTGGGTTGGGAGCACGTTGTATTTGATGCAAACCTCATCCGCAAACGTATAGATGGATCTTGCGGTTGCGTTGGGAGCCCCTCTGGAACCGTCGGAGAAAGTGATCTCTCCTGAGTAAATGTACCAGACAATCGCCCGTAAGCTGCATCTTGGTCATCAGCGGTACAGGGACTCTACGTAGCTCTTCAACCTACACCTTATATGCTGTGCCCTTGACAACGTATGTCTTGATCAACTTTTGTGGCCGCTCTGGAGCGTCCGGAGAGGCTGGTGGTTGAGGTTCTTCGGGATCCTCCTGTACAGGGTCATCGAAATCACTTGGATCCCAATCATCCGGGTCAGAGAAAGGTTCGACACCCGGGGGCAGCCCCCCGTTCATGGGGGTTTCAACACCGTCGGAGGAACTGAACACTGTGGGAGAGGTTACTCAGTGCCTTTGAGGAAAGAGGGGGGGCGCACTGGTCTGGAAGTAGCTATACGCAGCCGCCAAAACGTGAGCGTTAACGAAAAGTGCCTTTGGTGTGTCGACCCGCCATGAACGGAGAGAAATTCGAGAGAATGCGAAGACCTTCGCATTGATGAAATTCCCATTTCCGGTGGAATCCCACACAGACTGTTGCATTGCAAGTGGGGGGGAGAATGGCGTTGGCTGCTGTGCGGGAGGCTTTTCCATCGTCGGCGTGAGCATATAAGTGTGGCTGGAGTGTGGCTGGAGTGTGGCGGGACCGGGTTCAATTGCACCGTTCTGGAAATGACAGCACATTCCGGAATAGGTCGCTGTGCTGGCGTCCATCAGCTCCCGACGGGCGCCTCAGTTCGGCCAACCTGTTGAAAACCTTCGGCCTGCCATAGCACTCCCGTCATGATAGCGGGCGAAGTGAGTGACCGTCCGCAAGGCCGGGAATATTTCTATCCGTTATACAAGGGTGCCGCTAGCCGAGGTTTATTCCTCAATATCCGCCACCCTCCACACAGCGTAAATCAGCGAAATTGGGAGTTGGAGGATGGAGATGGAGCCGGGATTTGGTGAGCCTGAAGGGGGTGGGGTTGCAGTCCTTCCTAGGCACAGTAATCTTGCCTGTTGACCGGATTTCGAACGAAATGACTCGAGCCTTGCGATTCCAGATGTGCGGTTTGGAGGTTGTAGTCTTACGGGCCTTGTGATCAGAATTTATCTTCATGGGCGTCGCGGGAGTCGACTCGAGGGTACGACTTCGACGATCAATCGATCAGTCTGCTGATTCTGATCCGGGGCGACCACGATATCGATGCCGCGCTCCCTCCCACCAGAGATACTCGACCTCGTCACCGACCAGCTACACGATGAACCGACTACGCTCAAAGCGTGCTGCCTCGTCTCCAAATCGTGGATCTCGCAGACCCAAAGACACCTCTTCGCTCACGTCGAATTTGACAGCCTCGGACACACGTTTAAATCGTGGATGGAAACGTTCCCGGACCCTTCGAACTCCCCCGCTCACCATACACGCAGTCTTGTCATCTCCCATCTTCCGGAGGCCTCATTCTCCCTGGGTACGGGTGGTTGGATCCACGCCTTTCACAATGTTACACACTTCCACTTCGAGCGCAATACCCGGGCAAGTTACGATGTCCCTCTCACCCCATTCTTCGGATTCTCGCCAGCTGTCAGGTCGCTCCGTCTAACCTCTACCTCCTCCGAAATTTTCGACCTCATCTGTTCCTTTCCCCTCCTCGAAGACCTGGCATTGATCAATTTTTGCCCCGAGGGTGGCATTGTTAGGTGGAAGGCTCCTTCGACATCACCCAAGCTCACCGGGTCCCTAGACCTAACTGCGAGGGGGGGGATCAACTCCGCCACGCGTCAATTATTGGACTTTCAGGGTGGCCTCCACTTCGCCAAGATCACGGTGACGTGTATCGGCGAAGACTTCGGGTCGGTGAAGGATTTGGTGTCGAAGTGTTCAGGCACCCTAGAGTCCCTCGACGTTCGCTGTTTCCTCATGGGTATGTTTCCTTCAGTCCCTCTGATAGGCCAGAACCTTACCACTCTTCGTGGACGTAGTCACGCCTAGGGGGCATTTCCCTGACCTCTCCAAGGCCGCGAAACTCAAGGATTTGATATTTCTGGGCAGAATATCAAATATCCACTGGATTGTCAGGGCACTTCAAACTGTCGAATCCAAAAATCTTCAGCAGATCACCATCCGGCTGCACACTGCAACTCTCCGGGGCTTGACCGAGGAAACGGATCACCTGGAATGGCAGGACCTCGACCGGCTGTTGGTCAAATTCTGGACTTCACATTCGATTCGCCCACGCTTTGTGTACGCGCCGAACAGTGGGGGGTGGGATACGAGAGATCGTGCACCGAGTTTGTTGCCTGAGCTGACCGGGAGAGGGCTGGTTGATCTGGTCGAGTATTCTCCTCCATCTTAGAGCTACATTGATATTGTGGCCGATTGAGGCGTGTACGACCGCTCCTTCATCAACCATATCCGTGTTTGAGCGGTCGAGGGAGTATCCCCTTGACATTTATTTTTTACGACTCTGGTTCCTCTGCTCTATCTCCCTTTCCCTCCAAACCGTACAACCACAACTGGAAATAGTTACAACTAGTATCATAGATTGCGTGAAGAGACTGCCTGGACCTGGTCGTACATCCATAAAGACGCGAACAAACGGAGCGCTCCTATCCCTGGGGCAAACGAAAGAACGGCAGGGTGTAAGCTGTCATGGGCATCGGACCCTCCGATCCCGCTTGGCGGGGCTATATTATGCTCGTGGGCACCGTGGGAATCACATCTGATGCCTGCAAGATGACCATGATGTCGCGCCCCCTCCCACCAGAGATACTCGGTCTCGTCATCGACCAACTATACGACGAACCCACTACGCTCAGAGCATGCTGCCTCGTCTCTAAATCGTGGATTCCCCAGACGCGAAGGTACCTCTTCGCTCATGTCGACTTCGGCGTCTCCGTACACACCTTCGAATCATGGATGAGGGTATTTCTAGATCCTTCAAATACCCCCGCCCACCATACGCGTAGTCTCACCATTCGCAATCTCCCAACATCCGTCCCCACGGGTACAGATGTGGGCGGTTGGATCCGTGCCTTTTCCAACGTCGTACACTTCCACTTTGACCCCTCTGTCGGGGCAGGTCACGATTTCTCCCTCACCCCATTCCTTGGATTCTCCCCAGCCATCAGATCGCTCCGTATGACTTCCACCACCTTCGAAGTTTTCGACCTCGTCTGCTCATTTCCCCACCTTGAGGATCTGGCATTGATCAATCTTTCCCCCGAGGATGGCACTGTCGGGTGGAGCGCCCCTTTGACGTCACCTAAGCTCACCGGGTCCCTAGACCTATGTCCAATAAGAGGGCTCCACTCCGCCGTACGTCGGCTGTCGGACTTCCCAAATGGCCTCCACTTCGCCAAGATCGCGATGTCGTGCGGCCTCGGCCAAGACTTCACGTGGGCGACGGATTTGGTGTCGAGGTGTTCTGAGACCCTAGAGACCCTCAACCTCCGCTGTTTCCTCGTGGGTACGTTTTCTTCGGCCCCCCCTGATCGGCCAGAACCTTACCACCCTTCGTGGACGTAGCCACGTTTAGGGGGCGTTTCCCTGACCTCTCCAAGGCAGCAAAACTCAAAGACCTGATGTTTCTGAGCAGAGCATGTAATATCCACTGGATTGTCGCCGCGCTCAAAAATGTCGAATACAAAAATCTTCGGCAGCTTACCATCCGCCTGGAGACCGCCGACGAGCCCGAGGAAACGGATGACGAGGACTGGCAGGATCTCGACCGGCTATTGGTTCAGTTCTGGACTTCATATTCGATCCGCCCACAGCTTGGGTACGCGCCCGACAGTAAAGGGCGGGAAAGAGTTCGTTTACCGGATTTGTTGCCTGAGCTGACCAAGAGAGAGCTCGTTGATCTGGTAGAGTACTCCCATCCCGCTTAGGATTACAATGGGGTATCACCATTTTTGTGTATGCTATCTCCCTTGTATCAATCACATCTGTGTGTTCGGGTGGCCGAAGGGACACGGAACATCCCTCAACGTTTCGTTCCATGACTTTCGCTACGTTTGCTTCTCTCTCCCGACCTTACAAGGCGCCGAAATACCCCTGATGACAACTACCAACTGCGCAGGGGGGTACCTTCTCCAAACTTCAGAATGCACACCGCCGTCAGTTTCTAGCTCGCCGTGGCCGCAGCACTGGCCTTCACCTTCTGGGCCGAGTCTACCTCGTGAGCGCGTAGTATGCTGGGAGTCGGGCGTGGACTTCGATCATCCCGCAGCCAGGCTCAGGGTGACCACGATGTCGTGCTCCCTCCCACCAGAGATACTCGATGCCATCATCGACCAGCTATACGACGAACCGACTTCCCTCAAAGCGTGCTGCCTCGTCTCCAAATCATGGATTCCGCGGACGCAAAAACACCTCTTCGTTCATATCGAATTCGACCCCCCCAAACACTCCTTTGGATCGTGGATGAGGATGTCTCCAGATCCTTCTAACTCCCCCGCCCATCGTGCACACAGTCTTACCATTCTCTATCTTCCAACCATCACCTTCACGGGTACAGATTTGTGCGGATGGACGTCCACTTTTGACAACGTCACGCACTTGCATTTCGAGCGCTGCATCTGGACGAGTCACTCGGCCGACCTCACCCCATTCTTTGGGTTTTCGCCAGCCCTCAGATCTCTCCGCATGACTTACACCTCCTTCGAAGTTTTCGACCTCATCTGTTCCTTTCCCCTCCTCGAGGATCTGGCGTTGGTCGATCTTCGTCCAGAAGATGGGACTGTTTGGCGGAGGGCTCCTTCGATATCACCCAAGCTTACTGGGTCCCTAGACCTAGATACAACAAGGGAGCTCCACTCCGTCACACGTCGATTGTGGGACTTTCCGAATGGCCTCCACTTCGCGAAGATCGCCATGTCGTTCGGCATTGGCCAAGACTTCCTGTTGGCGACGGATTTGGTGTCAAGGTGTTCTAGCACCCTAGAGTCCCTCAATATCCGCTCTTCCCTCAAGAGTGCGTTTTTTTAGTCCCCCTGATTGGCCGGAACCTTACTACCCTTCATGGACGTAGTCACGTCTAGGGGCCTTTTGCCTGACCTCTCCAAGGCTGCGAAACTCAAAGATCTGATGTTTATGAGCAGAGGATCTAACATCCACTGGATTGTCTCCGCACTCAAAACTCTCGAATCCAAAGGTCTTCAGCAACTTACCATCCACCTGTACACCCCCTCCAAGACCGAGGAAACGGATAACAGGGACTGGCAGTATCTCGACCGGCTATTGGTCCAATTCTGGACTTCACATTCGATTCGCCCACGGCTTGTATACATGCCTAATATTGGGGGGTGGAATATGAGGAGTCGGGTACCGAATTTGTTGCCTGGGCTGACCGAGAGAGAGCTCATTGATCTAGTAGAGTACTCCCCTCCCTCTTAGAACTACAAATATGCGATCTCTCCTGTATCAATCAGATTTGTGTGCGTTCGGATGACCGAAGGCACATGCCAGGGATATCCCTCATTTCATTCTATGCCTTTCGTTACGTTCGCTCCTCCCTCCCAGCCATACAGCTGTAAACGAAAACACATCTAATTCTCATGCCATGTAACGCGTTCCCTAGTTCTGGAAGTTCAGAAACAATTGGGACCTTCACCACCCATTCCCCTCTCGTGTCCTAGAACGTCCCACGCGATCCCACTGAGAGGCGACCTCTTTCAACTTTACACCTCGCGCCCGTTCGGCCCGAAGCCGCCTTGGCGTTAACGGCGAGATGAGGGTTGAAATATTTCGGGAGGCGCATCCGAGAGTCCGAGCTTGAGTCGTGGAAGTGGAAGGTGGGATGGGGGAACGGGAGTCATTTACGGCGAGACGATCGGGGCCATCGCTGGAACGGCCCCTGGAGAATTCTACTTCTCCGCACCGCCCACGATTCCCCATGCTATCAAAGAGAAGTTTGGGGTTATTCTCACGATACTGCAAGCCAGGCCCACATAGCCGCAGGGGGGCCGTGTATACGATCCACACGGCCCGCCTCTCCAACGTGTCCCGGCAGCACAGGTCCATCTCCAGACCATCCTCCGAAGTCCTGGAGAATCTCGGCTTGTTTTTCGCTGGCTTCCTAACTGCCCGCGATAACTGTCACACCCGCGCCGCGGAAAGTGCAATCCAAGGCGGCGAGAAATACATGACCTCGAAGGAGATGCATCGCCACCTGAATCATATTCAGGGGCTTGTCCCTCCCCGATCGAGGGTTCACTTCCAGATTGAAACCATTGTATTCCGGACGTCAGCTATGCTACAGGGCGATAGGTGTATCGCACTCAAGCCAGAGGACGGGTCCTGGCCCCTAGAAGTACCCTTCTTGGAACGCTCCGGCACTCGGAAGCTCTATGGTCCAACCGGCTATAGCGTGGGTTTGGCAGCAAATTTCGAAAAACGTAGGCTTTCCCAAACTCCGTCCTGACCACCCAACTCAGGCCTCTGTAGTTGAAAACACCCACCAATTCTGGTCAATACAACCATGGGATGAACCGGTGGGGTTGTTTATCGCCAGGGCAAGGAGTGAGGAAATCCCCCGCTACTTCCCATATGCAGTTGCCAAGATGTATGCCATGGCCACACAACACAAGTTCGTCTTTTATTTTGGCCGGTGCCGGTTTTTCTCAAGATTCGTCCAGGAAGAAGATAATCCGTGGCGTCATCAGCGATGGATATAAATGGGTATTTATTATCCTCCATCTCAATGAGAACGGGAAGGGCGGAGGCTACTGGATTACGCGAGGAATGCCGATTGTCCCCAGACACGGCTGCGTCGAGCGTACCGAAGATCCGATCCCTGACGCCGTTGCGGGTATTCTAGCGCATTGGGTGCGTCGTCATCCTTTTTTTCCAGCTAGGGGGTGTTCACAAACGTGTCACAGGTTCAGTGCTGCTATCATGACATTGATGAGGACGACTGGTTTGTAAGGGGTCCCAGAGAAAAACTGGGGACACCCTGCTGGGTTCGGTAAACAGAGGAAAGTATTGCATTCGCCTGTCGCCGTACACTTTTTGAAAAGGCTATTTCCCTTCACCTCACCTCAACCTCGTCCATCACCGTTACGGTGATACGAAATTCGTATTTTAACCTACCTTTCGTGCGTCATGTTGTGTACGTGCTTGGGTACCGGACAAACCTTTTGACCAACCGCGCCTGCTCAAGAGCGATAAGTTTGAATGGCTGGGGATCAGGCTGTACTTCGAACGTTGAAGGAACCGTACTTCGAATTGTTGCCTGAATTCACCTCGTGGACGTCCAGCGTAGACTTGATCGATCACACATGTACAGCATGATTCTGGTCCAGGGCAACAACGATGTCATGGTTTCACAAAAAAAATCGAGGATTGCATAAACGCTGGGGCCAACCTAGTTTACGATATCGATACAGGAATACACCCTCCAAACACTCGAGGAATCGACCCAAAGAATCGCCCGACAGGGAATCATCAACTCGCAGAGTTGGTGATTTCAAACGGCTAGGAATCGAGGAGCTTATCGAAACACGCCGCGAACGCATCAAAGTCGTCCAGCCTCGATCCAGAGACTGCCTCCTCAAGTATTTCCCGTAGCTGGGAGTGGATACGACGGTTCGTGCGAGCTCCTGGACTGCATATGACCTCCAACCCTTGGTCGATCACTCTGGGTGGGCTGGTTCGATTGTTAGCAATGTGTCGAATGTCCGTTAGAAGAGGGGCACACAGTGGCGAGCCGGAAAACGTTCCCTCGACTACGTTCTCCGGCGTAAGGCTTGACATCATATTGATGGTTACAAGGTCGGCTAGCTTGTTGAACCTGAGCTGCTTTGATTACATTAGAACGCATTGAGATAGTACGAAGGATTTCTAGACCTCGGTAGCCAGCCTAAACATCTCCTTCATTGAACATGGGCATCCTCGGAACTGAGTACCTGAGGGGCTCCGAACTGGGAAGTGTTCAATGTGTTCTGATCCAATTGGCTGGAAAGTGATGCAGTTGGTGTACGTGTAGTACGCAAGGGCCTGCCAACTGATCCATGTGAGAAGAGAGGGGATGGATATAGGACTTGTCACCAACGTTAAAGGGGAGAGATCCAACTCGCAGGCGGACGAGAGTCGAGCTTCGAGAAACCATCAGCTGTCGTGGCCTTGTACGAGACTCTAGGGACATACCTGCATGGCCGCGCTTGGAAAAAACACCACCCACGATCATGGTAGCGAGGTATACTGTGTAACTTGGTGCTGCGGGGCTGGGGGGAGTCACGATCTCGAAGTCATCAAAGAGCCCGTTATCCAGTGACATGCGTAGGGCCTTTTTGGTCCTACTGGGCCAGGGGCGAGAAACCCTCAAGATGGTGTTGGATCCATCCACCCGTTCATCACAAATGTTGTTGACAGTAGAGGTATCCAGGAGGCACAGAAGCGAGGACGTAATGACCTCCTTGCAGTGTGGGAGCTCCCCACGGAAATAAGCGGATAACTTCCCCCGAAAAGCGAGTTTGGCTTCTGAGTCACCGGCCAGGACAGGCGGAAGCCGCTCAACGAAGAAACGGCGCCATTCTGGATACCTAGTAGATGCCGTGTGTCAGAAGGTTGGAGGATGGATTAAATGAGTGGCCCTTGCCGAGAAGTGAAAACGCTGCACGCTTCCTCGACGAACTCGGATGGCGATAGTTGATCGGTGGAGTCCGCAATTTCCCGGTATGCTAGTGACTTGAGATGACCCATCCTGTGCTGCCACGGATTTAGAAATGGAAACCGGAATTGCATTGGCGTAAACCGCAAACCTCATCCGCAAACCGATAAACGGATTTGGCAGAGGCGCTGGGGATGTCTTGGGAACCACCGGATCCGGAGAAAGTAATTTCTCCCGAATAGATGTACCAGACGATCGCGTGTAAGCTGTACACCACCGGCTTGTTAGTGGCATGCAGACTTCATGCGACTCGCTGACTAACGTTCTATGCGCCGTGTACTTGACAATGTATGTTTTAATTGACCTTTGTAGCATAGAAGCGTCGGGAGAGGTTTGAGATTGAAGATCCACGGGCTCCCCCTCGACGGGGTCACCGAAATCACCGTCCAAATCACACTCTTCCAGGTCAAAGAAAGGTTCGACATCCGAAGGCAGTCCTGCGTTCAGGCGAGTTTGAATACCGTCGGAGAAACCGAACGCTGTGGGAGCGGTTACTGGGCACTTCTGGAGTAAACTGGGGGATCGTACTGGACTCGAAGTAACTGCATGCGGTTGCCAGAACATGAGTATTGACGAAAAGAGCTTTTGGCGTGTCCACCCGCCCGGGTTCGCGAGAACGTCGAGAGAAAGCGACGATCTTTGCATCGATGAAATTCCCATTTGTGACGGAATCCCATACCGATCGCTGCATTGCGATGGGAGGAGAAAACGTCGCTGGTTTTTGTGCGAGTATTGGTGTGTCCGACCCTGCTCCTTCTCCCGCCATCGGTGTGAGTGGATAAGTGACCCAAGACCGGAGTGTGGCGGAATTAGGTTTGGCCAATTTCCACCGATCAGTTGACGCCATATATTCATGTTGATGACCTCTGTTCGCCCGCCTGTTCATAATTTCCAGCTCTAGCACGACAGCAGACGAACTAAATTTTCTAAGGAGTATCAATACATGCTCGTGCGAAAATGGGCGGGCGGGTATCGGTATCAGCAAGGGAACACACCGATGGCTTTCCCTCGCTGAAGTATCTCGATAGCCTGGTCCACCTCTACAAACCAGCTGAACCCCTTGGACTTGCCTCTCCCGCCCCTCGAAATTGGATACTTCAGGCTCCTCGAAACCGGATACTTCAGGCCCTTCCGATATGGTAACGCGTGTACGTGTAGGTGGAGGTGGTTTACTGAATTGAAGGGGGGGATGTGGAAGCCCATCCTGACGAGGATGTCGGTCACGCGGTAGTGGATTGGAAGCCCCATGTAAGTAGGCATACCTCCGTTTCTCGGGCGGTATGCCGAGGTCATCAAGTATCCTGGTGCCGATCTCCTTCATGGTCGTGACTATCGACGGGGTTCGTAAGGGGAACCTGACGTAGATTTGGTATAAACTCACGCATGGGGACGTCTGCTTGATCTAGCACCCTCACAGTCGCTGTATTATGCACCTATGTCATTCTCTAGACCTGGCTTCCGGAGGTATTTCCAATCGCACCGACGTGTATCCTCGGAATCACGAGGAAATGGTGCTCGGCGGCAGGTTTGCGGTCTTCGAAGGCGATATAATCTTTGTCCTATGTAAACGAACCAAGATCGAGGGTTTGTTGGTCGCTTGAGAGTTCTACTCACCTCGAAGACGACGTCAAAGCCCTTCTCAGACGATGCCCCACAGAAGACGCATTGTGCCATAGGTTCGCGAACGTCCGTCGCAGTGGACCTGAGGCACGACATGACGAAAGAGAGGGAAGAGACCCCACATCCTACAACAACAAAAAAAAGAGGGAAACCCCGCATTGTGCGGTTGTGACCAGCGGTCACCGGCGTAAAACGTTCCGCGTCACGTGCGGAAGAGCGGTCCGATCGAAGAAGCGCCGCCAAAAGGTCGCGGTGTGATTCAAGAAACAGCTCTCCCGACGCCTTCGCCAGGCGATGTGGCTGGGACCCGGCTGCTAAACACCCACTCAACTCTTACGCCACTCGAGGACCAGGGTTGTCACTTCGAACCGCGGTTGGTGCTTCGCGTGGATCCCATTTGGCTTTGCATGAACCTCTGAGGACACACATCAATAACCCTACAAGAAGTGGAGGCGTCGCGACTAGTCTTACCCATCCATGTCGGATACTTCGGACCAAAGTGAGGGGAGCGAGAGGTGTACGCATATCGTGGAAGCTTTGGAGGGTCCCGAGAAGGTCGCGTTATCTGGGAAATACAAGACCGCGGCGGCTTGGTACTTCCAGCGGGTCCAGGATGCGATTCATCCAAGTAAACGGCGAAAGGTGCGCAATCACGTCCCCAAACACATGGATCACAGCGCTGATACGAAAGAGAAGGTTGCGTCGCCAATGTGTGGGACCTGCAGCGCGACTCTGGCACGGCCATTCGTTTGCCTACATTGTTCGTATTCAGGGTGTTGGACGAAGGGTCATATTCGCGGTCACTTGAGACATACTGGTCACTTCTTCTGTGAGTTCTTGATCAGACCTCATCTCAATTTGAGTCGCAAGCTGACGATTGTCTCAGGCGCCGATCCGAAGACTGGGCGGATATACTGTTCACAGTGCGACAACTTCATCCTAAACACGACATTCGAGGACCTCTTCTCCGCGACGGTTTTGAGAGTCGAAGAATCAGAGACCAAGTTTCAAGGTACGGACCCTCAACCCTTTGCTCACCAACGCGACTCAAGTGCGGTAGTCACGAAGAAGGGCCGCGAAACCTACCATCCCTGGACACCAAACGAAAAGGATACCGATGCACTCAAAGACGCCGTCCAGATTCAATGTCAGGGTCGTCGTGGTCTTCTCAACCTTGGCCAAACATGTTTCCTGAACGTCATCCTCCAATGCTTTGTCCACAACCCACTCCTCCGCAATTACTTCCTCAGCGACAAACACAACTGCGCGGCGTGCAAAAATACCGACTGTACCTGCTGTGAATTGGACAAACTCTTCTCGGAGATCTACTCGGGGGAAACTGTACCCTATGGCCCCATCTCGTTTTTGGCCACAACATGGAGGGCCTCTTCGGAATTGGCCGGGTACGCGCAGCAAGACGCCCACGAACTTTTCATCACGGCGCTGGGCCAGATCCACGCCACTTCGCGTGGATCAACAAACGTCTCGTGTAACTGTATCATACACACGACCTTCTTAGGTCAGCTGCAGAGTGAGGTGAAGTGCGAGAGGTGCGGGAACGTCACGTCGACTGTGGACCCAATGTTGGATATTAGTCTGGAGGTGGAAGGGGATAAGGATACCGACGCGACACTCGGATCGTGCCTGAGAAGGTTCACGAAACCGGAAACGCTGGGTTCAAAAGAGTACAGCTGCAGTAAGTGCAAGCAAATCCCACATGTAAGTCCCCGAATTCCTCTCGCCTTTCCATGATTAACGTGCCGAATTACAGCAGGTAACTAAACAACTCAGCATTCGGGAGCTCCCGCCAGTTCTGAGCATCCAGTTCAAGGTACGGGCAACAGTTAATCTCTACCTACTTTCAAAAGTGACCAGACTACGCTCATTAGAGGTTCGAACACCGAACGGCAGACAAGACCGCCCCGAAGAAGATCGACGCGTGGGTAAGGTTCCCCGCCTCGATCAATATGGCGCCCTATACCACATTTGTCGTGAGCGGGGGCGGAAAAGGCCCAGGCAAGAGTAAGGCGAAAGCTGCTCCGCCGGACCCCTTCCAGTAAACCACGTTCTGAGTACCCAACACAGAGTGGGGTAACTAATCCAACGGAATTTAGGTATCCCGGCCCGGACGTGTTGTACGAGTACAACCTCTTTGCTGTAATCTGTCACGAAGGACAGATCGACAATGGACATTATACCAACTTCGCTCGCTTCCAAGATGAGGTAGGTGTCGGTCCATCTCCTTTCTTCTGTTGGTCTTACTTGGCGTGATCCTAGTGGTACAGATTCGATGACGAGAAGGTGACACCAACAACACTAGCGCAATGCCTGAAATCATCCGCGTATATGTGCTTCTACGTAAAGAAACACTTGGATTACAAGCCCTACATGACGCCCACATATGTGCGTAGCCGTGAGGCGGAGATTGCGAAGGAGAGGCAGAGAGAGAAGGAGAAGGAGTTGGAGAGGATGAAAGAGGTCGAGAACGATTTGCTCGCCACCATTTGATTGGTTCTGCCCTCACCCGACCTCTATATTGGATTGTATTTACTGGGTTGTTTGATCTTGGTTGTACACTATTATCGATGCGCTGGATAGACGTTTCTCATCGTTTACAGTCAAGCAATGGGGTCAAGGCGTGTTATCGTGGAGTGGGAGGGTTAAGATACAAGACTAAGGGGAAAGTAAGAAAACTAGACGAATGATACCTAGGAGCTGGGGCTGCGAGTAAGTATATATATGTGATCGATTCTACAATGTCCTTAGTGGCGGCAAGCGGGACGTTTGGCGAGGAGGTGTAGGGAAAGCGAAGATACAACGAAAACGGTGCTAGGCAGGAGTTAGAGACGTACAATAACAGGAGGGTCTGAGTGTGGATTGTGAATGAGTTCAGGGGATGATCCTGCTCAGATAACCCTCGTCTACCCGAATCTCCACAACTTCAACCTCGTAATCTGGGAAGGACGCGGTGGACGAGGTGGAAGAAGAGGCAAATCCGCGAGAGTTTGGTGGCGAGGTCGACGCAATGTCTAAAATCCGATGGAAGAAGCAGCATACAATCAGCAAAATGCGCAATACGAAGGTGACGGATAGTTTGTGGGTTGAAAGGAAGCCTAAGACTTACAGCGGTCTTTGATGTAAGGGGGCACGAAGAGGTCCTGTTGATGGAAGGTGTGAGCGCTTAAATACATCGGGTGACTGGTACAAAAGGTGCCGTTGCCTACCTGGTTCCATACGAAACCTTGACTCTTGTGAATAGTCAGAATAGGTCTGAGGGTACGAGTACGGCGACCGGAGTGACGCTTCTTTGTACGGAGCCGGGGCTTTGGTGGAGGGGGCTGAACCGGATCTCCGACCTCGTGTTCGGGATCCATTGCCCGACCCTTGCCCTTGACATCCTTCTTGGCCTCGTCGGACGAGTCTTTGGTTTTCTCAGAGTCTTCCGTAGAAGACGGCGGCTCATGACTCTGGATAGAGGAGGGGGAGTCGGGAAGACGTCCGTAGTCCTCATCGTCCTCGGAACAGGAATCATCACGGTTGTGGTCCTCGTCGTCATCGTCTTCGTCGTCATCGTCATCGTGACTGTCACCATCGGACGCACTGTCATCGCTGTACTCGCCGTCGTACTGAATCTGCTCATAACAGGCCCAGGTGGGCGGAGAGGGAGCACGACCCAAGGTACGATGACGAAAGAACGAATCGTATGGGGAAGGACCAGGGACGTTCAAGGTGGACATTGGGAAATATAATGGGGAATTAAGAGTGAATTTCTTGGTGAGCTGGTGCTGGGCGTTGGCTGGGTGGTGTGGTGGTGGTTGGGGTGCAAGGTAAACTGACGCCCTGACTCGGGCAATCCGCCAGGATGTTGATTTGATGTGACACACGCGAAAGAGGCCCGAATTGGAAGGGGTGTGTGATCAAGTTCGCCTTCAAGGTCATCTCCCCCCTCGAACCCCCGGGACATGGCCGGCTCTAGATTCGCCTACGTGCGCGATTTCGAACTCCCAGATCCTTTGTTGCCAGACACGTACATCGTGCTGAGGATCGACGGACATTCCTTTCATCGGCAGTCTAAAACTTTTCACCAGCGCTTGTCACACAGTTTAACTTTCTATTTCTATAGATTTTCGGAAGACCACGAGTTTGCTAAACCAAATGATGTCCGGGCACTGCAGCTCATGGACGAGGCCGCGACTTCCGTTATGGAATCCTTCCCAGACATAACCCTGGCCTTTGGTGAATCGGATGAATTCAGGCGGGTCGATTCCAATCTGAACAATAAAGAGATCCGCAGCTGAAGAGCGTTTACGCGATCAGCTTTTTGTTCAAAAGATCCACCAGCGTTTACAAGAGACGACATGCAAAAATACTGACGATAGCCGTGTCCCAGTTCACGTCTTCCTATGTGTTCAACTGGTCAAAGCATTTCCCAGGAGTGAGCTTGAGGTACCCTCCGTCATTTGATGGGAGGATCGTCCTGTATCCGACAGAGAAGGTCGTCAGAGACTATTTCTCGTGGCGGCAGGCCGATAGTGAGTGCCTCTCCCTCGAGTTGCTTCCAGTAGAACTGGAGAGTGTACGCCGAATAGCCCACATAAACAATCTATACAATACTGCATTCTGGGCGTTGGTGCAGGGAGGGAAACAGACGGCAACGGAGGCTCATGAGACGCTTCGCGTAAGTGTTGTCTAATAAAGTGACACCAGTCGTCATGTTAACGCGAGGGAGAAAGGGGACAAACTCTGCAAAAAAGAACCAGCTGTTGTTCGAGAGGTTTGGAATAAACTACAACGACGTTCCCGAACGGATGCGGAAAGGCAGCGTCGTTGTCCGGGAGGAGGTGTGGGATTCACCGTGCTCGGTATCCCTTTCTGCTAACGACTGCCACAAGGTCGCCAAAGAGGATACATCGGACGTAAAGGACAAAGGGAAAGGGAAGCAGAAGGGGACGTTGACGCGGGTGACGGTCTTACATTGTGATCTGATCAGGGACGAGTTCTGGAAGGAACGTCCGTATATCACGTCCGAGTAATTGATGTCGGACTCCTGGACGAAAAAGAGATACTTGGAACTCGGAGGGGCCTTCAAGCACGAGGATCTGTGAATCGGTAGACAGCGGGATTCCGGGCCGGTGGCGACGTCCTCCCCGTCATCACGTTGTCCACGGGTTCTGTTATCTACCCCTCCACAGCCGTGGACTGTGCGGTTGCGATTCGCTTGTAGCTGGTCACTCGCGGACTTTCCGGGAAATTTAGTCAGGGCAGCGGAGAGTCTGCGTGAGTCATACAAGTATCGCTCCACCACTTACCCTGTTATTGTCGATTGACCGTGTCCTTAGAGAGTCTAACACCACCAGCGTACACAGGTTAGCCCTATGATATATAACGCTCACAGAGGTGCTCAAGTCTGGGTTGACGTCGTGGTCCTAACACACGATGGGTCAGCACCTGACCCCCATTTCGGCGCGTCCGCAGGGGTTCTCCACCGGTCGAGAACTTGTGATCCAGAACACCCTGGCCCACGAGACTCCGGCGTCCGTGGTAAAGCAAAAGCGGATGTCGTGACGGTACGTCAACCAAGCGGGCCAACGATCCACGCCCCTATTTCATCCGTTCCTTCTGATGAGCATTGCAATAACGGGTTGCTTGTAGCCAGGGCGTACGCAACGCGGGATAGGTAAGAGCCCTGACCCTGTGACGATCGTTCTGTCGGATCGTTCAGCCGGTAGACTTCACGAATGAGTCTGACGGCTCTCACCTCTCCTCGCTGCAGAGCTGTAGTCCGCGGGCGTCACCGCGTTCACGCGTCCCTCTTGTCCTGTCGTTGCCCTGGTGTCGGAAGTGCGGACACCGATGATCCCATGCTGTGAGTGGGATATGTTGCTGGGTTTCTATATCAGCCACCGTCCCGACGAGCCGCAGCTGTGAAGTGTGAGTTTGGCACACTGTTCAAAGGACAAAGGCATCATGCTCAGACTCATTGATGGATACCCGGCAGCGTCGGAATCCGACCCTTGGTGCGCGATGAACGTGAACCATCGGTCTCGCAGAAACCGTGGGAGGATTTGGGGGTGATCGATCCCTTGCATTACCTATGTTCAGTCGTACTCAAACCATGCTGCTCGTGGGCTCGGAGTTGCCGAAAGCGCTGATGTCCGTCACCATTCGATCGAGGAATGCAATTCCGGATGATTTCCTTTTGATATTCCTTACCACAGCCAACCCAGGAGCGACCCCTATCTCGCTCTCAATTCTCTGTATTGTACGTACTCCGTTACATCACACAGTGATAGACCTATTTTTGAAAAACGGGACAGGTTTTTGATGTTGGTGCTGTGATATGCCGCTGGAAAACCTACGTCACCGGGTTGAGGCAGTCGTGCATCCCCACATACCCTCCCGTATAGCTCCAGAGTCAAAGCCACAGGTATATACTACGGAACCGCACTGGGTCAATCCACAACCGGCAAACCCGACGGCTTGTCATGCCCGTGCCCGCCTTCACGAAGCCTTGCGCTGATGAGCTTACCAACCGCATTGATCACCGGTCAGATTCCGTACTCAAAAGCCTTTGTTTACAGGTTATAGCGTAGGAAAGAAACCCTGTTCCGTTTGTTCGGACAGCTGCGCATCATCGCAACACGCAGCACGACGATCCGCAGTCCTCGCGCTGTATTCACTTCCTGAGCGTCTGCCTCCTTTCCCTCCGGCCCACCCGAACAGAACGGTTTGCCCCCCGAGCCGAACTGGTTCTATAGGTGAACTGCCGGCTGTATCCACGAATGAACCCTATGCGCCTGATCGTACCTTCATTCCCCGGAATTTAGCCCGTGGAGGTGAATCGTTTATCCACAGCACGGGGATGGGAGGCCGTATGTGTCTGGGTATAAAGGTTGAGGTGCACGATCTAAGCACCTCCCAGGTTCCCCAACGCTCTTTAATCCCCCCCGGACGTTCTCACCTAACCTACTCGTTTCTCTCCCCCAAATCACACAATGAGAACCTTCGTGATCCTCTCCGTTCTCCTGGCCCAGGCCCTTCTCTCCAACGCTGGTGCGCACCTAACTTCTCTCTTATCCAGGTCCAGAGACTCATTTGCTTTCCACTAGCGGCTCTGAAGAGGTACCCTCACACCGATGACCCAGCCACCGTCCCTTCTCCAGGTATTTAATCTCGCTTTTGATGGGGTAGGCAGGTTGCTCAATCAAGTCTGTCTTCTCAGTTCCAACGGACGGAGGTCACGGAGCCACCATCCCTCTCTGCCCGGTCCCCACCAAAGACGGTTCTAACCCGACCATCCCCAGCGGCCCTGGACCCGCCACGTCCATCCCTAACGGTCCCAAGCCTCATACGTCCGTTCCTAACGGTCCTCTTCCCACAAACGATCCAACTATCCCGTCAGGTCCGGTTCCTACCAAGGGCACGAATGATGTCGCCGTCCCCGACGGTCATGGGCCCCCTGCATCCAATCCCAACGGACCCAAACCTGCTACATCTGTTCCTAACGGACCTGGACCCGCTACACCTGTCCCAAACGGACCCAAACCCACCACGCCTGTTCCCAACGGACCTGGGCCTGTTTCGTCTATTCCTAATGGCCCTGGACCCGCTACGTCCGTTCCAAACGGTCCTGGACCTGCTACATCCGTTCCCAATGGACCTGGACCTGCCACATCCATTCCAAATGGACCCGGACCTGCTACGTCCATTCCCAGCGGTCCTGGGCCAGCGCCATCTGACGGATGTGACGACACCATTCCGAATGGGCCTCTCCCCACGACCAATCCGACCATCCCATCAGGTCTGGTTCCTACCAAGGGCGCCAACAATGTGGCCATCCCCGATAGTCACGGGTCCCCCACACCAGTCACGTACGGTCCAAATGGTCCCGAGCCTGCTACCTCCGTTCCAAATGGTCCCGGACCCGCCACGTCTATTCCAAACGGTCCTAAGCCCTCCACTTCCATTCCAAATGGTCCCGGGCCCGCTACGTCCATCCCCAACGGTCCTAAGCCCGCTACATCCGTCCCAAACGGCCCTGGACCCGCTACGTCCATTCCAAATGGTCCCGGACCCGCTACATCCGATGGATGTGACGAAACCATCCCCAGTGGCCCTGTTCCTACCTACGTTTAAGGTCGGGTATTAATTATATAGGTGTGCTTGTATTATGCATCGCGCCTCGTGCTTTAAGTAAGCTTGGACTCTTTCTATCCGTTGATATCCGGCCACAATCCCCACACTCGTAGATCTTTTATCTACTCAGACGCTCGTTTTATCACCTTGTTCCAGTCGCCGCGGACACTCGTAATTCAGAAAACAATAAAGCCATGTTTTAACCGGTCACCGTAGTTTCAGTGTGAAGCTTCCACCGAGCGTGTTGGCCCACTTGGCTCGCCGTCAAAGCGCCCGCGAGAAGCGACCAGACCTGAAGACTTTCGTTGGATACATCGCCGTATTTACGAGATGATTGGGAAAGTTCGTCGCCATAACGAACGGGCCCGGAATCTTGGTTCCGTCCACCGTCCAGTTTCCTGGCGTGTACGATGATTGTCATTGTGTAAAAAAAAACTCTTCAGTTATTCAGAATCTGTTCAAAATGAGCGGCTGTCCGTAGGGCTAGGTAAAACCAGAGGTATATATCCGTCGCAGAAGGGTGCCACTAGTAAAAAATTACTCTGTCCACGGCTCGATAGAGAAGCCGGGGTCTCCGCACCCCCTTAAACAGCTACCAGGTGCTCGTTTAGATTCGCGTGCACGCAGTGTAAACCTCTCGAACGGTTACCCGATAGCAGGTCAACCTGAAAATCTTGAGTAACGCGTGTTGGTGGAAGGTTGGCTCGTATCCACATCCTGGACGAAGTCGGTGTAAATGGTTGAACGAATCACGTAGGTGAGCTGCGGTTGGCCTGGTATGGGTAAGGCGAATCCGGGGCTCAGGTCATTCGTGTATTTCAGGTAATTGTCCCAAAATCATCCCGCCTAAAAACGTGTCTAGTTGAAACCCAGAGTCTCGCAGTAGAGCCAGAGGGTCACTTACTCGAAAGCTCGCGGCGCGTCCGACCATCCACACAAACACCCTCGCGGCCAGCCGGGAGGGTTCCGTACCCCTGTCCTTCGTGTCCATCGTGGGGTTGTTGAGTAGTCTGCGCCGTCAGGGGTTGGCGTGTCTCGTCCGGAGTGTGTGGAGGTGGGAATCTACCCCAGTCGCATTCAGCCCCGGTGTGGGGAAAAACAGCCCGTTGGCCCAAGCGCGGTCGAAGATGTTGAATGGGTGCCCCCGAAGTGTGACGAGATCGTAGAGTCCAATTGGTCCGCCGTCCGTTCGGCCTGGTCGAGGCCTACGGTGGCGTGTGTCGATGCTGCGTTTGGGCGGGTGTGGGTTGCTACGGTGGCCAACGTTTACGTTGATGGAGAGCGATAACTTTCCTCGTTTGTAGACAAGGCAATGCGGGAGGATCCAGAAACAGGCTCCGGCATCAACCGTCCGTCCGATCTGGTTTCATGGGCGAGACTTTTGACTCGGAGGGTCCGCGTGCACTTTCTCCCCTCCCACAAGCGGCACTTGTGGGCGACCAAACGGATACTCTACCTCGATTTTACCGCAACACAACTGGGGCTGCCTTTGGTGTCTGGTGACCTCTGGCAGACAAAGGAAGGTTCCTTTGTTGCAGGGTGTAATGGAACGACTTTTCCAATACCTCCTGCTTTGTCTCGACCGAACGGTCTATCCCAAAGGCGACTCGAAATGTAGGTTCCTTTCTCTCACCTGACGCATTGGAGAATAAACGGGGCAATGGACAGGGCCATCATACGACACGTTCGATGGCATGTGCACGCAACGGGGACATGGAAGCCCCCACTCGCGCCGGAGAGCGACTATTACACGGAGGGCGAAGAGGAGGACAGGGTGAGTGATTGCCATCCCACGTCGTTTTTATATACGTTTCTGTGGGGAATACGCCCACAGATGGCCGAGCCAAATGCGCCCACGAATCCCTCTGCCACTACGCCGTAAACAAGGGAGTTTTGTGTGTGCATCCTTCCATAATTGGTTCTTTGCCAACAACTCCCGTTTGAATTTTTCGAGCCGATTGTTTTGGGATGTTTGGACAAGTTGTGCCCCCACAGGCGGAGAGGTCCCGTCCCTCCTTCGTCTGCGATGCTGATACCATCGTCCACTTCCCCCCCTCCGTCCTTCTAAACTTCCTTTTCCTCCCCTCCGATTTTTGCGACGACGACGGCGGTGGCGGCTTCGTTGAACCCAATCAGCCCGGCGCTCTGACCGAACTATCTTCTCTTCTTACTTTGCAGAACGATTCCACCATTTGCGCTGGCTCGGATCTCCCCCAGTTGCCTCCAGAGGAGGCTTGGGGCTCACACCCTGCTGATGAGTTCGTCGACGACGCCCCGTTCATCCCTCCCTCCACCTCCAATCCGTCCTATTTGCCCCCAGTAGCAACAACGACTCAGCCGGAGTACGCCACTCAACAGACAACCGCTCAGTATCCGAATTTCAACATCGACCCCCGACTCTACCAGGTGCGTGGTCGCCACACCTCCTCACCGATGGCCGATTTATCTTAATTATCGCGTTTTAGCCCCCCAGCACCTACTCAAGCGACTACCGTGGAAGTCCAGCCCCATCAGACCACAGCTACGAGAGTGGCAGCCAGAGAACCCATGGGTCCCACCGCAGCACCACGTCAGGCTCTCAATCCGGGGTGGAGAGCGATACCATCCATCCTAGGCCTCACTACAATCAGTTCTCATCAAATCAAGCAGCACCAGTCCCTCCCCCACCAATCCATTACCCCGCATACGACCACAACCGCCAACGCATCGGATTGGAGCACACGAGGAAAGACGCGGTAGAACATGTTCCGAGTGGCAGGTCGCACTACCGGCCACACACGGCAAGCTATGGCACAAGAACTACGCCTCCTCACGAGCACCACTCCAGCAGATATGATTCTCCTCCCCAACACCAATCCCCCCCATCCATGGACGAAGATTCCCCTCCCCCCGCCACACGTGTAACCCGCCACCAACCCGCGAGGAACGCGGTGCAGCCCATCATGTACCAGCATCCACCTCCCACCCGTCAGATCCCCCGGATGCCGTACTATCAGACCCCCCTCCATGAAATCCCAGATCCCGGTGATAACCTCCGAGAATTACTGGGCCTCATGGATAGAAACCAATCGATCAACCTTGATGTCCTCGATGACCCCCCCGCGGGCGAAAAACCCAATTATCCATATCCGACCCTTATCAAGCTGGCAATCTACGGCAGCCCGAGGAAGAGGCTTACCTTGCAAGAAATCTATCAGGCCCTCGAGAGCAGATTTGAGTGGTTTAAGAGTAGTACCGACGCTGCATGGAAGGTGTGCCTTACGTTTCTCCATCTGTTTGTGATTTGGATCACTGATGTTAAGGACGCGTTTTAGCGTTCGATCCGCCATAATCTGTCGTTAAACAAGACGTTCCGCAAGGTCCCACGGCCCGTCACTGATCCCGGCAAGGGAAGCTACTGGATGGTAGATTACTCCCAAGGAGAGGGGAACAAACGTCTCCGAAAACGCAACAAGAAACCGACCAAGGCCCAGTTGGCTCGCATGGCTACAGCTACCGACGAACAGCCTCGTCAACAAGGTGCCGTTGCTGGACCTTCTAACGCCAACCGAAGCGATTCCGAGGGTTCACAAGGGTCCGGTCTCGAAAACACAATCGACGATTCGATGATTGATCCCGTGCTAACCGCCCAATCCGGACACCGTGTCGGAACCCAGCGTTCTGTCAGAAGCACTAGGTCCAATACGCGTCTCAACAGTCCGTATCTCGCAGGCGCCAGAGGTCAAAGCACAACTTCTGCTTCTCCGGAACCTTCGAGTGGAGTCGGAGGTTATCCTCGATTACCTTCTATTGGATCTTCCGGACAACCCGCGTTCGGCCAGAGCTCACTCATCCAACCATCTTCAACACGTTCCACCATCATCCAGCCCCCGACCACGACCTTTGGCCAGACGGCGAACATTCAGGCGCACGCCACATCCTCCAGCCGTGAAACACGCGTTCCATCCTCTTCCGGCCTCAGTGCTGGGGGTTTCACGCAGTACCAATCGCAGGCCCAAGGCTTCCTCCCACCCTCCGCACAGCTCCCTTCGAGCTCCACCCGTGCTAGCGGGAGTAACATGGGTTCTCACAGGAGGACAAAGGGCAATGAATCCTCTGGGGACAGTTCTTAATCTCGAAACGTTCGCCAGTGGAGGATAAAGCGAATGGCCATCCACCTGTCTTACCGTGTAAGGCTCGAGGCTGGTCTACCCGTTCTTCGCTGATCTAGAGCGGATGAACGAACGAAGGGCGGATTGTCGTCGACGCCGGTCCGCCTTGAACGCCCTGAACACACGCCGATGGACACGATGTACGAGCCCCCTAGGATAAACTTCAGCTGTAGCTCCCTCTCCACGCCTCTTACGGTTCCCTTCTCTCGACGATCCGGCTGCTTCATAAAATCTCGATGTTTTCCGACTCACAGTGTTTTACTACGTCATACACGCCACGTTAAGGTCTTCTATGCTCTCTTTTTCTCTTTTCCCCCTCTTCCTTTTGTGTTTTCTTGATGTATCCAACTCCCCCTCCGCCTTTTAACCTTCACCTACGATCCCCTTCCACCGTGTTATTAATGTGCTCTCCTTCCCCTATTTTCTGCCGGCTCATCCCCCTTATTCTTTCTTCTCCGCTTGAGGATACATATTACACCCCTTCTGTCCATTATGTTGTCCGATGAAAAACCCCCTTTACAGTGTTTTCCCGTGAAGATGTTCTCTATTCCACCCCTTCTCACTCTTCCAACCCCCAAATTCTATTGTCTCCTTTCCTCCTCTCTCTCCCTCTCTCTCTCGGCTCCGGTATCATTTTTTCTCCTATTAATTTTACCTTCACCTTCCTCTGTGCATATTCGAATTTGTCACCCGATCATGGCATGGGATCTGCATCCTCCGCAACTCTCGTTTTTACAGATTTGTATTTGGAAGTTTTGGTAGAAGTTTAAGTATGTATATGTTCCGTTAGTGGTTTTATACGCTTTCGTGCGATGGATCCCGAGTGACCGTGATCGTTGTTGAATGGTGGGGGGTATGTTGGATGGGTGCGAGATTATGCAGTAATTATGGTAACGCGAGCCAACGAGAGGATTAAATCAGGGATTTTTCCCGCGTCAATGAAGTATCATACTTTGTGGGGTCGGTTGCGGCGGTGCCCCCATACCGTCTGTCGGTTCGTGCTCAACCCTGAAATTGAAATCCGACCCGGGTCAGCCCTGTGAACGGATCCAACGAACGTGTGTCCCACTTACGAATGATGGGTCTCGACAGGCCCGTCTACACAGTCCTCGAGAACACCTCTTAGCCTTTCCGCATGCTGAACCCCGAGCGCAAGCTCAGATGAGATCTTTACCAGATTCCCAATCGCAGTCGCGGCCTGGGGGTTATGCCGCACAACAAACTCCGTGGACCTCACGATATCCTCCATCTGGCCTTCAACCGCACCAACAGGCAAGACCGAAGTCCAAATGGCTCCCATCCACCAAGTAAGTTTTTCCCACTCGCGTTCTGTTTCGAGGAAGCGGATGAGGTCCATTTTGGGTAGATCGGGACTAAGGAAATGCCGATCCCGTGCTGCCAACTCCGCGACGGTTCGCCAATAACGTAGCGGGAGAAGTCTACTTCCTTCTGGAGAGCCTAGAGCGTCGAATAAAAAGTCTCGTAGCTCCGGGGCGCGGAACATCGCTTCGTCCTCGATTCGGTCCAAGAGGGCGATTAGGTTTGACAGCCCGACCCATTTGAAGTCCGTGTATTTCATGCGGCCTAGAGCGCGGAACACTAGATGTTGTAGGCGTGATCCGAAGTGTTCGAGGTGGGCAAGGTCCACGAGCCGCCCCGCATGCGAGGTCAGGTCGCCGAACCCCGTCGGAATGTGACTTGTACACCAAGCGCACAGGAAGTCTCCGATCGCCCCTTCGTCTCTACTGGAGAAAATAAGTGGAATCATCCGAAGGTGGTAGGGCGAGAGAATGGTCGTATGTGTTGGAATGGTATTGAATTTACGGTAGCCTATGCGAAGGCAAGCGAATAATAAGCTCTTGTGCGGTCTGAGATCCTCGTTGTAATGGCAAATTGATGAGCACCAGTCGTAGGTCATTTGTTGGTCAAAGTGGAAGTAACCCTCTAAATGTACCAGGCTTTCGATGATCCCAGAAAGTCGGTGATTGCAAGGGTGAGGAGGGTTGGCTGCTGCGGTGACTGCCCGAGAGAAGTGGGATGAGATTTCTTTCAGAGAGGCGCTGGATTGAAAGAAGTAAGTTCACAAGGACTCCAGAGGCGCAGGACGTCGTGTTCGTGAACTTACGATTTGTCGGTTACGAGCAACACTTCTTCATTCACCGGCCAGTTGAGTGAGACGCAAGCGGTCATTAGTATGTTCGCAACCGCTGGGGCGGGGAGGGGGAGCTTCTGTCGTAACACCAAAGCTGGGAGGAACAAGACCCGTTCGTAGTTCTCCCGCCTGGCCCACTCAAGGTGAAGTAGCAGATCGGAAACCCAGATCGTGTGAGTGACGGAAATCCCAGTGAAATCCTCTTCAGAAATCGGCGGCTCGTCACGATGGGAGAACGCGTATAACAAACAGAGGATGGATCGTAGGTCGCGGTCGTCGTCGGCGTGGGTGACCCATCTCGAAGGGGGAGGGAGTGGAACTCGCGTATCCGCCAAAGCGTCCGATTTAGCCCACGCAAGAACGTATAACCTGCCAATAACCCTCGCCGAATCGTACGCCCGATTCCTCATCCCGGGGTGAACCTTTCCATCAAACCCAAAACACCCAACAAGCACCAAATTGAGCTCTTCGTATGACGGTTGCGAATCAACACCGTCGTCGTACCACCGAATCGTACAGGCCAACCTGAGCGCAGAATCGTTCGCTTCTTGATCGGTTATTCGGTCGAGGATCCAATGGATGCAGCGCGCGTCGGCATTGTTCATCTTGCGGGGGAGGAACAGGTTTTGTTCCTTTAAGATCGGGCCGAGGTTCCAGAGTTGACTGGTATAAACTGGCATGGCGTCTCCGGATGATTGCATTTGGTGCGGGAGGATCGAGAGTTCCCTCGTCGTCTGTGAAATCGCGGAGTACCGATGAAGGGCCGCGGAGACGGTGGTCTTGATCCTGGAGACAGTGATCCGTATTCGGCAGTAGAGGTATCCAAGGTTCCGACCAAAGTTGCGCAGGCGTCGTCGGATTGCGAATAACGGAAGGGAAGACACTAGGCGTCCGAAAGTCCTGTGAACACCGAGTGCTCGAAGTACAATGGAGGTTGGCGTTTGGAACGGGCATTCATACGAGGATGTGCCAGCGACCGCGATCAAGATGAAGAACCCCACACCAAACGCGGTGAGACCGAGTATCATGTGTGCGACCGACACGTTGATCGTCCACATATACCGCGACAGCCCAATGGCGAGCAACAACAACGCGAGTTGCAACATCACCGGCAGGCTCTCGACGAATATTTCGAATGGCCACTTTTCGATCCCGTTACGTTTCCGTTGCCTATCTCCACACCGCTCCGCGATCGATCCTCCGGTATCGCGTAGATACCTGTTCAGCCACTGCTTGCCCAACATGGCGATGAAAGCGGCCAGTAGGGATAACAGCAGACTTGCATACATGAGGTCGGTAACGAGGACAATTTCTTGGGGTGGACCAGACCAAGGAGTGGGAGGGGGAGGGAGCCCTCCGAGAGTTGCAGTGTTGTTGAGAGTGAGGAGGATGGCTCTGAGGTACGCAGCCATCGCGTCGTTCGGGTCTGGTTCCAGTTTCGTCTGGATGTCAATCACAAACGATGAACTGACAGCCGAAAACAAGCCAGCCTAAAAAACACCATCAATTTGGCAGTTCAAAAATTAGAGAATGAGAAGAATCACAAAAACAAGCGTCGTGTTGAGGTCCTCGTCATACTTCTTCACGTAGTTGGTGTCGTAATCTGTCGATTCCCTCTTGTAGACTGTGTAAAAGTCCGTTCGGGCTTCATCGCTTTTCAGCGGAGGCATAAACAACCTCAAAGCATCTTGTATGCTGCACCGTGTGAGTTCCACATCGTCTTATGGTAAGATAATTCGCTGACGCGGCGTTCCTACCATTGACGGTCAACCCTCGGGGGAGGAGACCCTTCATATCTCTCGCACATGGTAGCGAGCGGTCGTACACAGAACAACGAAGGTTCTTCGGCACGATACCTAACACAAGTAAGCCCAACGCCAGCCGCCGAGTGTCGAACGCGGAAAACTTACCCCAGTACGATGGGATGACCAATTGAGGACGTTCGATCGATCTCAAGTCAGTGGGAGGCCGGCGTCAAAAATGTTCAAAAGGTCAACACGCCGGGAGCAGTCCGCGCACACAATCCAACATCCTGAATATAATAGTAGCTTTGCAGTACAAATAATCCCGACCGTTCATCCCGGACGCAAATCGGGAAGGGCATACATTAAACACAACAATATCGGACGAGAGCGTGAACCTTGGGCACAAAAAAATCACGGTCTACTAACTTGCGGTCTGACTTGCATTGCGGTGGGAGGCACCCTTCAGCTCGTTCAGCTTAACTTCTCTTTCTCTCTGTGAACGGTTCTCCCGTTAGCCAAACCTAACAAGTGCTGGTAGGAGACTCGCTTACATTATCAACAGCCATCCAACCTCTCAACACCTCGACCTCCTTCCTCTTATCCCTAACCCAATCCGTCACCCGCTCCGAATGCTTCCTACTCATCTCACGGTGATTCTCTCGAGCCCTCACCTCAGCTCTCGCCTTCTCGGCATCCGCAACCGCTTGGTCCACTTTCCCTTGAGCTCTAACTCGGAACTTGTTCAGGTCGGCCTGAACTTTTGCGAGTCGAGCGGCGATGTCCGCTTCGACCTTTTCGAGCTCTGCCCTGGCTTTTACGACGGCGATATCTGCTTCATGATATTTTTGAAGTGATTTGATATGTGAGGAATGAACGGTGGTTTCCTCCTGCGTCCCGAGGAGAATGATCACTCGTCAGTCCCAACGAATACGGACAAATGGGAGAATAGATTTACCTTGACAGCACCCCGTTGCATTCTCTGAATACCCTTCAACTCTTGAATCGCAGCCTTGAGAGAATTCTTCTCGGCCTTCGCTTCCGACACGACAATCTTCGAGATCCTCTTCGACACCGCCACTGACAACCAACAATCTCGTAAATCACAAATCACCCAGCGAAAAGAAAAAGAAAAAAAAGAAACGTGAACGTACACTCTTCCTTCTGGATCTTTATTGTCTGTTTCCTCGTCAACGCACTTTCCGCTATCGTGACCCGTTCTTGGAATCCAGATCGCAGTTCGTCCTCGACATCGTGCTCAGGGGCGGCCATGACGGCACCGGTCCCAAACGCGCCTCCAGCGTCCCCAATGGATGCGTTCGGCGGAACGGTCACCATATCGAACACAGGTCCCCGGCTAGACCGAAAAGAGCGCTGAGAAGACCGACTAGCGGATCTGACATTCCCCCTCGTGCTACCACTGGAAAGATTTTCAGTCCGCTTCCCCTTGGTACTCCGACGCTTGACGAGTTTCGACGGACTCCTCTTCACACTGACCTTCCGCCCTACTTCTCCCTGAGAGGGGCTACTGGCCGGGTCTTCACGCTCAGCGACCATATTCGTATACACAACGGGGACGGATCGAAGACTAGTCTCGTCAGTCCCACCCCCATGGTCCTCCGACTGGGACAAAGACCTCTTGCGGGCAGAAGCAGGACTGGACACGTCGTAAGCGGACATGCTTCCCTGTCGGCTCATCTCCGCAGCGCCTTCAACTTGAATGGGGGACGATTGTCGTGGACGTTCTGAAGCGAGTAATACGCCATTTCCATGTGTAATGTCGTCTGCCCTCAACGTGTTCTTGTCATCTTCGCCGTCTCCGATGTTGGTATCCCCGTTGATGAGGATGGCCTGGTGGGGGTTCTGCACGGTGTCTGTAGGGATAGGTGCGCTGATGTTTTGTTTGATTCCCCGTTCAGGGGAGCTAGACCGGCTCTGGCCACGAGGCCGATTGAAGAGCGAACTCATGGAAGGCATGGGGTCGAAGTAGAGGGAGGTGGAGGAGGTGTTGTGTCGAGCGAAAGGAGGAGGGATTGGACCGTCCTGCAGCGCGGTGGTGTCGAGAGCCATGGATCTATTAAACGGGCGAGAAAGAGACAAAAAGGAGCTAAATATTTGAATGACCCGCCCCTTTGAAAATAACGCCACGCTTGTCTTCCAGGGGCGCCTCCTTCGATCGATTGGGAATCCCCCGAGCTCTTGGAAGTTGACGTCATGACCCTGAACCCGAAACGTCCTTGAAACTCGACCAGAACTAGACCGCGTCGGGATAGCATAGATCAGGAAAGTATAAGGACGGGGAATGGAATTAGAGGGATATAGAAAGTAGCGGGGAAGAGGGAGATGAATCTGGGAAGTATTGAGGGGGAAAACAATCATGCACCGCCATTCATTCTCGGACGAATCAATCTCAGGCCCACGTCGCTCCCTTTGGCCTTCCTGGCAGCCCAATCGCCAAACGACAGCCCCCAGAGGACGCTCACGTACATCCCACCACCGTTCTGCATGAAGGGTCAATCATGGATACCCCCGGAATAAAAAAGCGTTCAACTTACCTTGCCAGTGGTTAGCAGGATCATCTCTGGACCTGTCTTGTAGTGTTTCTGAGGCTCCGAACCTTCAAGTACGCTCATGAGGTTGGCCGTGATGACCGATGAGTGACCGGATGCCTTGAAAAACTGTTTCTGCTCAGGCCAGTCGAGGATATCGCCCATAGCGAATATCGACGGGTGGGACTTGAGTTGCAGTGTAGGAAGGACCTTGACGTGTTTGCTCGCGGTCACCGCGTCTGGGCCGAGCGACTCGACGATCATATTGGTATTCGGGATGGGACCAGAAGTCTTGGCCTAAACGAATAGTCAGTCATCATCTAGGTACATATGCAGATGAGTTACTCACGACGAGGCCAGCATTGATCTTCTCCCCAGACCTGAAAACGATCTCTCCAGACCCAGAGGGTGGGAGCTGGTCGGCGTATTCGCCCAAGACGATGTTGATATCGCGTGCGCGTAACTTGGACTCAATGCTCCTACGGAAACCGTCCGAGTAGGTTTTGTTGAGGAGTTTATCGCCGCCGTGGACGATAGTGAGTTTCTTGTCCTGTGACGGCAAATCAGTGTCGAGTCTCCCATCATGAGAGCAACTGGATCGCACGTACGGGGTACTCGTCGCGGAGTTCTCCGGCCAGTTCTGCAGAACCGAACTCGCTGTCAGCTCCAAATGGAAATGCGGCAAGGGAGCGTGCTACGTACCGATGCCGACTGCTCCACCTCCAACGATGACGACGTCTTCTGCGGACTTAAAGCGCTGTTGCCATTGAGTCACGAATTTCCGAATGTCGGCGTCGGTCTCTGGGAAGTCGATGGGACCCGCCCA
>Ga0307511_10000723_pt1 | contig 35176 bp, 26 predicted proteins | sample 13_EM_MG_FD_200266 | JGI IMG/M metagenome (GOLD analysis project Ga0307511, IMG submission 200266) | Populus trichocarpa ectomycorrhiza microbial communities from riparian zone in the Pacific Northwest, United States - 13_EM | ecosystem: Host-associated > Plants > Roots > Unclassified | place... | reverse complement strand
CCAAGGTCTACGGTACGGCCGACCCGACCCTGAGCTACAACATCAGCGGCCTGGTCAACGCCACCATCAACGGGGTCACCATCAACGATACCGCCGGCAGCGTGCTCACCGGCGGCCAGACCCGCAGCGCGGGCGAGAACGTGGGCGGCTACGCGATCAGCCAGGGCAGCCTGGCGTCCAACCCGAACTACACCATCAGCTACACCGGCAACAGCCTGGCCATCAACCCGGCGACGCTGACGGTGAACGCCGATGCGCAGACCAAGGTCTACGGTACGGCCGACCCGACCCTGAGCTACAACATCAGCGGCCTGGTCAACGCCACCATCAACGGGGTCACCATCAACGACACCGCCGGCAGCGTGCTCACCGGCGGCCAGACCCGCAGCGCGGGCGAGAACGTGGGCGGCTACGCGATCGGCCAGGGCAGCCTGGCGTCCAACCCGAACTACACCATCAGCTACACCGGCAACAGCCTGGCCATCAACCCGGCCACGCTGACGGTGAATGCCGATGCGCAGACCAAGGTCTACGGCCAGGCCGACCCGACCTTGAGCTATAACGCCAGCGGCTTTGTCAACGCCGTCGTCAACGGCGTCACCCTCAACGACACCGCCGGCAGCGTGCTCACCGGGGGCCTGGCTCGCAACGCGGGCGAGAACGTGGGCGGCTACGCGATCGGCCAGGGCAGCCTGGCGTCCAACCCGAACTACACCATCACCTACACCAGCAACAGCCTGGGCATCACCCCGGCGACCATCACCATCGCCTCCGGCATCACGGCGGACAACAAGACCTACGACGGCGGCACCAGTGCAACGCTTAACACCGGCGGAGCGATCATCAGCGGCCTGCAATTCAGCGACATCCTGGGCGTGACCGCGACCGGCGCCTTCACCAACAAGAACGCGGGCACGGCCAAGACGGTGCTGCTGTCCGGCTACGGCCTCACCGGCGCGCAAGCGGGCAACTACGTGCTGGCCGGCACCGGCAACCAGGCGAGCACCAGCGCCGACGTGACGCCGCGCCAGGTGAGCGTGGTGGTGAACGACACGACCAAGCTGCAAGGCACGGCCAACCCGGTGTTCAGCGCGAACTACAACGGCCTGGCCGGCGGCGATACACCGGGCGATTTCAGCCTGCTGCCCACCTTCAGCACCCTGGCCACCCTCAGCTCGGCGACCGGCGACTATCGCATCGATGCCGGCGGCGCGCTCAATCCGAACTACGTGTTCAGCTATACGCCGGGCACCCTGCGCGTTACCTCGAACGGTTCGCCGGCCTACACCGGGGCGGTGGGCTATGTGGGCGGTTATGGAAGCGGCGGCAGCGGCACCGGCACCGGAACCAATGGCGGGACCGGAGGAAGCGGCTCCGGCGGCGGCACCGCACTGGCCTTCGGCGCCGGCGGCGACGCCACTGGCGGCGGCGGGACCAATGGCAGTGGGACCAATGGCAGCGACGGCAATAGCGGTGCCAATGGCAATGGTGGCAACGGTAACGGCGGGAGCGGCAACGGCGGCAGCAGCGGCAACAGCGGCACCGGTCTGGCCGATGGCGCCACCGACAGTGGCCGCAGCGACACGGAGCAGCGCAGCTTCAGCGCCGGCCAGCCCGGCAGCGGCGGCCGCCTGATACAGGTCGAAGGCAGCGGTATCCGCCTGCCCGAGGGTGTAAGCGGCGAGTGAGTACGCCAGGGGGTGAGGCGCGCACCCGCGAACCGGCCCCGGGGCGCGCCCGCGCGGGTGCGCCCCGGCGGGACGCCCCCGCGCTTATGCGCACTGTGCAAGGCCGGCCGGCGCGGCTTTGGGGATAATGCCGCCGAGCCGTCCCCTCGAGACGCGCAATCCCTGGAGACAATCATGCGCCTTCCCCTTCGCGCCGCGCGCGGCCCCGCGTCCCGCCGTGCCGCCCTCGCTGCGCTGACCGCTGCGCTGGTCGCCGCGATGCCCGCCGCGGTGCCCGCCGCACTGGCCATCACGCTGGCTGGCGCGGCGCCGCCCGCCATGGCGCAGGAAAAATTCCCCAGCAAGCCGATCCGCATCATCGTGCCGCAGACCGCCGGCGGGGCATCGGACGCGCTGTCGCGCATCGTCGCGCAGGAGATGGGCCGCGTCTGGGGCCAGCAGATCGTGGTCGACAACCGCGGCGGGGCCGGCGGCACCATCGGCACCGACGCGGTCGCCAAGAGCGCGCCTGACGGCTATACCTGGCTGATGAGCTACGCCGGCACCCACGCGATCAACCCGGCCCTCTACAAGAGCCTGCCCTACGACACACTGAAGGACCTGACGCCGATCGCCTCGGTGGCGACCCTGCCCTTCCTGTTCGTGATCAACCCCAAGGTGCCGGCGAAAAACCTCGCCGAGTTCGTCACCTATGCCAAGGCCCACCCCGGCCAGGTGAACCTCGCCTCGGCCGGCAACGGCTCGGCCAACCATCTGCTGGGCGAGATGCTCAACTCCGCCGCCGGCATCAAGATGACCCACGTGCCCTACAAGGGCGCCGCCGGAGCCCTCACCGACCTGATCGGCGGCCAGGTGCAGACCTTTGTCGCCAGCGCGCCCTCGGTGCTGCAGCACGTCAGGAGCGGCGCGGTGGTCGCGCTCGCCTCGGCCTCCACGCGGCGCAACGACGCTTTCAAGGATGTACCCACCTTCGCCGAGGCCGGCTACCCGCAACTGGCGATCGACTCCTGGTTCGCCCTGTTCGTGCCCTCGGCCACCCCCGCCCCGCTGGTGCGCCAGATCCACGGCGACATCAACAAGGTGCTCGGCGAGAAAGAGGTGGCCGCGCGCCTGGCCGCGCAAGGGGCCGACCCGATGGTCACCTCCCTCGAAGCGTTCGACAAGGTGGTGCGCGAAGACATGGACAAGTGGGGCCGCGCGGTGCGCGAGTCGGGCGCGAAGATCGACTAGGGAAGCTCTGCAAAAAGCTGCCCAATGGGACCAGATGCGGGACCAGATGCGGGACCAGATGCGGGACCAGATGCGGGACCAGATGCGGAGCCGAGGAGCGCCAACTGGCGAGGCCGTAGGCTTTCACATCGAGGGCTCGGAGCAGGTTCGCTCTGGAGATGGGGTGGCCGAGAGTCCTTTTGCAGAATCTGCCTGGCGAACAGCGGGCGGCGCGCGGCCGCCCTTGATATCCCACCGCGCCGCCCGTAGACTCGGGTCCCTGACGCGGATGGACCGGGGGGTCTTGAAATCGCCGCGCCACGCCGGAATTTTCGGCTGCATCGACGTGACAAGGCGACCGGGGAAGCCATGTACAAAAAGGGGCAATGGGTGCTGCATGCGCAGCGGCGCCTGCCGATGCGCGTGCAGCGCGACCAGGCCGAACGCGGGCCTGACATGCACCGGGTCTGGTGCGAGTGGATCGAAAGCGGCTACCACCTGCAGGCGCACGACGCCGGCGAAATCGCGCCGCTGCCGCGCGAGGAGTGGCCGGAAGACCTGTAGGCAGCTGTAGGCACCTGTAGCCAGACCCGCGGCGGACCGCCCGGCAAGGGCGGCGCCCGCTGCGCCGCCCGCACGGCGCGCCGCCTTCCCGCCCCGCGCGCAGCCCTACTTGAGCGGAATCTTCTGCGCCCGGTCCACCGGCACGGCGGTCACGCTGTTCTGCGGCGAGCCGTCGATCAGCCGGTCCGAGTAGGTCAGGTAGACCAGCGCGTTGCGCTTGACGTCGACCATGCGCACGATGCGAAGCTTCTTGAACAGGATCGACATGCGCTCGCTGAACACCTCCTCCTGCTGCGGCAGCGCGCCGGGGAAGGCGAGCGGCCCGACCTGGCGGCAGGCGATCGAGGCTTCCGCCTTGTCCTCGGCCAGGCCCAGGCCGCCCTTGATGCCGCCGGTGCGGGCCCGCGACACGTAGCAGGTGATGCCGGACACCCTGGGGTCGTCGTAGGCCTCGACCACCACCTTGTGGTTCGGACCGAGCAGCTGGAAGGCGGTGCTGACGCTGCCGAGGTCTTCGGCGCGGGCGGGGGCGAGACAGCAGAGAGCGCTGAAGGCGGCGGACGCCAGCAGGGCGCGAGAGGAAACACGAGGGAGTGCGCGAGAAAGAATAAGGGCGGCAAGTTGCACGGCGGGGCCTTTCGGACGGATCATCGAACAGGCCCGATGGTACCTCTACGGTACCCCGACGGTACCGCTGCGCCATGACAAGGCGCGGCTGCGCGCAACACCACGCGCTCGCCTAACCCCCTGCCGCGATCCGGTAGCGCCCGGTCTTGCCGTTGTACAGATAGTGGCCGGACTCGGCGCCGTGGCGCATCGCGATCGACACGGCGTTGATGCTGTAGGTGGTGCGGTAGCGCGCGTCGATGGCGGCGTGCGCCTCATTCGGGGAGAGCGGGGTGCCGTTCATCAAGACACGATGCACGCGCTCGGCGATTTCGCCGCGTGCCGGCCAGGGGTCGGCGCGGCGCGGCGCGGCGGTGGCCGCGGCGGTTGCGGTCACGGCGGCCGCCGTGCCGGGGCGTACCGGCCAGGGCGCGCCGGCAGCGGCGGCGCGCGCGTAGGCGGCGCCCTGCGCAACATTGGCGGCGGCCGCCATCGGCATCGCCGTGGCGGCGGCGCCGGCACCGACCGCATGGGCGGCCGACGGCGCGGCATGGACGGCCGCGTGCGGCGCCCCGTTCACCGGCGCGGCGGAAAAGTAGGGGACAGCGCTGGCCGGGTCGATGGCGCGCAGCTCCTGGTCGATGCGCACCAGTTGCTGCGCCAAGGCGTCGTGCGCCGGATTGAGGCGCTCCCAGGCGTCGATCACGTTCTGCAGCATCTGCATCGACTCGGTCATGTCGACCATGCGCCTGGCGATGCGGTTGTATTCGTGCTGCAACAGGATCAGCGAGGCGCGGGCCGCGTCGGCGGCCAGGCGCAGTTGCAGGTGTTGCGGCGAGGTCTGGTCGGAGTGCGCCACGGCATGCGTTCCTTCGCCGCGCGGTGCGGATCGGCCCCCCGGCCAACCGCTGCGCCGGCTTTATGAAATGGTGCTGATATTTTTTACGGATACTCCGGCGCTGTCAAATGAAGAGTGAAATTATTTTTCCACTCCTACAGCGGGCATGATGATGTCATCGATGAATTGTATGGACAAGGCAGGCGGCCTTGCCGTTTTCGCGCGGCGGCGCGGGCAGTTCAGGCGTCCGGCCGGCCGCGCAGCAAGGCGCGGCGCGCGCGCCCCAGCAGCCCGCGCGGCATTGCGGACTCCGGATCGGGCTCCAGGCCGGGCTCTTCGGGCACCTGCATGGCCATCGCGGGCAGGGGGATGGGCGCGGGCCGCGGCGTGGTGCGGCGCTCGATGCCGCCGGGGGCGCCGGTAACCGGACCTGTGATCGGGCCACCAGCCGGGCCCGCGTGCGCGCCGGAGTACGCAAGCGAGGGAGCGGAAGCTGTGCTGATGCCCGCCACGCCCGGATAGGCGTCCCCGGGAATTTCCCGGTCGAGGCGGCGCAGCTCGGCGGCGAGGTATTGCTCGTGGGCCGCGCTGCGCAACTCGGGCGGCAGCTGGTCCTGCAACTGGCGCGACGCCGCTTCGATGCCGCTGATCTCGCGCATCAGGCGGCGCCGCTCTTCCTCGAGCCGGGCCAGCGCGCGGCGCACGCTGGCGCCGGATTCGAGCAGTTCGCGCAGCCGCTGCTGCGGGTCGGGGCGAATCTCCTGGGCCGGGTCATGGGCCGGGTCATGGGCCAGATGCTGGCGCGGATCAGTACGAGACTCCGGCTGCGCTGGCGCGGGCGTCGCGGCTTGCGCTGCTGTCTGGTCCACTATCGCCTGCTCCGCGGCATGCGCTGTCATCTGCTCCGCCGGCAGCGCCGCCGTCTGCTCTGCTGCGTGCGCCGCTGTCCGCGCGATTGCCTGCACGGGCGCCTGCGCTTCGCGTTGCGCCGGCATTGCGGTCTTGCCCTGGGGGTCTTGCGGTAGCTTGCGTTTCATGCGCCTGCCTTTAAGGTCGTCTCGCCTGGTGTCACTCGCGAATCAGACACCAGGCTGCATAGGGTATGGATTATTTTACGGGATGCGTGAGCGCTTGCAAGCACCCCGTCTCTTTATTTCCAATGACGACAGCATGAAGCGCGGCCCGGCGGGCCGGCCTTCAAGACAATGGCATTGCAACGCCGCTTGATCGGGCCGCCTGGTCAATCCGCTGCATGCATGGATGCACTGATTCAGGGATGGATGGACAGCAGGATCTCGGCCACCTGCGCCGGGTGGGTCACCATCGCTTCATGCGGCGCGTCCAGTTCGATGTGGCGCCAGTCCGTTTGTTCCGCCGCGAGCGCGCGGGCGCCGTCGAGCAGGGGGTTGAGCGGCGCGCCGCAGGTGATGTAGGTGGCGGGCACGCCGTTGCCGGGCGCGCCGGCGTAGTGCAGCGGGGTGGTGAAGGCACCCAGCGGGTGCGGGGTCAGGCGGCGCAAGAACCAGTCGTAGTCAGGCATGCCGGGCGCCAGGCCCCAGGAAGGCGAGAGCGCGGTGGGCGCGGGCACGGCCAGGCCGCCGGCGGCGCGCGCGGCCTCGGTGCGCGCCCGCGCGTCGGCGGGCGGGTAGGTATCAAAAGCGCTCTGGCCGCTTCTGACCAGCGCGGCATCGAGATAGACCAGGTGGGCCAGGCGCCCCGGCATGCGCGCCGCGGCGCCGGTGACGGGGATGCCGCCGAAGCTGTGGCCGACCAGGATCACGTTTTCCATCTCGTAGGCTTCCAGCATGCCGGTAATGTCGGCGACGAACGTGTCGATGGTGATGCCGGGGGCGAGCAGGTGGGCGCGCTCGCCCATGCCGGTGTAGGACAAGGCATGCACGGTGTGGCCCCGCGCGGCAAGCAGGGGCACGACGTGCTTCCAGCACCAGGCGCCGTGCCAGGAGCCGTGGGCGAGCAGATAGGTGTTGGGCTTGGGCATCGCTTTGTCTTTGTGCTTGTAGTGGGCAGGCCGCGATTGTCGCCCACCGGCCCGGCGGCGGGCCGCATGCGCCGGATTAGGCCATTTCGCCCCCTCCCCTGATTAGGGGAGGCGCGCCCCCACCCCCTCCCCGCAAGATGTCGTCACCTTCCGCCGGCCCCGGCCCGGCGGCCCGCATCCAACAGGGAGAAGTCCGGCGGCAGAGGGCGCGCGGCACCCGCGCGCTCCGCCCGCGCGCGTCTCCCACAAAAAGGGGCCACGCCATGAACCACGCCTACCGCCTCGTTCGCAACACCGAAGGGCAGACCGTCCCCGCCGCCGAACACACCCGCGCGCACGGCAAGTCCGGCGGCCCGGCGCTGCGCCTGGTCGGCGCCGCCGTGCTCGCGACCCTGGCGGCAAGCAGCCACGCCCTGCCCACCGGCAACCAGACCGTGGCCGGCCAGGGCAATGTCGCCAGCAGCGGCGGCAACATGACGGTGACCCAGCAGAGCAGCAACCTGTCGATCAACTGGCAGGGCTTCTCGATCGGCGCGAACGAGAGCGTGCGCTTCGTGCAGCCTTCGTCTTCCGCGATCGCGCTGAACCGCGTGGTCGGCGGCGACCCCTCCAGCATCTACGGCAACCTGTCGGCCAACGGCCAGGTGTTCCTGATCAACCCGAACGGCGTGCTGTTCGGCCCGGGCGCGCGGGTCGACGTGGGCGGCCTGGTGGCCTCGACCCTGGACATCAGCGACGCCGATTTCGCCGCGCGCCGCTTCAAGTTTTCCAGCAGCAGCGCGCACCCCGCCGCCGTCACCAACCAGGGGACCCTCACCGCGGGCACCGGCGGCTACATCGCCCTGCTCGGCGGCCAGGTGAGCAACCAGGGCACCATCAGCGCGCGCCTGGGCACCGCGGCCCTCGCCGCGGGCAGCGCCATGACCCTGGACTTCTCCGGCGACAAGCTCCTCAACGTCAAGATCGATGCGGATGCCCTGGGCGCGCTCGCCAGCAACGGCCAGCTGATCAATGCCGACGGCGGCACCGTGATCATGACCGCCGGGGCGCGCGATGCGCTGCTCTCCACCGTGGTCAACAACAGCGGGGTGATCGAGGCGCGCACGGTGGAAAACCGCGCCGGGGTGATCACCCTGCTAGGCACGGACGCGAACGGCCATCTGGCGGGCACGGTGAAAGTGGCCGGCACGCTCGACGTGTCGGCCCCCGCCGCTCTCAACCCCGGTGGCGGCGACGCGGGCTTTGTCGACACCTCGGGGGCAAATGTGGAGATCGTCGCCGGCACGCAGGTCAGGGCCGGCGCCGCGCAGGGCCGCGCCGGCACCTGGCTGATCGACCCCACCGACATCATCATCAACGCCGCCGCCGCGGGGACCATCGCGGGGACGCTGAACGGCGGCGGCAACGTGACCCAGAGCACCAGCAGCGGCGGGACCGATGCGGGCAACATCACGGTGGCCGCGCCGATCACCTGGAGCGGCACCGGCACCCTGAGCCTGATCGCCGACCACGACATCGCCATCAACGCGGCGATCAGTGGCGCCAACGGCGGCCTGAGCCTGTCGGCGGCCAACAACATCAGCGCGCCGGCGGCGGTCAATGTCGGTACCTTCACCCTCACCTCGGGCAACTGGTCGCAGCTGGGCGGCAGCCTGCCGGCCTTCTCCGCCACCGACTTCCGCATCACCGGCGGCAGTTTCTTGCGCGCGCTGGGCGGCGACGGCAGCGCCGGCAACCCCTACCTGCTCACCGACACGTATGGGCTGCAGGGCATGGGCAGCAGCACCCTGCTTGGGAGCAGCTTCGCGCTGGCGAACGACATCAGCGCGGCCGGCACCGCGAACTGGAACAGCGGCGACGGCTTCGCCCCGGTCGGCGACAGCAGCACCGCCTACACCGGCAGCTTCAACGGCAACAGCCACACCATCAGCAATCTGACCATCGCCCGCCCGACACAGGATTACGTCGGCCTGTTCGGCTACATCGGCGCCGGCGGGGCGGCGAGCAACCTGACATTGGCCGGCGGCACGGCCAATGGCGCCAGCCAGGTCGGCATGCTGGCCGGGCAGAGCGATGGCAGCGTCACGAATGTGAGCAGCAGCGGCAATGTGGTCAGCGGCGGCGGCGGTGTGTCCGGCAGCAATATCGGCGGGCTGATCGGCTACAACACCGGGGCGGTCAGCAATGCCTCGGCCAGCGGCACGGTCACCGACGGCATGACCGTCGGCGGCCTGGTGGGCAGCAATGACGGCACCCTCAGCAACATCAGCGCCACCGGCGCGGTCAGCGGCTTTTTCACCACCGGCGGGCTGGTGGGCAGCAACAGCGGCAGCGTGAGCAATGCCAGCGCCAGCGGCACGGTGGCCGGCAGTTTCGACACCGGCGGGCTGATCGGGAGCAACCAGGGCAGCGTGAGCAACGCCCACGCGACCGGCGCGGTCAGCGGCAGCAGCTCCACCGGCGGGCTGACGGGCTCGAACTCGGGCACCCTCACCGACGTGTACGCCACCGGCGCGGTCAGCGCCGACAGCAGCTCGGCCGGCGGGCTGGTGGGCACCAACGACGGTACGATCACCCGTGCCTACGCCACCGGCGACGTCACCGGCTACCAGGATACCGGCGGGCTGATCGGCACCAACAATTCGGGCGGCACCGTCTCGGTCGCCTGGGCCGGCGGCGTGGTCAGCGGCAGCAACTGGTACGCCGGCGGCATGGTGGGCAGCAACCACGGCGGCAGCTTCACCGACTCCTACGCCAGCGGCAGGGTACGCGCCCTGGACTATGCGGGCGGCTTCTTCGGCTTCACCGACGGCTCCGGCACCTTCACCCGCAACTACGCCAGCGGCTCGGTAGCCACCACCGGCGGCCCCACCGCGCCGCACGTCGGCGGTTTCGGCGGCCAGAGTTCGGGCGGGACCTTCACCAACAACTTCTGGGATCGCACCAGCACCGGGCAGAGCCGTGCCAGCCCGATCGGCAGCCAGGCCTCGGGCCTGACCACCGCGCAGGCAATGACCCAGTCCAGCTACACCAACTTCAATTTCACCAGCACCTGGGTGATCTATGCCGGCCAGACGCGCCCCATGCTGCGCGCCTTCCTGACCCCGCTGATGGTGACCGCCGCCAATACCAGCAAGACCTACGACGGCACCAGCTACAGCGGCGGAGCCGGCATCAGCCTGCCCTCCGGCGCGGACTCTTCCAAGGTGCTGGGCACTCCGGTGTACGGCGGCACCTCGCAGGGCGCGCGCAACGCCGGCGCGTATGGCATCACCCTCTCGGGCCTGTACTCGACGCAGACCGGCTACCTCATCAGCTACGCGCCCGGCACGCTCACCATCAACCAGAAGAGCATCAGCGTCGCTGCCTCCGCGAGCGACAAGGTGTACGACGGCACCACCGGCGCCAGCGTCACCTTGTCTTCCACTGGCCTGATCGCCGGCGACGTGATCAACTTCGCCAGCACCGGCGCCGACTTCGACACCAGGAACGCCGGCACTGGCAAGACGGTGACGGTCAGCGGCCTGTCGGCGAGCGGCGCGGCCTCCGGCAACTACGTGCTGGCCGGCACCTCCACGAGCACCACCGCCAGCATCACCGCGGCGACCCTCACCTATGTCGCCACTAACGCCACCCGCACCGGCGGGCAGACCCCCAGCGGCCTCACCGGCAGCCTGACCGGCCTGGTCGGCGGCGACACCCTGGCCAGCGCCACCACCGGCAGCACCGCCTGGACCACCCCGGCGACCGCCGCCAGCGCGGCGGGCACCTACGCCATTCTCGGCGGCGGCCTGACCGCGAACCACGGCAACTACGTGTTCCAGCAGTCGCTGGGCAACAACACCGCGCTGACCCTCACCCCGGCGCCTCCCGCACCTTCCGGCGGCGGCGGTTCGGGAAGCGGCAGCGGCTCGGGAAGTGGTACGGGAAACGGCTCCGGCAATGGCAGTGGCAGCACGCCGACCTCCGGGCAGGTGCTCGCCGACCTGAACGCCACCCAGTCCGCCAGCCTGATCGGTGGCGAGGCCGGCGCGCAGATCAGCGCGAGCAACACCTTCTCCGCCCCGCCGCCGCCCTGCATGACCGGCGAATCAGCCTCCGGGCGCGAAGACGGCAGTGCCCGCGAGCGCGACGTCGCGCGCGACAGCGCCTCCTGCACACAGCTACGCCATGCGCCCGGGACATCGCTGCGCCTGCTCAACCTGGGCATCCGGCTGCCGGCCGGATTCTCCGCAGAGGATTAGGCGGCTGCCGCCGCACGCCGGCCGGGTGGTGATGCCGCAGCGGCGGCGTGGCGGCAGCGGCGCAGGTCGGGTAGCGGCGTCCCCACGCCTGATTCCGCCCTCCCTGTCCCCACAACAGGGGACAGACGCCCGCTTGCGCTTCTCCTACTCTGCCCCTTCACATTGAAGCGATCCGCGCGGGCACCGCGCGACAGTCCAGGGGAGAGCCATGCAGTACCGCGACCGCCGCAACTACCGGGGCGCCATGCCTGCCCTCACGTCCGGCGCCGCAGCGCGCGGCGCCCGGCCGGGGGCGCGCGCAACGCCTGCCGCGCGCCGCGAAGCACCGCGCCCTTCCGGCATTGCGGCGCGTAGCCAGCCAACCCTGCTCGCCGCCGCCCTGCTCGCGGCGTTTGCCGGCGGCGCGCACGCGCTGCCCACCGGCAACCAGACCATCGCCGGGCAGGGCAGCGTCAGCAGCGGCGGGTCGACCATGACGGTGAACCAGCAAAGCCAGAGCCTGATCCTCAACTGGCAGGGCTTTTCCATCGGCAGCGGCGAGACGGTGCGCTTCGTGCAGCCCTCCACCTCCGCCGTCGCCCTGAACCGCGTCATCGGCAACAGCGCGAGCAGCATCTACGGCAGCCTCTCGGCCAACGGCCAGGTGTTCCTCGTCAATCCCAGCGGCGTGCTGTTCGGCGCGGGCGCGCAGGTCGATGTGGGCGGGCTGGTGGCTTCGACACTGAACATCGGCGACGCCGACTTTCTCGCCGGCAACGCGAGCGGGCGCTACCGCTTCGCCGCCAATGCGCCGGTCCCCGCCGGCATCGTCAACCAGGGCAGCCTGAAGGCCGCGCCCGGCGGCTACATCGCCCTGCTCGGCGGCCAGGCGAGCAACCAGGGCGTGATCCAGGCGCGGCTGGGCACGGCGGTCCTCGCGGCGGGCGGAGCGATGACCCTGGACTTCGCCGGCAACCGGCTGATGCAGGTGCAGATCGATCAAGGCGCGCTCGGCGCGCTGGCCGAGAACCGGCAACTGATCAACGCCGACGGCGGCAGCGTGCTGATGACCGCCTACGCGCGCGACGCGGTGCTCGATACCGTGGTCAACAACAGCGGCATCATCGAGGCGCGCACCCTGGATAGCCAGGGCGGCACCATCAGGCTGCTCGGCGGCATGGCAGGCGGCACAGTGCAGGTAGGCGGCACGCTGGACGTCAGCGCGCCGGCCGGGTTCAACCCGAACGGCGGCGCCGGCGGCTTCATCGAGACTTCCGGCATGCACCTGAAGATCGACGGCGGCGCGCGTATCCAGCTCGGCGCCGCGCGCGGCCGCGCCGGCAAATGGCTGATCGACCCGACCGACATCACCATCGATGGCGGCGCCGCCGCGGCGCTGGTCACCGCCCTGAACGGCGGTGGCACCGCCACCGTCACCACCGCCAGCGGCGGGACCGACGCCGGCGACATCACCGTGGCCAGCGCGCTCACCTGGAGCGGCAGCGGCACGCTGGAACTGATCGCCGACCGCGACATCGCCATCAACGCGCCGGTCACCGGCAGTAACGGCGGCCTGACCCTGAACGCGGCGGGCGGCATCAGCGCGCCAGCGGCGGTGAACGTGGGTACCTTCATCCTGCAAAACGGCAACTGGTCTCAACTCGCCGCCAGCCTGCCGGCTTTTTCGGCGACCGACTTCCGCCTGCCCGGCGGCAGTTTCCTGCGCGCCCTGGGCGGCGACGGCAGCACCGCTGCGCCCTACCGGCTGGCCGACGTCTACGGCCTGCAGGGCGTGGGCAGCAACAACATGCCGAACCAGAACTTCCTGCTGGCCGGAGACATCAACGCCGGCGGCACCGCCGCCTGGAACGGCGGCGCCGGCTTCAGCCCGATCACCCCCTTCAACGCAAGCTTCGACGGCGGCGGGCACCGCATCACGGGCCTGACCATCAACCGCCCGGGGTCCGACTACGTCGGCCTGTTCGGCCAGATTCCCTGGGGCGCGACGGTGAGCAACCTCGGCCTGACCGGCGCGAACATCACCGGCCACAACTACGTCGGCGTCCTGGCCGGCAACGTGGGCGGCTCGGTCAGCGCGAGCTACAGCACCGGCAGCGTCAGCGGCACCGACCTCATCGGCGGCCTGATCGGCGGCACCGCCGCCGCCACCCTGACCAGCGTCTACAGCGAGGCGGCGGTGAGCGGGGTGAACAACGTGGGCGGCCTGGTCGGCGCGAACTACTTCGGCTCGCTTACCGGCGCCTACGCCACCGGCCACGTGAGCGCCAGCGGAGACCAGTCCGGCGGCCTGCTGGGCTACCTGATGGACGGCGTGGTCAGCAACGTCTACGCCACCGGCGCGGTCGACGCGCCCAACGACCTTCTCTATACAGGCAGCCTGATCGGCGTCGCCGGCGGCCCGATGTTCGCCCAGATTCACTCGGCATTCGCCAGCGGCGCGGTCAACGGCTCCCCCGGCGCCCTGGTCGGCATGAACGTGATGATGAGCTGGAACTTCAGCGACCTCGCCTGCTGCGTGAGCGGCGCGCAGCTGTTCCAGCAGGCGACCTATCCGAACTTCGATTTCGTGAATACCTGGACCATGATCGAAGGCAGCACCATGCCGACCCTGCGCGCCATCCCCCCGCCGATGGTCACCCCGCCGGCCACCCCGCCCGCGGCCGCGGACCCGGCGCCCGCCGCGCCGCCAGCCAGCGTGCCCCTGGCCCTCACCGACACCCCCGCCTATGCCGGTGCGCTCAACTACGCCGGCCATCCGGATGGCGGCACGGGCGGTGGCACGGCAGGTCTGGCGACCGATGCAGGCGGCAGCGATGCCGAGCAGAAGGCCAGGGGCGGCATCAAGGTCGGCGGCCTGGGCCTGACCATAGTCGACGGCGGCATCCGCCTGCCGGACGGTGTGGCCGCGCAGTAGCAACGTTCGCGGCGCGGCGCCCGGCCGCTTGCGGGGGGCCGCGGATACAGCCGATTACACTTCAGATGAAGTTGTGGCGGCGCAGCATTAAAACCATTCAGTTGACCGGCGGTCCAATTCATCGTTACATAGCTTGTCCGGGCGGAAAACCTCTGCGTGGACAGGCACGTACCGCCCCCGGCTTACCGGCCACGGGACGCGGTGCGAACCCAAAAACACGATTTTTGAGGTGACGCATGACTTCACAGTCTCAAGCCGAGCGCGACGCGCTGGCCGCCACGGCTGCCCAGGCCGCTACCACCGCACTGGCCGGCACCGGCATCGACGCCCCGCTGCGCGAGGTCGCCCTCGACGATAAATACACCGCCACTTCCGGGCGCATCTATCTCTCCGGCATCCAGGCCCTGGTGCGGCTGATGCTGATGCAGCGCTGGCGCGACGAGCAAGCCGGGCTGAACACCGGCGGCTTCGTCTCCGGCTATCGCGGCTCGCCGATCGGCGGGCTGGACGAGGCGCTGTGGGGCGCGGAAAAGTATCTCGAGCCGAACAACATCAAGTTCCAGCCGGGTCTCAACGAAGACCTGGCGGCCACCGCCGTGTGGGGCACGCAGCAGGTCAACGTGCTGCCCAATGCGAAGGTCGATGGTGTGTACGCCATGTGGTACGCCAAGGGCCCGGGGGTGGACCGCTCGGGCGACGTGCTCAAGCATGCGAACCACTTCGGCACCTCCAAACATGGCGGGGTGCTGCTGGTGGCGGGGGACGATCACGGCGCGTATTCGTCCACCCTGCCGCACCAGAGCGACCACATGTTCGCCGCCGCGATGATCCCGATGCTCTACCCCTGCAATGTGCAGGAGTACCTGGACCTAGGGGTGCACGGCTGGGCGATGTCGCGCTACTCGGGCTGTTACGTGGGCTTCAAGGCGCTGGCCGATACGGTGGAGTCGATCGCCTCGGTGGATGCGGACCCGTACCGCGTGAAGGTCGTCCTGCCGGAAGACTTCGTGATGCCGCCCGGCGGGCTGAACGCGCGCCTCTCCACCTCCACGATCGGCGTGCAGGCGCGCGAGCAGGAAGCGCTGATGCAGGACTACAAGATCTACGCGGCCCTGGCCTATGCGCGCGCCAACAAGCTGAACCATACGGTGATCGACAGCCCGAACCCGCGCCTGGGGATCATCGCCTCCGGCAAGTCCTACCTGGATGCGCTGGAAGCGCTGCAGGAGCTGGGCATCGACGACCAGCTGGCCGCGCAGATCGGCATCCGCGTCTTCAAGGTGGCGATGCCCTGGCCGCTGGAGCCGGACTCGGTGCGCGAATTCGCCGAGGGCCTGGACGAGGTGCTGGTGGTGGAAGAGAAGCGCCAGATCGTCGAGTACCAGCTCAAGGAACACCTGTACAACTGGCGCGAGGACGTGCGGCCGCGGGTGATCGGCAAGTTCGACGAGAAGGGCGAGTGGGTGCATCAGCGCGGCGACTGGCTGCTCACTGCCAAGGCGGATTTGTCGGTGGCGCAGATCGCGCGCGTGATCGCGGCGCGCATTGCAAGATTCCATTCGAGCGACCGCATCAAGGCGCGCCTGGCCTTCCTGGAAGCCAAGGAGCTGGCGCTGGACAAGGCGCGCGTTGCCACCCCCGCGCGGCCGGCCTACTACTGCTCCGGCTGCCCGCACAACACCTCGACCAAGGTGCCCGAAGGCTCGCTCGCGCTGGCCGGCATCGGCTGCCACGTGATGGCCGCCGCGATCTATCCCGAACAGACCAAGACAGTGACCCACATGGGCGGCGAGGGCGTCACCTGGATCGGCCAGGCGCCCTTCACCGGTACGCAGCATGTGTTCGCCAATCTGGGCGACGGCACTTACTACCACTCCGGCATCCTGGCGATCCGCCAGTCGGTGGCGGCCAAGGTGAACATCACCTACAAGATCCTCTACAACGACGCGGTGGCGATGACCGGCGGGCAGCCCTTCGACGGGCCGCTGGATGTGCCGATGATTTCGCGCCAGGTGGCGGCCGAGGGCGTGGCGCGCATCGTGCTGGTGTCGGATGAGCCGGAGAAACACGATGGGGTGAGTACGCTGGCCGACGGCGTGGCGGTGTATCACCGCGGCGAGATGGACGCGCTGCAGCGCGAGCTGGCGCAGGTGCCCGGCACTACCATCCTGATCTACGACCAGACCTGCGCCGCCGAGAAGCGGCGCCGCCGGAAGAAGAATGCCTTCCCCGATCCGCCCAAGCGCGTGGTGATCAACGAGGCCGTATGCGAAGGCTGCGGCGATTGCGGCAAGGTGAGCAACTGCACCTCGGTGATGCCGCTGGAGACCGAGTTCGGCCGCAAGCGCACCATCGACCAAAGCTCGTGCAACAAGGATTACTCCTGCGTGAACGGCTTCTGCCCGAGTTTTGTCACGGTGGAAGGCGGGCAACTCAGGAAAAGCCGCTCCGGTGTGGCGAAAATCGACGAGTTTGGCGACATTCCGCAACCGCTGATCCCACCCGTCACCGCCGCCCCTTACGGCATCCTGATCGCCGGTATCGGCGGCACCGGCGTGATCACCATCGGCGCGCTGCTCGGCATGGCCGCGCACCTGGAAGGCAAGGGCGTCTCGGTGCTGGACATGACCGGCATGTCGCAAAAGAACGGTTCGGTGATGTCGCATGTGCGCATCGCGGCCACCCCGGCGGACATCCGCGCCGTGCGCCTGGCCTCGGGCGAGGCCGACGCGGTGCTGGGCTGCGACCTGATGACTTCCGCCTCGGCCGATGCGCTGTCGAAAATGCAGCTGGGCCGCGCGCGCGCCGTGATCAACACCAACGAAGTGCCGGTGGGCGGCTTCGCGCAGCACCCCGATTGGCAATACCCGGGCGCGACCATGCAGGGGCTGATCGAAGAGGCCGTGAGCCGTGAGGGCGTATGGTTCATGGACGCCACGCGCATCGCTACCGCCCTGATGGGCGACTCGATCGCCACCAACCTGTTCATGCTCGGCTACGCCTGGCAGCGCGGGCTGATCCCGCTCACCGAGGCCGCGATCCTGCGCGCCATCGAACTGAACGGCGTCGCCGTGGCGAGCAACCAGAAGAGTTTTCTCTGGGGCCGCCGCGCCGCGTACGACTATGAACGCGTCGCGCGCATCGCCATGCCGGCGCAGACCGTGGCTATCACCCACCTGCTGCCGCCCTCGCTGGACAAGCTGATCGAGCGCCGCGCCGCGTATCTCACGCAGTACCAGGACGCGGCCTACGCGCGGCGCTACCGCGACTTCGTGGCCAGGGTGCGCGATGCCGAGTCGCTACTGAATGCGGGCCACAAGCTTGCGGAGGCCGTGGCGAAGAACTACTTCACGCTGCTGGCCTACAAGGACGAATACGAAGTCGCGCGCCTGTACACTGACGGTGACTTTGTGAAGAAGGTGGCGAGCCAGTTCGAGGGCGACTACAAGCTCAAATTCCACCTCGCCCCGCCGGTGATGAACCAGCCGGACCCGGTAACGGGGAAAGCGAGGAAGAGCCAGTTCGGCGGCTGGATGATGCCGGCCTTCGGGGTGCTCAAGCGCTTCAAGTTCCTGCGCGGCACCGCCTTCGATCCGTTCGGCAGAACCGGGGAACGCCAATCGGAACGCGCGCTGATCGCGCAGTACGAGCGCGATGTGGCCGAGCTGCTGGGCGGCTTGAAGCAGGAGAACCTCGCCGAGGCGGTGGCGATCGCCAACCTGCCGCTGGAGATTCGCGGCTTCGGCCATGTGAAGGAAGCCGCGATGAAAAAGGCCGCCGCGAAGCGCGAGTCCCTGTTGGGCCTCTGGCGCGGCGGGCCGGCGCCGGTGCGCCAGGCGGCGTAGGCGGTCAGCGCGTCCCGGGCCTTGAGGTGCAGCCCGGGACGGCTCAAAGGTCCAGCCCCAGGAACAGCGCGCCGGGGATCGGGTTGTAGACGTAGGGCGCGATCGGTTTGAAGCCGAGCGCCTCGTACAGCCCGATCGCCGCGCGCATGCTGGGCAGCGTGTCCAGGCAGATGCGCGCATACCCCGCCGCGCGGCCCTCGGCGCAGATACGCTCGGCCAGCGCCCGCCCCAGCCGCGTGCCCCGCGCCGCCGGACGCACGTAGAGGCGCTTCATCTCGCAGGCGCCGCCCTCGACCGGCCGCAAAGCCACGCAGCCCACCGCCTCTCCGCCCAGCCGGGCCAGCAGCAGCAGCCCGCCGGGCGCGGCGTATTTGCCCGGCAGGCCGGCCAGTTCCTCCTCGAAGCCCTGGAAGCACAAGTCGATGCCCAGCCCCGCAGCGTATTCGCGGAACAGCGAGCGGACCAATTCAAGGTCGTCAGGGAGCCGGGCGGGGTGGATCTCGATCATGGGGGATTCGGCAAGCGGGTACGATGCATCAAGCCGCTGCACGCGGCGTGCGCGGAACGGTACACGGCTCCGCTATCATAAGCCCACCCTGTTCCGGAGTCCTTGCGTTGAAACCTCTTGCTTCGCTGCTGCTCGCCCTGCTGCCCCTGGCTGCTCTCGCGCAAACGCCCACCACGCCGGCGGCATCGCCCGCCGAAAAACCGCCCACCCCGCCCGCCCCCTACACGGGGCCGGACTACAGCGGCACCTACGACTGCGCCGGCGAAGACAGCCACGACGGCAAGTTCACCGGTACCGCCACGCTCACCCTGGTGCGCGCGCAAAGCAGCGGGCCGCACGGCGCCTACGACTTCAAGCTGGAGGCGCCGCCCTACGGCGTCTACCTGGGCGAAGCGGCGGCGCGCGGCCCGAACATGGCGATGCGCTTCGCCAATACCGACGTGAAGACGCAGGACTACGGCACCGCGATCGCCAGCTTCTCTCGCGGCAAGGCGGGCAAATGGTCTTTCAGCAGCTACTACTACGAACCCGCGTACAAGGGCGGCAATTTCGGCAGCGAGAGCTGCGTGCTGCGCTAGGCGGGACAGGAACCGCCGACGACCGAAGAGGACGCTAGTGGACTGTAACGATAAAAACGGAAGTGCTTTCCATCGTTACAATCCACTAGAATATTGATTCTTTGAAGGAGATCTCATGTCGGATCAAGTCGTCATTGAGTTAGCTGAGCGGGGAAAGGCTCTGTCCCCCGAAGAGCGTTCACGCCTGGTCGATCTGCTTCTTGAGTCTCTACACGAGCCGGCGACCGCGGAAGTGGAAGCGGCCTGGGAAGCGGAGATCGATCGCCGGCTGGCGCAGTACGATCGCGGAGAGGTACAGTCGATTGACGCGGAAGAGGTATTCGCGAAGGCGCTCCGCCTTGCCAGGTAGCGCAGGCCGGTGACTTCGATACGATTCCTTCCTGAAGCGCAGACCGAACTACTGAAGGAAATCGAGTATTACTCTGATCTGCGCGAAGGTCTCGGAATACGCTTTCGACTGGCGGTGATGGTCGCGGTCAATAAAGCCGCAGCCAACCCCGCGGGCGGCGCGCCTTCTCATTCACGCGCGCGCGCAGCAGGCTTGTGAAAGATTTCCCTTTTAGCGTGGTCTACCGACACGACGCCTCGGAAGCGCTGATCGTCGCCATCATTCACCACCGACGCAAGCCTGCCTATTGGGCAGACCGCTTGTAACATCCCGTTCTTACGCCTCGGCGAACAGCCGCCCCAGGGTCTCGCGCACGCCGTGCTGGGTGAGCGGCTTGGTGAGGTAGTCGCGGATCTCGGGAAATTCGGCGGCGCGGCTGCGGTCCTGCTCGTCGGAGGAGCCGGTCACCATGATGATGGGCGGGCGCCGCTCCTCGGGCAGCACGGCGGCGGCCTGCGCGAATTCGAAACCGTCCATGCGCGGCATGTTCAGGTCGAGGAAGATCAGGTCGAAGGCCTGGCCCGCGCGCAGGGCGGCGAGCGCTTCGGTGGCGTTGTTGAAGGCAACGATCTCGCGCGCGGCACCGGTCTTGCGCAGCACCAGGGTGTGGTACGCGTTGTCCATGGTGTCGTCATCGACCAGCATGATGCGCTCAAGCGTTTTCACTCGTTGTTCCTTCTTGTAGTGAGCCTGCCTTGTTGCAGTGAGTCTGATAGCCTGCGCAGTGCCTGCCTGGCGCGCCGCCTGTCGAGGACGGGGAGCGGACGCAGTGTATGCGCGCTTATCGCGTTGAACCTGTCGCGTTGAACCTGTCGTTTTGAACCTGTCGTTTTGAACCGGCGGCGCGGACACCCCTGCCCGCTTCCGGTTCGATTCCATTATAGACATCGTTGCCAGCGCGTTGGCGATTTTTTATGTAGCCCGAACGGGCTACGACAGAGGGACTATCGCCTCGCGCACGACCATGCACCTTGATGGAGAACATGCCCATTGATGGGGCAGGCGATCCCCGGGTCGTCACGCACGGGCTTGAATCGAAAGGGAGTCGCGCGATGGCCGCGGACGGCGATCGCAGGCTAGAATCGCCCCTTTGGCGTGCGCTGGCCGAACCGGCACTTAAGTGTTTTGCGCAGGCGCCCGGTCTGCATCAGCGGGCGCTGATGGGGCCGTGCCCTTCGGCCCGCGCCACCGCTGTCTTGCTTGCAGGATCGACCTTCATACCCGATGAGCCGCACCGCCCGCCTGTTCCTGCTGATGGATGCCCTGCGCGCGCACCGCCGCCCGGTCGCCGCCGAGAGCCTGGCGGCCGAGCTGGAGGTATCGGTGCGCACCATCTACCGCGACATGCAGACCCTGAGCGGCCTGGGCGCGCCGATCGCGGGCGAGGCGGGGGTGGGCTACGTGCTGACACCCGGCTTCTTCTTGCCGCCGCTGATGTTCGGCGCCGACGAGCTGGAGGCGCTGGTGCTGGGGGCGCGCTGGGTGCAGGGCCAGGGCGACGAGACGCTGGCGCGCGCGGCGGCGAGCGCGCTGGCGAAGATCGCCACCGCCAGCCCGAAGGATTTGCGCGAGACCATGGCCAATACCGGCCTGTGGACCCCGCCGAACTGGCCGCCGCCGACGCCGGACGCCAAGGCGCTGCTCAAGACCCTGCGCGAGGCGATCCGCGAGGAACACAAGCTCACCATCTCGTACACCGACGAGAAGGGCGCGGCCAGCGAGCGCACCATCTGGCCGATCGGCCTGGCGTTTTATGAGCGGGTGCGCGTGGTGACCTCGTGGTGCGAGCTGCGCGAAGGCTTTCGCCATTTCCGCGCCGACCGCATCGCCAGCCTCACCCTTACCGGCGAGCGTTACCCGCAGCGCCGCACGGCGCTGCTCAAGGCCTGGCGGCGCGAGCAGAACATCGCCGAGGATTAGGGCGTTCACACCAAATCGCCGATGCGGCGAGGAGGGTGGGGGCGCAGAGCAAGGCATGAGCGTGGGGCGGGCGACGGGTGAAAGCACCGCCGACACGCCCCGCGCACATCGATTGCTACGCTCCAGCCGTCGGGCCGCCGCCAACCCGCCCGGCACCGCGCCTTGCCGAAAAAGCGCCGCGCATGCCGATTTGCACGCAAGCCGCAGGCTGCTGACAAAAGCTGTCACAGCCGGCGCGCACAATCCGTTTCATTCGCTGGCACCACAAACGACGCGGCCAAGGACGCCATCGCGGCTCCGGTTGCGGCAAGAACAGACTTACGAATGGAGAATGCGATGCGCCTGGCCTGTTACCTGATGTTGCCCGCCCTGAAAGAATCGCCGGCGGCGAAAGAAGATCTGAAGCACCGCGCGGAAGAGCGCGGCGCGAACCGGCGCGGTGTGGGGCAGCGCGATGGGGGCGAGGCCGGGCGCGCCGCCGGCGCCATGGCGGCCGCTGATGCGGCACGCACCCCGCGCCATGCGCCAGCGCTTCAGCCCGCGGCCTCGGTTGCTATCGGCGCGTCAAGCGGTACGCAAACCCGCGAAACACAGACCCGCGAAACGCAAGCCTCCGAAACGCAAGCCTTCGGCGCGCAGGCCTCCAACACGCCAACCGGCACGCAATCGCGCGCCGCGCGCGGCCTGTGCATGCGCGCCTACTCGCCCGCGACGCAGCCGCGCAGCGCGGGCCACATGCATCACGCCGCCGCGCTCACCCCGGCACGGCGCCGGCGTCGCACCCAGACCGGCTAAGCCGCCCCGGCGGGCCACGCGCGGCAGGCGCGGGCCGCTGCGGTCCGCTGCTGTCTGTCGGGGTCCATGTTCGTCCGCACCATCGCCCCACCGATCACCCGCTCCCGGCGCCCATGCGCCGGGCCGGCAGCGCTCGCGCTTTTGTTTCGTTTTTTCTCAAGGGAGAACACCATGCAGCTCTACTACAACCCGATGTCCGCCAACGCGCGCCGCGTCATGATGGCCGCCGCCCACCTGGGCACGCCGCTGGAAATGCACCTGGTCACCAACATGCAGGAGCCGGTGCAGCGCGCCGAACTGCTGCGCGTCAACCCGAACGCCAAGGTGCCGGTGCTGGTGGACGGCGACTTCGTGCTGTGGGAGTCCTGCGCGATCATGCAGTACCTGGCCGAGAAGACGCCGGGGCAGACGGTCTACCCCACTGAGCTGAAGGCGCGCATGGATGTGAACCGCTGGATGTTCTGGTGCGCCCACCACTGGGCGCCGGCGCTGGCGATTTTCAACTGGGAGAACCACATCAAGCGCTGGCTCGGCATGGGCGGGGCGGACCCGGCCGCGATCGCGCGCGGCGAGGCCGAGGTGGCGCGTTTCGGCGCGGTGCTCGATGCGCATCTCAAGGGCCGGCAGTGGATGTGCGGCGACACCTTGAGCCTGGCCGACTTCACCCTGGCCACGCCGCTGGCCGACATCGAGGCCGCGAAAATGCCGGTCACCGGCTTTGCCCACCTGATGGCCTGGCTGGCGCGGATCAAGGAACTGGACGCATGGAAGGCCACGCGGCCGGCCGCGTAAGCCGGGTTACCGCGCGGCTGTTGCGGTGCCGCATCGGGCGCGCGGCGGCTTGCACGGCCGGGCGGATCAAGGCTGCCATCGCGCCGGCGCTGAACAGGGCCGAAAACCGCCGCGTATTCCAGGCATGAAGCGCGGGCCGGCTTCGTAGAATCGATCCGGCTGCCGATTCATTCTGGTTTTGCCCGGACTTGGCGCCGCAATAGCGCGACGTCTTCACCCGTGCAATATGAACAGGATTTCCTTCCGCCCGCAACCCGGGCGGCGTGGGTCGGCGCGCGCCTGGCGGTGCGTGTCGATCCGCTGGTACAGCCTTTTGCGGCGAGGAAATTCCATGCACGACAGTACGTTGCCCGTCCATGCTCCAAGCCCTTGCGCGGCCGCTCCGGCGCCGGTCTTCACGCCCGCCGCCGACGACCTGCGCCGCGCGCTCGACGAGGCGCAATTCATCCTGCACTACCAGCCCAAGGTGTCCTGTTCGACCGGCAAGATCAAGGGCGCCGAGGCTCTGGTGCGCTGGGAGCATCCGCGGCACGGCATGGTGGCCCCCGACCGTTTCATTCCGGCGATGGAGTCCCTGGGCCAGATCATCGAGCTGGGCACCTGGGTGCTGCGCACGGCGTGCCGGCAGGCACGCGCCTGGCAGGTGGAAGGATTCACCGACCTGGCGATCGCGGTCAACCTGTCCGGGCGCCAGTTGCAGGCCCCCGACCTGTACGACACCGTCGCCGCGGCGCTGGCCGATAGCGGCCTGGAACCGCGCCTCCTGGAACTGGAACTGACCGAAAGCTTCCTGGTGCTCGATCCCGAGGAGGCGGTGCGCACCCTGAGCCGCCTGAAGCAACTGGGCGTGAAGATTTCGGTGGACGATTTCGGCACCGGCTATTCCAGCCTTTCCTATCTCAAGCGCTTTCCGCTCGACGCCCTGAAGGTGGACCGCGCTTTCGTGCGCGACATCATGGCCGACCCGAACGACGCCTCGATCACCCGCGCCATCATCAACCTGGCGCACAACCTCAAGCTGACGGTGGTCGCCGAGGGCGTGGAAACCGAGGCGCAGCTGGGGCTGCTGATCGCCAACAACTGCGACCTGGTGCAGGGCTACTATTTCAGCCGGCCGGTGCCGGAGGCGGCCTTCCTCGCGATGCTGCGCGAAGGCAAGAGCCTGGCGAGCAACCTGATCGCCAGCCAGGGCGCGCGCCGCACCCTGCTGCTGGTGGACGACGAGGAATTCATCCTGAGTTCGCTCAAGCGCATCCTGCGGCGCAGCAACTGCCGCGTGCTGACCGCCGACAGCGCGCTCAAGGGCCTGCAGCTGCTGGCCGAGAACCGCGTCGACGTGGTGATCTCCGACCAGCGCATGCCCGGCATGGCGGGGGTCGAGTTCCTGCGCCGCGTCAAGGATATCCACCCCGACAGCGTGCGCATGATGCTGTCCGGCTACACCGACCTGAAGTCGGTGACCGATGCGATCAACGAGGGGGCGATCTACAAGTTCCTCACCAAGCCCTGGGACGACGAGCACCTGCTGGCCAACATCGAGGAAGCGTTCCGGCGCAAGGAGATGATCAGCGAGAACCAGCGCCTGGGGCAGGAACTGGCGCTGACCAATGCGCGCCTGGGGCAGGTCAACGACGAACTGCGCGGCCTGCTCGACGACAACGCGCGCCAGGTACGGCGCGACGAGACCGTGCTGGGGGTGATGCAGGAGGCGCTGCAGCACGTGCCGCTGCCGCTGATTGGCGTGGACACCGAAGGCATGATCGCCGTTTCCAACCAGGCGGCCGACGCGCTTTGCGGCGAGGGCGCGCCGCTGCTCGGCCGTTTCATCGAGGAGTGCCTGCCCGCCGGGTTCGTCGCCTGGTTCCGGGAGGCCGGCCCGGCCGACGGCGAATGCGAAGTGGGGGGCATGGTCTGCCGCGTCAGCCGGCGCGCCATGGGCGGCCTGTCGGCCTCGCGCGGCGTGCTGCTGGTATTCGATCCCGTCGGCGCGGCCGCGGTGGAGGCGGCATGAACTTGATCCCGATCGAACACGCCAGGGCGGACATGGTGCTGGCCGACGACCTGCGCCGCAGCGATAACCAGCCCATCCTGGCCTCCGGTACGCGCCTGACCGACGCGCTGCTCGAAACGCTGCGCGAACGCGGCGTCACCTCCCTGTCGGTACGCGCCGAGGAAAGCGTCTACGTGATGGACAAGGAGGCGCAGCGCCAGCAGGTGCTCGAGCGCCTGTCGTACCTGTTCCGCGGCAACGCCGGCAACATCACCGGCCAGGCCCTGTTCCGCGCGGTCTACGAATACCGCATGGGGGCGCTGTGAGCACGCTGTCGATCGACGAGGTGACGCGCTCGGTGCGGCAATTGCCGTCGCTGCCGGCGGTGGTCGCGCAGCTGCTCGACCTGTTCAGCGCCGACAACCCGGATTGCGCGGCGATCGGCCATGCCTTCGACCGCGACCAGGCGCTGGCCGCGCGCGTGCTGCGGGTGGCCAACTCGCCGTTTTACGGCATGCCCGGCCAGGTGGCTTCGGTGCACAACGCGATCGTGGTGCTGGGCCTGCGCAACCTGCGCAACCTGACCCTGGCGGCGGCGGTCACCACCAGTTTTCCCGCCTTCACTTCCGACTGGTTCGACCAGAAGGGCTTCTGGCAGCACAGCCTGGCCGTGGCGCAGGGCGCCGACGTGCTGGCGCTGCGCGCCGGCATGCATCAGGAGAGCGCGTTCACCGCGGGTCTGCTGCACGACATCGGCCGCCTGGTGCTGGTCACCTGCTTTCCCGCGCAGGCGCGGGAGGCGGTGCTGCACCAGCGCGAACAGGACTGCGACACCGCCGAGGCCGAGCAGGCGGTGCTGGGCCTGGACCACGCGATGGTCGGCGCGGCGCTGGCGCGGCGCTGGAAGTTTCCCGCCGCCGTGCAGCAGGCGATCGCGCGCCACCACGCCGCCGCCGGCGACGCGCAGGCGCCCGATACCCTGGCCGACCTGCTGCATCTGGCCGACGTCACGGCGCACGCGCTGGACTTGAGCGGCGACCCCCACGAACGGGTGCCGCGCCTGGACGGCGGCGCCTGGCACCGCCTGGGCCTGCAATGGTCCGCCTATGGCGCCGCGTTGCGCGATATCGAGCAGCGCAGCGCCGATGCCGGCCGCCTGCTGGCCGCCTGAACCTCCTTCCAATGGAGCCATCCATCATGTCCCTGCAAACCGCCTGCCCCCCTCCCACCCGCGATACCGCCGAGGCCGGGTTCCGTAGCCTGGCCGAGGCGACCTCCTCGGGCATCGTCCTGCACCGCGGCGGCAAGATGCTGTTCACCAACCGCGTGATCCAGACGATGACGGGTTTCTCCACCGAGGAACTGTCCGCCATGGAATTCTGGGAAGTGGCGCATCCGACCGTCCAGCAGACGGTGCGCGAGCGCAGCCTGGCGCGCCTGCGCGGCGAATCGCACGAGGCGCGCTATCAGCTGCGCATCAATACGCGCGGCGGCGAGGAATGCTGGGTCGACCTGACCGCCGGCGTGATCGAGTACGGCGGCGCGCCCACCGTCCTGGCCACCTTCGTGGACATCACCGATCTCAAGCGCGCCGAGGGCGTGCAGCGCGCCCTGCGCGAGACCCAGATGCAGGTGGTCGAGGGCAGCCCGGTGCCCACCTTCGTGGTCAACGCGCAGCACGAGGTGACGCACTGGAACCGCGCCTGCGAGGCGGTCACCGGCATGCCGGCGGCCGAGATGGTGGGCCGGGCGCAGGCCTGGCGCGCCTTCTATCCGGCGCAGCGCCCGGTGATGGCCGACCTGGTGGTGTCCGGCGCGGTACAGGCCAATTTCGCCGCCTACTACCGCGAGACACTGGTCCGCTCGACCATGATCGAGGGCGCCTACGAGGCCGAGAGCTTTTTCCAGCACTTCGGCGAGGCCGGGCGCTGGCTGGTGATCACCGCCGCGCCGCTGCGCGACGCCGCCGGCAACATCACCGGGGCGATCGAGACCCTGCAGGATGTCACCGAGCGCAAGATGGCCGAGTCGGCCCTGCTCACCGCGCAGGTGGAGCTGGAACAGCTGGTGGAAAAGCGCACCGCCCAGCTGGCCCACGCCAAGGAGCAGCTGGAGGCCGACGTCGACCGGCGCCGCCTTACCGAGGCCGAGCTGCTGCGCCGCAATTCCGATCTCACCGAGCTGAACCAGCGCCTGGGCGAGGCGCAGCAGCAATTGCTGCAGTCGGAGAAGATGGCCTCGGTCGGCCAGCTCGCCGCCGGCGTGGCGCACGAGATCAACAATCCGATCGGCTACGTGCATTCCAACCTGGGCTCGCTGGAGAAATACCTGGCCGAATTGTTCCAGGCCCTGGCCGGCTACGAGGCGGCCGAGGCGGCGATGCCGCAGGGGCCGGCGCTGGCCGACCTGCAGCGCCTCAAGGAAGGGCTGGACCTGGAGTTCCTCAAGGAGGACATCCCGGTGCTGATGCGCGAATCCAAGGAGGGCATCTCGCGGGTGCGCAAGATCGTCCAGGACCTGAAGGACTTCTCGCGCGTCGACAGCCAGCAGCAATGGGAATGGACCAACCTGCACCGCGGCATCGACAGCACCCTGAACATCGTCTCCAACGAGATCAAGTATTGCGCCGACGTGGTCAAGGAGTACAGCGAGATTCCCGACATCGAGTGCCTGCCTTCGCAGCTGAACCAGGTGATCATGAACCTGCTGGTGAACGCGGGCCACGCCATCGAGGGCAAGCGCGGCACCATCACGATCCGCACGGCGATGGCCGGCGAGGACTTCGTGCGCGTCGAGGTCGCCGACACCGGCAAGGGCATCCCGGCGGAAAACCTGCAGCGCATATTCGACCCGTTTTTCACCACCAAGCCGATCGGCAAAGGCACCGGCCTGGGTCTGTCGCTTTCCTACGGCATCGTGCAAAAGCACGGCGGCCGCCTGGAAGTGCGCAGCACCGTCGGCGAAGGCACCACGTTCAGCGTGGTCCTGCCGATCCACCGGGCCGCCCTCGCCGAGGCGGCCGAGAAGGAGATTCACGCATGAGCACCGCCACCGCCCCTTTCGCTCCTCCCGCTTCCGCTCCCGCCGCCGCCCATCCCGGCGTGGTTGCCGCGCCGGCCATCGCCACGCCGGTACCCACCGTGCTGTGCGTGGACGACGAGGCCAATGTCATCAGTTCGCTCAAGCGCCTGTTTCGCCCTTGCGGCTACCGCGTGATCACCGCGCTGTCCGGCGCCGAGGGACTGAAGGTGTGCGCCGGCGAGACCGTCGACCTGGTGATCTCCGACATGCGCATGCCGGAGATGGACGGGGCGCACTTTCTCGAGCAGGTGCGCGGCAATTCGCCGGAGACGATACGCATCCTGCTGACCGGCTACGCCGACGTCGAATCGACCATCGCGGCGATCAACAAGGGCGAGATCCACCGCTACATCTCCAAGCCCTGGGACGACGAGGAGATGCTGCTGATGGTGCGCCAGGCGCTGGAGCGCCGCCGCCTGGAGCAGGAGAACCGCCGCCTGGAAGCGCTGGCGCGGCGCCAGAACGAGGAGCTGCGCCAGCTCAACGAGGGCCTGGAGGCGCTGGTGGAACAGCGCACCGGCGAACTGCGCCAGTCAAACAGCGCGCTGGCCGGCGCCAACGACAAGCTCAAGACCGGCTTCCTCACCTCGATCAAGGTGTTCTCCAACCTGATCGAGCTGCGCGAAGGGCGCGAGGCCGGGCATTCGCGGCGCGTCGCCGACCTGTCGCGCCGCATCGCCAAGCGCATGGGCATGAGCGCGGCCGATGGCCAGGACGTGATGGTGGCGGCGATGCTGCACGACATCGGCAAGATCGGCCTGCCCGACAGCCTGCTGGCCAAGTCGGCGGCGGCGATGAACGCCGAAGAGCTGGCGCTGATGAAGAAGCACACCATCAAGGGCGAGACCGCGCTGATGCCGCTGGACCAGCTGCGCGGCGTGGCGCGCCTGGTGCGCGCGCATCACGAGCGCTTCGACGGCCTGGGCTATCCGGACGGGCTGGCGGGCGACGCGATCCCGCTGGGCGCGCGCATCCTCGCGGTGGTCAACGATTTCGACGCCATGCAGATCGGCACCCTGGCGCCCAAGCGCATGCCGGCCTCCGAGGCCCAGGACTACATCAAGCGCACCTCCGGCAAGCGCTACGACCCGCAAGTGGTCGCGGCCTTCCTCGCCGAGCAGGGCGCGGCGGCGCCGCCGCAGGTGCGCGACCGCCGCGTCTCGCCGGACGACCTGCGTCCCGGCATGGTGCTGACGCGCGACCTGATCAGCGACGAAGGGGTGCTGCTGCTGGCCACCGACTACGTGCTCGACATGGCGCTGATCAAGCAGATGCAGGACTTCCAGAGCGTCGACGGCAGGCCGCTGGTGCTGCACGTGCGCGAAGTGGTGTAAGGCGGCTCCCGGGACCGCGCATCCCGGGGTGGCGCCCCGATGCGGCGCCACATGAGGGGCGCGGTCTGACATGGAGGCGCGGCCCGAAACCGCACGGCGTGATGCAGGGCGGTTCCATGTAGCGCGGTTCGATGCGGCGCCGCCTGACGCGAAGCCGCTTGATGCGGCGCGACACGAGATGGCGCGGCGTGAAACGTCTGCATTTTCCTGTCCGCTCGTTGCGCTCGCCCGCCGCGGCGGGTATGCTGATTGCGCATCGCTCGCGCGGGCGCGGCCCGCGCACATGCACCGGCCACGGGAGACCACGGTGAAATATCAAGGCAGTTGCCATTGCGGACGCATCGCTTTCGAGGTCGAAGGGGAGATCAAGCAGGTGATCGACTGCAACTGCTCGCTGTGCGTGCGGCGCGGCGGGCTGCTTTGGTTCACCGCCGCCGACAAGTTCGACCTGAAGACACCGCGCGAAAATCTCTCCACCTACACCTTCAACAAGCACGTGATCGCCCACCACTTCTGCGAGCAATGCGGCATCGCGCCCTTCGGCGAAGGCACGGACCCGCAGGGCAACGCGACGGTGGCGATCAACGCACGCTGCATCGAAGGCTTCGATCCGCGCGCGGCGCAGGTTCTGCATTTTGATGGACGCAGCCGCTAGGCGCGGCCGCTTGGTGGGCGCGGCCGTTTGCCAGGCGGCCTGGGCCGGGTGATGCAGATGGGGCCGCTGAGACGGCGCACGTGCATGGCGCGGGCCGGCGGTGCAGTGTGATGGCCCGAAGCGCTGCCCGATTTGGCGGCACAGGACAGTGGCTTGATACGATGGCACGCGGGCGCCTCGCGCCGCGCCACCGGGCACCCACACCACGGTGGCGCCATCGGGCGACACATCGCACGGCGCCATCGCACTTCTTACCGGCGCGCCGACCGGCAAGAATTGCCGCACCGGTAAGAACGCAAGCCGGCACCCCGCGCGGCGCGCGCCTCCACGCAAGCTCCCGCAACAAAAGGGCGCGGCACCGCTCGCGATTACGCGGCACCACGCCCCGCGGGCCGAGCCTCCTTGCGGGTGCCCGGCGGCTCATGCCGAGAGCCTGAAGTAAGGAGCCTACTGCTGGCTCTTGTTCTGCAGTTCCTGCTGGTGCTGGCGTTCCCAGTCGGCGAAGCTGTGGCCGCCGCCTTGCTGGTCACCTTGTTGACCGCTTTGCTGACCGCCTTGTTGCTGTTGCGATTTCTCGCTTCGGGAGCCGGACTGCTGCTGGCGGCCGCTTTGCTGCTGGTGTTGCTGGCTGCCGGTCTTCTGCTGGTCCATCTGGCTGCTCTTCTGGTCCTGTTTCTGGTCCTGCTGCTTGTCCTTTTGCTTGCTCATGTGTCGATCTCCATGAAGTCAAATGTCCGGCTGCTGCCGGTACTTTCATGGCAGCAAGCGGCGTACCGCCGCGCGTCCCCGCGCGGCGACATACGGCACGCCTGTCGCCCACGGGTGTCTCGCGTTACTTGAACAGGCGGCCCTGGCGTTCCAGTTCCTCGACATCCGGGCCGCCGCTGCCGGTTTGCGCCGTGGGCGCGGGGCTGGGGCGAATGCGCGACCTGTTCTCGCGCGAGAGGTCGTGTGTCGGGTCGCGCGGCAGGTCGCGCGCCGGGTCGCGCGAAGCATGGTTCAGCGGCTCGCGGCCGTCGCGGGCGGCCCGCGGACGGCTCCGGTCTTGCCTATTGCGCTCTTGCTTGCTCATGGGGAATCTCCTGTGCGTCCCGGCGCGGGCCGGTATGCAGGCAAGGGAGCAAGGCGCGTGCGTGTCCGGCCGGCGGCGCGGCGACAGTGCGAGGAGAGTACGGTCGGGAGTGCCTTCGGCGCGCGCCAGGGAGCACGCGCGGGTACGAGGTACGGGATGCAGGGAGCGGATGCCGGATGCGAGGCGAAAGCACGGTGGCCCCGCGCGTCCATTACACGGCCCGTCACGCGGTCAACCGCGGGTTTCGCCGCCGAACAAACGTTTGATTGACGTTTACGTAAACGTCAAGTAAATTGGCGATTCAGATGGTGTATTTTGGTAGCCGTGCGCCCGCGCGCGGCGTACTAGAATGTGCCGGACACGCAAAACCAACAGACAAACCGCCGCCCTGCGTTTCGCGCGGGCGGCCGAGGCCAAGTGCGATGACCGATCTTTCCGTGCAAAAGAACCTGGCCGAGGCCAAGCTCACGAACAAGGTGCGCTTCGTCACCGCCGCGTCCCTCTTCGACGGGCACGACGCCTCGATCAACATCATGCGGCGCATCCTGCAAAGCTGCGGCGCGGAAGTGATCCACCTCGGGCACAACCGCTCGGTCGATGAAGTGGTCAACGCGGCGCTGCAGGAGGACGCGCAGGGCATCGCCATGTCGTCCTACCAGGGCGGGCACGTCGAGTACTTCAAGTACATGATCGACCTGCTGAAGGAACGCGGCGGCGCGCACATCAAGGTGTTCGGCGGCGGCGGCGGGGTGATCGTGCCGGACGAGATCGCCGAGCTGCATGCGTATGGGGTCGCCCGCATTTATTCTCCCGAAGACGGTCAGAAGCTCGGCCTGCTCGGCATGATCTGGGACATGCTGGCGCGCTGCGATGTCGACCTTTCCACCTACGCGCCCAAGAGCCTGGAGGCCATCGCCGGCCCCGCGCAGATGAACCGCCGCGCCCTCGCGCAGTTGATCACGGCCCTCGAAAACAAGAAGGCCGACCCGGCCCTGCGCGAGGCCCTGCTCGCGCAAGCCGCCGCCATCAAGACGCCGACCCTGGGCATCACAGGCACCGGCGGCGCGGGCAAGAGTTCGCTCACCGACGAGCTGATCCGCCGCTTCCGGCTCGACCAGAACGAGCAGTTGAAGATCGCCGTCATCTCGATCGACCCGTCGCGGCGCAAGTCCGGCGGCGCCCTGCTGGGCGACCGCATCCGCATGAACGCGATCAACCACCCGAACATCTTCATGCGCTCGCTCGCCACGCGCGAGGCGGGCAGCGAGATATCCCAAGCGTTACCGGACGTCATTGCCGCGTGCAAGGTCTCCGGCTTCGACCTCATACTGGTGGAGACCTCCGGCATCGGCCAGGGCGACGCGGCGATCGTGCCGCTGGTCGACACCAGCCTGTATGTGATGACCCCCGAGTTCGGCGCCGCCTCGCAACTGGAGAAGATCGACATGCTCGACTTCGCCGATTTCGTCGCCATCAACAAGTTCGACAGGAAAGGGGCGGCGGATGCGCTGCGCGATGTGCGCAAGCAGTACCAGCGCAACCGCGAAGCCTGGAACAAGCCCACCGAAGACATGCCGGTGTACGGCACCATGGCGAGCCGCTTCAACGACGACGGCGTCACCGCCTTGTACCAGGCGATCACGCCCAGGCTCGGCGAACTGGGCTTGAAACTCGCCGCCGGCCGCCTGCCGAGGATGACGGTCAAGTCCAGCACCAACCAGACCCCCATCGTCCCGCCCGCGCGTACCCGCTACCTCTCGGAGATCGCCGACACCGTGCGCGGCTATCACGCGCAGGTGCGCGAGCAGATGCTGATCGCGCGCGAAGCGCAGCAGTTGCGCGCGGCGCGGAAGATGCTGGGCGACCAGGCATCCGATGTAGCCGCCCTGGAAACCCTCGCCCTCGAGCGCGACAACCGGCTCACCGCCGACGCCAAACACCTGCTCGCCCAATGGCCCGACATGCAGCGCGCCTACGCGGGCGACGAGTACGTGGTGAAAATCCGCGACAAGGAAATCCGCACCGCGCTGACTTATACGTCGCTGTCCGGCACGAAGATCCGCAAGGTCGTCCTGCCGCGCTATGAAGACCATGGCGAACTGCTGCGCTGGCTGATGCTGGAAAACGTCCCCGGCTCCTACCCCTACACCGCCGGCGTGTTCGCCTTCAAGCGCGAGAACGAAGACCCCACCCGCATGTTCGCCGGCGAAGGCGACGCCTTCCGCACCAACAAGCGCTTCCACCACGTCTCCAAGGACATGGACGCCAAGCGGCTATCGACCGCGTTCGACTCCGTCACCCTGTACGGCAACGACCCCGACCTGCGTCCCGACATCTACGGCAAGGTCGGCAACTCCGGCGTCTCCATCGCCACCCTCGACGACATGAAGGTGCTCTACTCCGGCTTCGATCTGTGCAGCCCGAACACCAGCGTCTCGATGACCATCAACGGCCCGGCCCCCACCATCCTGGCCTTTTTCATGAACACCGCCATCGACCAGCAGGTCGACCGTTTTGTCGCGGAAAATAAACGAAAACCCAGCGCGGACGAGCAAGCCAAGATCCGCGCCTGGGTGCAGGAAAACGTGCGCGGCACCGTGCAGGCCGACATCCTCAAGGAGGACCAGGGGCAGAACACCTGCATCTTCTCCACCGAGTTCTCGCTCAAGGTGATGGGCGACATCGCCGAGTACTTCGTGCACCACAAGGTGCGCAATTTCTACAGCGTCAGCATCTCCGGCTACCACATCGCCGAAGCCGGCGCCAACCCGATCAGCCAGCTCGCCCTCACGCTCTCGAACGGCTTCACTTTCGTGGAAGCGTATCTGGCGCGCGGCATGCACGTCGACGACTTCGCGCCCAACCTCAGCTTCTTTTTCAGCAACGGCATGGACCCCGAGTACACCGTGCTCGGCCGCGTCGCCCGCCGCATCTGGGCCACCACCGTCAGGAACAAATACGGCGGCAACGACCGCAGCCAGAAACTCAAGTACCACGTGCAAACCAGCGGCCGCAGCCTGCACGCGCAGGAGATCGCGTTCAACGACATCCGCACCACCCTGCAAGCGCTGATCGCCATCTACGACAACTGCAACAGCCTGCACACCAACGCCTACGACGAAGCCATCACCACGCCCACCGAGGAATCGGTCAGACGCGCGATGGCCATCCAGCTCGTCATCAACCGCGAATGGGGCCTCGCCAAGAACGAAAACCCCAACCAGGGCGCCTTCATCATCGACGAACTCACCGACCTCGTCGAAGAGGCCGTGCTGAAGGAATTCGAAGCCATCAGCGAACGCGGCGGCGTGTTAGGGGCCATGGAAACCGGCTTCCAGCGCGGCCAGATCCAGGAACAGTCGATGTATTACGAACACAAGAAGCACGACGGCTCCTACCCCATCATCGGCGTCAACACCTTCCGCAACCCGCAGGACAGCGGCGTGCCGCAAAAGATCGAACTGATCCGCTCCACCGAAGACGAAAAGCAAAGCCAGCTCAAGCGCCTGCACGAGTTCCACGAACGCCACGCCGCCGTCGCCCCGGCGATGCTGAAGAGACTGCAGCAGGCCGTGATCGACAACGCCAACGTGTTCGACTTACTGATGGACGCGGCGCGCGTGTGCTCGCTGGGGCAGATCACGAATGCGCTGTTTGAGGTTGGTGGACAGTACAGGCGGAGCATGTGAGGCCGCGTTAGAAAGAAGGCGGCATGGCCAGATCTTCAGCCACAGCCAGATCCGCCAGCGTAGCGCGCTCCGGGCGCAAGACCCGCGAAGAGCGGATTGATGCGGCCCTGCACTCCACTGCGTGCTTCACTGCGCGCGCCACCGCGCAACCCGCGCGCGAAAACTTGATGCTGCCGGCAGCATCCTGAACGCCCGCGATGAAACAGACGCCGGCGCCGCGCCGCCTGATCCAGGAAGAATCCGCGCTCGCGCAAGCCTCCCTTAGAAAGTCAGCACCACCCGGCCGAACGGCCGCTCCTCCACCAGGTAGCGCAGGCCCTCGGCCGCTTGCTCCAGTGCAAAGGTCTTCGCCACCAGCGCCTTGAGCGTGCCGGCGGCGAACAGCGGCAGGAGGGTGTTCCACGCCGCCTGTATCGCCTCCGGTGGCTGCGCATAGAGCGAAAAGCTCTTGATGCCCGCGCGCTTCC
>Ga0307511_10000722_pt1 | contig 35222 bp, 34 predicted proteins | sample 13_EM_MG_FD_200266 | JGI IMG/M metagenome (GOLD analysis project Ga0307511, IMG submission 200266) | Populus trichocarpa ectomycorrhiza microbial communities from riparian zone in the Pacific Northwest, United States - 13_EM | ecosystem: Host-associated > Plants > Roots > Unclassified | place... | reverse complement strand
TCGGTGAGCGGGACGGCCTCGTCCGGGCCGCAGAACTCGGTTCGAAACGGCGTGGCCGGATTGTTCCGCAGCAACGTGGCGACGGTCTCCGCGCAGCCCGAGCACGACGCTTCGCCCCGGTAGACCAGGGCCAGCGGCCGGGTGTCGGGGGCCGGCGCCGAATCGCACGCGGCCAGGCCGGCGGCGAGGCCGATCGCGCCGGCGCCGACGAGGAACCGTCGCCGGTTCACGGCCCGCCGCCCGCAGTCCGCGCACTTCATGACTGTTCTCCAGAGCCAATCGCCGGTCGGTCCGCCGCCGAGCCTACCGACACGCCGATCCTGGTCGCGGTGGCCGCGATCGGCGGTCTCGCCACAACGCCACCGCCGGCTCGTCGCTTCGCCCAGTTGGCCACCGCGGTCACCAGCGCCTCCAACGGCCCCTTGCCGGCGGTCGCGCGCCAGGCCAGGGCCAACAGCAGCACAGCGATCACCTGGAGGAGGTAGCCGGTGCCGGGATCGTAGGTGTCGTAGTCGGAATTGAGGAACATGATGTGGGCGGTGTACAGGGTGAGCGTCATGCTGCCCGCCGCCGCAAGCGGCGTGAACACGACCGCCACGATCCGCCGGCACCACGGCGTGCCCAGGTGGCCCAGCAACAGCAACAGACCCAGCAACGCGATCGCCGATCCACTGGTGCCGACGAGGTCGGGCGCGGTGCCGGTGTGCGGGGCGTCCACGGCCAGCCACCAGTCCGTCGACGTCGGCGTGGTGCCGTCGCCGCCGAGGTTGAGCATCTCGGTGGTCTCCGGCACGGTCAGGATGCTGTCCGGCTGCGCGGCCCAGATCGCCGTCAGGCCACCGAACTTGTTCAGCAGAACCCACGACGCCGTCGCGGCCCCGACCGCCATGACCGTACCGGTCACCAGCAGCGCCACCGCGATCTTGATCCGGGCCAGCGACAGTCGGCCGACGATCAGGCCGACACAGACGTAGGCCATCCACGGGATCGCCGGGTACTCGCCCGTGATCGACAGCTCGGTCAGCAGGTCCAACGGATGGGTCATGGCGTCGAGAAATGTCGGATTGGTCAGCGGCGGCTCGGGAAGCCGCTGTTGCAGCACATGGGTCAGCGGCGGCACCACCGTCACCACGGCCACTCCCACCAGGCCGATCGCCCAGCTCGGCTGGATCACCAGCGGGATCGCCAGCAGGAACAGAATGGCGTAGTAGGGCAGGATCACGGCCGCGTAGCTGGCGTCGGTGTAGCCGAGACAGAGCCCGATCAGGCCGATCATCAGCGCCCGGGTGGCCAGCATCGCCGCCGTGGTGCCGAAATCGGCCAGCCGCACCCGCTTGCGTCCGGTCATGAACGCCATGCCCACCCCGGCCAGCACCGCGAAGGTCGCCGCCGCCCGGCCGCCGAAAATGGCGAAGGACAGCGACGCGTGGCCCGGCGAGTCCTCGTCCAGCAGCGAGTGCACGGCCATCATGCCGAGCAGCGCGATGCCCCGGGTCGCGTCCACCCCGAGCAGGCGGGTCCGCGTCTTGGTCGCGGGGGTCATGGCGTCATCACCGCGTTCACGAGATCAAGCCCCAGATCGATGCCAAGTGGGTGGGGCGCCGGCAGTCCGGCGTCGGCGAACCAGTCCGACGAGGCCTCCGGATGCGGGCCGACCACGCCGACCCGGCCCGCGCCGAACCGCGCGACCAACGCCGCGACCGTCCCATTGGGATAGTTGGCCAGCACGGTTGTCGTTTTTCGCTTCTCCAGCAGGAATCGCGGACCGTCCTGGAAGAACAGCTCGCGCGTCCGGCCCCGCCAGTTCACCGCCACCACCGCGTTGCTGGCATGGCGCACGGTCGCGCCCTTCGAGCTGATGTACTGGTCGGTGTCGCCGGGCAGCAGCCCGAAGCCGGGGGTCGCGCCGGCCAGGTAGCCACCGAGACAGAAGCCGAGATATCCGCCGCCGGCGGCGACAAACGCCCGCACCTCGTCACGGTGCCGGCGCAGCTTGCGGAAGGCCCGGCTCAGCGTCCCGCCGCCCGGCTGGGCGTAGATCGCCGCTGACGCCAACGCACCCGCGCCGAGGTCGAGGTCCTCCTTCGGCCCGATGAACCGCACGTCGAATCCGTGGTCGGCGGCCAGCAGCAGGTCGGCCACCGCTTCGGGACACCCCCTTGTGGTGGCCGGGCCCCGATACACAAGAGCCAGCGGGGAAGGCGTCACGACTGCTCCTGGGCCGCGGCGGCGCCGACGTTCTGGGCGGGAATGCCGTGCCACGAGGTTCCCACCGTGAGGTGCTCGCCCTTCATCAGCAGCGACAGCGATCCCAGGGACACCTCGTCGCCGACGATGGCGTCGTAGAGCACGATCGCCCGGGTGCCGATGGTCGCCCGCGCTCCGACCGTGACAACCGACATCTTCATCACCCGGTCCTCGAACAGGTGGGTCTGCAACGAGACCTCGGTGCCGATCGTGGCGTCGTCCCCGACCTCGACGAGATCGAACTCGGTCAGATAGGTGGTGCCGATCCAGGTGCGCCGGCCGATCCGGGCGCCGAACCAGCGCAGCAGCGGCGGCAGGAACGGCGTGCCGACCAGCATGCCGAGGCCAGCCGGGACGGCGGCGGCCTCGTACAGGCCGGTGACGAACTCGCTGCGCCGCACGAAAGGACTCCACAGCGGCTCGACCCGGGGCCGGTACACGCCGACCACGTTGCGCTTGACCGCCGCGCAGTAGGCGATCACGGCGATCCCCGACAGCATCGCCACCAGCGGGGAGGCCAGCGCCGGCACCGGCAGGTCCCGGTCGTAGGCCAGACCGGACAGGGTGAGCAGGAACAGGTAGAAGCTCAGGCCGAGCACCGACGCCGGCAGCGTGGCCCGGGCGAACTCGATTCCCAGTCGCTGCCACACGATCCGACGCGGCGGTCGGAAGGTCGTCTCCTCCGGGAAGTCGCCGCTGTCCTGCCGTCGGGGCAGGTTCATCGCCGGCGAGCCCAGCCAGGACGTGCCGACCGGCACCTGCTCCCCCGGTGGCACCGTGCTCACCCCGACCAGCGACTGCTCCCCCAGACTGGTTCCGGCCGGGACCACCGACGCGTTGCCGACGAACGCCCGGCGTCCGACCACGGTCGGCAGGAAGGCGACCCGCCCGTTGGCGAACGTGGCCGCGCCGACCGTGGCCATGTCGGCGACGAAGCTCTCCTGGTCCAGGGTGAGCAGATCGGGATCGAGATGGCCGGCCGTGGACACCTCGGCCCCTCGGCCGACGCGGGCGCCCAGACACCGCAGCCAGGGCGCGGTGTACAGGGTCGCGTACAGGGAATTGGTGAAGGTGAGACTGAATTCCAGCAGTTTGTCGGCGACCCATTTGCGCACCCCGAGCACGGAGCGGACCGGATAGACCCCGACGGGCGTGTGCGGCAGGATCGCGTTGCGCCCCAACGCCACCACGACGCAGACGGTGATCACGAAGACCGGACCGGCCAGCACCGTCGCCGCCACACCGGCCAGCACACCCCATTCGAGCAGCGCCCACCACACCAGGCCCACGCTGGGCAGGATCAGGCAGATCGCGCCGACCTCCAGCGCACCGATGCCCAGCAGGGTCATCAGGATCTGCTGCGGACGCCAGCCGGGCAGCGACGTGCGGCTGCGCATCATGGTCTCCACGGCCGGGGCCAGCGACTCGACCGACTGCGACGGCGACCCGGCCCAGCGCTTCCCGGCCGGCACCGATTCACCCCGGCCCAGCAACGACTGTTCGGCCAGCAGGGCGCCGGCGCCGACCGACGAGCCTGGTTCGAGCACGGCGTTGGCCCCGACGAACGCCCCGGCGCCGATGGTGATCTTCCCGACCGTGACCCAGCCGTCCTCGACCCGCCAGGGCCGCAGCACCGCGCCGTAGCCGATGGCGGCGTCCCGGCCGATCTCGATCAGGGCCGGCAGCGAGATCGAACTGCTCGCGATGGTGGCCCGCGCGCCCACCCTGGCGCCCAGCGCGCGCAGGTAGATCGGCATCAGACCGGAGCCGGACACGACCGGCATCGGCCCGATGCCCAGCAGCATGTCCAACGTCCACAGCCGCAGATAGGTCAAGCCCCACAACCGGTAGCGGCCCGGCTTGATGCCCGTCGACAGCGGGCCGACGACGATCAGCGGCACCAGCCAGCGCACGCCCAGGTAGCTGACCAGGATGGCGATGAGGAGCTGGACCAGCACCTCCATCGAGACCTCACCGTTGTTCTGCGTGTAGACGTAGGCGACGGGCAGGGTGATGACCAACAGCAGCCCGTAGATGATCACCAACTGGGCCGTCCCGGCGGCGGTGCGGCGCCAGCCGTGGCGCAGCGGCTCGTACCGAGGCTGGCCCGGGCGCGGCGGAGTTGTGGTGGCGGTGCTCAGGTGAGCGGCCAGAGCGCGCGCGGTCGGGTTGTCGTACAGGTCGCGCAGGGCGACGTTGGCCCCGAACTCCTGTCGGCGTAACAGGGAGACGACGGTCGCGGCGAGGAGCGAGTGGCCGCCCAACTCGAGGAAGAAGTCCGCCGTCACGGACAAGTCCTCCGGATCGAGGCCGAACGCCTGCGCCCACACCACGACCACCAGTCGCTCGGCGTCCGTCTCGGGCGCGACCACCGGGCCGTCCCCGGACAGGCGACCGCCGCGCGGCGCCGGCAGTCGCTTCCGGTCGACCTTGCCGCTGGGCATCGTCGGCAGGCCGGTCAGCGAGACGAAGTAGGCCGGCACCATGTAGCCCGGCAGCCGGTCCCGCAGTTTGTCGCGCAGCCGCCGATGCAGCGCGTCCTCCGGCTCAGTGCAGTCGGCGCCGGGCACAACGTAGGCCACCAGCTCGGTGGCGCTCTCGGAGATCGCGACCATCGCCGTGGCCGCCTCCGGAATCGCCGGGTCCTCCAGCAGCACGCTCTCGATCTCGCCGAGATCGACCCGGTGCCCCCGGATCTTGACCTCGGAGTCGGCCCGGCCCAGGTACTCGATCTCGCCGTCGTCGGTCATCCGACCGAGGTCGCCGGTGCGGTACAGCCGGCTGCCGGCCGGGGCCAGCGGATGCCGGATGAACTTCTCGGCCGTCAACTCGGGTCGTCCGACGTAGCCCTTGGCCACGCCGGGACCGCCCAGGCAGATCTCGCCGACCTCGCCGGCCGGGACCGGCTGGAGATCGTCGTCCAGCAACACCGCGGTGTACGTGGGCAGCGGAACGCCGATGGTGACCGGGCGGCCGGGCTTCAGGTCGCACCAGATCGCGGTGACAGTGGCCTCGGTGGGGCCGTAGGTGTTCAGGATGCGTCGGCCCGGTCGGCTCCAGCGCTCGACCAACTGCCGGGGGCAGGCTTCCCCGCCGACCAACAGGTTGCGCACCAGCGGCAGTTCGCGCGGGATGGTCGCGAGCAGCGTGGGCACGCAGTACAGCAGCGTGATGCCTGACTCCTCAAGGAAATCGGCCAGTTCGCCGCCGAGACGCCGCGAGTCGTTCGGGCCAGCGACCAGCGTCGCGCCGACCGACCAGGTGGGCCAGATCTCCTCGATGGAGAAGTCGAAGGAGATGGTCATGCCCTGGTACACGCGATCGGTCGCCCGCACGTCGTAGACGGTCGGCACGACGTCGAGGAAGTTGCGGATGCTGGACTGCGCCACTTCGACGCCCTTGGGCCGGCCGCTGGAGCCGGAGGTGTAGATCACGTACGCGCTGGGGTCGGGATCGAGGAGATCATCCTCGGTGAGATCCGGCCGGGCGGCGGATTCCTCGGCCAGCGAGTCGGCCTCGGCGGTGAGATCGAGCACTGGGCAGGTCGACTCGATGGTGCGGGCCGTCAGGTCACCGGCGGTCAGCAGCAGATCGACGGCGGAATCCTCGGTGATGTAGGCGATCCGGTCCGGCGGCGAAGCCGGGTCGATCGGCACGAAGGCCGCGCCCGCCTTGCCGATCGCGAGCAGGCAGACGTACGTCTCGATGCCCCGGTGTAACAGGATCGCCGCTCGCGAGCCGCCCCGGACACCTCGCTCGCGCAGGCGGTGCGCCAGTCGGTTGGCTCTTCGGTCGAGTTCCGCGTAGGTCAGGGCGACGCCGTCGGCCTCGACCGCGATCGCGTCGGGCGACAGATCCGAGGTCAGCTCGAAGACCTGGTGGAGTCTTCGCACCTGGGCGGCGTCGGTGTGCGACCGCGGTGTCGCGGCTTCGGTCTCCGGCGTTGTCGACGACAAGTTCACGAGCACGGAAAATCCTCCAGCCCACCCCAAATACACTCCGCACTGACCGTGAACCGAAATGTCGGATTTCGATGCTTCCCCAGACACACTCGCGATAGACCCACGTCAAGTTGTTCTATCACGTCATATGTCGTCAATGTTTCGACACACACCTTTAACATTTGGCAACTTTTGACAGTTAACGAGCCTCCTTCGCATACCCGAACGGATCTCGACCACATCGGAGATACGTGGCAACGCAGATCCCCAGACCAGGTCTTGGCCGAAGGTTTACGTCGACTTTCCACCGTGGACAGGCCGTTCTCCGGCCATCGATCCCCGTTGGCGGGCCGCACGGATCGATGCTGGTCAGGACGCCGGCCCGAACGTCGACCAGCGGGTCGACCCATTTCCGAGCACGCCTCAACGCTGTTCCGAGCATGCCACATGTACTACTTCCCAGCGCCACCCCGGCGCGCCGACCGCCTTAGACGACACCCCACGGGCCGAGGCGATGATTCCCATCCCTCGCCGAATATGAACACCGTTCATATCGAGATAATTGCCAGGAAACTCCCAGGTTCACTCCATTTCCGGACATACCGGTCCGACATTTTCTTCGGCGCCTCCCGGCAAACGGGCTCCTGATCACGAGTGGCCGGCGCCGGATGCCGCGGGCGGCCAGGTCGAACAGCCGCTACTGGCCGGTCGCGACGAATCGGCCGGGGGCTAGGCTGCCGACTGTGCGCGTAGCCTTCCAGGGGGACCTGAACCAGCTCGGCCAGCAACTGGCTGCCATGTGCGATGCGGCCGCGGCCGCCATGCGCAAGGCCACCCGGGCGTTGTTGGAAGCGGATCTCCGCCTGGCCGAGCAGGTGCTCGGCGCGGACGCGGCGCTGGACGCGCAGCGGGCCGAGTGCGAGGAACACGCCTATTCCCTGCTGGCGCTGCAAGCCCCGGTCGCGCGAGACCTCCGGATCGTGCTCGCCGCGACGTACTGCGCGCAGAAGATCGAGCGCATGGGCGATCTCGCCGCACACATCGCCGACACCGCCCGCTTCACCCATCCCGCGCACGCCGTCCCGGCCGAGCTGGCGGACGTCTTCGCCGAGCTGGGCGAGATCGCCGCCGGCATGGCCGACCGGCTCGCGGCGCTGGTCGTCGCCCCGGTCGCGGGCGCGTTCGCCGAGTTGGAGGAGATCGATCACCGCGTCGACCGCCAGCACGCCGCCGTGCTGGCGCAGGTCAGCGCGGCGGACTTCCGGCACGGCCCGCGGACGGCGGCCAGCCTGGCGCTGGTGGCCCGGTTCTACGAGCGGTTCGGCGACCAGGCCGTGTCGGTCGCCAAGCGACTGGACTTCGCCGCCACCGGCGAGACGCCGACCGCGTAGCCATTGATCAGTCCCGCGGCTGTTCTCCCGCAGGCACGGGTTGGAGCGTCACCCAAGCCCGCACTCCTACCGGCATCAGGGCCGGAGACGTCGGTCGTCCGCGTTCAGGGCGGCGTCCAAAGCGGACAGCTGGGTCCGCTGGAACTCCCGGGAGACGCCGGCCGAACGCTCGATGGCGTCGAAGCCGTGGTAGGCGCCGGGGACGATCTCCAGCGTGCACGGCACACCGGCGTCGGTGAGTCGGGACGCGTAGTGGACGTCCTCGTCGTGGAACAGATCCTGAGTGCCGACCCCGATCCAGGTGGGCGGCAGGCCGGCGAGGTCCTCGCACCGTCCGGCGGCCGCCAGGTGCGGCACGTCCTTCACGGCGGACCCCAGGTAGGAGCGCCAGCCGAACCGGTTGCTGCGCTGGCTCCACACGCGCAGCGTGCACGGATCGACATCGGCGCGGTCCGCCGTCCGGTCGTCCAGCATGGGATAGACCAGCAGCTGAAACGCCGGTTCGATCTCACCGCGCTCGCGGGCCAGCAGGGCGAGGGCGGCCGCGAGCCCACCGCCGGCGCTGGCGCCGCCGATGGCGATCCGGGCCCGGTCGACACCGGGATCGTCGGCCAGCCAACGCAATCCGGCGTAGCAGTCCTCGAGCGGGGCGGGGAATGGGTGTTCGGGCGCCAGCCGGTACTCGACGGAGGCGACCACGACATCCAGCTGGGTGGCGACTTCCCGGCAGAACGTGTCGTCCTGGGCGGCGCTGCCGAGCACATAGCCGCCGCCGTGGATCCACAACAGCGCCGGCGCGGGCCGCCGGCCGGACGTGGGGCGGAACACCCGCACGGACGCGTGCTCGTCGACGGACACCACCTGCACGTCGGGCGGCGTCGGGCGGGCGGCGACCCGGCCCAGCAACCGCATCGCCGGCAGCAGCGATGGCGTGGTCATGGTGCGGGGCAGGAATCGGGCCAGCCGGAGATCGGGATGGAAGACCACGCCACATCCAGTTCGGTCGGGAATGCCTTGTGCGGCAAGGGCAACCTATCATTTTCGCTCATCCTCCCGGCGCCCGCCCTCCGCGGCGAACCGGGCCGGCCGAGCAGCGGCGCTAGCGGCCGGCCCGGCGGTCCAGCCAGATGGCGCCCGCGGTGATCGCCGCGCCGCCGGCCTCCCAGATCACCGCGCTCATATGGGACTTCGGGGCCCGGCCGGTGGCGATCTTGGCCAGGAAGCCGATCGCCTGAGCGCTGCGGGTGGCGATGGTGAAGTGCGGGAACCACGGCCAGGCCTTGGCCACGCCCAGCACGAACGCGGCGCCGTTGTTGATCGACGCCACCGAGCTGCTGGTCAGGGTGATCCGCAGCGGGTCGTCGGCGGGGATCCGGCCGGGGTCCACGCCGAGGGCCCGCAGCTGGCTGTCCTGGCTGACCAGCCCGATCACGCCCAGCGTGACGGCGATCAGGCCGGCCGCGCCGACGGTCCAGCCGGCCTTGGTGTGGGTCTGGAACAGGCCGAGATCGGTCGCGGCACGGGAACTCATCGTCAAACCTCCACTGTGGACTGGATCTCGGGCGACTGGGCGCAGTGACACGGAGGATCGAGCGGCGCGTTCTTCTACCGGACCAGGGACAAAACCGGAACAGCGCCATTGTCGTCAACCGCAGACTCTCCCAGGAATCGGCGACAGCCTCACGCTAACACTCACCGGACGACGTCGGATCGACCGCGCGAACCGCCACCGCAAAGGGTGATCTGCCGGGCGGAACACGGTCACCAGGTGACCAGCGGAACGCCGGGCGATCATCATGTGATCGAGGGAATCCCCACGGTTCGATGGCAGAGTGGCCATTGTCACGGGGCGCCGGCCACCCGACTGGCACTCTTTGAGTCTCGAAGCGTAGGGTTCGGACATGACAGTTCGAGACTCAAAGAGTCAGGCCAAGCCCGACCCGCGGGTGGGCGTCGAGGTCACCTTCTGAGCTGGCGGGCCAGACTTGAGCCAGCACACGACGACCGAGGTCGAGCCGGCGGTGACGGGGACGCAGAGCGTCTTCCGCGCGCTGTCCATCCTGCACGCCTTCACCGCGCGGCGGCCGACGCTCACCGGCCCTGAGGTGGCCGAGATGTTCGGATACTCGCTGCCGACCGCGTACCGGCTGCTACGCGCGCTGGAGGCCGAGCACTTCCTCGTGTTCGACCGCGGCAGCCGGGCCTACAGCCCCGGGCCGGAGATCCTCCGCCTGGCCGGCGTCATGCTGCACCGCGACGCCCTCGTCGCCCAGACCCAGACCAGCCTGATCCGGCTGCGGGCACTGACCGGCGAGACCGTCGCCGTCTACTGGCGGCTGGGCAACAGGTGCACCTGCACCCAGGAGCTGCCCAGCCCGCATCCGCACCGGATCGAGGCCGGCATCGGCGTGGACTTCCCGCTCACCCGGGGCGCGGCCGGCAAGGCCCTGCTGCTCGACCTGGACGAGGCCGGCGTGCGCGCCCTGCTGGCCGAGCCGGACATGCCCAAGCCCGTCGGCGGCGTCGAGGCGCTGATGGCCGACCTCAAGCTCGGGCGCGAGCGCGGGTACACCCTCGGCGTCAGCGAGGACGCGGTCACGATCGCCGCCCCGATCCCCTGGCTGCAGCCAGGACTGGCCGTCTACACCGTCACCGCACCCGAGGCCCGCTTCGGCCCCCAAGCCCGGGACGCCGCCGCGCGCACGCTGGTCGAGGAGATGGACCGGCTGCGCTCGATCCTGCGCAAGTAGAACCTGACCGATCACGGCCTCGCGCGCCGCCGGGTAGAAGATCGTCTCCTCAATGAAGGCATGCACCGTCAACTCCTCGATGATGGAGTCGGCGATCCTCCGTTTGGCCACGAACGTGGGCGTCAAGCACGACGACCGACTACCCGGCGTACCCACCGTTCAACCCGGACGGTCAGGCTGGCCGCCATGCGGGTCGCCCGACCGAGCGAGCGGCAGAAGGCCCGGATCGAACCGGGATATTCGGGTTGCGGCGACCACCGCGGGGTATTCGACCGTTGTGCACACCAAGTGCCCACCACCGTGACGCGAGCAGGTGATGCAGGTGGTCGAACGGGCCGTCGGCCGGGACACCGGCCGACCCGACGACGGGCACGCCGGCCCGGACCTGCGGCTGGCGGGTGTGCCGGCGACCGCCCTGGCCCTGACCGACGCACGGGTGCGGCTGACCGCGTGGGCCAGGACGACGGGACTTCAAGCCGAGCAGGTCGACTGCCTGGTGCTGGCGGCCTACGAGGCGATGGCCAACGTCGTCGACCACGCGTACGACGATCGGGGCGGGATCTTCGACCTGCACGCCGGCCGCCACGACAGCATGGTCACGGTGACGATCAGCGACTACGGCCGGTGGAAGCCGGCGGCGGACGGCGCGCGGACCTGGCGGGGACGCGGACTGCTGATCATCGAGCGCGCCGCGCCGGAGTTCGAGCTGATCCAGTACGACCGTGGCACCACGGTGTGCATGAGCTGGCCCGTCCGAGCCGACGCGCCGGCCGGTGAGCGGATCGCGCCTGATCGAGCGCCCGACCAGCCTGGAGTGTGATGCCCGCGTCCCGGCCTCGCGTGCGCCTGCGCCGAATGGACCGGAGAGCGCGAAGACAGTTGGCGTCGTTGAGGTTTCACGATCCGTCCAGGGTCGGCGCCGGGGTGGGCCGCGGAGCCAGGTCGGCGGCCACTCGGGGTTCGGGGAACCGCTCCTCGGCGGCCCGGCCACGAGCCAGCTCGGCGTCGAACGCCGCGCCGAGCAGCACCGCCAGATTGCTGATCCACAGCCACACCAGGAACAGGATCACGCCGGCCAGCGAGCCGTAGGTCTTGTTGTACGAGGCGAAGTTCGCCACGTAGATCCCGAAACCGACCGACGCCGCGAGCCACAGCAGGACCGCGAGCACGCTGCCGGGGGTCAGCCACAGCAGCCGCGGCTTGGGCTGGCGCACGTTCGGCGCCGCCCAGTACAGCAGGCAGACCGCGAGACTCACCAGCACGATGATCACCGGCCACTTGGCGATGCCCCAGATCAGCAGCCCGGTGGACCCGATGCCCACCCACCGTCCCACCTGGTCGGCGATCGGCCCGGACACCGCCAGCCCGAACGCGCAGACGCCGAGCATCGCGATCATCGCCAGCGTCAGGCCGATCTGCAGCGGCAGGGTCTTCCACAGTGGACGGCCCTCGGCCACGCCGTAGACCGCGTTGTTGGCCCGCATGAAGCCCCCGATGTAGCCGGTCGACGCCCACAGCGCGCCGAGCAGGCCGAGCACCGCCAGCGGTCCGGCCGCGACGTGCGCGTTCTGGATGGCCCCGACCAGCAGGTCGCGGCCCTGGCCGATGTCCACGGAGTTGATGCTGTCGATCAGTGTCCGGGTCGCTTCCGGCCCCAGCAGGCCGATCACCGCGGTGAGCACGATCAGGCCCGGGAAGACCGACAGCACCGCGTAGTAGGTCAAGGCGGCCGCCCAGTCCAGCAACTGGTTGTCCTGAACGGCCTTGACCGTCCGCTTGACCGCCGCCCACCACGAACGGGCCGACAGGTCGCTCGGCGTCGACGGCGCATGCGCGGTGGGGGCCATGGTCTCCGACTTCCCCCACGCACCGGCGGTGAAACCACTGGGTGGGCGCGGGTCACCAGCGGTCGGCGGTGAACCTGAGATCACCCGCCAGCACCGCCTCGGCGGTCTGCAGCAACCGGTGTCCGCTGAGAAACGCGTGCGCGCGGAGCCGTAGATACGCCTCCGTCAGCCCGCTGTGCAGCTGGGACGACACGACGCCGACGGCCTGGTTGATCGTCACCCACTGCGGGTCCAGCGGACCGAGCCGCAGACCCTGCGGCTGGCCGGGATCGGCCGCCCCCAGGTCGACGATCAGCTCCATCGCCGCCTCCGCGAGCATTTCCGCGTCGGCGACCTCGGGACCGGTCAGCCCGCCCGGCCGCGTCCGGTACAACTCCAGGACCCCCACCGTCACGTTGGCCGCGAACAGCGGGAAAGCGAACAACGCGACCACGCCCAACGGCGACAGCACCGCGTCCAGCCGGGGCCACCGACATGGCCTTGCCGGCCGCGACACGTCGGCCACCAGCACCGGGTCGCCCTCGGCCAGCGCGTCCATCGCCGGGCCGACGCCCAGGATGGTCTCCAGTTCGGCGGCGTGCTCGCTGACGGCGTCCGTCGCGCACACAGCCTCGGTGAAGCCGAGATCGCCGACGACGGACAGGCTGACCCCGGACACGCCGACCACACGAACCGCCGCATGGCACACATGGTGCGGACGAACCGGTGGGCCCTCCGGGCGCGCCGCGTCGGCGATCGCCGCAGCAATCCGTATGCGTCGCGCCGGATCCACCGGACCGCCCCCACTCAACGGTGGGGCCGCCGTCCCCCGACCGCCTCACGTGTGGACAGAGTCCGCTCCAGCTTGTGCGTCGCACCGTCGGACCCGCGAGGGACCAAGGGCCCGACTTCCGCGGTCAGGCCGGCACGAACAGCGGTCCGCTGGTGTCGAAGTCGGCCTTGTTCTCGGTGGTGTACTGCTCGACCGACAGCGGGGCGCGACCGCCGATCTTCTCGACGACGTCGTTGACGCCGGCGAACACGCCGTTCTGGTAGTCGACGGCGACGTTGCCCAGGTGCTGCACGCGATGCGCGGGCATCCCGCGTTCGACCATGGCGGCGGCGAACTCGTCGACGCTGATCGGCTCGTAGTGCACCGGGAAGCCGAGGGTGGCGGCCATCTTCCCGGCGATCTCGCGGTGGTTCAGCTCGACCGGGCCGTGCAGGGGGTAGACGGCCCGGTCGTGCGGCTCGGGATCCAGCAGCAGGGCGGCGATCACCCGGGACTGGTCCGCCGCGGCGATCGGCGCGTGCCGGCCCTCGCCGAACGGCAGCCGCAGGTAGCCATCGCCGTCCCGCTTCTCCCACCACAGCTTCAGCCACTCCGCGAAGAAGGTGGGCCGGATGTGCGTGGTGAGGAGGTCGGTGCGGTCCAGCAGGTGCTCGCACAGCCAGTGCTGCCGGGCGGCGTTGCTGCGCGCTTCGCGGCGGGCCGAGATCTGCGACATGTTGACCACCGACCGGACGCCGGCCTCGGTCGCCGCCTGCGCGAAGATGACGGTCGCCTCGACCAGGCCGGGCAGGATCGGGTGGCAGAAGTAGGCGCCGGAGACGCCTTGCACCGCCGCAGTCACGCCGTCGAGGTCGTGCAGGTCGGCGAAGACGACCTCGGCGCCGGCCGCGGCCAGCTCAAGGGAGCGCTCGTCCTCGCGGTGCGCCATCGCCCGGACGCGGTGACCGCCGGCCAGCAGCAGGTCGACGGCGCCGCGCCCGGTCCTGCCGGTCGCGCCGGTGACCAGGAAAAGCCTGTCGTCGTTGGACATCAGACGGTGGCCTTGTCCTCGACGAGGGTTCCTCGCATCAGCCAGGTCGGGCCCTCGGCGTACGCGCCGGCCTCCGCGAAGAACTCGCCGAAGTAGGGGCCGGCGGCGTGCGCGTTGAACGCCTCGACGTCGGCGTAGACCTCGTTGAGGTAGAACACGTCCGGGTTCTGCTCGTCGGCGATGACCTCGAACCGGTGTGCGCCGGGTTCGTTGGCCAGGGAGTCGCGCGCCGTCTTGCGGGCCGCCCGGACGAAGTCCTCGCGGTGATCCGGCTGGACGGTGAAGGAAACGAGGAACTGGTACATCACGACCTCCTGAAATGGGGCGAGCACCGCCGCGACCAGCGACAGTTCGTTCACTGAACCACCGTAGCACGGGTCGGTTCGGTGAGTGAACTGGCGAGGTAGAATGAGGCGTGGCCCTACCCAGCACCTACCCGGAGCGCAACTGCTCGCTGGCCCGCGCCCTGGAGATCCTGGGCGAGCGGTGGACGCTGCTCATCGTGCGCGACGCGTTCTACGGCGTGCGCCGGTTCGGCGACTTCGCCACCCAGCTCGGCATCCCCCGCGCCGTCCTGACCAGCCGCCTCAAGGCCCTGGTGCAGGAGGGCGTGTTCCTCCGTGACGACAACGGGTCCGGCGGCGTCGAGTACCGGCTCAGCGACAAAGGCGTTGCCCTGTGGCCGATCCTGCGCTCGATGATGGCCTGGGGCGACGAGTTCTACTCCCCCGCCGGCGTGAAGCGCGCCCTGCGGCACGACGAGGACGGCGGCACGGTCGACCCCGAGGGACGCTGCCAGAAGTGCGGCGCGATCGTCCCGACGCCCGACATCCGCATCGAACCCGGCCCCGGCTACGTCACTGGCGACACCGAGCCCGATCGCGTCTCGGCCCTGTTCAACACCCCGCGCCGGCTGCTCGAGCCGCTCAGCCCAACGTGAGCGCCAGCTTCTCCGTCGCCTCCCACAGTGCACGCTGCACGGCCTCGCCGCGCCCGGGCTCGGGGCACGGCAGGGGCCGGGCGCCCTTGACCGAAAAGTAGCCGCCGGTGCGCGTGGCGGAGCGCGGTCGCGCGAATGGCCTTGGTCTTCAGGTCGGTGTCCGACACCTGGAAGGTCATCCCGATGCAGTTCAGCCTCTCTTCACGGCGCCTGGCGCAGGTTGCGGGCCACGCGTTCCGGGCGTGGCCAGCGCACCTTGGTCGCCCAGCCCGCCTTCTCGAACAGCCAGATGATCCGGGCCGAGATGTCGATCTGCCCCCGCCGCACGCCATGGCGTGCGCAGGTGGGGTCGGCGTGGTGGGAGTTGTGCCACGACTCGCCCATGGACGCGATGGCCAATGGCCAGAAGTTCGCCGAGCGGTCGCGTGCGCCGAACGGGCGGTCGCCGATCAGGTGGCAGATCGAGTTCACCGACCAGGTGACGTGGTGCAGCACCGCGACCCGCACCAACCCGGCCCAGAAGAACGCGGTCAGCGCGCCCCACCAGCTCATGGTGGCGAGCCCGCCGACCAGGGCGGGCGCGAGCAGCGTGACCGCGGTGAGCGCCGGGAACAGGCGGTCGACGCGCCGGATGTCGTTGTCCGCCAACAGGTCCGGGGCGAAGCGGGTGGCGTTGGTCTGATCGCGTTCGAACAGCCATCCCATGTGCGCGTGCCAGAATCCCCGCACCAGGGCGGCGGCGGAACTGCCGTACCGCCAAGGCGAGTGCGGATCGCCGTCGCGGTCGGCGAAAGCGTGGTGACGGCGGTGGTCGGCGATCCACATGATCACGGGTCCCTGCATAGCGGTGCTCCCCGCGACCGCCAGAGCGACCCGCAGCGCGCGCTTGGCCTTGAACGCGCCGTGGGTGAAGTACCGGTGGAATCCGATGGTCACGCCCAGACAGGTCAGGCAGTAGAAGAAGGCCGCCAGCCCGATGTCGAGCCAACTCAGGCCCCAGCCCCACGCGGCGGGCACGGAGACGGCCAGGGCCAGCATCGGCACCGCCGTGAACACTGCCACCAACACGATCCTGGAGGTGGACTGTTCGCCGGCGAGCATCGGTTCCGGCTCGACGACGGCGGGTGCGCGGACAGGACCGGTCATGGGCGAAACCTCCGGCGGCGATTGGCGTGACGGCCGCCGGGTCCTGGGCGATCGCTTACGAGCGTACTCGTCGGATTCCCCGGAGCGGGTGCGGCCAAACCGGTCCGTGTCCCAGCCGGGTGGTGTCCGGTTGGTCCCGTAGAGTGCACGGCAGACAAATGACGTGGTGGCTCTCTCTTGGCGTGGGCCCGGACCCGCTACACCAGGATGACTACGAGTAGTCGATGTGGCGGAGGTGGCGCATGCCGGCCCTTCGGCTGCCGCGCGCTGCGGTAGCCCCTGATGAGTGACCCGGACGGCCCGGGTCGGCAGGTTCGCGCCGTGGCCGCGGCCGTGCTGCGGGACCACGCCGGCAAGCCCGATCTGCTGGCCCGGGTGTGCCGGGCGTGCGCGGTCCTGCTGTCGGTGGACGGCATGTCGATCTCGGTGATGAACGACCGGAACCACCGGGAGGTGCTGTTCGCCAGCGACGCGGTGAGCGCCCGGATCGAGGCGCTCCAGTTCACCCTCGGCGAGGGCCCCTGCTTCGAGGCGTTCGACAGCCGCCGGCCGGTGCTCGTGCCGGACCTGCCCGGCGCCATCGCGCCGTCCTGGCCGGCGTTCGCCGCCGAGATGGCCGCCGAACCGGTGGGCGCGATCTTCGCCTTTCCCTTGCAGAGCGGCGCCATCTGCGTGGGCGCGGTGGACTTCTACCGCCGTCGGACGGGCTGGCTGTCGGCCATGGAACTGGCCACCGCGCTGGAAGTGGTCAACGTGGCGCTGCTGACAGTGCTGAGCCAGCTGGACGGCGGGCACCACGGCGAATGGTGGCTCGCATTGCCCGAACAGCGTGAGCAGGTGCACCAGGCGGTCGGAATGCTGATCGCGGCCTTCGGCATCCCGGCGGACCAGGCGCTGGCCCGGCTGCGGGCCCACGCGTTCGCGTCCGGCCGCCTGGTCGACCAGGTGGCGTGCGACATCGTCGCCCGCCGACTCTCACCGGACGAGCTGGACACGTGACTCGGAGGGTCTGACGAGGTGCGCGACGACGGAACTGGCTACCCTCGACCCAACAGACAGGAGCGGAGCGAATCCATGAGCGGCACTGCCCCCACCGGCGCGCAACGGGAGTCGCAACTGCTCCAGGCCTTCGTCCAGATGGCCGACACCCTGGTCGACGACTACGACGTGGCCGACGTGCTGCACCAACTGGTCGGTCACTGCGTGCGGCTGCTGGACGCCGCGGCCGCCGGCCTGATGCTGTCCGACCAGCGTGGCAACCTGCACGTGCTGGCCTCATCCTCCGAGCAGTCCCGGCTGCTGGAGCTTTTCCAGCTCCAGAACAACGAAGGCCCCTGCCTCGACTGCGTCCGCAGCGGCGAGGCCGTCACCGTCGCCGATCTGACCGTGCAGACACAGCGCTGGCCGATGTTCGCGCCGCTGGCGATCGCGGAGGGCTTCACCTCGGTGGCGGCGATGCCGCTGCGGCTGCGCCGGGAGACCATCGGGGCGCTGAACCTGTTCGGCCGTGAGCCCGGTCCGCTCAACGAGCAGGACGCGCTGGTCGCGCGGGCCCTCGCGGACACCGCCACCATCGGCATCCTCCAGGAACGGGCCATCCGCCGGGGCGAGGTGCTCACCGAGCAGCTGCAGACCGCGTTGAACAGCCGGATCATCATCGAGCAGGCCAAGGGCGTGCTCGCCTACGCCGGGGACCTGGAGATGGAGCAGGCGTTCGAGACCCTGCGCGGCCACGCCCGGCGCAACGGGGCCCGCCTGAGCGACATCGCGCACCAGCTGGTCACCGGTGTCCTGCGTCCGCAGGACGTTCTCGACTCGGCGCCGGGCGCCAGTTCCTGACCTGTCTGATTGCCCGCCGGGGCTATGCTCGATCCACCACTTGCTGATCCGCCAGCAGCCGCCCGGACCCGCGGTCGCCCTCCCGCTCGTGAGGAGCCCGCCGTGCGCCGGATGTCGCCACCTTCCCCACGCGGGAATCGGCAAGACTCGGGACAAGGCCATGACGCGGCGGCGCCGCTGGCGGTGACCACGCGGTCGGTCGAGCCCACCGCCGTGGTCATCACCGTCCACGGCGAGATCGACATGTCGAACCGGACAGTGTTCCAGGACCGCCTCATGGCGCAGATTCGACAAGATGGACCACACGTCATCGTCGATCTGACCGCGGTGGACCACCTGGGAGCAGCCGCCCTCACCGTGCTGCTCACCGTCCAGGACCGCGTGCGTGCCTCGGGTGGGCGGGGCATGAGCATCATCGCGTGCACCCCCGCGGTGCTCCTCCCGCTCACCGCGGCCGGGCTGATCGATTTCTTCGACGTGCATCCCGAGCTGGCCCGCGTCTGCGCCGGATAACGCGGACAGGCCCGCGACGCCGAGGTTTCGCGATTCGCCCCAGGGGTAGCCAGTGTTCACCCTCCCCGCGGGGAGGGTGAAGAGGACGACGTTCCTGGACCGCACCGGCGAGGCCGGCGGAACACAGGCCGCCACGCGAATTCGAACGCAGGAAAGGATCCTCATGAGCACCGAACGCAAGATCGACGCCAAGGCCGACGAGGTCAAGGGCAAGGTCAAGGAAGGCGTCGGCAGCGCGACCAACGACAAGAGCATGGAAGCCGAAGGCAAGGGCGACCAGGCCAAGGGCAAGGTCAAGGAGGCGGCCGAGAAGGTGAAGGACGTCTTCAAGAAGAACTGACCACTGTGGACTCGCCGGTGGGCCGCCATGGAAACGGCGGCCCACCGGCGTGTCGAGCGGCATATGTCTACAGTGGACTAGGACCGACCCGCCCTGGGCCGTCAACCGGGCCAGGCGACAACGTCCAGGACATCGGCCAGCCGCCCGGCCCGGTCGTGGGCGGCCCGCTGGCGCTGCGCCCCGTTGCCGCAAACCCTCAACCGCGCCAAAGCGTGTTCGACGAACTCGTCGTCGCCGTGTGGGCGCAGCCATGGCTGGAGCCCGGCCACAAGCTCGTTCACCACCGACCAGGCCGACACCAGCCGGGCCTCCCGCGGATGCGCGCACTGCCCGGTCATGCCGTCCCGGGCGGACCGCCACAGCCACGCGCGCAGCACCTCCGGCGCCGGGTTCGCGGCGGGCCGCGTCAACCCTCGACTCGTACTCGTCCACGGAGCCGAAGTGCGGCACCGGCCCGGCCGAGGGCCATCGGGCCCACAACTCGTGCCGCCAACTCGCGTAGAACGTGTCCTCGCCGTCGTGGAACGGCGAATTGGCGGTCAGGGCCAGGAGCACCGGCAGCCACGGGCGAATCTGGTTGCTGATCCGCAATCCCGTTGCCGCGTCGGGGATCGACACATGTACGTGACACGCGCACATCAGCGACGCCTGGGCGATCGCACCGAACTCACGGGCCATCCGGCGGTAGCGCTCATCCGGTGTGAAGCGGGCCGGCGCGCTCGCCGCTGCCAATTCCGCACTGACACCCTGTCACGGCGGCGACTCGACGCTGGCCTGCCGCAGGTCCAGTTCCCGCAGCACGCGGCGCAGCACCTCGTCGTCGATCTCGCCGGAGTCCCGGGCCGCGACGAACACCTTGCGTTCGATGTCGAGCATCGCGGTCAGCAGCCGCTGGAACGCGTCGGCCCGGTCGCCGGCCTGGTCCTCCATCCACTCCCGGGCCGTGCCCTGGTGGTGCTCGGCCAACGACCTGAGCAGCTCGACCACGTGCTCCGGGGTGGCCTCGTCCTCGTCGGCCACCTTGCGGTCCCGCCAAACCCTAACGTGCGGATACTGTCAGTTCAGGGCCGCGGCTCGCGCCGGGTCGGAGCTGGTGCGTCGCCGGCCGCCTCAGGCGCGTCGCCGTCCCGGTCGCGCCGCAGATCCCGCATCTGCGCGTCGAAATCGGAGACCACAGCCTCGTCCTTGCGCCTGGTGAGCATTCGCAGCGCCAGTGCGTAGGCGACGGCGACCAGGACCAGCAGCACGCCGATCCGGATCAGGAACACCTGTGCCTGGCTGCCGCCGAACGCAATCGCGGCGAGCAGCGCGGTCATTCCCAGCGTCACCAGGTGGAAGAGCATCGACACCAACGTGGCGGCCGAGCCGGCGGACTCCCGACCGGCGCCGGACCCGGCCAGGTAACGCTTCCCGCTGAACGCGAGCAGCCGTCCGACGATGACCACAGCGACCACGCCGGCGAACAGGAAGTACAACGTCGCGGCGTCCACGGGGACCACCTCTCCTCAGGTCCCTGTGGAATACCCGTCCGGCAGAATGGAAAACCCGTTGGACGATCGTCAGCGGAGAGCGGTCGGCGCCTGCGCCACCGTGGCCGATGTCGCGCTCGCCGTCCACGCCCGCAGCTGGTGACGTGATCCGCGTCCATCCGGCGGTTACCCGCGCGTTGGCCGGGTAGCCGGTGGTCGTCGGGGTAGGAACGGCGACGTGACAGACGGGCAGGTGCTTCGGATGGCGACCAACCGGCCGGGCGGCGGGGATCGCTGTGACCTGCGCCTGACCAACGTCCCCGCGATCGTCGACGAGCTGACCGTCGTGCGGCGCGTGGTGCGCAGGTGGGCAGCGGCGGCCGAGCTGTCCGGCGAGCAGGTGCAGGACCTGGAGCTGGCGGTGTACGAGGCGCTGAGCAATGTCCTCGACCACGCCTATCCGGCGCGCGGCGGCGGCGTGTTCGACCTGCACGCCGTGCAGGACAGCGACGCCGTCACGGTCACCGTGACCGACCATGGGCACTGGCGACCGCCGGCAAACCCCGCAAGCACGCTGCGAGGCCGAGGGCTGAGCCTGATCAAGAAGTTGGCGACGGACTTCGAGCTGCGCCTGCGTCCGACCGGCACGGTGGTCTGGATGCGCTGGTCCCGCCACAGCGCCAACTAGGTCCATTGTGGATGGTCAGCCCCGCGGCAGCGGCCGGTCGTGCCCGACCCGCCGCCGGCTCAGCAGCAGCACCGCCGCGGCGGCGAGCACGATGCCGATCATGTTCACCACCAGCTGCCCGACCGAGCCCAGGCAGCGGTCCCACTCCCCCAGCACAGCCGCCACCACCGCGTAGCCGGCGGCCGGCACGGTCGTCACCGACACGAACACCCCGACCAGCGCGGCCGACTTGGCCGAGGTCATCGCCAGCATCCCGGCCGCGCCGGCCAGCAGGGCCACGATCAGCGAGTACGGCCCGACCTGGTAGACGAAGTCGACCTGGTGCGCGGACAGCACGGCGGCACGGTCGAACAGCCCGGCGAACCCGGCCAGCATGGTGACCCCGGCGGTGACCAGCATCGCCAGCGGGAATCCGACGCCCAGCGCCAGCCCGGCTCGCCGCAGCAGATCGCCGCGCCGGCGGACCAGGCCGACCGCGATCGCGGCCAGCGGCCCGAACTCGGGTCCCACGATCATCGCGCCGACGATGGTGACCGGCGAGTTGGTGACCACACCCACCGACGCCAGCACACACGCCAAGGTGAGAAAGGACTGGAAGGTGACGCTCGGCTTGGCCTCCTCACCGGTCTTGGCCAGCAGCTCCTCCCACACCATGGCATCGGCGCCGTCACCGGGCGCCGCCGCCTCCGCGCGGTCGACGGCGTCGGACAGGACCGTGTCGACGGCCTCCAGCGTGATACCGCCGACATGGTCGACGTCGAGCCGGCACAGCGCGGCCACGACCTCGTCGGCCGCCTCGCGCGCGACAGCGGCCTCGACCACGTCGCCGGGCGGTTCGACGGCGACATCGCGCAGCAGCACGACATGCGCGACCCCGACCTGGTCCCGCAGGACGTCCAGCACGGCCTCGGTCCGTCCACTGGGCACGATCACTCTCAGGTGGAACACGGGCCCGACACTACCGACATTTCAGGCGGACGCGCCGCTCGCGATCACGTTCGTGGGCTTCGGCGGCAGCACCCGGGAACGTTGGTCCATGCGCCGCGTTCGTCAGCCGACGGCACACCGGTTCACTGACATCGGTGGCGCGGCATTCGCCGGTGCTGCCGCGCGGGCTCAGTCCACGGGCGGCCACACCGGGACGGGCGCGCGGCCGGACGGGAAGCGGACGTTCTTGGCTCGCACGAACTCGTGCAGGGTCTCGGACCAGTTCTCCCGGCCGAAGCCGCTGCCCTTGACGCCGCCGAACGGGGAACCGAGGAAGGAGCGGCGCATATAGTTGTTGACGAAGATCATGCCGGCTTGCAGGCGTTCGGCCAGGCGACTGGCGCGGAAGTGGTCCTCGGTGATGATGGCGGCGGTCAGGCCGTAGCTGGTGCCGTTGGCGATCCCGACGGCCTCGTCGTCGGTGTCGAACACGAGCAGCGAGGCGACGGGACCGAAGATCTCCTCCTGGGCGACGGTGTGGTGCGGCTCGACCCCGACGAGCACGGTCGGCGGCACCCAGAAGCCGTCGCGCAGGCGCTCGTCGGCGGGGGCCTGGCCCTGGAAGGCGATCTTCGCGCCCTCGGCGACGGCGGTGTCGATGTAGCCGAGCACCTTCCGCTGCTGCTTGGCGTCGACCATCGCCCCGATGTCGGTGGCGGCGTCCAGCCCGTCGCCGACGGTGAGTTTCGCGGTGGCGGCGACGAAGCGCTCGACGAACTCGTCGTGGTGCGACCGGTGCACGAGGATGCGCGAGGTCGAGGTGCAGGCCTCGCCCTGGTTGTAGAACATGCCCTCGATGGCGACGTCGACGGCGGTCCCCATGTCGGCGTCGTCCAGCACCATCAGGGCGTTCTTGCCGCCGAGCTCGAGCGTGGCGTAGGTGAGGTTCTCGGCCGCGGACCGCAGCACGTGCTGGCCGGTGGCGGTCGCGCCGGTGAAGGTGATCCGCTCGACCACGGGATGCCCGGACAGCGCCGACCCGGCCGGCAGCCCGGCGACGGCGTTGACCACGCCCGGCGGCAGCACCTGGTTGACGATCTCGACGAGCCGCAGCACGGCCAGCGGCGCCTGCTCCCCCGGCTTGACCACCACGGTGTTGCCGGCGGCGAGCGCCGGCGCCGACTTCTTGGTGAAGTGCAGTGGCGGCCAGTTGAACGGCAGGATCGCGGCGACCACGCCGTAGGGCTCGTAGTGCACCCGCGCCTCGATGGCCCCCTGGTCGAGAAGCTCGCCGTGCAGGGTGTCGGCGAGCCCGCCGAAGTAGTCGAAACCCGCAGAGCTGAAGGAGATGTCGAAGCGCAACGCGTCCCGGCGGGGCTTGCCGACCTCTCGGGCCTCCAGCTCGCCCAGCTCGTCGGCGTGCTCGCGGATGGCCGCGGCCGCCTTGCGCAGCAGCGCGCCTCGATCACGTGGGGTCAGCCGCCCCCATTCACCTTCATAGGCACGACGGGAGTCGCGCACGGCCAGGTCGACAAGGTCCTGGTCGGCCGCCATCACCTCCGCGAGGTGCCCACCGGTCGCCGGTTCGAGCACGGCGAACCAGGCGGCGTCGTCGGGAACTACCCACTGGCCGCCGATGAACGCGCCCCAGCGCGCACGGGGCAGGGGGCCGCGGCCGTCGACCGTGAGGACGGGGTCGAGCGCTTGGGACACGGTGTTGTCCTTCCTGACGATGGACGGCCGGGCACGGCTGTTCACCACGAGACGGCCACGTATTTCGACTCGGTGTACTCCAGCAGGCCCTCGTGCCCGCCCTCCCGGCCGAGGCCGCTCTGCTTGACCCCGCCGAAGGGCGCGGCCGGCTCGGACACCAGGCCGCGGTTGAGGCCGACCATGCCGGACTCCAGCGCCTCCGACACCCGCAGGCCCCGCGCCAGGTCGCCGGTGTACACATAGGACACCAGGCCGTGTTCGGTGTCGTTGGCCAGCCGCACGGCCTCGGCCACGTCGTCGAACACGACGATCGGCGCCACCGGGCCGAAGATCTCCTCGTCGAGGATGGCCGCGTCGGCCGGCACGTCGGCGAGAACCGTTGCCGGGTAGTAGAAGCCGGTGCCGTCCGGCCGCTCACCGCCGATCAGCGTCCGCGCGCCGACGGAGACCGCCGACTCGACGAGCTCGCTGACCTTGTCCACGGCGGCGGCGTTCACCAGCGGCCCCAGCTCGACCGCCGGGTCGGCGCCGGGGCCGACCCGCAGCGCGCCCATGCGCTCGGCCAGCCGGCGACCGAACTCGTCGGCGACGCCGCGCTGCACGAAGAACCGGTTGGCGGCGGTGCAGGCCTGGCCGCCGTTGCGCATCTTCGCGATCATCGCGCCCTCGATCGCCGCGTCGAGGTCCGCGTCGTCGAAGACGAGGAACGGGGCGTTGCCGCCCAGTTCCATCGAGGTGCTCACGACACTCTGGGCGGCCGTGGCCAACAGGGTGCGCCCGACCTCGGTGGAGCCGGTGAAGGACAGCTTGCGGACGCGGGGATCGGCCAGCATCGCGGACACCACGGCCCCGGATCGGGTGGAGGGCAGCACGTTCACCGTGCCCGCGGGCGCCCCGGCCTCCTCCAGGATCGCGGCGATCGCGAGCGCGGTCAGCGGTGTCTCGCTGGCCGGCTTGAGGATCACCGTGCAGCCGGCGGCCAGCGCCGGGCCGATCTTGCGGGTGGCCATCGCCGCCGGGAAGTTCCAGGGCGTCACCAGCACGCTCACGCCGATCGGCTGGCGCAGCACGACAATGCGGTTCGCCCCGCCGGGCGCGGTCTGCACGGTGCCGGCGACGCGCACGGCTTCCTCTGCGTACCAGCGGAAGAACTCGGCGGCGTAGTTGAGCTCGCCCTTGGCGTCGGGCAGCGCCTTGCCGTTCTCGCGCACGATCAGGGCCGCGAGTTCGTCGGCCCGCTCATGCATCAGCTCGAAGGCCCGGTGCAGCACGTCGGCCCGCGCGCGGGGCGCGGTCGCCGCCCAGGCCGGCAGCGCGGCGGCGGCCGCGTCGACCGCGGCCAGTCCGTCTTGGACGGTCCCGTTCGCCACCGTGGCCAGGGTCTGCTCGGTCGCCGGATCGAGGACCGTGATCCGCGTGCCGTCGGACGCCTCGCGCCACTCGCCGCCGATGAAAAGCTCTTCGGGATATTTCACGGCATTCTCCTCAGTAGGGGTTGGCGATGAACAGGTCCTGGGCCGGGAACCTGGTCAGCACCGCCGCGCCGTCCTCGGTCACCACGACCTCCTCCTCGATCCGGGCGGCGGAGAAGCCGTCCGCGGCCGGGCAGTAGGTCTCCAGCGCGAACACCATGCCCGGCCTGATCTCCACCGGGTTGGCGATGCTGTTGAGCCGGGAGATGATCGGCCGCTCGTGCAGGCCCAGCCCCAGCCCATGGCCGAACTGCAGCCCGAACGCCGCCATCTCGTCGGCGAACCCGAACTCCGTCGCGGCCGGCCACACCCGCGCGATGTCATCCGTGCCCACACCCGGCCGCACCGTCTCGATCGCCGCGTCCATCCACTCCCGCGCCACCCGATACGCGTCCCGCTGCGCCGCGGTCGCGCTGCCCACCCCGAAGGTCCGGTAGTAGCACGTGCGATACCCGTTGTAGGACTGGATGATGTCGAAGAACGCCTGGTCCCCCGGCCGGATGATCCGGTCGGAGAAGTTGTGCGGATGCGGGTTGCACCGCTCCCCCGACACCGCGTTGATCGCCTCGACCTGGTCCGAGCCCATCTCGTACAGGCGCTTGTTGGCCAGCGCCACGATCTCGTTCTCCCGCACCCCGGGCTTGAGCGCCTCCACGATGTCCTGATACACGCCGTCCACCATCGCCGCGGCCTGCGACAACAGGGTGATCTCGTCCGCCGACTTGATCTCACGGGCGTCCAGCATCAACTGCTGGGCGTCGACGACTCTCAGGCCCTGCCGCTGCATCTCGAACAGGAACGGCGGCTCCACGATGTCCACACCCACCGGCGCGTCAGCCACCCCGGCCTGGGTCAACAGGTCCTTGATCTGCGTGACCGCGTCTCGCATCAGACCGGCCTCGGGGGCGATCGCGCCCCTGAGTCCCAGCATCCCGGCCCGGCAGTTCTCCGGGGCCAGCCAGGGCGAATACAGCTGGTGATGCCGAGCCGCCGAGCCGAAATCCCACAGCATCGGCTCGCCATCCCGCGTCAGCAGCGCATACCGGGTCATCTTGTCCCCCAGCGCGCCGCCGATCCACGTCTGCGTCGTGTACCGAATGTTGTAGAAGTCGAACAGCAGGAACGCCCCGCACTCGCTGCTCGCCAGCGACTCCTTCGCCCGCGCCAGCCGATGCCGGCGCAACCGGTCGAAGTCCACCCGCTGCTCGAAGTCGACCGCGCCGTGCCCGGGCGCGGGAATCGGCCGCTCACTCATCGGGGGTCAGCCCGTCATCCACGGCCGCGTTCTCCGACTCCAGCGTCAGCCCGGCCCGGCGGGCCTGCTCCAACACCAGCGTCGCGAAATCCTCCTCCGTGTACCCCGCACCCACCGCCGAGGCCACCAACTGCGCCGTCGCCGACGCGATCGGCATCGGCGCCTCCAAACTCCGCGCCGCCGCCAACCCCAGATCGAAGTCCTTACGCAACAACGGCATCGTGAACGTCGGCGTGAAATCCAGATTCACCAACGCCGGCGACTTGTACCGGGTGAACACCGACCCCAGCACCGAGTCGTTGAGGAACTCCAAAAACGCCGCCCGACTCACCCCACCCTTCTCGGCCAGCACCGTGATCTCGGCCAACGACTGGATCACCACCCCCAAGAACACGTTGTGCGCGATCTTCACCAACCGCGCCACCTCGTCCTCACCCACATAGGTCACACCCCGACCCAACACCCGCAACACCGGCTCCACCTCGTCGAACACCGACCGCGGACCCGACACCGCCAACGTCAGCTTGCCCGCCGCCACCACCTTCGGATTACCGCTGACCGGCGCCGCCAACAACTCCGCCCCCCGCTTGCGCGCCGCCACCCGCACCCCGGCCGAAGCCTCCTGCGACACCGTCGAGGAGTCGATCAGCACCTTCGGCGCCGTCTCCGGGTCGGTGAACAGGCCACCCTCCCCCGAGGTCACCTGCTCCAGATCAGCCGAGGCCGCCACCATCGTGAACACGACGTCCCGACCGGCCAGGTCCACCGGCCGGTCCACCACCGTCGCACCCCGCCCGGCCAGCGCCTCCGCCTTGGCCCGGGTCCGGTTGTAGACGGCGACGTCGTAGCCGGCGGCCAACAGCCGCCCCACCAGTTCGGCGCCCATCCGACCCGCGCCGATCCACCCAATGCTGGGCGTAGCCATCTCGCGCACCTCCGTGTTGCAATCGATTGCATCCAGATTGCACACAGGCTACGGTGAAGTCAAGCGATAGCAACCGATGCCACTCATGCGAACGACCAACATCGACACCGAAGGACGGCCCGGTGCACACGATCCGGCTCGGCACGTTCAGCCCCTCCGTGCTGCTGGAGGTGGCGACGGTCACCGGCACCCTCGCGGCCGCCGGCCTGGCCGTCGCCGAGACGCCGGTCCGGACGTCGGCGCAGCAGTTCACCGACCTGTTCGACGGCCGGCTCGACGCGGCCTTCACCAACCCGGACAACGTGCTCGCCTACCGTTGCGTCCCGACCAACCCGCTGGGCCGGACCGGTGACGTCCGCATCCTCGGCGCTGTCGACCGAGGCCTGGGCCTGGCCCTGTTCACCGGCACGAGCGGCCTGGGCGCCGTGCGAGACGGCACATTCGGGGTCGACGTGCCGGGCTCCGGCTTCGCCTTCATCGGCTACGAACTGCTCGCCCGCGCCGGGCTGCGCCGCGACGTCGACTATCGCGTGGAGGCCCTGGGGGCGACTCCGCGCCGCGCTCGCGCCCTGATCGACGGGACCATCGACGCCACCGTCCTCAACGCCGGCAACGACTTGCTGGCCTCGGACAGCGGTGCCCAGCGGGTGGCTTCCGTCACCGCGATCGGCCCCTACGTCGGCACCGTGCTCGCCGCCACCGGCGACAGCCTCGACCGGCACGGCGACCGCATCCGAACCCTGCTCGACGTCGTCTCCGCCACCGCCCGGGACATCGTGGCCGGCCGACACGCCGAGGCCGCTCTGGCCGCCGTCGAGCGCCGTCTCGGCCTCACCGGCGCCACGGCCGCACGCCACCTCGAAACCCTGGCCGATCCGCAGCAAGGCCTCGTCACCGATGCCCGGCTCACCCAGGCCGACCTGTCCACCGTCATCGACCTCCGCAACCGCCACGTCCCCGGCGCGACCGCCCTGACCGTGGCCGGCGTGCTGGCCAGCGGGCTGGTCGACGCCCCGTGGGAGCTATGACGCCGCCCATAGGCCGGTGAACTTGTTCGCGGCCAACGACTTCCGTCATCCGGCCAGTTAGTCATCGTTCGTGACTGTACATGCTGATGACTGTCGTGCATCATGACAGGAGGCCGTCCGCCACAGCGGGGGCGGCTTGCCCTCCGCATTGCAATCGATTGCACCTGCGGCAGGGAGACATCCATACGACTGTGTATCGATGCTGGCCATGACCAGGTTTAGCTAGTGCAATCGTCCGCATCAGGACATTGCTCTGAGGAGGCGCCCCATGAGCACACCCACGGCCGCCCCGCTCCGCCGAACCGCCACCACCTGGGGCCTGGCCCTGCTGGGACTGTCCTACCTGGTCAATGCGATGGACCGACAGGTGTTCTACCCGCTACTGCCGGAGATCAGCGGCACGTACGGCTTCTCGCTGTCCCAGGGCGGCCTGCTCGCCACCGGCTTCACCCTGGGTGTGGCCGCGGCCGGCCTGCCGGCCGGCCACCTGGTGGACCGCCTGCCCCGCAAGAGGTTGCTGGTGGCCAGCATGGGGATCTACTCGATCGGCACGATCCTCACCCCGCTGGCGGCGGGCTTCGCCGACCTGGCCGTCTACCGGCTGCTGTCCGGCCTCGGCGAGGGCATGCAGGCCGCCGCCCTGTACGCCGCGTTCGGCGCGGCCTTCCAGCGCCGGCGGTCGCTGGCCTTCGGGACGCTCGGCGTGGCATTCGCCCTCGGCGTGTTGATCGGGCCGCTCATCGGCGCCGGCCTGGACGGGGCGTTCGGCAGCTGGCGGGCGCCGTTCTACTTCTTCGGCGCGCTCGGCGTCCTGGTCGCGGTGCTGATCCTCACCACTGTCCACCGTGGACTGACCGACGCCGGGCCCGCCACCGTCAGTGGCGGCCCACAGGATCTCGCGAACCTGCCCACAAGCCCGTACAACCGCAACACCCTGCTGCTGGCGGTGGCGGCGATCGGCGGCGGGCTCGCGTTCTACGGGTTCCTCGGCCTCTACCCGACGTATTTACGCACGGTGCTGCACTTCTCGGCCGGGCAGACAGCGCTGGCGACGAGCCTGATCGGGGCCGGCGCGGCGATGGCGCTGCCGACCGGATGGCTGTGCGACCGGATGAATCCCCGCACGCTGCTGCTGATCACCTACGCGGGCGTGGCCGTCTCGGCGTGGGTGCTGTTCAACGGCCCGGCCACACCCTTGTGGCACTACGTGTTCGCGTTCGTGCTGGCCGGATTCCTGGCCGGATCGATGTTCACCAACGTCAACAGCACCATGAGCCGCTCGGTGCGGCCGGCGCAGGCCGGACGGGCGGCCGGCCTGTTCGTCGCGACCTACTACGGGGCCGCGGCGGTGTCCGGCTTCGTGTTCGCGCAGCTGGTCTCGTCGCTCGGCTGGCACGGCGCGGCGCTGTGGCAGCTGACCGTGCTGCCGGCGGTGGTGCTGGCGCCGCTGTGGTTCCTGGATTCCAGCCGGATCCAGGCCGGAACAGGGAGGAACGACCGTTGAGGACGCTGTTCACCGGCGGAAGTGTCGTCGCGAAGGGTCGGCCGGAGCTGGTCGACGGCGGGGACGTGCTCGTCGACGGCACGGACATCGCCGCGCTCGGCCCGGCCGGCTCGCTGGCCGCCGAGCCGGTCGACAAGGTCGTCGACACCACCGGCGCGATCGTCATCCCCGGCCTGGTCAACACCCACCAGCACGACTGGTACTTGTACGGCAAGGGCCTGGGCGGCAACCTGCTGTTGGAGCAGTGGATCACCGACTGCCTGTTCCCGCTCAAGACCCGGCTGACCGTCGACGACCTGCGGGTGGCCAGCGAGCTGGCCGCGCTGGACATGCTGCGCGGCGGCACCACGAGTTCGGTCAACCATCTGGTCACGGAGACCAGCGCGGCCGAGGACCGGGCGATCCTCGGCCCGATCGCCGACGTCGGGGTCCGCCAGTTCTTCGCCAAGGCCATCCGGCCGGCGGACCACGCGACCCGCTACGAGAGCGCCCGCGAGGCGTTCGAGACCTGGGACGGCGCGGCCGGCGGCCGCATCCGGGTCGGCTTCGTGCTGGAGGCCACCGCGCACTGGGTGGCGATGGGCACCTGCACCGAGGAGATGGTGCTCGGCGGCCACGCGCTCGCGGTGGAACGGGACACGTTCGTCACCTCGCACATCGCCGGCGGCACGATGTCCCGTGACAGCGGCTATCTCAAGTTCGTGCTGGAGACCGGCCGCACCGATCCGCAGTTCCTGCACCGGCTCGGCGTGCTCGACCACCGCTGGATCCTGGCCCACACGATCAACCCGAGGGACAACGACCTCGACCTGATCGCCGCCGCCGGTGCCACCGTCGCGCACACGCCCAGCTCCGAGGCCGCCCGCGGCGGCGGCATCACGCCGGTGAAACGCATGCTGGACAACGGGATCCGGGTGGCCATCGGCACCGACGGCCCGATGGTCGACCTGACCAACGACATGGTCGAGCAGCTCAAGTGGACCCGCCTGATGCAGAACCAGCTGCACCAGATACCGGCGGCCATCGACCTGGACAAGCTGCTCACGATGGGCACCGAGGACGGGGCCCGGGCCGTCGGCGCGGCCGACCGGATCGGCACGCTAGAAGTCGGCAAGGCGGCCGACATCGCCGTGTTCGACCTGGACACCCTGCACGCCGGCCCGGTGCACCGGCCGCTGTCGACCTTCGTGCACGCCGCGCGCGGCACTGACGCCAAGCACGTGATGGTCGACGGCGAACTGTTGCTGGAGAACGGCTTGTTCACCCGCGCCACCGAACTGCACGTCGCCGAGCTGATGCGGGAGGCCGGCGAGCGCGGCCGCGCGCTGGCCCGGCGCAGCGGCCTGCTGCCGGCCTGACCACGAACCGTCGGTCAGAGCGTCGGCGTGGGGTTGACCGCGGACTGCTGGATGCCGGTGCTCTCCACGCCCCACTTGGCGAGGATCCTGGCGTAGTCGCCGTCCTTGATCAGCTTGTTCACCGCGTCGCTGACCGCCTTGGCCGCCGGCGAGCCCTTGCCGGTCACGAAGCCGACCGGGGTCGAGCTGAACTGGCCGAGGAACTTGGTGTTGGGCACGTGGGTCTCGTCGTACTTCAGGCTCAGGGTGGGTCCGAAGTAGACGTCGACCTTGCCGTTGGCCAGCCCCAGCCAGATCGGCGCCGAGTCGGAGAACAACTGGACGGTGTAGGGCTTCTTGCCGGCGGCGGCGCACTTGTCGGCGCCGCTGGTGAGGATCTGCTGGAACGTCGACCCGGGGCTGGTGGCCACCGTCAGCCCGCACAGGTCGTTCAGCGTCTTGACACTGCTCGGCCCGTGGTCGGCGGGGCCGAGGAAGGACTGCCCGTCGCTCAGGTAGGTGGCGAAGTCCACCACCTTCTCCCGCGCGGCCGTGACGCCGAAGTTGTCCTGGCCGACGTCGTACTTCCCGTTCTGCACACCGGGAATGATGGTCTCGAACGTGCCGTTCTGCACGGTCCAGGTGATGCCGAGGACCTTGGCCACGGCGTCGCGCAGGTCCACGTCGAGGCCGACGTACTTGCCGTCGACCTGGCCGGAGTGCGGCAGGCCGGACGTGCCCGGCGCCAGGGTGGTGCCCAGCGTCAGCGACGTCGTCGACGCCGGAAGTTCGGCCCGCAGGGCGGGATCGGCCTGGACGGCCGAGACGACGTCCTGCGTCGGGTACGTCACCGACGTGGTCGGCGCGGCCGGATCGGCGGCGGTGGCCCCGCCGCACGCGGTCAGCGCGACCGCCGCGACGGTCAGCGTGACGGCCAGAAAGCCTGATCTGAACACGGAGAAGTCCTTCCAGTTTCTCACAGCACCGCCGACAGGAACGCGCGCGCCCGGTCGTGGCGAGGGTTGGCGAGCACCTCGGCCGGCGGCCCGGACTCGACGATCCGGCCGCCGTCCAGGAACACCACCGTGTCGGCGACCTCGCTGGCGAAGCCGATCTCGTGCGTCACCACGAGCATCGTCATGCCGCTGGCGGCCAGGTCCTTCATGACGGCGAGCACCTCGCCGACCAGCTCCGGGTCCAGCGCGCTGGTCGGCTCGTCGAACAGCATCAGCCGCGGCCGCATGGCCAACGCCCGCGCGATCGCGACCCGCTGCTGCTGGCCGCCGGACATCTGCCGCGGGTAAGCCTGTTCTCGTCCGCCGAGGCCGACCCGTTCAAGCAGCTCCCGAGCCCGGCCGGCGGCATCCTTTTTGGACAGCCGCCCGGTCGCGACCGGGCCTTCGACGATGTTCTCCAGCACGGTCAGATGCGGGAACAGGTTGAACTGCTGGAACACCATGCCGATCCGCGACCGCTGCTGGGTGATCGCCCGGGCCCGCAGCTCGTGCAGCCGCTGGCGGGCGTACCGGTAGCCGATCACCTCGCCGCCCACCTCGACAAAGCCGGCGTCCGGCTTCTCCAGGTGGTTGACGCACCGCAGCAGCGTGCTCTTGCCGGCCCCGGACGGCCCGAGCAGCACGGCGACCTCGCCCTCGCGGACGTCCAGGTCGACGCCGTCCAACACGACATGGGAGCCGAAACTCTTGCGCAGCCCGCGAATTCGCACCAGTGAGGTCATGAGATGCCCGCCAGGTTCCGGAACAGCGGAATGTTGGCCCGCGTGATCGTCCACAAACCGCGCGGATCGCCCCGGCGGCTGCCGCGCGCGTAATGCCGCTCCACGTAGTACTGGCCGACCGACAACACCGTGGTCAGCAGGATGTACCAGATGGTCGCGACCAGCAGCAGCGGGATGATGAGGAAGTTCTGGTTGTAGATCAGCTGCACCGAGTACAGCAGGTCCTGCACGGCGATCACGCTCACGATAGACGTCGCCTTGAGCATGCCGATCAGCATGTTGCCCGAGGCCGGCACGATCGCCGGCATCGCCTGGGGCAGCACGATTCGCCGGAATATCCGCCACGGCCCCAGGCCCAGCGCCTGCGCCGCCTCGACCTGGCCCTGCTCGACGGACAGGATGCCACCGCGGATGATCTCCGAGGAGAACGCCGCCACGTCCAGGGTCAGGCCGACGAACGCGGCCAGCAGGCCGGTGAACAGGTGCGCCGTCTTCACCGTGATGAACGCCGGCCCGAACGGAATGCCCAGCGACAGCTCCGGATACAGCGACGCGAGCTCGTACCAGAACAGCAGCTGCACCAAGGGTGGCACGGACCGCACCAACCACACGTAGCCGAAACTCACCGACCGCAGCACGGGATTTCGGGACAGCCGCATCACGGCGAGCACGACGCCGAGCAGGTAGCCGCAGATCATTACCGCCGCGGTCAGCCACAGCGTCAGCACCAGCCCGCGCAGCACCGGCCCGGTGGTGAAGTAGCTCCACACCACGGGCCACTGGAACCGCGGGTTGGTGAACAGCGTGTGCGCCACCATGGCCAGCAGCACGACAACCACCGCCGCCGACACCCACTGCCCCGGCCGGCGCAGCGGGACCAGCCGCGCGGCCAAAAGCTCGGTGTCCGACAAGCTTCTGTCGGACACCGATTCTTCCTGCCGCGCAAGGGTTGTCGGCGCCTCGTTGGAACGGGTCACGGCATCATCATGGGCAGCGGCGGCCGTCGAACGTCAACGTGCTTCCGGCCGTTCCCACGGTATGGACGTCCGAGCCGAGAAATTTTCTTCAGGCATACGGTTGGCTCATGTCGAATTCCGGCCTGCACCTGGCCATCGAGATCGACGGTGACGGCGCGCATCCGGCGGCGTGGCGTCGCGCCGCCCACGCGCCCGACCATCTGCTGACACCGCGGCGAGCCCGCTCGGTCGCCACGATCGCCGAGAACGCCGGCTTCACACTGGCCACTGTGGACGATGATCTGCTGCCGCCGGGCGACGGACCGAATCCGGTCGGACGGATCGGCGCGGTGGAGCGGGCCGCGTTCATCGCGGCGTCGACCAGCACGCTCAGCGTCGCACCGACCGTGTCGACCACCTATACCGAGCCGTTCCACGTGTCGTCGCAGCTGGCCTCGATCGACCACATCTCGGCCGGGCGCGCCGGCTGGGTCGTCGGCCAGACCGCGGCTGCGGAGGCGGCCCGGGCCTGGGGCCGGCCGCTGGTCGAGGACCACGCCCGCGAGGCCCGCGACTCGACCCGAGTGGTCCGGGACCTGTGGGACTCCTGGGAGGACGACGCGGTCATCCGGGACGTCGCCACCAGCCGCTACCTGGACCGCGACCGCCTGCACTACATCGACTTCACCGGCGAGACGTTCGCCGTCAAGGGGCCGGCGATCGTGCCCCGGCCGCCACAGGGCCAGCTCGTGGTGTTCGCGCCGGAGGGCCTGCTGCCGGCCGAACTCGTCGACGTGACGCTCACCAACGCCACGAGCCGTGCCGGCACACCGCTGACGTTCACGGAGATCGAGGTCGCCCTGGACACCGGGCCGGCGACGGCCGCGCAGCGGATCGCCGACCTCGGGCCGTGGCCGGAGCGCGGGCGGCTCCGCTACGCCGGCCCGGCCGACGGCCTGGTCAATCTGCTCACCGACCTGGCCGGCGCCGTCGACGGCGTGCGCCTGCACCCGCTGGTGCTGGACGAGGACCTCACTGTGCTGTCCCGGCTGGTCGTGCCGGCCCTGCTGCGCGGGAGGATCGCCGCGCGACCCGTTCCCGGCGCGTCGCTGCGCACCACACTCGGGCTGGCCCGGCCGGCCAACCGCTTCCAGGAGACCGCGTGACCACCGACGAGGACGTGCCCTACCCCGACGCGACGCTGCACTTCGGCGTGTTCTTCCAGGGCGTCAACCACTGGACGATCTGGTCGGCCCCGGACAGCGGCTCGCAGATCGACCCGGCCTCGTTCCGCCGGGTGGCCCAGACCACCGAGCGAGGCCTGTTCGACGCCTTCTTCCTCGGCGAGGGCCTGCGGCTGCGCGAGGTCGACGGCCGCATCCACGACCTGGACGTCGCCGGCCGACCGGACGCGATCACCCAGCTGGCCGCGCTGGCCGCCGTGACCGACCGGA
>Ga0307511_10000721_pt1 | contig 35252 bp, 17 predicted proteins | sample 13_EM_MG_FD_200266 | JGI IMG/M metagenome (GOLD analysis project Ga0307511, IMG submission 200266) | Populus trichocarpa ectomycorrhiza microbial communities from riparian zone in the Pacific Northwest, United States - 13_EM | ecosystem: Host-associated > Plants > Roots > Unclassified | place... | reverse complement strand
TTTTTCCTTTTGACCGTTCTGTACAGCTTTATACATTTCCTGGTAGAGTCCGGGATTAATATTTCCAGTGCTGGGCACCAGCCCGTCGCTGCCATTCAGGAGGGCCTCCGCCGACCTGGCCGCCCATCCCAGAAAATGGCTGAAGTCCTCCCGCTGCGCCCATAGATCCAGCGAAGCTTTCAGCCGTTCTTCATTCCGTTCGGAATCCTTTGTCCCGATGATACCCGGGTGATAGCTCAGCTCATCAATGGTCTTCAAGGGAACAGACAAATGGGTCGTGGCAGGGATATTATAAATGATCAGCGGTCCCCCTATCCGTTCGGCCAACCGTTCAAAGTATCGCTTCATCTGATCGTCGGTCAAGGTATAATAAGAAGGCAGGGTGGCTACCGCCACATCCACGCCTTCCCCAAAACAATATTTTCCCATTTCCACTGAGTCTTCCAGGCAATTGGAAGAGATCCCGGCATATAAAAACTCCTCCGCTCTTTTCATCCGGGCTGCCAGACGGATATAATTTTGTTTTACAGGAAGGGGCAGCGAAGGCGCTTCTCCGGTAGTACCCAGTATGAAAGGCAGCACTTCATGTCGCCGGAAAAGGGTCAACAGCTTTTCCGCTGCAGCTTCGTCCAGCGTATAATCCGCCAGCAACGGCGTAATAGCGGGAACGATGATCCCCTGATATTTTTTCTTAATAGCCATTTTAGTACGCAGCTTTATAGATTTCGATCGCATCCTCCACGGTGACAGTCCGCGGGTTGTTTTTCAATAATCTGGTTATTTTCATAGCTTCTACTGCCATATCCGTAAGAGCATTGGAAGGAATACCCACTTCTCTCAACCGGGACGGAATGCCACAGTCATGGATCACAGCCCGGATCTTTTCCACCCCTTTACGGGCTGTCGCCCCGTCATCTTTCTCCCGGGAACAACCCAATGCAACAGCCACATCAGCATACCGATGCGGTGCCGCCGAAAGATTGAACTCCATTACATAGGGCAGCAGCAGGGCATTGGATAGCCCATGCGCCAGATGAAAACGACTTCCCAGGGGATAAGACAGCGCATGCACGGCAGCCGTATTTACAGGGCCCAGGCAAAATCCGCCCAGCAAGCTCCCCATCGCTACCTGCGTCCTGGCCTCTTCATCTGTCCCCTCCTGAACAGCCTTTACTAAATGCCCCGCGATCAGGCGCATTCCCTCAAAAGCATAGAGGTCTATAAAAGGAACCGCGAATTTATTGGTATAGGCTTCCAGGCAATGTGTAAGCGCATCCAGACCGGTGGCCGCAGTAATTTGCGGCGGCACGCTGATCGTCAATAGCGGGTCTACATACACGATATCCGGTACGAGGAAAGGGCTGATGATCCCTTTTTTCTGGTTGTCCTGGTCATCGATCAGAATGGCGTTAGGAGAAACTTCGCTGCCGGTCCCCGCCGTAGCAGGTACACATACCAACTTTCTTTTCCGCCCTTTTAATAGCCCAATCCCGATAATGTCAGCCAGTTCCTGTTCGCTTCCTAATTGCGCAGCTACCAGTTTAGCGATATCGAGGACACTACCCCCTCCTATCCCCAGCACAAGATCCGGATCAAAACGAGTTGCAGCCTGCATCAGCAATTGAAAGTCATCAAAAGACGGTTCCTTTGTAATGCTGGTGTCGATCGCAACAGTAATGTGATAGCCCTCCAGTTCCGTGATCAGTTCACGGAGTTGAGGCAGCAAAGGAGCAATCGTTACAAGTAGCACCTTCGATACCCGCTCCTGCCGTATCCCGGCTGCCAGTTTCCCCAACGATCCTTTGCCAAAGACCAGTTTTCCCGGAAAATATATCTGCATTATTTTGAATGTTGTATTATGAATATTAAATGGGCGGATCCAATGGCATTTTTGGCCGTACCAGTCTGCTCCCCTGCACAGGAGTTATATTTAATCGTTCACACCAGCCTAAAAAGCTTGCATAGATTTCATCCAACGTCTTCTTTTGATCGACGGTCAGTTCCAATGCATGGGCCCGGCTGATCGTCCGCACCGGCAAACCTCTCTTCTGCAGAAAATATTTGGCGCTCATCGGATAGGCCACATGGATCAGCGGGTCCACCCGGCTTAATTCCCCTTGCAGCCATTTTACATCCTCCTGCCGATCCGGATTGGTAGCATTATTCACCATCCAGACCAGGATCTCCGGGTAAAAGTTTCCGGAAATAGAGGACATCCCTTTTGCTCCCATCTGCAGGGAATACATAGCATTCGGAGTGTGTGCGTCATAGAATTCCAGCACATCACCCTCGCTCAGCACGTCGAGTTTTGCTTTCACTTTCTCCAGGTCGATAGAAGTGTCTTTATGATAGACGAGCCGGCCGGTATCCAGCAGCATCTTAAATACTTCCGGAGTGATAATCCTTTTATAAGGCGCCGGACATTCATACAACCCCATAGGGATGCCCGGGGTCAGCCGGAACATCTTTTCGAAATTCCGCAACAGGACATTATCCATGTCTTCCACATTCGCATAATGGCCCGTGATGAGGATCACTGCGTCAATACCCGTATCATAGATCTTTTTGGCGAACTCAGCCTTGTCCCCCACCGCCAGACCGAAAGAGCCCGTCGCCACAATGGGTACGCGCCCATCCACAGACCGGACGACATGCCGGGTGAGTTCCAGCCTTTCGTCTTCACTGATGCTGTACATCTCGCTGCTCAGGCAGTTGGCGAAAAATCCCTTCACCCCCGCGGCAAGATAAAAATCCACCAATACGGACACAGCATCCAGATCCACCTTCGCCTTCAGATTGAAAGGGGTGATCATTACCGGAACGAATTTTTTTCCTTTACTGTCCATAGTAAAAATTTTTATTTTTTTAATAGATCCGGCCATATGCCGGCGACGATCCTTTCCAATTTCAGCTTCGATGGATCCAGGACCACCTGTTTTATTTTTTTTCTCCTCCAGGTATATACGATATGCACCATCCCATCGGAAGACTGGATAACGGAAGGATAAGAATACTGACCCAAGGTGTCTTTTTCCAGGACCAGGGCCGCATACCAGGTCTTTCCGTCAGGAGACAGAGCGACATTCAACGGAGAGCGCGCGCCCTTGGACTGGCCTGCCGGAGGCAGGACATGATTGTACACCAGCAACTGCCGCCCATCCTTCAGGGTCACCGCATCCGTGCCGGAATTGTTATTGGGCAGGGCCGTAGGCGCCAACGGCGACCAGGTCTTGCCATTATCCTTCGACCAGGTCTCCAGGATCGCCCTGTTCTGACTACGGCAAAGAGCCTGCAAACTCCCATCCTTATGGAAGAGGATGCTGGGCTGTATAGCTTGCAGGGATCCGGCCGGCTCCACCTCCACTGTCTTCCATGTTTTCCCTTGATCAGCCGTCAATTCAAAATGCACCTTCCATCCATGCCCCTCTGTACTGGAAGGACAGATCAGCATTCCCTTACTCAACACCGGCTTATTCTTAATAGGCCCGAGATAACCTTCCGGCAGAGCCTCCGGCCGCGACCAGTTGATACCTCCATCCTGCGAACGGATCAGCCACCCCTTCCACCTGGAAGGACTGGGCCCCACCTTATAGAACAACAATAACTGGCCACCAGGGACCTGGTAAAGGACGGGATTCCAGCACGCATAACGCAGGGTATCACTCTGAATACCGTTGGCTACATTTACACCTTCCGTCCATTGTGCAGAACCTTTATCCCTTCGGCTCACCCAGATGCATACATCGGGATTTCTTTCTTTGGTGCCGCCAAACCAGGCTGCCACCAACCCATTCTTTGTCTCCGCAATAGTAGCTGCATGGCATTCCGGGTAAGGCGCTTTGTCATAGATGAACTCATCGGTGACAATTCCCTCCCGCCCGGGCTGAGATTGAGCATAGCTCCCTCCGATCCCTGTCAGGCCCGTAATGACTATCGAAAAAAATAATTTATACATACGAACACTATTTAGCTGGCTTATCTGCCGCTGCCGCAGCCTTTTTAGCCTTCTGGGCATCCACATAGGCTTTGAACAACGCATGCCAGTTGCGCCCGGTGGTATTCAGATATTGTTCATTCTTCGTCTTATATATCTCGAAAATAGCCGAGATCTGCTTGGCATTCTTAAAGTCAACTGCCTGCTCGCGGGCCTGCTGCAGATTAGCGAGGATGGCCGCTTCCTCCTGCGGCGTAAGATCCGGTACGATAGCTTTGTAGCCCGACATAGTGAAAGCCACTTTACCAATCGTATATTTATCCAGGATAACTCCCACCTGCTCTTCAGTCAGGTCCTTCCGCAGTCCCGCCATCAGGTCTTCATGAACGCTGTGAGGCATAGCGGAATTGGCAATGATCGTCCGGTCCATCGTACTGAGCGGCTTTCCCGTCGTAGGATCGATACCCGCCGGAACAGTCGTATAAGGATGCGTGTTATTCCAGTCTCTGACAGCTTTCAGATGTATGGATACCACTGCCGTTAGCCGGGTCTCTTTACCCGCATCATGTAATTGCAGCGAACCAATCCAGTCGGCGGCCTTTTTTTCCGCTTCCGCATCCGACTTGGCAAGGGCATCCGGAGAGAGCTGCCTGACTGTATCAGTGACCGCAGCAGGGGACTTCGCAGGGGTTTGCCCATAGGCCTTGGAACTGGCAGCCGTCAGGACAGCCATCCCTATGAGCACTGCCGGGACGATCATAAATGATTTTAATTTCATAATTTTTCTATTTTGAGGAATCAATATTTTACTGTCGAATTTTGAAATGATAGGTTCCGGCCCCCAGGTTCAAAACTATCCGGTGATTTTCCATGTCGACGATCCGGATGTCTTTTACTCTCCTCAGCCCCTTTCCGCCTTCCAGTACCTTCTCCTCTTCCTGCGAGGGAAGATGGACCATGGCGCTGGTATTTGCCGGAATCGTAATATCCCAGAGGAGTTGTGTGTCTTCGCGTTTCCAGGCGCTCTTAACGATGCCATAGGGCGTCCGGTATGTTGCCTGCACCTCGCCCAGGCTATCAGGCATGAATGGCTCCATGTAGATCGTTTTGTATCCCTCCTCCCCGGATGCTATGCCTGCCAGATCCTTGTAAAACCAGGTGATCAGATCGCCCAGCAACATGATATGATTATGCGAGTTCATGGCCGGGTTAGCCGTATTGCCATTCCATAATTCCCAAATAGTAGTAGCACCCTGACGCACCATATATCCCCAGCTTGGATAATCGCTGTTCGAGGCTATCCGATAGGCAAGGTCCGGCCTTCCATACTTTGTCAGTCCCTCCATCAACCATTGAGCGCCGATCACTCCCGTGCTGATATGCCCCTTATCTTCCTGTTCAATCTTATCAACGATATGATTGAATACAGCATCCTCATTTCGAATGGGAACCATATTAAAATACAGGGGCAGCAAATTGGCCGTCACGGTGTTATTATCGTAACGGCAGGTCCTGCTGTCGAGGTATTTCGCATTGAATGCCTCTTTTACCCTTGCCGCCAATGCAAGAAAATTGTCATGATCCTGGGGTCTGTTCAGCAGCCTGGCAAAATATTGCATAATAAAAAGCAAGCGGTAGTAATAAGCCGTTGCGATTAATTGCCCATTCGTATTTCGCATGGAATCCCTGGAATGGATCAATTCAGGCGACTCGGGAGGTACACACCAGTCCCCGTATTTATCCTTTGTCATGAGATCATTCCTGACATATTTCTGCCGCATATAGTCCAGCCATTTTTTCATGGAGGCATAATGCTTTTCAATGGAACGTTTATCGCCGAACTGCCTATACAGCATCCCGGCGACCAATATATAGGTACCAGGCCAGGTCATATTATCACTGTAATAGTTCCAGTAAGCAGGGGCTACGTCGGGCAACGCTCCATCCGGCTTTTGAGCCTCTTCTATGTCGTCCAGCCATTTAGCATATAGATTCTCATTGTCAAAAACATAACTCTCCCCATAGGAACCCGCTGCCCGGTCACCCAGCCAGGGCATCCGCTCATTACGCTGAGGACAATCCAGCGGTATCCCTTTATAATTGCTCAGAATACCCCAGCACGCATTCCGGTAGATCTGGTTAACCAACGGATTGGAAGTCCGGAACTCTCCGATCGTGGCAATATCATCATATACCACCTGCCCTTCGAAATCATCGACCGAAGGCTTACCAGGATAACCATTGATGGCTACATACCGGAAACCATGAAATACAAAGACAGGATGCCAGGATTCTACGCCTCCCCCTTTCAACGTATACATATCCGTCACTTTTGCATCGCGAAGATTGGCAGTATAGAGCGTCCCATCTTTTTGTAATGTTTCTCCAAATCGCAGGGTCACTTTATCCCCTCTTTCCCCCCGTACTTTCATTCGCACCCAGCCGGCCATATTCTGCCCCATGTCCAGGATCCACGTTCCGGGACTTTGTTCGGTAATAGCTACCGGCCGTATAGAATCCATTACTTTGATGGGCTCATTCCTCTGCGCACCGATCCGGCCACCGGGTGACAACACTAATTCCGGCTTCAGCCATCGGCTGTCATTAAAACCAGTAGTATTCCATCCTCCCATTTCTTTCGTAGCATCGTATTCCTCCCCATCGTATTCATTGTTGCTTCGTATCGGCCCGTCGGCAGTGAACTTCCAGGTATCATCGCTTACAATGCGTTGGCGGGCGCCATCAGCGTATTCTATTTCCAGTTGCAGCAACAGCCTGGGGAAACCAAATTCTTTGATCTTTTTAGGTTTGTACTTAGGACGCATCGTAAAGTAGCGGCCATTTCCCAACACTACTCCCAATGCATTCATTCCCTGGCTGCACGCTGTAGTCACGTCGAACGTATTGTATTTGACGGACTGCGTATAGTCTGTAGGCGCTTCGGCCAGTACCTGGTCTCCGATCATACGACCATTGATGTATAACTCATAATGCCCCAGTCCAATGATATATACCGTGGCTTTTTTAACCGGCGAGGCCGATGAGAATTCCTTCCGGAAATATCGGGCCGAGAGCCGGGAGAATTTCGAGACACTGTCCCAGGGGAACCCTTTCTCATATCCTATCCAATGGGCTTTCCAGTCAGCTCGTTCCAGGAGGCCCATGCTCCAGAAGGCCGGCTGGCTCCAGGAGCTTTCGGTGACATCACTTCCGGAACCTTTTTTACTCCCGGGATTCACAATATCTCTGGATTCTTCACTGGTAGTAGTCCATATTTTTACTTTCCAATAACAGTTGTTTCGACTCTTTAAAGGCACACCTTTGTAATTGACCTGCTGGCTTTGCCCGCTGAACACTTTCCCGGAATTCCATAGATCTCCTTCTCCTTTTGCCAGCCCCCCGGGAGAAGAAGCCACCAGCACCTGGTAAGCCACCTGCCGGAGCCCTCTTTCCTCACCGCTGATTTGCCAGCCCAGCCGGGGGATACGGGCATCAATTCCCATCGGATCGGTGAGCCTTTCACAACGGAGGGCCTTCGCCTGCGGAGGTGCCGCCGGCAATCCTTCACTGTGGGCATGCAGAGAAAGGCTTACCAGTACAGCAGTCAAAAAAAAGATATAATATTTATTAGTTGTCAACATTCATTTCATTTTCCCGAAAAATCGAAATACAACGTGATCGACTTCGCATAATCCTTACTCTTCCCATAATCATAATACATATTCTTTCCCCCCGAAGGCCCCATCTTTTCCGGCTTCTGCGACTTAGTACCGATAGCCGGAATACCCTGCATAAAAGAAATTTCCCCGGAAGGAAAAGGCGGTGCAGTATTATAGGCCTTAATAGGGATCGCCGGCGTGAACAACCGGAGAAAAATATCTTCATTCCCACACACCACCGTGATAGGCTGCCCGGCTGTCTCCAGCCTCATCCAGTAAAAATTCGAAAAATAACCCTTGAACTCAGGATAGACCAAGGGGCCCTGGCCCGTGATCGTATTGTTATAAGCCTTTTCCCACACGCCTTCACTCACTCCTTCCATCCGGTTCTTCCAAACGCGATAAGGACCATCACCCGCCCAGCGAATGCCCTTCACGGAATCCCTCCCTTTCTCCGGATAAGAAAAATTCACGCCCAGCAGATCGTATTCGTATTCCGTAGGAAAATAATGCACTTCCATCTTCAGCCAGCCCGAAGGATACATCGTCCATTTCAATCCCGAGCAGAGACTTTGTTTGGCATAGACCGATTCCAGCACGATATTCTTCCCCTCCTTCCGCCAGTTCACCCGCTGCGGTTCGGCAGATCCTGCGGAGAGCACAGGCCCATTCTTAAACGGAATCTCCCCCTTATCATTCCGCACCTGAAGCAGCAGTCCGTTTTTCTTGCCAAATACCACCCGGATACCCTTCGCACTCAACTCATAGCTGCTGTCATGCTCACTAACGGAAACAGTCGCCGTCCCCATCGTGTCCACGATCCTGCGGGCAATAACTTCGGGGCGGGAAATGGGCCAGCTCCATTTATAGATCTCCCGACCAAATGGGTCCATGGCCACCAGGTATAATACATCGTAATCTTTCCAGTCACGGGGAAGAGACAACGCTAACACCCCCTTTTGCCCCGGCAGGATATCCGGACCTGCAAACCCAATCCCCGAGGTTACAACCTCAGAAGCTGGTTCATAAGGGTCCGTCAATTTTCTCAGCTCCCAGGTGAAAAGACACTGGTTAATATCAGTATAGAAAAACCGGTTCTCTATCGACAGCTTACCATCAAAGGCCGGAGTGATCTCCCGCCGGGCGATAGCGATCGGAGACCAGAGTTCCTTGATCGTGAAATAGCTCCCTTCCTTTTCCCGGTAAGGCCCCAGGATACCATCCGGACCATGGTCTCCATCCGTGTCCAGCTCGCCGTTACGGTCCGTACGAACGACACCTTCATCGGACAGGTCCCAGAGAAAGCCGCCGGCAGACAATGGATCCTGCCACATCTGCTCCCAGTAATCTCTCAGCCCGGCGCCATGACCGCCGTCATAGAGCCCGTGAAGAAATTCTGTGGGAAACGTAATATCATGCCCATGCAAATGCGTGCCATTGCCATAATCGTAATTGATATAATGCTGGGTGTCCGTATGACGGAATACGGCCCAGGGATGGATCAATGGTCTCCCCTGTATATCGAGCTCATCGAACAGGTGATCCAGATCGAAATTTGAACCTCCCTCATTGCCATTGTCCCATATAACGATGGAAGGATGATTCACATCTTTCACGATCATCTCCTTCACAAGCTTAGATCCCACTTCATCATCATAAGCATGATGCCATCCCGTCAATTCATCCAGCACGAACAATCCCAGGGAATCACAGACATCCAGGAAATGATCGTCAGGCGGATAATGGGACATACGCACGGCATTCATATTCATATCCTTCATCAGTTGCACATCCAGGATGCTGAGTTCCTTGTTCATAGCCCGGGCCGAAGCAGGCCAGAAAGAATGACGACAGACACCTTTGAATTTAATTTTAACGCCATTGACATAGATTCCATCCCGCTCCCGCAGCTCAACAGTACGAAACCCCAGGCGTTGCCATACCATATGTTTTGTCCCATCATTCCCGGCGAGAGTAACCGCCATTTTGTAGAGATTAGGAGATTCCGGGGTCCAGGTCAGCGGAGAAGCCAGAGACCCTTCCAGCCTTGCAACGGTGTCCCCCTCATGAAGGGCCGTGAGGATCGGCTCACCGACAGCCTCACCTTTCATCGTATAGAGTTGTGCGGTAAGCTGGCCGATCTGCGTCCCATCAACGACATGGCCGGTCCCCAACCCTTCCAGCCGAACAATAGCCGTAAGATGTCCGTCGGCCTTCGCATCGATGGCCAGCCCGCTGATATGCCGGCTGGGCGACGCTTCCAGGTATACCGGACGGAAGATCCCGCCGAAGATCCAGAAATCACAATGCCTTTCAGCCATATTCACAGAGCGGTTGGCAGATTCCTTAGCAACAGTCACTTCCAGCAAATTGGATTTCCCATATCGCAACAAGCCGGAAATATCATATTTAAACCGGTAGAAAGACCCCTGATGTACGGCTCCGGCAGACTTTCCGTTGATCTTCACCTCCGTATCCGTCATCGATCCATCGAAAACGATGTTCACGCTACGCCCCTTCCACCCGGCAGGCACCTGGAAACGGTATTTATACAATCCCTTTTCATGGCCGCGGACCGAATCTTTATCAAGCCCGTAATTATATTTCCCAAAGCCCTGCAACTCCCAGTTGGAAGGGACAGGGATCTTAGTCCAATTGCCCGACTGCCTTCCCTCCGTACAATAGAAGGACCAGTCCACCGTATGATCATTACCGGTGCCCGATAACCACATTTTCTCCGTGACCTGCCCCCTAACCTCCTTCAACACAAACAGCATCGCCAGGATCGGGAACATTTTTGAAAAGAATAATTTCATCCGCATATTTTTTGTCAGTTACTCGCTATTCCAATGGGATGGTCTGTCCGGAAAGGCATGGCAGGTAGTCCATCCTTATTATAAAAATTTGGCTGCGCTGCCTCATTCCATCCAAAGCGAACAGCCACCGGCGACACTACCCCCGCCGCCGATACCACGATCTTATCCCCACTGATCACCGCCGATGCAGGAACGAATTGGCCATCTGCTCCTGCAATCGAAAACCAATCAAGCGGCTTGCCATCCTTACTGATCAGGCCGCCACCCACATCCGAAAAGGTCAACGTTATATGTTTTCGGCTAATGACCATGTTCCGGTACACCGGTCCGGAACATACCACCTCTTTTTTATCATAGTCTTTCGCCAATGCCCAGAGCGCCAATCTTCTGCCTATCTCCCATTTGTATGCAGGATGCAGCTCCTGCAGACTGTCTACCAGGTCCGTAGTAACGACCATGCCGGTATGCGGCAGGGACAGGGCCCGCTCCTGCGCTTCCCAGAAGGCCGGTTCCGACTCCGGGGAATGAGGCTGATCCCCTCCATTACTATGCGAATAATAAAAAGGAGCTATCTGCACGAAATAGAAAGGCAGGTCCTGCATCTCCCGACCAGTGTCACGCATCTCCCGACCCGTGTCCCGCTTCTCCCGACCAGTCGTCTGCCCTGCCCAAAGGTTACGCCAGCTCCTGATCAGCGCCTCCATCTTATCGGTGTAAAGAATGGTATCATTCAAAAAACAATTCGTCTCCCCCTGGTACCACAAAAATCCTTTCAGTGCAAAAGGCGCCAGCGGCCGGATCATCGTTGCATAAAATTTGCCGGTATCAGGCAGGAAAGGCTCGATGGCGCTGCCGCTCACCGCCGTGCCAATAACGCCGACAGGCACACCCAGTTGCCGGTACAGCTCTTTGGCAAAAAAATATCCCGCAGCGGAAAAATCCCGCAGCGGCGTACCTGCAGCAGTATCCCAGGCACGACGTATATGACTGTCCGGTTTGCTATAATTATTTCGCACGAGAAAAATGCGAATGTTGGGATTGTTCGCCTTGTTCAATTCGTCCTCAGGTCCCGCCCCATGCGCCGCCTTTTCAAACTTGCTGTTCTTCCGCATGCTGTACTCCATATTCGACTGGCCGGAACTCAGCCATACCTCCCCCACCAGTATATTCTCCAGGCGGATCGTCTCCACCGGGTCCCTGCCCGTAATGACCATTTCCGCCGGCTGTGCAGAAGCCGGCATTGGATCGAGTAGCAACTTCCACTGACCACTCGCATCGGCAACAGTCTTCTTCACCTGGCCACTGAAGGCGACGGTAATTTCTTCACCCGGCGCAGCGGAGCCCCAGATGGGATCAGGCCTGTTGCGTTGAAGGACCATATTGCTGCCTAATATCCTGGGAACGGAAAGCCCACCGGCCGCCGGCACCATAGCAGTCCCACCGGCGCCCTCCGGCACCCCTTTCAACCAGATAGCGTAACCCCACGCAGCCGAATTACTATCCGGCTTATGCGCGGCATCCCTATACCATTTCCCGATATTGGCAAAAGGATATACCGGCAGGCTGGCCCTTTTCCCATTAGCAAGAACGATCGGCACTTCATAACCCGGCCCCAATAGCTCTTTGCCCGGCGACGGCAATTGCCGGAAACCCGCCGGATCGGAAATCTCATACTTCACCGTATCCATCCACCCCTTAACAAAATCTGCCGTATCTCCAAAATACCATATATCATCCAGGGCATATACCACCGGCCCGCGAACAAGCGCATAAGGAGGATTGGGATCCGGAGAGGTCTTGTACGGCTTGCGATCCGAAGTCTTCATATAGTGATCATGCTGTACCCATTTCAATTCCATTGGCAGATCCAGGGTAATGATATCCCCGGCCTTCCAGGTACGGGCAATCCTCACATAGGTTCCTGCCTTCACCCCGGCCGACAGCCCTTTCCCATTCACCAGCACAGAAGGATTTTTACACCAGGCTGGAATACGAACACAAACAGTAAAAGTCTTTGCCACCACCGGATCAATATGAACGCTTACTTTCCCGTCTGAAGGATAGTCCGTCTCCTGACTAACTTTCACTTTACCCATCACCGTCGCGGAAGGCATAAACTGGTTGACATAGATCATCCCCCCGGTTCCCGTAGTATAAATAAATCCCGGCAGCATGGACAGAAGGCGATGCCCGCTCCCCATACAACAATCCGGTTCACGATAATAGCCCTTCGGCGTATAGCCGTTAGGCGGCGTAAAATAATGACTGGCATCCCCATCGATCGTCTGCTCGGCAAAGACCTGGTTCCACCCTATTCTTTCTATAGCATCCGCATATTTCGGATTACCCGTGAGGTCCAGCAGGTATTGAGACAACTGCATCCAGGACATCGTCGCACAGGTTTCCATCATCTCACCTGTCAGCGGCTTGATATAATCCTTTTCATAATGCTCCCCGACACTGACGCCACCGGTGATATAAAGCTGACGCTGCGCTACATCGTTCCATACGCCCACCACCTTATTCAGATAGGTGACATCTCCTGTCACCTGGTACATCCGCAGCAAGCCAAGAAAATTCATCTGGAAAGTATGTGTATGTACGTAAGGCTGAATTTTATCAACAGTCATTTGCCCGGCTGCTACCTTATCGAGGTTGGAGTAGGCATCCCATCCACTCCATTTATCGATATTACTCACCACCCATTTGCACCAGTCAAAATAGCTTGTATCCCCTGTCAATTCATAGAGCCGCATCATCGGGTCGATCAGCAGCGTCCCTTCCCAGGAATAGTGGATACTATGACCGGCAATATCGGAATGCATCGTTCCCTTTAATACCTTATCCTTATTCTCCGGGTAATGAGCGGCAGAAGGCCAGAATTCCGCCTTACCCGGGCCGATCATTTTCAGGAAATAGTCACCCAGCCTTTTGGCGGCTGCCAATCCCCGGGGATCTTTCCATACTTCATAGGCCGTCAGTAGAGCATGCTGCGTAAAATAGAGTTCGTAAGCATCCATACCCCGGAGGGGCTTTCCAGGCGTGCGCAGGGAGTCGCTGGTAATCCCCAGGTATCCATCCGGTTGCTGAGCCCTCAATATCCGCTCATACATAACACGCGCGTCCTTTTCGAGCATGCGATCATGCGTGCGCGCTGCGGTCAGGATCGAGGACTCCAGCCATTTACCCGGCTGCTCCCCTTTTCTCCAGTCCCAGGCAGTAAAGTTGTGCGCTTCTACCAGCTTTGTATAGTGGTCGATTGGAAAGGTCTTCAGGTAATTTTCCTGGTTCTTCCGGATTCTCTCCCCTGCAAAACCTCCCACCGCACTGATATCCGTTGCGGGCACCGCCTGTTCCACTCCTTTTATTTTCAAAGGAGCTTTTACCCGGGCAGGATCTTCCTGGCACAACGCTGCCCCCACAATCAGGGCGGATAAAAAAATAGGAAAGGTTATTTTCTTCCAGGGTATCATGCTATAGCTTGTTCGTCTTTAAGTAATGGATAGAGTACCAGGCTTCCGGAACCCTGTCACCAGCATGAGGCAGGTCGTTTTCGGCTTCAGCCGGCGACTCCGCCGTCGGATAGTGACGGACTTCACCGGTGCGGAACACGATATGCGTTAAACTATCCACCGGGGCAAAGAAGAGTTGCGTGAGCAGATCCTTATCGTCAACATTGACCGTATACATCCGGGTATCGGTATTCAGCATGACACGTACCTTATAGGTTTGCCCGGCCTGGTAGGTCATTATTTTTTTGCTCCTTGCGCCGGCCTTGGCGGTGAAAGTGCTGTCAGACTGAAAGCTCAGCCGGACGGCAGGTGTATTCCGCTCGTCCTGGAATTCAATCTGCAATTGCCCCGTATTGCCCTGTCCCGGAGTTAGAGAGAACTCTGCCTGTACTCTTTTAGCAGCGGGGAATACTCTTTCCGCCTTTGCAAAATCATAAGGGTCACTATCCTTCAATACGAGGGACCGGGTTCCATCTGAAGTTTTTTCTATACCGGCAGGAGCCCAGAGTGCACTGTTAATATTCCATAACGCCAGTTCCTTGCCGGCAGGCATCGTATTGAACGCTTCGTCGACATCCGCCGTTACCTTATCCGTTACCGGCACCGGGATGGAAGCTACCCAGATGTCTTCTTTATTCATACTATAGGTCACCCAAAGGTTGCCATCGGGAGGAGCCCCGTTGCCTTCCTCGATGCCTCTTGTATATTGCGGTCCATAGCTCTTGTAATTGCCTCCATAACGTGCAGTGGATATTTCACCCTGCACCAGTAGCAGGTTCGTATAGTCCAGTCCGTCGTTACTGGTGGAGATCGCCAGCGGCCAGCGGAACTCCGATGGATTATACACAGTGGCATAACGTCCGTCAGAAGTACGTTGCCCCCAGATCTTCGCATTGCTGTTGACAAAGTGAGGAGCCCGGGTGACGCCGGACCAGGTCTTTCCTTCGTCCTTACTGATACCTGTGAGCGCATTCTTCCAGAGCCCGACCACCCGCCCATCGGGAAGATGATAAAAATTAAAAGCCTTGTAATCTTTGTGCAAAGGGATCAGCGGATCTTTCCGATCCGTCTCCTCCACCCATTGCATCATCATGAGCGGGGTAGCCATCAGCTCATTGCAGGCTTCGACAAAACGGCTGTCTTTACTCGTCCCATAAAAAGGATAGGACGTATTTTTATCGTTCCAGGCAGCATTGTAATGAATGAAATAAATAGGTCCAAAGCTACCGTTCGGACGGATCTCGCGGACCACCCGGCCGATCCCATTTCCATCATTAGGATCGTCGTGAGCATCCAGGCAGATGCCATAGAAACCCAGAGCTAACAATTTATGTTTCTTCGAAACATAGAACCCCATCCGCTGATGCATGACGGCATACAGGTCCTTCGCCACACCGGAATGTCCTTCTTTCGTCGTTCCGTCCGGGATCTTATAAGGAGGAAAGAGGACTACAGGGCTGGACCAGGTATTACCATCTTTGGAAGTAAGCAGCAGGGTCTGTCCCGGTGGAACGCTCTCCCCTGTTTTGTCACTGAGGTATTCCAAATAGAATTTATTATTCCAGTAAGCCAGCATCGGGGCGTGGTTGTAGGTCCACCCCGAACCATCGGCTTTTTCGGGATGCTCCCGATTGGCCCGGAATACCTGGATATTATGCACTCCCACGGCAGAGCTCAACTGACCATGATGGTAATCCACGTTTGACAGCGTATGCCCGGAGTAATGGACAATGTCCCCGGCGGGGACCTGCGTACTGACGCTATCCTGAGCCAAGACCCGTTTGCCATCTACTCCCCACACTATGAAGAGTACAAAAATTACTTTTCTATAAGTATCATAGCACATAACATAATTTTCAGCTTTCATAATTCCCCCTTTAGGGGGCCAGGGGGTTATCCACCTTAGGGGGCCAGGAGGTTATTTCACCGTCTCCACCCAGGCCTGCGCCATCAACTGTGCGCCTGCCAGGCTGGGATGCACTCCATCCGCCGTCCAGTACGCCCCCGGAGCAGCCTGTAACGCCTTATCATAAATATCCTGATAAGGGATAAAGACCGCCCCGTAACTCTCCGCTATCTCCCGGGCGGCATGCCGGTAATCATTGAAAGCAGGATACCAGCTTGCATCCACCGCCTTCACCCCGATAACAGCATAAGGCTCTCCGATGATCAGCTTCACATCCGGCAATTTCTGTTTCGTCCTGTCCAGTACAGCCTTATAATCATCCTGGTAAATCTTCAACGTCCCCTTGTAACCATTGACCAGCGTATGCCAGAAATCATTCACCCCCACCAGGATGCTCAATACGGTAGGCTTGATATCCAGACAATCGGCATCCCAGCGCTCTGCCAGCTGATAGACCTTATTCCCGCTAATGCCTTTATTATAGATATGCAGGTTCTTCCCGGGATATTTGTTCAATAGGGCAGAAGCTGCCAGTAATGCATAACCGCTTCCAAGCGCGCTGGTACTGTTGGCGGCAATATCATCTCTCTTCCGGTGCGAATCCGTAATGGAATCTCCCTGAAAAAGAATGATGTCTTCTTTTTGCAGTTGTATCTTTTTTGCTCGCTCCGGCGTATAAGCCGCCGAGACGATCGAGGGGATATTAACAGCAAGAAGTCCTCCCAGAGAGGCGTTTTTCAGGAATTGACGGCGGCTATTCATGCTTTTCCAGTTTATTATTAAGAAGTGAATATTTTTTTAATCGCTTAAACGTCTTTTTGTCGATCAGGACGATCGTCCCATGTTTGTGCCCGATGGGAACGGTGACCTGACCGGTGATGTCTGTAAATGTTTTAAAGTCCTGCGTTCTCATGGCCCCATATTTCTTATCCCGGTACATATCATAATAGATCAGCCAGTCCTTCCCGGCTTTTGCAATGGCGGGCCCTTCGGTGAATTCCGGCGTGAAAGCCGGTGAGTCGTCATGCCAGGGGCCGGCAGCACTATCGCCAAAAGCCACTTTGATATTCCGTTGCAAACGGGTATTGTCCTTAAACACCAGTACATAGTTCCCCACACCCCGTTGCACAACGACAGCATCGATCACACTATAACCGGGATCGTAAAAGAGCCGGGTAGTAGTGAAGGTTTTAAAATCCCGGGTAGTAGTGCAATACAGCCGGTGATTGTTCTTTTCATCTTCTTGTCCCCGGGCAAAGCGAAAGGGGATCGTGGTAGCCCATACAATAAGAAATTGAGCGCTATCCTTTTCATAAAAGATCTCCGGCGCCCATACATTAAAAGCATCCGGCTCCTGTTGCATGACAGGGATAAACTGCTGATCGCTCCAATGTACCAGATCTTTGGAGCTGGCATACCCGAATCCTTTATCACCATTCCATCCCGAAGTCCATACCAGGCGCCAGACACCATCCGCACCCTGCGCCATCGATGGATCCCGCATCAACTTCTTCTCCCCGATAACCGGCCTGAGCCAGGATCCGCCGAGATCCGTCCAATGGTAGCCGTCAGGACTGGAAAGGAAATAGAGTCCTTCCGTTGCCGGCTCCCGGAAAGAAGTGAACAGATAAACATTTTTTCCTGCCGTACAGGAAGTGAAAAATAATATACCTATCAATAAATTCCTCATCATCTTATTGTTACAACGTCAGCATAACCGTCCCCCCATTAATTGGCATCCAGCACCAGCACCCAATCATTCCCATTAGCGGAGGTGCCGGGAGGAGTGAATTCCTGTACTCCCTTATTAGGAAATTTACCGATTTCCTGCCAGCTTCCATCCCGGGGACTATACCAGGATGCTTTTATATTTTCCCCGGCGATCTTTCCCAATATTATCTTCATCCTGCGCCCATTGCAGGTATAAACAAAGGCATATTTCTCTCCCCGGGTCGCCGCCAGGTAATTATATTTATCCCCTTGTTCCGCTACCAGAGACGGATCAGGCACCCGCTCGAAATAAGGCCTGGACAACATTAATTTTTTCAGATAGCTCATTTGCCCCGCTCCCCGATCGTTGATAGCCTCGTACCAGGGATCTTTCGCCCCATAGGAACTCGTTTTATCCGCAGGTCGATGCATTTGCATGACGGAATTATCGCCATAGGTATAACCGCACGCCCCCGCAAAAACGGACCAATAACCATACCGTCTTACATCCTTATCCGTCCAGCGGGGTTGCAGCGTATCATGCAATCCATAGGGAATTTGTTCGTAAGAAGGTTCCGCATCCAGGATGGGCTTAACAGGTAATTTTTTATACCCGGCCTGGATGTACTTCCAGTTATCTTCCCCATAATGAGGATCGCCGCGGGAGGTATCCTGCTCATAGCTGCGATGACCGGATTGAATACTGTTGAAATCCAGCCAGTTTTCTGTATGAAACCAGGAGGCAGACGAGGCCCTTCCCCGGGGATGGAAGGTGATCAGGTGTCCCGGGTCTTTGGCCCGTAACGTAGCTCCGATAGTAGTCCATACCCGAAGGGAATCAGTCCCTTTGATATCTCCGCCATTCATCCAGACGACATTCGGGCTTGCCTTATATCGCCCGGCCAGGAATTCAGCATAAGCCCTGGCCCTCGCCTCACTGACCTTCCCGGACTTTACGACACTGCCCCATACCGGCACCAGGGCGATATAGATCCCTTTCTCCGCGGCTTTATTAACAATATAATCTACATGGTCCCAATAATCATATTGTGCGGGATCGGAGAAAGAATTGCCGGGGGTCGTCTTTGGCATAGCGATATTGCCTTTCGCCAAAGCCGAATCTCCGTATACATTTACATCATTCAATTCGTGGACCACCATTACCTGGACGAGATTAAATCCTTTTTGTCGCCGGTCTTCCAGATACTTATCGGCGTCCTCCCGGTTCAGCTTCGTGAGCAAAAGCCAACCGGTATCTCCCAGCCAGAAAAAGGGCGCTCCCTTCTCCGTCATGAGATACCGGCCATTGGCAGATACCCGAAGACGGGGCGGGGCAACAGCAAGCTGCAAGCTGTTAGCTGCAAGCTGCAAGCCAAAAACAAGCTGCAAGCTACAAGCTATTAGCTTCAAGCCAGAATTTATAAATCTCACTAACATTTAAACAGGTTAAGTTTTAAAAAAAATCAGCTTGCAGCTCGAAGCTAACAGCTTGCAGCTACTTCGCGATCCATAATACCACGGAGCCTCCCCCCGAAGCCCTGAGGGTTACTATCTTCCCGCCCCTGATCGTTTCCGTCTCCTTATCGATCGCTCCATCACCCGGGTGGATGCGGCGCACATGAAAGGAGCCGTTAGCTCCGGTGAGATCCAATTGTATAGGGGTGGTTCCATCTGAGTAAACAATATATCCCTGGCCGGTTTTGCCGAGAGCCCATTGCCCTTCTGGCTTACCCGGCAGATCGATCGGCTGCATCTTCACCGCATCGGACAGGAAGCCCGGATCGCGTATCACCGGAATGTTTGCCAGGGAGCCGCCGGCTATGAATACGGCCCATCCAAAATTATCGCAGCCCTCCGCCGAATACAGCACCGCCTTGGTAGAATATTGCTGCCGGTATTCCCTTACAGCACGGTATACCTGCTCAAAGGAAGGCCGTTTGGGCTTGAGCAACCGTTCGTGCTGACGGGGCGCCAGACTCTGTCCTCCCAGCGGCGCATAGACCTTGCCGTCCTGCTGGTAGTACCAATAGCGGATATCGACCAGGTCAATGGTGGCAGCGCGGGCAGGATCAGCCAGGATAGCGTCCTGTACATCCCTGGTGGTGCTGAGCCCTATGATCTCGCGTTTTCCCTTCTCCAGCTCCCATTGCCGGATATTGTCTACCCAGAACTGAACGAAGGGAAGAGGACCGGTAAATTCAGCACCTATTAGTTGGATGACCCCGGTATTATCGGAAAAATTGTCGAGACATTGCCGTATAAAAGCCCGGTGAAGATCACGGCGCACGGGATGAGTCGTGTCATAGAATTGTTCCGCCATGAAAATGCGTTTGTCACCTGCAAAAGGAGGAGGCTCAGGGAAGCCGGTATGGTTGATATTATTGGCCGGTCTCCAGGGGAAATCGGCATAATGGGCGCCTGCCTCGATGATATTATGCTGAAAATAATTTTGATGAATGAGTACAAGTCCCTTCTCATCAGCCAGATCGGCAAATTTTTTAAGGCGGTCCCAATACCAGGTATTATACTTCGTAAGGTCATATTTGCTGAGACCGTCCCAGGCAGTGTCCTGGCCGCTACGGGCAAAAGGCAGCTCGTAAAAAGGAGGCCAGACATCCCCATCCATGCGACGGATACGTTCATGGTCATCACGGCGGCGATCATACCATAACCCATAGTTATGGTCGGTGGCGACGACATGATGCAATTCCATAGAGTCCGTCATAACATCCAGGTCATCTGTCAACCCGGTGCCGGTTCGACCGGGTACATACCGGGTGATAGCAGGTTTGGCTTCTTCCACTCCATAGGGCCGTACCGACCCCTGCCACCAGGGTTCATAATGACGCCTTCCGGCCAATACCGTATTGCCCCTCACCAGCCAGCCATTCACAAGGCGCATAGGTTCAGCCTGCCTGTAGGCTACCGGTGCCTTATAACCGATCTTATCGATGGTAGCGGCTCCTGTGGGCGCAACCGGTATGGGATTCCTTTGAGCAGCCTGATCGATCCATTCAGTCAGTTGTACCCGGGGTACTTTAGAGCCAGCGATAAGGGCAGCAGCCTGCTGGACAGTAGGACTGCTGGAGGCTTCACTCTCCATAGGCAGGATCTGTGCCCGTTCTGCCGCTTTATCCCCCAGTCGGGCAGCCAGTTGGGCGTAAAAAAAACTACGGGGCTGAATAGTGGCATTGGATTCCCCCCAATAACCATCGCCCCCGAACTGCGCCCAGGAGCCGAAAGCCCAGTTCTGCGCACCGGGCGGCCGATAACAGTCAATGCGGGCTGCCGTACAGTTCCAGAACACGCTGTTAGCCGCACACCAGCCTGCCCCTTGTGCATCCTGTTCGCGGTTGGCATAGCTTAGCACCTGTGCGTCAATATTGACGACGTCGAACAGGATACCGGAGGCCCAGCTATCGATGGCGCCACTTAGGCCGTAAGGCTTATAGGACTGGCATTGTACAAAGGAGTTAGGGCCGGGGGCGCAAAATCCCACGGAAAAATCATGAAAGGCATATTCCGAATAAAGACGTTGGAACAGGGTCTGGCCGCCGGATGTAATGAAGCTATAACGACGCTGGCCCCCTATTTCGGATATAGGCGCCAGGGATTTACAATCCTCCACCGTGACACGGCTCGCCGTCTCCAGCACAGCTACGGCGGAGCCGGCAAAATGTTCGGTTATCACTTGCCTTACCCAGGCATCCGACACATTTTCCAGCGTGATGGCCATCCAGCTATGAGCTTCGTCTTTTTGATTCCCGGTATCATAAGCGGAACGGCATCGCAGGTTCTCTACGCCTGCGTCCCTGATGCGGCCGGGCCAGCGGTACCCGGCTATCATTCCCCCGCCATAACTGCTGTCGAGGGCAGTCGTGAGGGGTGCATCGAGCGTAATGGTATTGCCGTCTACTACGGTGACAGCACGATCCCAGAAAAGATCCCGTTGTCCCGGCTTCCAGCCCAGAGCGGAGATACCGCCCCCGAATGTTTCCATGCCCAGCTGGCGGATCCATTCCCAGGTGGAGGGCCGGTGTATCCGGACCTGGTCTCCCGGCCTGAAAGGATTTGACCCGGTGACATGAAGCTGAAAGGCGTTGACAGGAACGTATCCATCTGCGATTTTAATCTCCTTATCCGATATCCGGTCATTCCTCCCCGTGATGCGGATCAGTGTTCGGCGATCATGTCCCGTAGCCAGCAACACCGTACCATCCTCTCCCATACCGCTTCCCCTAAGTATGATCCCCGACTGCCGGATCACCAGGCTGCCGGCCACTTCATAAGTGCCTTTATCCAACAGAACAGCGCCACGGAACCCCTGCCGGTCAACCGGCAGAGAAGCGATATAATCAAGGGCGGCTTGTATCCGGAAGGTCGCATCGCCGGCCTTCAGAGGAACGATGACCCTAACAGGCACATCGGGGATAGGTGATTCCCCCGCCCTGTATCCACAGTAGGAGAAATCAGGTACCCGGTCCCCCTTTGCATCGGGTGCATATAGAAGGTGCCCCCCTTTTCCGGCGGCCACCGGTGAGGGCGGCTCGGGGTCTTTCGCTTTTTTCTGAGCGGTCACAGGAAAATAGATAAAGACCCCCATGAAGAGGGTCCCTATATATAAGTACAGATACCATTTGCGGTTGAGGCGCATGCTTTTTCTTATTACTTTACCGGTTTCTCTCCCTTTAATGCCACCATATTCAGATACACTTCGATATTCGAATAGCCATTCCCATTGACGGCAGGCCGGGAAGAATCATCCGGATTCTTAGGGTTCAGGCCATGGCTTATCTCCCATGCATCGGGCAATCCGTCATTATCCGAATCCTTATAAGAGGTCCCCTTATAGTCCGGATACCCGCCAACTTCTACAATATTCGTAACGATCCCCAACTTATAAGAATCCTTCGGCAATTTACGTACTTTGAACTGGGCCATGGTGTCAGTATTCACTTCTTTATAAGTGATCTTACCGGTGCGGACCTGTTCCACTACACGGACATCGACAGGATCGCGTCTTGGTAGCGTAGCACCCACGTTCGCCAACACAAATCTATAAGCTTCTTCCGTCGGAAGTATCTTCACCGCGGACATAGGGAAAGGCTTGTCCACCTTCATGTAATCCTTGTACTTTCCTGCATCTTTCTCCTCTCCTACCTGTACGCCGCCTGCCCAGTTATCTTTCGTGATCTCAGGATAGCCATCCATAATATTGCCATTGACATAGGCTCTTCCAAATACCAGGTACTTCAGCTTACTGCGGCCTGACTCCGGCTTAAGGATACGATGACCGACAGGAGCATCCTTAGGAGTAACAGGTCCCGGCTTGAAATAATTATTAATGATATTAAAGAGAGAAGTATAATCGCCGCCATCCATAGAACGATGGTGCCAGTTGAAGACAATATTATTGACGAAGTTAAAGACCCCGTTCCAGCCGATAGAGGGATTGCGGCCGGTATTATCAGCCCACAGGTTGCGTACCAGCATACAGTTCTCCCCTCCCATCGTAGTCCCAAAAGCATGATTCCAGGTGTCAAGCGACTCAGAAGAAATGCAATTCTGAATAGTGATATTGACCGTCCCTAATTTCTCTTCCTTGGACCCGTCTCCCGGATCGAACATATGACGATACATGGAAAAATTTTCATCCAGTCCCCAACTGGTGGAGCAATGATCAACGATGATATTCCCCACAGGATTGCCACCGAGAGCGTCATCGCGGCGGCCTACATCGGTCTTCCCCCGACGGAAACGCATATACCGGATGACTACATCATGCGTATTGATCCAGAAAGATTCTCCGGCCACACAAATACCGTCGCCGGGAGCCGTCTGCCCTTCGATGCTGATATAGGGCGCCCTTACGATGATGGGGCTGTTGATCCGGATGATACCTGCCACATTGAAAACAATGATACGGGCTCCCCCCTGTTCGCAGGCCCAGCGCAGTGTGCCGGGACCGCTGTCTTCCAGACTTGTCACTACATACACTTTACCGCCGCGGCCGCCGAAGCTATGAGCGCCGCCGCCTTCCGCCCCTGGAAAAGCCAGGATGGAGGCCTGCGGAAGATCCGTAGGACGAGCCGCCCAGGGAATATAGGGCTTACCATGTCTGGCATCATAATCTATGATGGGCAAGGCTACCTCCCAGGCAGAGTCGGAATGCTTTTGCGCCTGGCTCATCATCGCCTCACTCGCCGCTTTTACACTATCCGGGATTTGCGGATATTGCGCCATCACAGGGCCAGTTAATAGAGCAACGGAAACAGAACATAACAGAAAGATCCTTCTTTTCATTTCAAACATTTTGATCATTTAATTTAGTTACTTCAGCGGATCAAAAGAGCCGCCCCAGGTGTTGTTCTGTAACAGGTTAACATTGTTTTGCAGGGAAGCTGTGGGAATGCCAAAGAAATAGTCGGCAGGCTGAACAGCAAGATTATACGTATCCAGGGCCTTCGTGGCCACTGTAAAACTGCTCGCATAAAGAGCATCCAGCGATGTCGTAGCGCTGGCATCCCTGGTGCCGGTAATGTAATCCTTATAGGAATTATTATTGTTCAGCGTGACGACGACACCCAGCCTCATTTTACCGTTCAGGGTGCTTTCCAGCAGTTTTCTACGCCGTAGATCAAAGTATCTCTTCCCTTCAAAAGCCAGCTCGATCTTTCTTTCAAACATAATGGCGTCTACCATCTGGTCATGATTCATCCCGCTGGCCAGGCCATAAAGACCATCGCTGCCGGCATCGATACCCGCTCTTTTACGGATGGCGATCAGGTTGGCGTAAGATTCATCCGCCAGCCCCAGATGACCGATCTCTGCAGCGGCTTCCGCCTGATTCAGCAGAACTTCGGCATACCGTATCTCGATCCAGTCGGTGCCTGCATAGGCGATATTGGCTAAAGTAAGGGAAGGATCCACTCCTTTGCGCAGATAAAAACCGGAAGAGCTGGCAGAGGTCTCCGTACTGGCGGTCGTCGGCTTGCTCTTGTTATTGTAATAATAGTAGGTCCATAACCGGCCGGTGTAGGTAGAACTGCCGGAAAGCGCCCAGATGCAACCATTATAGGCAATGGTTTCGTAAAATCGCGGGTCCCGGTTCTTATAAAATGTCTGCATGTTATACGCATAACTGGAGCTAAGCGTGTCTTTTCCATCCTTCATGGGAAAAGAAGCGGCCAGATCCCAGGTTGGATTATTGGACCCACCGGTTGTAGCTAAATATTTAGGCCGGGAACTGTTGTCATACGACTCATTGTTCTGGTCAATATCCGTATTGGCCGTATTGTATTCGGTAACCAATACAGCTTCCTTATTGCGCGGAGTGCTGCCGCCGGCGCTGCCTTCCGTCGTCCACATCGTGTAATCCCATTTCGGATACAGCCCGAACCCGTTAGCAGTAAGAACGGAAATAGCCTTTGTATTGGCATCATAGGCCGCCTGCCACCTGGAGACGTCATTGGCCGGGTTGAACTGCGGGCTGGCATAGGTCAACAGTACACGTCCTAAGAATGCCTCCGCAGACCCTGCTGTAATGCGTCCGTAATCGTCATTCTTCAACCACTGCACAGGACAATACGCCACAGCGCTATCCAGGTCATTGATGATCTGGGTAAAAGTTTCCGTGGTGGTATTACGAGGCAGGTTCGCAGCCGCCTTGGCAGCCGGACCTACAGCATCCAACGGTGTGAGCACCAGCGGTACACCGCCATATAGCTTCACCAGCTCAAAATAACGGTAGGCGCGCCAGAAGAGCGCCTGGCCGATAAACCGCTTTTTAACATCCGGATCCAATGTCCCGGCATTTATATTCTGAATGAACATATTGATGGTCCTTACCTTGAGATAATTACCGCTGTTAGCCGCCGATCCTATATCGCCAACGGTTTCAATGGTGACCGTGCCCTTTACAAAGAAATTATCCCCGTACTGTTCATCGCATATGGAGCTATAGGTTCCCCCAAGCGTGCCACCCGAGTTTCCAAACCAGCCGGGTTGATTCTGGCTGTATATATAGTCAAGGTTTAATTTGGCTACGGAAGAATCATTGAACACCTCCGATACCGTAAAGTTACCGAGGTCCTGTTTGTCCAGTACTTTTTTACAGCTACCTAATATGAGGGAGCCTATCGCTGCTATTGCTATAATTGAAGATGCTTTTTTCATAATTGCTTGCTTTAAAATCCAACATTTAAACCTAAAGAAACGGTTCTGAGACTGGGATACGTGTACAAGGCTGTCTGCAAATCCCGGTAATGACCAGGGAATGGGTTAATAAACTGGAAGGGATTGGTCGCCACCAGATAGAACCGGGCGCTGGCAACACCTACTTTGCTGGTTAGCTGCATCGGCAGCGTATAGCTCAGATTCGCACTGGTGATATTAAAGCTCGTGGCACGCACCAGCCAGAAATCGGTAGTCACCTGGTAGTCGCTCTGGAAGTAGGGCGCCGGGTATTTCGCATTGGTATTGGCTGGCGTCCAGTGGTCAGCCCAGTAGGCCGGCCGGTTATCCTGTACAGAGGCCCCGGTGGAAGAGCTCGACGCATTGGCAGGCTTCAGACCATCGATATTCGTCCAGCCACCCCAGGACATCCCCATAATTACGTTTAGATTCAACCCGCCATACCCTGCGTTGAAGTTAAGGCCCAGGCTATAATGATTGCTTCCTTTCTTTGTCAGGTACTGCTGATCGTTGGCATCGATCACACCATCCCCGTTATAGTCCTGATAGTTGATCATACCCGGCTGAACGGGCGTATTGAAAATGGTCACCTTATTGGTCCCGCCGGCAGCCTGTGACCGCTGGGAAATGATAGCATTAGCCTGATCCTGCGTTCTGATGATCCCCAGGGACTTATATCCAAAATTCCCGATATCGCTGGACTTCCCGGTCAGATCCAGGGGACCTCCTTTATTACCGGAAGCTACGTCGATCAGGATATTCTTATTGTCCGACCAGGAAAAGAAGGGAGTAAAGCTATAGGTAAACTTCTTTCCGATATAGTCCCTCCAGCCCGCAGATAGTTCAACACCGAACATATTGACGATACTATAGTTCTCCGTAGGCACGGCTGCACCGATCGTTACAGGAACAGAAGAACTAAGGGTCGTCAGCAGATCATAACCATGACTCCAGAAATAGTCAGCTGTAAAGTTTAAATGGTTTTTCAGCATTCCCATATCCAGACCATAATCCGTTTTCAACACATGGTCCCAGGTGACATTTACATTGGGTATAGCCACATTCGGCTTGACCCCGATGCTTCGGCCGCCTTCATTAAACACCGCTCCGCCACTGCTGCCCGTTCCCAGATTATAATTCGCCTGATATTGATAGGGCTGCGTATTATCCGTACCCGTCAGGCCAACAGAGGCCCTTACCTTCATCATGTCCAACCAGGAAAAACGATCCCTCATAAATCGCTCTTCACTAACAACCCAGCCTACCGATGCTGCGGGGAAACCGCCCCAGTTATGCCCCGTTGCAAACCGGGAACTGCCATCCGCCCTATAGACAAGCTGCAATAAATACTTGTTGTCGTAGCTGTAGTTGATCCGGGATACAAAGGCCTCAAAACCAAACTGGCTGACCTGGCTGGATTGGGTAGACGTTTGTGTCCCGGTGGTAAATGTCTGATAAGGCAGCCCGCCATTCACCACTCCATCAGATTCAGCGGCGACCCCTTCTGAATTTTGTTCTCTTTGCTCATAAAGAACAATGGCACTGATCGTACTCTTTCCAAAACTACGGGTATAATTCAAGCCGCCATCCAGTTGATAAGAAGTGGCAAACACCGGGTTCAGACGCACTTTATTGCCATTAGCAACGGTATAGGTACCTAACAGGGCGCCACCGGGAATATGACCGTTGCTCCCCGTGCCGGCATATTTATAGTACAGAAAATTAGTCCCGAATTGTTTCCCATTGGAACTATTGATATTTTTATTCATCGTGAAGACGGCTGATAGTCCCTTTACACCCGGAATTTCATAAGTAATTTTGCCTAACATGTTCATCACATAGCCTTGCGAGCTGGTAAAATTATTCGACTTCTGGATCTGGAAGAAGTTCACATTGTCATTTCCCCCGGTATTACTACCTCCCATTACTACGGGATTACCATTTATAAAATACTCCTGCCAGGGCTGTACGTTCTCTAAAGAAGCGGCATCATTGTCAAGGCTTTCCGTAGTGCTGGTCAGTTTATACCAGTAACTCTTGGAATAAGAGATATCATCACTTAAGGACAACATGACATCCAGGCCCTTGGCCGGTTTAGCATCCACATTGGCCCTTAAACCATACTTGTAGGAATTGACACCTTTGAAGTTGGAATTCTGATTGACATAATCGCCCCCGATAAAGTAAGTGACCTTATCGGTTCCCCCGGTTACGTTGATCGCCTCACGCTCTACATACGCGGTTTTGAATGCTTCCTTTAAATAATTGTGGCTATGAGTAGAAAAATAAGCCAGCTCATCGGGCGTGTACCAGGAGGCCAGAGGGGTGGTAGCCACCGTTCCATCTGATTTATGCAGATAACCCAACGAATCATAAAAACTATTCACCGGCACGCCTACACCGGTAGAAACCGTTTGCTGATAAGCCGATGTCTGCGTATAATCATTATTAAAGGTGCCTAATTGAAGACTATTCAACATTTTAGGGAATTGGGTGGCATTAGAGGCTCCTACTGAGCTGCTAAAGCCGATTCTTGGCGCACCGGCACGTCCTCTTTTCGTACGGACAATGACGACACCATTAGCACCCTGCACCCCATAAATAGAGGCCTCCGCATCCTTTAACACCGAAACGTTTTCGATCTCGTTGATATCCAACAGATCAAAATCCGCCTGCGTCCTGATAATATCGTCGATGACAAACAGCGGATTGGTGCCCTGGCCGCCGTTTTTGGCAAAAGCTACAGGATTTCTCACCGTGATCGTTGTTCCCTGCCCGGGACGCGCTGTGCCTCCGGAAATACTCAAACCCGGCACCGTTCCCCGAAGGGCAGCACTCAGGCTCACAGCAGGAATATCTTCTACCTTCTTCAGATCAATAGTGGAGACCGAACCGGTAAGAGAGCTTCTTTTTTGTGCCCCATACCCCACGATCACCACTTCATTCATGGACTTATTGGTGACAGCCATGGGAACCGTAAGGATCTCATTGGGAGAAGAGGCCATTTCTTTTTTCTCATATCCCACATAGGTAAATACCAGGCTGATCCCTTTGGATCGGTTGGCCACCGTCATGGAAAAAAATCCTTTGGCATCAGTAGTAGCAGTTTGGGTCGTACCCTTCACGGTTACTGTAACACCCTGAAGGGGCTCATTGGTCTCCTGGTTGACCACCGTCCCCGACACAGCCTTTTTCTGTGCATGGACAGATACAGCCGCGCCCAAAAAAAGAAGTAATAATAAGCATTTCGTTAAATGTTTCATATAGCAATCAATATTAAAAAATAAGCAATTAATTTCCCTTCTTTATTTCCCCGCCTTTTCATTCTCTCTCTTCTCCTTAAGACGCTGCACCAGGTTTATTTTTCTCCGAAATTCTCCGTCGCCAGTCCTCCCCTGCCTTCTTCATATCATACCCCTGCGCCGACAGGTAATTATTGATCCGGCCCTTGTACTTACCGAACCAGGCATGCTTTTTTTCGGATGATTCCGCGTCCATGGCATGTTCCCTCGCTTCAGTCAGATCGGCCAGTATCCTGATTTTCTGTTCTTCCGTCAACGTAGGCAGCTCTTCCTGGTAGGCCCGGTAGGTAAGGTTGAGGACATTATAGGTCATCCCGTCCTTTACCTGATCGATCTGCTGCGGAGTAAGCACTGCCCCTAGCCTGGCGAGATATTGCCCGTGTAACAGATCCAGTTTTTTAGTAGCGCCAGTCTCTATATTCTTCCGGGCCGAATCGACGACCTGCTTGTCCGCAGCCGGTTGGTTTTTCAATATCTTTATTACGGAGTCTCTTTCATTATATATAGTGTTCAGGGCGCGGTACTGATCGGCAACCATTCCACGGACACGCAGGAATTTCAACGAATCGGTTATTCCCAGGACGCCGGCTATTTTTCCGGCTCTTTCTGTAATGACACGGGTGTAAGCAGTATCCTCATATCGGATAGAAAGGTCAATGCTCTTATTGGTGTGAGAGGTTGCAACAGCAAATGTTGTGATGAGGGCACAGCCCAGTGCAAGCAAGCATTCTTTCATACGTCTTAACCGTTTTAGAGAAGGAACTAAGGTACATGGGCAGAAACCCTTAAACAATGTAAGGTTTCACTATAATGATGGAATATTTTACTATTTTATTTGCTTTCCAGCCGGATGGTTGCTTCCGCCAACCCTTCCCCACTCACCCGGACAACAATCTTTCCCGGCCTCGTCTTCGCCTGTAAAATAGCCAGGCACAAGCCATTATAGGCCTTATGACGATGCGTCTTAAAGGATTCCAGGCTGGCCTGGTAACCATTATCCAATCCCACCAGCATCCCGTCTCCCTCTATCTGAAAATTCAGCTCATTGGCAGCATCAGGGACCAGCTCGCCATTGGCATCTGTGATACGGACAGTAATAAAAGACAGGTCCTTCCCATCGGACTTTATCATCTTCCTGTCCGCCTGCAATTCAATCTTAGCTGGCGCTCCGGCCGTCCGCACCTCCCGCACCAACACCGTCTTCCCATTCCTCCGTGATACAGCCCGCAAAGTGCCAGGCTCCCAATCCACCCGCCATTGCACATGCAGATCCTCTCCCTGCTTTTTTCGGACGCCCAGGCTCCTCCCATTCAGGAACAGCTCCACTTCATCCGCCTGGTTATAATAAGCCCATACATCCACCGTCTGCCCCTTCACCCAGTTCCAGTGAGGAAATACATGCAGCACCGGAGTAGCAGTCCATTCACTCTGATACATATAATACACGTCCTTCGGAAAGCCCGCCAGGTCGATAATACCGTAATAAGAGCTTCTCGCCGGCCAGGGATAGGGAACCGGCTCTCCCAGGTAATCCGACCCTGACCAGATATACAGCCCCGACAAAAAGGGATATTTTTTGATGATCTTCCAGGTCTCTTCATGCGTAGATCCCCAATAGGCAGTGACATTATCATAAGCAGAAACCGTCCAGTCGGGGTTGCCTCCTTCCAACGGCTTCTTAGCCGCGGATGGCCACCGGCGAATACTGTCTGAAGGCATATCATAATGCCCGCGGGTGGCAAGGGCCGACATCGTTTCGGCCGCGATAAATTTCTGACCGGGATAGTTTTGGGGGAATCCGGAATAAGTCTCCTGGTGATAATTCAGGCCTACCAGGTCCAGCGCACCGGAACGATAAATAAAATTCCTGGCAGGGTCGGATTCGCTGAGCGCGGAAGTGACGGGCCGGGTAGTATCCAGTTTTTTAATGATCCCTGTCAGTTCCTTTGCAATAGCGATACCGGTGCTGTCAAACTGTTCCCGAATTTCATTGCCGATGCTCCAGATGAATACGGAAGGGTGATTCCGGTCCCGCCGGACCTGGTCTTCCAGGTCCCGGGCATGCCATTGCGGAAAGTCCAGGGAATAATCATATTTATTCTTTTTCTTTCGCCACATATCAAAGGCCTCGTCCATGACGATGAATCCCATTTTATCACAGAGGTCCAGCAGCTCAGGAGCGGGAGGATTATGAGAAGTGCGGATGCCATTACATCCCATAGCCTTCAGGATCTCCAGTTGCCGTTCCACGGCGCGGGTATTGACGGCAGCGCCTAAAGCTCCTAAGTCGTGGTGCAGGCAAACTCCCCGGATCTTTACAGGGTCTCCGTTCAGGAGCAGCCCCAGTCGTTCATCAAAACGAAAATCCCGTATCCCCAATGGGGTCGTATAAATATCCTGCACCCGTCCCCCCTTCCCGACAACAGCCGTGACCACTTTATACAGATAAGGGTCTTCGGGAGACCACAAATGGGGGACCGATAAAAGGATATCCTGCCCTATTTCGGTGAGGGAGTCTTTCAACACAATACCGGAATCGACTGTCGACGCTATTATATGTCCACCCGCGTTCAGCACCCTCATTTCTACTTTCACGGTAGAAGGACGGTCTCCCGCATTCCGGATGATCGTTCGCAAATGCACCCGGGCCCGTCCGAGCCCCACTTCCGGAGTGGTGACAAAGGTACCCCAGTGATCTACAGCAATCCGATGGGTGGAGACAAGCCAGACATGACGATAGATACCCGATCCAGTATACCACCGGGAATTGGGCTGCGCTGCATTGTCCACTCTCACTGCCAGGATGTTGGTCGAATTGTATTTGAGATAAGGCGTCAACTCATAACGAAAGGAAATATAGCCATTGGGGCGTTTGCCCAGATAATGACCGTTGATCCAGACCTCACTGTTTCGGTAGACACCGTCGAAGTCGATAAAGATCCTTTTGTCAGCAGGCATCCTACCTGAAAGCTCATTGCCCCCAACTCCGGCAATCCGAAAAGTCTTCCGATACCACCCTATCCCCGCCGGAAGTCCCCCCTCCTGCTGACCAGTATTATTTTGCTCACTGAAACTCCCCTCTATGCTCCAGTCATGCGGAAGGTCCAGCGTTCTCCATTTCGAGTCATCGTATGCTGGATCTTTTGCGTGCTCATCATCACCAGGGGAGAACCGCCACCCTGCATCAAAATTTTCGGTGACGCGGGGCTGCGCCACTGTAACAAAAGGCCTGCAAAAAACGACACATGCCAGCATCCCCGCTAATAAGAATGTACGCATAAAACCTATTTATTTATCCGTATAGAATTCAAGATCGCTCTTCCCCTTATCCGCAGAAGTGGCAACAGCAATACCCCGGTGATCTTTCTTATCGACCGCACAATAGAAATGATAGACCACTCCTTTATACTTTATCACAAAGGATTTATGTGCGAACACTTCATCATAAGGCTCGGAAGAAGATATAAGATCCGGCCCCGTCCAGTCCGTCCAGTGGACCCCATCATAGGAACAGGCAAAGCGGTTGAAAGCTCCATGCGTCCCCTGCCAGAAAGCGCCGAAATAGAACATCACCCACAGATTCCCCATCTTCTGAATATACGGATCTCCGGTAATACCCGTCAGGTGATCCAGCACCGGATCACGGCGCGGTCTCGTCCAGTGGACCATATCATCGGAGACCGCCATGCCGATCCGTTCGCTGCCCCGTTTCTTATTCACGCTGTCGCCATTGGCATTGTAATACAGGATAAAGGGATGGCCCGTGAGACCTTGCTTATCCCATATGACCCAGCTTTTGTACATGGTATGGTTGTCCCACCAGGCCACGTTCGTGTCTTTGACCGTGAGGATCGGCTTATCGAGTCGTTGCCACTCATGCACGGTCGAAGGATCCTTTTCCGTGAACGCCATCCCCTCGGACAGGATGCCGGCCTCATACCCCCGGGTATTCCCTCCGAAATAAGACATCCAGTACTTACCCTGGTAAGGCTGGAGCTGATAGCCGCCACCCCAGCGGGAGTCTTCGAGAGCATTATAACCAGCTTTCTGGTTCGCATCCCAACGCGCGCTGTCAGCAGAGCTGCTGTCTGTAAAAGATAGGATTCGCCCCTCGGTAGCCCAATGAAGAAGATCGGGGCTCTTCGCCAGCCAGGTCTCGTAACCGCGGCCATCATAAATGATATAGGTCATATACCATCCCTTTCCCTTACGGAAGATCGTGGGACAATCCATTTTCTTCCCTTTATCTGGTGGCACAAGGACCATCCCGTATTTATAAGGCGTTTTTATCTTTTCATACACTTCCCCCATCGTCTTCTCAGATACAGTATTCCCCGTCTCCGCCCGCAAATGATAGCTGCCCGAACCAATTTCCAGGACGGCAACATCCTTTTCCCATCTGACAAGACGGATATCCGATCTTCCCTGTATTTTTTTCCAGCCCTCCGTGATAATAGCATTGGCAGGAGCGGGCAGGTATACCGTAGCCGTAGTGTTGGCCGGTATGGTAACAGTCAGATCGAAAGTAGTCCCCCCCTTTTTCCAGTACGAAGAGATAGGACCATATGGGGAATGGTAATCTGCCTGCGCCCATTGGATATTCCCTACCAGTTCCGGCCGGATGACGCTATGGTGAAAGGCGATGCTGCTATCATTCTCATCGGCGGTTATGCCGGCCAATCCGCCATAAAACCACTCCATGATATGCCCCAGCATGAAATGATTGTTGGAGACAGAAGGATAAGCCTGCCAGGATTCTGTCAAAGCGGTAGCCCCCTTCGCCAGCTGGTAACCATAACCAGGCACATCCGTACGACTGTTCATATCAAAGATGACATCCGCCCTCCCCTCCTCATCCAATACCTTCAGCAGGTAACGGAAACCAATATCCCCAGCCGTGAGGCTGTTTTTTCGGTCCCGTATGTCTTTTACAATATTGGCTACTACCGCATCCTTATCGGCCGGATCGATAAGGCCCATGTACACCGCCATGGCGTTAGCCGCCTGGCTGCCGGAAGCCACCTGCTTAGTCTGTTTATTAAAGAATTTCTCATTGAAGGCAGCCCTTACAGCAACAGCCAGTTGTTCGTATTGCCCCGCATCCTCTCCCCTGCCCAGCAAACGGGCGATCTTCCCCAGGATCGCCAGGTCATAATAATAAATAGCCGTAGCAGTAACTCCTTTCGGGGTAAGCTGTGATACGCCCGGGTGAGCAGGGCCGATATCATACCAGTCGCCCAATCCCTGGTAAAGAATATGATCAGTTGACTTTTTCTTAAGGTAAGCGATATAGCGTTGCATCATCGGATAGCTTTCTGCCAGCGTCTCACGGTCGCCATACCATTGATAGAGATACCAGGGTACTAATATACTGCTGCTGCCCCACTCCGGCGAGTCCCGGAAGGGCTCTCCGAACTGAACGAATTCCGGAGCTATTTCAGGTATCAATCCATCGGGCGTCTGGGCGTCCATCATATCATGGATGATCTTTCGGCCAATACTGGCAATATCATAATTATAGCGTACGGAACTCCCCATCAGATGCGCCTCTTCCAGCCACCCCAGCTTCTCTCTATGCGGACAGTCCGTAAACACACTGGCCATATTACTTTGAATAGCCCAGTCGATGAGGGTATCCGTCCGGCGGAACAATTCATTAGAGCAGGTAAATTTGCCCACCCTTTCCGCTGCATTCCGGGTATGCAATCCTTTCAGGCCAGCAATCACCGGCAATTGACCGGGATTGGGCTCTCCTTCCGGAACGGCGCCTTCCACCTGCAGATAACGAAAGCCATAATAACTAAAACGGGGTTGCCAGATCTCCGCACCCCCTCCCTTAAGCGTATATTCATAATAGAAAGGCTTGCCCGTGGCTTTTTGATTGGCGGCACTATCTGCATCCACCAATTCCGCCGGGACGATCCGGATCGTCTTCCCTTTCTCTCCGCTCACCTGTACCTGGGGTATACCGCTGGCATTCTGTCCCAGGTCATATACCCAGATATCCGGCTTCAGCCGGGTAATCTTCCGGGGAAGAAAGTTTTCGAAGACCTTCAGCGGCTCTTCAGATTGAGCATACAACGCTGATGGGCCGGCCACCATTACCGGCGCCCTCCAGTTTTTGTCATCAAACCGGGGAGTATCCCAACCCGCCTGTTCCTTCCGGGCGTCATAGTCCTCTCCACCATACATGCTGGAAAAAAGGATCGGACCGGGCGCC
>Ga0307511_10000720_pt1 | contig 35255 bp, 43 predicted proteins | sample 13_EM_MG_FD_200266 | JGI IMG/M metagenome (GOLD analysis project Ga0307511, IMG submission 200266) | Populus trichocarpa ectomycorrhiza microbial communities from riparian zone in the Pacific Northwest, United States - 13_EM | ecosystem: Host-associated > Plants > Roots > Unclassified | place... | reverse complement strand
TGACCGTCATCCTCGGAGGGGACGTCCCCGCAAGTTTATTGATGAGGCGTTTCTGCGGGAAGCCTTCCACCCCTCGCGAAGCATTTCAAAAACAAAACTTGCGAAAGCTCTCCGAGTTCACAGGAATACGTTGAAGAAGAAATTAGATGAAATTGGCATTCAGCACACATATTCCGCACTTCCGGATGCGGATCTAGACTTATTGGTCAGGGACTACAGGACCAAGAAGCCCGAGACCGGGTTCCGCTACCTTCGTGGACATCTTCGTTCCCTTGGACTCAACATCCAGAAGAGGCGTGTCTTGGGCTCATTGGGGCGTGTCGATCGCCTTGGGAGGGTGCTTCGGAGGCGGGTTGCCATTCGGAGGCGCAAGTATTTCAGTTCCCGCCCCAATGCAATGTGGCATTGCGATGGGCACCATAAGTTGATCAAGTATGGCTTCGTTATCCATGGATTTATTGATGGGAATTGCCGTACAGTCTGTTATTTTGCTGTTTCTTCTTTCGCATTTTGCACTCAACATTCCGCTTTAGGTCACCGCCCTTCGTGCCAGCACCAACAACCTTGCACAGACAGTCCTCGAACTCTTCCTATTGGCCACAGCTAAATATGGGACTCCATGGCGTGTTCGTGGAGATCGAGGAGGGGAGAACGTCCTCGTTTCCGCCTACATGATTATGAAGCGTGGTCCGAATCGCGGATCGTTCCTGTGGGGGAGGTAAGCGATGTTATCCTGTGCCGATGCATAGAATTGCTGAATATCGCCCGCAGCTCCACTCACAATACACGTATTGAAAGACTTTGGGTGGAAGTTGGTCGGAACTTCTGCCGCACCTGGCGTGCTTTCTTCTATCGGCTCGAATGTGAATTCGGGTTAGATCCTTCTGACCCTGGCCATATTTGGATCCTTCAGAAGCTGTTTCTCGATGATATCAATGCTGACTGTGACGCGTTTGTACAGCAATGGAACTCTCACCCGATTTCGGGTGGTGATACACATGATATGAGCCCGCAGGTCCATTTTCACATTCATCTGTTTTGACCGTTGTCTGAAAGTCGTTGTAGGATTTACGTTTTATTCGGCAAACAGAACTAGGAATTTACAATGAGGACGATTGCCAGGACATACATCCTGACATCATCCGAGAATACTATGGAACAACGTCGACACAAGCACAAATTCACGATACAGACCAAACCAACACCAGCCACCCGCCCGAGTATGACGACGATCTCACAGAACCGCTTCCAAACATCATCGACGAAGTGGTACGGGATCAACACCCAAATATCCGACATGACGCTATTCCAACTGCCAATCACGAAACACCGTTAACATCACCCGAACACTCGGAACTCTTCGCCGAAGCAATCTCTGTCCTCCAAAACCGTGACAATGATAACCTTTTACGTTCTGTTGCTGGTGAGGCCCTCGCTTGGGATCCGGTGGAGGTCATCAAGGTTGGTCACAGGCGACAGAAGGAACTTGTAATCTCCCTTGAGGATGTTGTGTGGGAAAGAAGGGCTCTATTATGGCTTGCAGTGCTTCGTTTGTTAGACCACCTATTATAAGTATCCTAGACCTAACACGAAATCTCTTTACCCCCCCTCCCTCAGGATATGCGACTCTGTTCTGGAACCATTGGTCGTGCACTCTGCCCCTGTGAGGAGTATATTATTGGCTCGACTGACGGCGCCTGTGGTGCCTGTTTTCACTCCTTCACCGATCACCATCGACCATCGGTTATTCCTTTGCGGTCTTCTACCAACTTGGCCCCCGGACGGGCCGCCACACTCGCTTCCTTGTTCAAACAGGCAACAAAGTCCACGCAGAGTGGAGGAGCTGCTCTCCGGGAAACTTCGGATGGGCTCAGAAAGCGGCAGGTGGTTCGTACCATATCTCCTGCCCACTGTATGAGCGTACGGGATGTTAATCACAAACGCAGGGCTTGTCGTGTAGGAAACCGTCCACTATGCGGGGGACAACCGTACCGAGGGAGAGCGGCCTTTTTCGCTTTCGCGCCGTTGTTTTCATTACATGTGGCATTCGGTACAGCGAGGAGGTAAGTCTGTGCCTCTTCAAACTCTCATATACTGGGGAATGCTTATACATTGCCATCTATGCTTTAGCCGGGCACTATGCCTGAATTGGAGGTCCGAACGCAACAGTACAGCGGCAATGACATCCAGGTTGCTGTTCGGAGAGGCCTCGGAATCAGTTCCCGCGACGAAAGGGACCTACTCGAGCTGAACCGGGATGGTCTTTTACCGGACATGAATAGTTTTTTGCGAGCACGAATGCCCCAACTTTTCAACCACCTTGCAAGAGACAATCAATGGATCATGACTGTCGATCGCTCGAACTGGAAGGACGGAGACCGTCACTGGCCGTACGTGTTATTGGCGCGCAATCACAACCGCACGCTTGTTCCAGTTGTCCTCAACGGATATATCGATCCAACTGTATCCGACTTTCGTGCGCATAGTGGACGGATAAATTGCCCGGATGCTCAGCGTGTGATCTACATTGGTGGGTGCTTTCCGGTGTCAGGAAGCAGCCACCAAGCATCACGCCCCGCTAACCAGCAATCAACAGCAACGGTGGACGAGATTTTACCGAAGACTGTGGGCAAGTGGATACGATCGCAAGATCTGGGTGCGTCAGTATTTGTTTCCCCCCGCATTTGCTTTCACTGACGTTGTTCTCACAGGAGACAGCGAACCTGACAGTTCAGATGATGAAATGTCGGTTGAGATCGTAGATCCGCCCCGCACGCGCCCAGTTACCCGTTCTGTCTCGAACAAGCGGCCCGCCGCTGACGAATCCGAACAAGAGGAGGTCTTGTCATCCCCCCCACGACCGCGTGCTAAAAGGGCTCGCAGAGGAACTATAACAACCGGTACTCCTTATATTGCTGCGGCCAATGTGTCATCGCTCACTGATTCCCATCGACAGAATTAGGTGCAGAGACCACAGAGGCACTTTTCACACGCTCCTCCAGCCCGGGGTCAATCGAGCTTGGGGAAGACGTCGCTCTAGATGTGGACCCCCTGCCACGTGTCAGCAGGGAGTACGTTGTGATGGAGAACCCTTGGTCGGAGAAAATATCATATTTCTGATTTTACTGTGTGGAATGGACGAACTATTTCCTTTTTTTCATTCCTGACGTGATACCATTCCTTACCTTACAGAACCCAGACCTTAGGTTAATGATCATTCCGAAGGACAACTTACCCTCCCTACGCATAATCTACTACATTCCTTACTCATCTCTTGATCCTAAAGTTACCCCTAGTTTCAGACCCACGGACCAATAATTCGCATTTTTAGCCTTTTGTGGTGCGATGGTACCCCTCTGCGAGCGCGATGAACGTGCGACGTGCGACGTGCGACGCGGCAGACAAGTCTGCGAAGTGCGATGACGACCGGTGCGAGATCGAAAATAATTTTTGTGCATTTGGAACAGTATACGGATTGTGCAAGACGATACTCACCATGCTCGTAGAGTCTTGCGTCATTTCGCTGTGAACTCGCCGTTGGTCATTTGACTGTTGGCTACCAGGAACTACGCCTTGAGTGCTCTTTTGCCAAACCTCACTGAAACCCAGGTTCATACTTTCCGTGATTGTGACAATTTGGGAAAATTACCTAACGTGATGACGGAGGGAACAGTGGCGATTGAGTCACTTGTGTCCTGATCTCACGACCGAGAGCCGTGCGATGCGATTCTGCGCCACTCGTTCAATGGATTGTGCGCCATGCAACCGGATGTGTGTGTTTGCTGTGTGATCTCTTGTGAGTATGCAACATGCTTATAAGTAGACATACGAATCACGAGCGTTATATCGCAAATCTTTTTGGGGGATTATAAAATTCTGGTTGGGGGACGGTTCACGACCTTCGTCCGGTGAACCTCTCCCTCCGCGGTCCGCGAGGTTCCGTGGGTCTTGAAGTTCGAACACCAACCAGGATCACGCCGAGCGTGGCAGAGGGGTTTATCATGTCATGGTAACGTAACCTACCATCTCTTACAGCCTCGTTCCTGCTTCAGCGTTTCGTGGGCTCGTTGCAGAATGAATTAATGACCCCCGAAAATCCCGGCCATAAAGGCCATGCGCGGCCTTGGTTCAATCCGAAGCGATTGGCTCCGTCCGGCACTTTCTCCCACACTCCCTCGTCTCCCTGACCGGTGTGGTACGCGGTTGGATTCTACGCGGTTGGATTCGTGAGTTCAGGTCCATCGAAGGTTTGGATATTAACAGGCTACACGATCTATGCAACATCCGAATATTTCCCTATTCCTACCCCCAGGAAACGACGCAGGGTTTCTCCCTTCTTAAATATATAAGGCGCAGGGCCGGCAAGCGGCAAAGCCCGGGACTGTGTTGATAACATTCGTGGGGGGGGTAGATTACACAAACGAATGACGAAGTATGTAGTCGACCTCGTATCGGTAAGAGCAAAATTGGCGAGCGAATCAGACTGGCGTGAAGTAGCTTCATCGCCTTTAGCTTCAAATTGAACTTCATCACCACCTCTCATCCATATTCACTCGGATTCGAACCAACGGATGCGCAGCACAGATGGAAGGTGTTGAGTGGTATATTGTCATGGGCAAATATAGAGGAAAGTATACTACCTGATCTACGAGCAACCGCGTTAGCAAGGGTTTCGTTACTCGTCATCGCGACGACCAGCGCTTGCAAAGCCTGAGCGTCGTACCCCCCAAATCCCACCCCGGATGACGCACGTCAGAAACAATTTCGCAATTCCATTGGCACCTCGGTTGTCAGGCAGAGACACCGGAAGGTCCAGTGAGGGATCCAACCTGAATCGGTGGACTCGTCGACCGGAATGTTCTGAAGAACGTAGGACAGGTTGAACTCGATCGCGATCGTCTCTCGTCGAGCTCGGGCCAGCCCACCGCGATTGCTGGTAGAATCAACAGAGAAAACCCACGCCCCCATTCGTCGACGGGGCAAAGTCCAGACGCCAGCCGTTCCGAAACCGGTAATACTAGGATATGGCATACACGAAATAGAGAGATTCAACGACAGGGGTTTATTCAAAAAAAAAAAAAAAAAAAAAGGGGAAACGACGGAAGGGGCGATGCCGGGTCAGAAGGGAAAGGGAGACAGGGGGAGACGCCAAGCCATGGCATGGAATGGTAGCCGTGGAAGGAGTCAGACTCGGAAGACCCTCAGACCTCGCCATCCGGATGGAGACCAGTCGTTCTATCGACTACAACCCCAGGCTCGCCAGGATTATCCCTCGCCCCCTAGCATTGAACAAACTGGTGTGTCCAGTGGTGACAGCGTGGCCCGTCAACGCACTCCCGTTGGCGACCCGCTGAATAATGAGCAGTGGAGCGATCACCTGTCCGATCCACCGTCGTATTAGACAACCGGCCCAGAGACGGTCGTCGTGGGAAGGCACAAACCTGAATCTCTGCAAGGGTTGGGAAGAAGATCTCCGTAATGATTCTTCCGATCACGAAAATATTGATAGTATTGCTGTATATGTATGCGGCCAGGGGTCCGACGACCAATATTGAGCTCACGGTGAAAAGGGCACAAGACTCAATGAACATGGTGGAGACCGTCTTGTACAATCTACCAATTCCAGCTAGGGACCCGGTGGCGGTGCGGACGTTCCTGCCGTGCAAGATGAGCCGGATGACAATCATCAGGGTGAGGAGGACATTGAGTGAAACCGAGATTGAAAGGTATGCAACACCAAACTTGGAGAGTCCAAAGAGGTTAGAGGGATCGTCCCCATTGTACTGGAAGTATAGTGTCATAATACCCATTCCTGCATTGATGAGATTAGTCCGGAGCATCACAGTGGGCGTGTGAAAAGGTGGAATGCGTACCCAACGAGGCAAGGTACATGAGGCAGGGAAGGGTGATAGCCCAGATGTTTGTAGAGTAGATAATGTAGCAACGGTCTAGGAGCGGAGAAGACGTTAGACACCCAGGAGAGTGAGCGCGGCATCAAACAAAGAAGTCACCAGCAGACAATCCGCTAGCCAATTGTTCAAGTTGAACATAACATTGGGGAGAAGGCCGAGAGGCGTGTAGCGAATGTCGTACTGGTAACTGAGTGGCCCGGAAGTACCATTATTGATGGGCTCGCGGTTATCAATAAAGGACATGGATAGATTGTGGAGGTACACCGCGGTACCTATGGTTGCAATCGAGAACATGGCCATGGTGTAGAACACGAGCCACCACTTGATGCCCTCTCTGCGATGGACGGTGTTGACGAGCGCCACCATACATTGGAGGAACAGCGAGGTGAGTAAACCTAGCATAAACCGAAGAATCGAAGTGAGCGCGAATAGAGAAACGTGTGGGCGGAGGTACCGTAGAGAATTAAGCCGATGAAGCTTCCAGCAAGTAAGGCCTTCTCCGTAGTGTAGCTGTATTTTGTGATATGTGGAGCAGTGGAACTATTGGACCACGGCCGAAGCCAGGGATCCTCCCGGGGGTCAGACATGGTTTGTATGTGTACGGATGGATTATGGCGGAGGGAAGGGGGGGGGACGGGGGAATGGGGAACGGGTAGAGAGCTGGTCTCCTCACGTAGACCACGCCTTACCGTTGACGATCACCGAACTGAGAGCCCGAATAGGATGGGTTGGAGCTGACTAGATCCGACTCTGCCAACCCTTCTGAGTCTCCGCAAGTTCCCTGAAGGCGTGAGGGATGACACCACATAGTGTCAACTGCGGACAGAGTTCGGGAGAACGCCGTGTGTTGGTGAAACCTTGCGTAGAACCCTGAAGCCCCTCTTCAATTTTGGATCCGGCTTGCAACCTGATCGTCTGGAAATCAGTATGCGGGGTCTCCGGCTGTCTCTCCTCTGATCTGAAGCTGAGGCTGGATTCCAGCCTAATTTAGATCATGTGACTGTGAACACACAATCCCGTTACGCGTCATGGGACCAACGCACTGTGGATGGTGTCAAAGTAAGACGAGTCAAACATGGGGTCTATGTCAGGGAGGACGAGTGGCAAGGATATCTGGAATTCAATGAGGTCCGCCCGGCCGTTCATCGATATCTCTCAGCCCCATGTTCCGCTGCTGATCTGGCGATAGCCCATGAGTTTGTCTTACATGCGTAAACACGAACCGTTCGACGAGCTCCCCTTGGCCTATAATCCCTACCCAGAAGCAGACCATTCTCCCCCTACATTGATTTTCGGATTCCCAATCTCGCGCGACTGTAACGATTTCCGCCGCATGGCGCTTGAGAAAAACCTCGCTTCCCCCGAAGATTGTAAAGACCCGTACAAATCATTGGAGATAAGGGATTTAGTTATGGTACACCTCAATGATATATGCGGTCTTGAGCCGGGGAATCACATCGTCGATACTGGCGTCTTCTCGCTGAAGGCGAGTATCATCCTCGGGCTGGAGACAAGCTACAGGCAATTTGTTCCTGAGGATAAGATGGACGAGGTCATTCGGGTACTCAAGGAGTATCTGCCTGGCAGGAAACCGCAGTGGTATCTGGAGGCCGACATCGACCTGAAACCGATACACGCTCTACCGAGTAGGTTTCCCGTTACATTTGAAGGTGTCACGGATGAGCTGACTTGTGTATGCTAGTGTCCATGTTTGCGTGGAGCCAGCCACCGGGTGTAGAGTGTGCGTACTCACATGTTATCGCTTTCAACGGAGGCGCACCATGACGGCATGATACTTGGAGCACCTCAAACAGTTGTCGACATATTATATAGAGGGTGTGGGAGATTAGCAGCCCCGGACGTTTACTGTTTCGCTTTCTGAGACAGACTGAGTCGCTACTGTCAACGATCTATGAAAGAGGGTTTACACGTACGATGGTACCGTACCAGGATCCCCGGTTTGCAGGACAGAAAGACTGTATCTATTAAATCCAAGAATACGATAGAGCGGGTATGAACTGTAAAAAAAAACGCATACTTTAGAGTTGGTGGACCCTCTGGTTTTTCGCCGCCCAGCGACGATGACTCTTTGTTAAGAATAGTTACAATAGGAATTGCAAGCTAATACAGAGGCACGAATGACCACTACTCAACCTCCTCCGCCGGGTTTCGATGATGAATAAACTCTTTGACCAAACCCCTTATCTCGTCCACTATCTCCGGAGGCCCATAATAAAATTTGTCGATCACCTCGAGCGAAATGGTTTGGTTGTCCGAGATCTGATGGGCCAAGTATGTCTTCAGGAGACCCCACTCGTTATCCTCCCGGAGTCTGGGATTTTCCAGACGCAATGATCGAAGCGAGGGGAGGAGTTTCATGTTAGCATACGGTCCGTCTGGATTTAGCTCGAGGAAGCTTTTGCACGAGACCCGGCCGGAGAGGCGCAATGTTTCGATGTTCGGCATCATGCAAAATAGATCTACTGACGGTTTCACGTCAACGTCGACGTGGAAGGATGCCACGCTCTTTGGGAATGAGTGCGATAAGGTCGAGGAGAAATCGTTCTGGAATGTTCGGAGGAGGCACGTCGATGAAGCTAGTAAGCATCGCTCGTGGTGGCTCCCGTTCCGACGCGGTAGTCTGGGCGCCTGTAACGGTGACCGAAATTGAGATGCAGGCCTGAGAGGCGGAAACCCCCAATGCATTGTGAAACCTGGGATCACGTTGAAAGTAGTCCCGCATGTATGGCGCAAGGGTTTGGGAAATGTCCTCCACCGCGAAATCGGATCCAGTCAGGTGCAGGTCATCCAACATCTCTGGGAGTATCAATTGGCATAACAACCCAAACATTTGACGATGCTTCCCAGTCAACGAGAGTAATTTCAAGTGGCGTAGGGGCACTTTGGATGTGGACGTGTCGGTGTCATTAGGGAGGACGGCACTTGACAGGATGAGTTCCTGGAGATTGGGATTCGATGTGAGGATTGAACATAGCTGAGCCGCAGCTGGGCGGGGCGATGGTGTGGATGGGGGGATAACGAGCGACAGGCTGGTCAAAAGTGTAGTTCGGGGTATCAGGTGGTCCCACGACGAAATATACAAATCCCCATGGAGGCTGAGCGTACGCAACTTCGAGAGGCGAGACCGGGAGAAGAATTCCGAGACAACCAGGGTATCGGTCCCTTGGACGCAATGGAAAGCGATCGATTCGATGTTCTCGTTCTGGCCACCTTCGTCATTGGGGGTTAACGATGAAATGACAGGCACCAGGGTGAAAAGATAGTAGGGGATGAAGTGAACTTGTCGTATGGTGTTTTGCATAACGTGACTTCTAACCGCATCCTGGAGGGATTGATCAAAGGGGGCGGAGTCACGTCTATATCCAGTGAACACCAGGTCGAGCTTGGTGGCAGCGGAACGGTGATAATGTTTCTTCCAGTGCCGGAACGTGTTTCCCCAGAAACTCCAAAGTTCCGGGGTGCTGGATGCGACCTCAAACCAGCGGTGGCAAACGAGGAGGAAACTGTAAGACCCGTTCTGCAACCCTTGGAACATCCGCTCTCGAACAAGGCACCGGGTGAATATGTATCCGAGAATTTCGGGTGGTGCGCGGGTGGATATGTTCAACAGCGAGTTTCGGTCGCGCTTGAGTTTGATCATGTCCCCATCGCCCTCTTCGATCTGCTTCTCCAAGGCGCGTATCAAGTCGATGTTGGCCTCGGGACCCATGCTATCACCCTCTGTCAGTGTTGTGAGGATGCCATGGAACGTGCCCACGTACATCGATCCAGGCACTTGCTCTTGATAGTCTGGAGTTGACACGGGCGGTTCGCCTTTGTGGATATCCAGGGGAGGCGACATTGGGAGGTAGAAGGCGATAGTGGAGGGGAGCAAAGCTCGTGGAGGTCGCCGACTGGCAGCAGGTTTCCAGCCTGAGCGAACAAGCGCTGATCGCCCCACATCCTTCCCAGGGACCTCGATGACGACCGAGCGGGAACTCGTCAAACTACCCTCAGGTGTTTCTCTCGAAGCGAAGCTACACTCTCCAGAGACAACACCCACGAGTGAAGGCAGCGCCGGGCTCGCCGTTCTTCTACACCCATGGAGCTGGCTTGGAGGACGGATGGAGGACCAGTGCGAATCCCGCTTATCATGCCCGCTCTTAACCTGAAGAATTGATTCTGACATTCACTCCTGCGCCTTGATACAGAGTCCTCACGTTTCTCTCTAACATACTTCTGCACGAATGCGGATACCACGTTCTGCTGTTTAATTCTCGTGGTGTGGGAAAGTCTTCGGGCTGGCCTTCGCTCACTGGATTGATAGAGGGGAAAGATCTCGAGGAGCTCGTCCAGTGGGGTCTCGGTGCTGTACCCAACGTCAAGTCGGTGGTGCTGATCGTGAGAGCAGTCAGTTATCTTTCTCGTCCATGACATCTCATTGTGGCCGTTAGGGTTATTCACATGGTGCTCTTATCACGTCTCTGCACCCCATCCTCCCTGCACCAATCAAAACCTCTCATCTGCTACTCTCGTACCCCCTGGGCCCAAGGTCTCTCGTGACTATGTTCCATGGAGGAACCTATACCGATCGTCTGAACAAACTTATCAACGATCCTCGGTCAAACGTTCTCATCGCTCATGGAGATCAGGATGAGTTCACCGGAGCAGCGACGTATGAGGGGTGGGTGGCTGAGTTGCGAAAGAATGAGGGCGAGTTCCGTGTCGAAGTGATTCAGGGCGCCACACACTTTTGGGCTTCGAGATCAGGTCAAATGTTGAAGGATATTATTAAAGGCTGGGTACCCAGCCTTGTATGATAGATGGTTGTATACCGATGCATGTACTTTATTTTACCACAGGATGTATGCTCAACGAACTCGCGTGACGTCACGCGCCGGTTTGCTCAATCTCTTGTCGCGGGACGATGATCATCCCAATCACGCTCAAACCCCCGTCTGACGACGGCAGAACTCTGCCGCCACAGTTGGCCAAGCTGGGGAATGGAGACATCGTCCTCATCGAACTCCAGGGGTCCTTGGAGGTCCAGGGTCCCACTGACTCCCAATTTGTTGGTACCCTGGAAATAGATCCGAAGACTGTATGCGTTCTTCTCGCGATGATCACGGGAACCAGAAGGCTGACGCGGACTTGGACTCCCTATTAGAATAAGCCCACACTTATCATTGGGCCACATTTTCTGGAGGGAAAGATCGTCTCGCTACCAACCCCACTTGCGATCATGGAGAAGAAATCGTCCTCGAACGACCAGTTGTCAGGGATGGATGTAGATGATGACGAAGATAAGGAGGAGGCAGGGGTAGAGTGGCAGATCTCGGCGGTGGTAAAGAAGAAGGTGGTTTTCGTGAAGCGACCGATGCCTTTGTTGAATCGACCGGTCAGCAAAATTGGAAAGAAATAGGGGTTTCGAATACCAGTGAATGATTTAATTCCCGCGTTGATGAAGGGTCGGTCGGAAGTAGTGGTCTACGGGTCGAATACCGAGCAGGAGGTCGTTGGGCGCATTGGACGGGTAGGTGGCGGAGGGAGGTTCGGAAGTATCCGTTCACTCCCGGCGTCTTTTTGGTGTCGCTCCGAACTGTGTAAACATCTCCATCCGAAACCGACCGTTCCGTCTATCTCTGTGCGTACCCCTCGAATTTCTCGCCGGCAGAGACTACAGAGCGAGACCTGATGAAAATATCTCAGCCTAGACCCAGGGCGACTCTTGTCCCTTCACAACCTCGTCGGAGCGTTGCACGTGTTTCGTTTTTCCGGGGAGATCCTCAAGCGCAATGCTCAACAGACAGGTTCTCTCCCCTGTCGGTAGACGCGTGGTTCAGAGCTCCCGTAGGGTGAGTTGTGCTCGCTGTTTCGTATCCGCGTCCGTGACAAGATATGCGTCCACCAAATTCCGACACGCGTGCAAAAAGTCCACAATTGCTGACTTCGAGATTCCTTCAGCGTCTGACCACCGCTACACCGACACCAAAGAAGCGTCATCCAATCCGAAAATTCATCTTCTACTCTGCCGGAGCAACCGCCACCTTCTACGTCGGCAGCACCTTCCTCGCGTTCAAGAACCAGACATACCATGAGTTCTTCACCCACAAAGTACCGGGTGGAACTTCCGCCATGCAATACGCCGAAGACCACAACTGGGACACACTCACCCCCAAGGACGTGGTCAACACTGCCAAATCCGCCGGAGACACCGTCCAGCAATTTATTTACGACCAGACTGGTTGGGGGAGCCCCCCGGAGAAACCCTCTCAGGCCGCTCAGGACACGGCTCGGACGATGACCCAGGCTGTCACTCGGTCGAAGGATAGGATCATTCAAGGGGCAGGGAAGCTGAGGACGAAGGTCAAGCAGTCTGAGGACTACGCGATTGGACAGTCAAAAACCGCCGCTGCCGTCGTGAAACATCAGTCGATTCAATTCTCGAATGGAGTTCGAGCGCTGGTTGAGGAGGTTGAGGCCGCCTTGGCTGAACCCAAGTCAACCCCCGCCCCGGCCCCCGATATCACCACATCACCTGAGGAAGCGCCACCCCCTGCTCGGGCTCATGATAATGTATACGACGCACCCCTGCCAGTCGGTTTCGAGCCTCCTCCCGGTTTCAAGAAACCTCCCCCTCCCGCTCCTCCTCCTGAAATAATCGAGGCTCCTCCTGCACCCCCTCCGTTACCCCTCATCGCGCCAGAGATCTCAGAACTCACCACTTCAGAGCCGATTATCAGCCAACTGGCGACCACGATCGACAACCTCACCGTTTTCCTCAACTCTAACCCCGCCACTGCAGAAAAGGCTCACGGTGTCATTGACACCGCAAAGCTGGACCTCACGAACCTCGCCATCAGGTTCCAAAAGATCAAGGAGGATGAGCAGGCCAAGTTGGAGCAACAGATTGACGATCAGGCTCGCGAATACACCGTAAAACTGTTGGAGCTCGAGATGTCGGCTCAGGACAAGCTCGATAGTCAGGAGGACGAGTTTAGGAAGCTGTTCGACGAGGAGAGGGGCAACTTGATCAGGGCGTACCGGGAGAAGCTTTCTCAGGAGCTGCAAACCCAAAGCGAGATTATTAATGAACGGTACGCAACCACTGTCCATTTCCTTGTGTAACTTCTTCGCTTAAGTAATGATATTCTAGGTTGAGGGAAGAGGTCATTGCCCAGGGTATTGAGTTGCAACGTCGATGGATCCGTGAGGTCAAGGTTCGAGTTGAACAAGAACGCGGTGGGCGCCTCGCCAAGCTCGAGGAGCTCGCGAGTAACCTCAAGAAGCTCGAACGGATCACACTGGATAACAGCGCTTACCTCGACGAGAACATCGGCATCCACGCTCTCTGGTCCGCCATCCGTGCGCTTACCCACAACACAGTGGAAGGCCACGAAAGGAAACCATTCCGGGACGAGTTGAGGGTTCTGAGACACCTGAATCTCGCCAAGGAAGACCCGGTGATCTCCACGGCTCTGGAGACGCTCGAATCTTCAACGATTCCGGACACTGGAGTTGAACCCCTCGCCGATCTCTCCACGTGGTTCACCACAACGGTGGCACCCAAGGTTGCTTCTGTCGCCCTGGTTCCGGACCAAGATGCAGGACTGCTTTCGTACCTCGCCTCCGGCTTCATCTCGTCCTTCAGATTTAAGAGGACTGGTCTGGTGGAGGGTGATGATGTCCTGAGTGTGCTTTCGAGAGCCGAATACCACTTAAACGAGAAGGATCTCGATAGCGCCGCAAGGGAGCTGAATCGGTTGAGGGGCGCTGCCAAGGTTTTGTTGCAGGATTGGTTGAAAGCGGCGAGGGAGCGGTTGGAAGTCGAACAGGCGTTGGAAGTTGTTCAAACTCAGGCTACATTTGCGTCCCTGCTTGTTGTGTGATCCGTGCACCCTGGCGCTCCCTTTGTCATCCCTGTTCGTAGAAGGCTTATCTAGAAAGAGATTCCCACCCGGTCTTGGAGGCCGCTCATCTGACGAGAAGGGTTGTGTAGTGGCAGACCGGACGGTGGGAGATATGAATCCCAGGTACAGTGGAAGAGACGCCGACTGTATTGGGGGCTTCCAGTGTTCAGGTCACTCGCTCATTCAAATATTCACACTCCAGCATTCAGGGTGGACGGTCAATTCAGTCGCTTCGCCCAAGGAACCCGCACGAGAACTCTCGTGATCCAATTCAACTGTGCTCTATGAGACGCTTATCACATTTGAACCCTCGGCTGCATCTCCTCCCCTTCTCACCCAACCGCGATCTTCTCTCCTGTTCTCCTGCGACCCTCGAGAACGGCCGTCTCTGTCTGTGATACCCCAGCAAGATGTCGCATGAACTCGCCAGCCGTACCCTACGCTTCCTTTCGGATATGGACTGTAAGCAGCTTGCTGCCTTGGGTGGGACCGCCGCCGTGGTCTATGCGATATACCGGAGATACACTGGGATTTCCCTCGACGATGTCCCCGGCCCAGAGAACCCTTCGTTTCTGCACGGTATGTTCTAACTGTGAGGAGCTTCTGCTGTCGTCTCAGTTGGGCATTACAGGACACCAGCCGTTTCTGCAAGACGCTGAAGCAGGAGAGCTCGAGCACCATTACCTGACCACATACGGCAGCATCGTACGGTGGCGAGGGCCTCTAGGGGTACGTGAAATTTTGGAACCAGACGCCCATCCTTCTCCGATTGCGGATGTTGATAATAAACAGGAGGATCGTTTATGGATCGCCGACCCCAAGGCCATCTCTCACATCCTACACTCTGGAGACTTGTGGGTCAGGACGCCGACCAATCGCGAGATGAACGCGGTCTTGCTCGATAAGGGTGTGGTGTGGGCCCAGGGGGACGATCACAAGCGACAGCGGAAAGCTTTGACTCCAGCATTTGGTCTGAGCGAATCAAAAGCGTTGATGCCACGTTTTCTCTTGGTAGCCAATAAGGTGCGAAATTGCCGGCGTCTCCCTCCCAGTGCTTCTTCTCCAAATGGCAGTTTACGAACACTCAATTACCCGATTTCATTTCGCATACAGTTGGTGGACAAGTGGAAGGAGGTGGTCGAGAGCGAAGCTTCTGGAGGCTCATCCACTTTAGACATACCCACGTGGATGGGCAAAGCGACGTTAGACGCGTAAGTGGCTCTGTCTTATGTTGGCGCCGTATTGACCGTTATGCACCTTTCCATTTCAGGATTGGGATGGGTGAGTCTCCTTGGCGTTCATTTTTACGAGATCGTGAATCATGAACTTTATTGTTGTCCCACCTTCATTCAACTTCCCATCAGGCGCATTCGATTACGAGTTCGCCGCGTTGGATAATCTCGATAACCCCCTTACCAAATCATATACGGATCTGGTATACTCGACCTTTGGCACTCCGACGCATGGGCAGATCTTGTTCATGAACCTGTGCGGGTATTTCCCCTCCAGGCTCATCCGATACGTGTTCGAGACTGGGTCGGATCCTGCCCTCCAGAAAGTCAGGCAGAATCGGCTTCACGTCCGTCGCGTGGCGAAGGAGCTGATTGAGCAGAAGAGACGGGATATGGCGGTTGGAGAGTCTGAGAAGGATATCCTGAGCTTGCTGGGTGGGTTCTGTCACTGGTGCCTTGGTTGCGAGGACTGACAGCGTCGCAGTTAGAGCAAATGATACCCAGGACGAACACGCGAAGTTACGGGACGACGAGATGATTGCTCAGGTTCGGACCATCATGCTCGCTGGACACGAAACGGTGTCAAAAACTGTGAGGAAATCGTCTGCTCGGTTCCATGGAACGGCGTTTGGTGACCCTCCTCCTATAGCTGACGTTTGCGTTATGGGAACTCGCGAGGTGGCCCGAGATCCAGCGTAAGCTGCGGGAAGAGGTTACCGTCGCCTATGAAGCGGTGAGGGCGCGAGGAGACGAAGACATCACTCCGGGGGATATCGATAACCTGCCTTTCACAAACGCAGTGATCAAGGTTTTCCAACCTCCCCCACCCGGAAAGAAACAAAAACACTGACAGACAGATAGGAAGCTCTGAGACACCACGGTTCTGTCATTGAAATCCAACGGGTGGTAATGAAAGATGACGTTCTACCGTTGACGAGACCGATGGTCGGTCGGTCAGGGAAAACGTACGATCAGCTACCCGTCCAAAAGGGAACTCTCGCCTATGTTTCCTGCTGGGGGTACAATCTGTGAGATTCGGATAGTCTCGTTGTGGCTAGACTAACGTTGATCTAGGAACCCTGACGTATGGGGTCCGGATGCGATGGAATTCAGACCGGAGAGGTGGCTGGAATCTCCGGGGGAGAAGACGGAAACTCCGTTAGGGGTCTACGGAAATCTGTGCGTCTGTTGCCTATTGAATCGAGCCGACAAGGAAACCCGCCTAATCTGCCTTTTTCAATGCCAGGCTCACTTTCTCCGCGGGCGTGCGCGGCTGTATCGGCTGGAGGTTTGCGTAAGCCGGCGGATTTCACCTCCATCCATACAGATTGGAATGCTCATTCAACCACATCCCAGCCTCGCAGAGATCCAGGCGTTCTTGGTCACCCTCGTCCGGGAATTCGATTTTTCCATTCCAGAAGGGAGGAACATTCGGACCGCCCGACCTGGGATTCTGGTTCCCATCGTCATTGGGGAGGAAGATAAGGGTCCTCAGCTCCCGTTGAAGATTACTCCGGTCAGAGGTATCTGACCTTGACGTAGGCGCGTGTGCGTCCGTGCGCGTACATATAGAATACCCGTTTCATGTATTGCGTCCCGTCTAAGGGATCAGCCTCGTGGTCATGTACGTCATTTACCGCCTGTGTGTATCCATCATACAACGCGTCATTTCGCGGGGTCTCGTTCAATTCATTGACAAAGCGTTGTCTCTTGTTGCGACAATCGGTCCGGAGTCACGGGGAACTTGGGCTCGTGGCTCCCTCGTGGGGGGGGGTTTTGCGCGCTCGAAAGTTGATTAAAAGTGACCGCCGTTGGCGTTTGTCGGGTTCTGAATGCCAAATGAAAACTAGCCGACCCATGAGGCATTACCGCGCTGTGCTTTGATCAAGGCTGCAACGTGGGTTCTGAAAGTTTATTATTATTATATCCAAAGCTTGGGCCGTCGAGACGCGAAGCATGAAGGAAGCGAAAAGTAACTTGCACATGATGAGCGTAGCGAGTAGCGGGGTGTGTGATCATGAGGAATAAGAAGGGATGAAGTAATAAAAAAGACCGCGATGAACAAAAAAAGAACACGAAATACCCGACCGTAAGCGTCCTCCTTCCTCTTCTCGTAACCGCGAGCGACCATATATGCATCCAACGTGAAGAACTGTGAAAGTAAAAACTCTATATGACAGGTGATGGAAGCGAGATGAAAGGGAAAAACAATGGGATGCGAAGTTAAGATAGATATTTGAAGGAGTTCGTCGACGTTTCACATATACGTAAGGACGCAACGGATGTTGGTCGCTTCGTTCGTTAGATGCATGATTGGTTCGTGTTCACGGGGTGAGTCGAGGTGGTGGGGCCGCGGATGAGGGGGGGGGATGGAGGAGATCGGGTGTGTCATCAGGGACCACGACACAGTAATCTCCTAAGTATTCGGGATGCGAGTCCACATTCTGAAAAAGTTTCAGTAAGGTGCTACGGACGATAGGAGCGGAGAACCTGTGACTGACTTTGGTATTCTACTTGTCGTTTCTCGTGGTGCTGCTCGCGTTCTGATCTCACAATGCGAGAAGATTGCTCCACGCTTGCACGCATGTTGGCGCGTCTCGCTCGTCGGTATTGCCTCTCCTGCCTGCGAGCATCCTTCTCCTGTAATCTGAAAGGAGCGACGAACGGGGCAGTTGATCAGCCACCCCCGCGAGGACGAACGGGAATTAAAAACTGCGCACGTACATATAAAGCTGCTCGAGCTCTTTCCTCAAACCGTTAGGTTCCGGAAGTTCAGAAGAGACGTTGGGATCCAACCACAGGTCAAAAGTCAAAAAGAGCCGATTTGGGGAATGAAACCCGGCGTCCTCAGTCCAAGAGTCACGGTCCGCAGAGTCGCGCGTCCGGGCACGAGCGAGTTCCGAGTCCGAATCCGACCGAGGGATGGTGATTTCGGGAGCCCTGGCCACCCGTTGGTCGGCGTCGCATAGAACCATCAGGTTCCGTAAATGGGTTTCAGGGACCATCACGGCCAAGGTGGTGAGCGTCGTCGTGGACGAGCTCGAGCCGGACCTAGGGGTTTGAGGTGTCGGTGGAGTCTTCCTCGTCACGGAGGAGATGCGAACCTGACGTTCCGTAAGAAGCGTTCGGACGTAACAGCCCTGTTCCAGCCAGGGAAGGGGGTTGGACAGTTGGAGCGGGCGGCGACCGGACGGGTGTTTCTTTGTGGGTGAAATGGGAATTGACATTGACTCGTTTTCGTCGTATTGGTCGTTTTGTCGTGGCATTCCTGGGCCGATGAAGTAGATGTCCGTCAAGGTGTTTCCATCCTGATCTACACTCTGTACCGGGGAAGGACAGAGAGAATAATTGTGCGTGTCAGCCACGTTTGCCAAAGTGAACGAGGGGGGGTTATGGAACGAGAGAGGGGGACAGGCGTACAATTCCAGAAAGGATGGCGACGTACTTCCTCACCACAATCTCGCTTGCCAACTTGTTCAGCCCCGGATCGACGAACGAAGTTGAAGCTGCGGGATTGAGCGAGACGGCCACGACTATCCCGTTGCGCAAACCGAGGGACGACATTCCACAACCCGAAAAGTCGACGGTGATATGAGGGGAGTGGGTGAAGGATGGAAAGAAGAAGGGTGAGGGGTGAGGGAGGGAAAGCGGATCCCAACTCGCTCTATCCTCTCGAAGACTTTTCCGGGGAGGTAAAAGAAAAAAAAGAATGCGGATTGACCGAAAGAAAGGGTTCGGGGGCAGAACGAGGGAAAAGTAGCGCAACGCGTTAGCCTCATGTTCGGCCAAACCGTCCTTTTCTGAATCCGCTTAGCCGTTCTCCCTGCCCATGGGGCAAAAACGTGGGTTCGGGAAGTCTCCGGAACGTCACCTCGCGCTTGTCATCCACGCTTCCGGACTTCTTGATTCGGGAAACTCGACCCCAGCCGGATGGCATGATTTTCGTCCGGAATTTTTGGGAACCCGAGCTTTCCGCGTGGCTTTTTTGGGTATCCGGCTGACGAAAAGAAAGTTGGAATGGAGATGAAAATCATTGCAGTGCACGACTGACACAACTTCCCGCTCAGGGGTCGATCACTCCTGTGGAGCCGTGTGGACTGCAACGGACGGGAGCAAAGAGTACTTGGGTTATGGCAAACGATTTCGGTTTTGGCGGACTCGTCCCAGGAGGGCGGTCCGCACGTCGGGCAACTCCGCTCTGTGTTTGATATATAGAGGCTCCTGGACTTCCCACACGTGTTGTGTGTGCTGGTCGTAACCTCGGGTTCTTGGCGGGTGTCGGAAGGTGTCGGAATTTCAAGGCATTGATCAAGATTTCAGCCCACTTTGGGGCTGAATAACAATTACTTAGTATCGTACAGGGTTGGAACCAGCCTGACAACAAACGATGCAAGTCATACAACAGAGACCTAGAGACCGGCCTTACTTAAGGATAACAAATTTCGACAACTCCGCCCAGGCAGGTAGACCAAACATGCCTGGGAGTTCGGCCCAAAACACCTCCCTAAAAACCGTATTTCCGGTGGTAACCTCCCCAGGGCAGGTTTCACAAAGGGTCCTGGCAAGATCGGGTCTCAAGTCCGGAACCGAGTCCCTCAAAGGTGAGAGCGAAAGGTCGTTTTTGGCTGGGAGTAACACGTGTTCGATAGTGAGGAGGTTTCTGGTTCGGCAGGTAACGCAATCGCGGATGGGGTCTATGATAGAGCGGACGTGTTCTACGCGTTTGCTGTGGAACAAACCGAGGGCCCTGATTGCGGGGCCAAGAATTGGGGGCGGGAGAGCGACTTTGGGTGTGGAAGATGAGAGGGAGTTTACGCCTCGAGTGGTAGCTTCGTAGAACGCGACGGGGAGGCATTGCTTGACATCGCATTCCCAGAAGAGTTTGAGGATTTCATTAGCATGAGGGGGAAGCGCGAAGGCGGCTGTGGCGGCAGTCCCATGATCGTTCATGATTCGTTCGTAGTCGGACAATCTGATAGGATAGTGTTTCTGGATGCTGTGGATGAGGACCTTGCGAACCCCCTCCATCCCATACTTCATCGATAAGCGGAGAAGAGCGGAGAATCGTGGATAGAGGATGTATTTCTGGAGGAAGAGCGGCCTAGATTTGAAGTCGGACATAAGACGGGGAGATCGGCGCGCAGCTGTGGCGAGGAATAGGTGACTTACTCGTAATCCAGGAGTGCGGAAAGAAGGTACGCGAAATCTTCAGCGGAATCGTAAAGGCGAACGACGGGGACGCCATCGACCGTCTTTTCGGAATCGGTCGGTTGGAGTGGAGCCAGTCCAAACATGTCTTGGAATACTTCCGACTTGCGAGACAAGATGCCGATGTAGAATCTGAACAGAGTACTGCCGGTCGCGAACGTGAGATAAGCCCCAAGACCAAATTTCGAGTCACTGTTGTAGAACTTACTCTTCGCATCTCAAGACGACGTTTCCATCTTCCAAGTAAAGGGAAGGGTGCTTCCTACACTTTTCAGTCGGCATCTCAGCCCCGTCTCCCTGGTCTTCATCCGCCCTCGGACGCTTAGGAATCCTTGAACCAGAAGGAAATTGCTGCTCCTCGATGAGGCACACCTCCATATCGCCCTGGGTCTCGATGCGAGTGGAGGGGATGTGGCTGAATGGAAGGATCCGAGAAAGATCGCCGGAAAAGGAGAACGGTTGTTTGGCCCCGGGGGTTTTGCCAAACAAGCCGTCACGCGTGACTGCGCTCGTCACGGATCACGGCAACTCGCGAAGAGATCTTTCCTCGGGTCAGAGAGAGCAAGAAAAAAATGACTGGGTTATCCTTTGACTCAACCACTTGAGCGTCGTCGGCTTCCCTTCTCTACTCTCGACTACCCTCACCACCTGAAGTATCTTGTTTGTCTCGATGTAAACTCGGTTTACCCCCACGACCGCAGCTCGGATACTGCGCTGGAAATTGAACGGTGCGCACATAGTTCTTTTCCCTATCTGTCTACTAACCGTCCACGATTCCACAAGATAACTATTTGTCCGTGTACTAAGAAACGCTTGTCGACAGTGTTTATAGGACCCATCAAACCCCAGAGAAAGAATGCCAGCATACGCGTATAAGAGGTAAAGCAAACGATGGGGAAGGAAGGAAGTAAGAAAGGTATAAGGTATGTTAAAAAATACGACGTTCAGGAGAAGATGGGGTAAGAGATCGGAGAGGGTGAAGGAAATCTGAGACGTCCGTGTAAGTCATCTCTTGGGATGTTTCTCCGAAGGGGTAACGGCTCACTCATCGGTGAAGGAGAACGCTGGCCTAAACAACGAGGCCGATAGCCCTGGCACCAGCACCGACCGCGCCCTCCCACCCAAGGAAGCGCTCTGTACTTGAGCTTCCAGTAGCCATTGAGAGGGGCTCTGCGCTGAACTCGTCGTCGACCCACAGTCTGGGTGACCTGGACCTGGCCCAGACCGAGATGAAGAGTATCCGCTTCAGCTTGCGGTTGAGGAAGAACCAGTGGGAGCTCCAAAGTAGAGCGCCCCTGCGTTTCGTCTGGATGATGTGCGGGAGAATCCGGCTTCCTTCCAGGTCACTTGAACCACTTCCGTTGGAGCTCCAAGAGGGTCTCTTGACCCTCGATGAGTGTTCGTCGATGTCATAGTCGTCGAACTCGAAGATCTCTTCCTCGCTGGAAGATTCATCATCTCCCTCCGAGCTCACTTCGTCTTCGTCTTCATCAACGTCGTCTGCATGGGGATCGGATTCGATGTCGGGCTCGTAAGAGTAGACTTCGCATTCGGATAAGCGAATAGCGTTGTCGAGTATACGGTATAACGTGGGGTGAGTGCCGGACACGATTTGCGGAGCTCCGAAGGAGGACGAGGTCGTTACGTCATTCAGGGGTGAGGATGAGGTAGGGACTGAATTGGGGAAGAAGCTTGTTGAGGTGGGAGGGTAGGACGAGTAGGTCCGGGGGGCGTTTCTGCCTGCTCTGTGGGGGGAGATAAGGGTATTACTGAGCGCGTTGAGTACGTTCGCGCCAGATTCTTCCTTGTTAAACTGGGCGGGTCGGACGTCGGAGAACTCGTAGTCGGGGAAGGCGACGTTGAGGGTAGCGATGAGCAGGTACAGCGTCTTCCGGGCTGATTGGCTGTCGATAGGTCCGAAGGGCGTCATTTCCGCCCCCAGGTCGAGGTCGGCGAGGAAGGAGGGGAGTGGAGGTGAGTTTGAGACTTCTTCTTTGTAGGTCATTTCGAGCGACTTGAAGAGTTTCTTGTCACGTTTGACGTTCTTGCAGCTGTACGCCTCAATTCTGGTGTGGACTGAGCACTCGGGTCCTTCGTGAGAGAGGGCTTGTGCGAGGCGGGAGAGTTCGGGCATTTCGAGGAACTTCATGGCGCCGGTGAAGAGAGAGGGAGTGGATGGGTGAAAGGGAAGAAGTGTGGCTAGAGAGAGAGCGGCGTGTTTGACGAACGTGAACCTTAAGGCCGATGGTGGTGACGTCCGAGGTTGAGGCAGCCGGTGCACGTTCCTCTTCTTTAAAGTTATCTTTCTCGTATTCCCTCTGTCCCTTCGATAAAGCAGAATGGAACGCACTCGAGACCGGTTCTCGTCTTGCAGTTGTCCGCAGGGGGTCTCGTTGTCAGAGTCTAGCCAAGATAGTCGTCGGCAATTCCCGATCCCTCACCTCGGCATCCCTTCCATCCGCTGCGCGAATCCGTCAGCGAGTCTCCCCTCACCCCTTCCCCCTCCCACCTCCCGGTCCCCCAGTTGGCTGAGTGAGCGGCCAGCCGCAACGCACCACCAGTCATGTACACAGCCGCGCGCAGAAAACTCGCGTCACATTCCGCTCTTTTTCATCACCAGGGATCCTTGACTTTGACGTCTGGCGTGGGCAAGATTTCCGCTCGGGAACTGAAATACCTCCGCCCTGCATCTCGCCAGTATAGCTCTTTGCTCTTGTCAAGCAGTCGAGCTCGTCCGAGGGGTCTCCGTCCGGCACAGGCAATCTTCCGTCAGATCCATGCGCGAGCGATCTCGTATTCATCCATCCCAAGATTCGTCGCACGAGCGTTCAGGGTACCGATTGCCGGTGCCACCGTCGGAGCTGGAGGGTTGACTTATGCTAATTACAAGTACGAAGGTGCGCTACCATCTACTCTGTCACGTTCAGCCGTCCAACATTTCGGTTTCGATAAACAGAACTGAAGGAGAAATCACAAGCCTGGATTAACACCGCGAGGGATACAGCCACTGATGCTCTTGATACCGCTTCAGAAGGTCTCAAATCCCTCTCCGCCGCTGCGTCAGCCGTCCAGCTGCCCTCGTTCGAAGCACCACAATTCCTCAAAGACCTGTTTTCTGCAAAGGAAGGTCCCGAAGACGAAGATGGAAGCAAAGGCGACGCTGGATCAAGTAAATCTTCCCGGAAACCAGATGGTGAAGACGCTGTAAAAATTGCAACTCTCCTCGGTGTGACCATGTCGTCACCTTCGGATTCCGACAAGTCCAGTTCCAACTCCCGGCAAAATGGACTTGTGAACCTGACCCGCAAGCTGATCGAGATTCGGACCATGTTGCTCAGTATCGACCAGAGTGACACCCTGAAACTGCCGAGCATCGTCGTCATTGGCAGTCAGAGTTCTGGGAAGAGTTCTGTATTGGAGGCTATAGTCGGTCATGAATTCTTACCCAAGTGGGTGGAAGTCGAGTCTTGCTTTTGACGGTGACTGACTATTACACACAGGGGAAACAATATGGTCACGCGACGACCCATCGAACTCACCCTCATCCACACACCCGATGCCAAGGGAGAGTACGGAGAGTTCCCTGCTCTTGGTCTTGGAAGGATTACAGATTTCTCCAATATCCAACGAACCCTCACCGATCTGAACCTTGCCGTACCCACCGACGAAGCCGTTTCCGACGAACCCATCGACCTCCGGATATACAGTTCCCGTGTCCCAGACCTCACCCTGATCGATCTCCCGGGTTACATCCAGATTGCTTCCATGGAACAACCTGACTCTCTCAAAGAGAAAATCGCCGCCTTGTGCGAGAAGTACATCAGAGAGCCGAACATCATCCTCGCTGTATGCGCCGCTGACGTCGACTTGGCCAACTCCCCGGCTTTGCGAGTGAGCAGGAGGGTCGACCCACTCGGTCTCAGGACAATTGGTGTTGTGACCAAGATGGATCTAGTTCCCCCAGAGCAGGGCGCCGCGATTTTGAGTGGGAACCGGTATCCCCTGCATCTGGGCTACGTTGGCGTGGTTGCAAAGGCAACTGGGAAGGCTCACTGGAGGGAAAATGCCACCAGTCTTGCTCACCGAGCCGAAACGGATTTTTTCGCGGACCACAAGGACGTCTTCGGTGACCTCTCGCCTTCGTCCTCATCATCTTCGGGATCTGGGTTGATGGTCGGTACGGGCATGCTTCGCCGACGACTGATAGACGTCCTCGAATCCTCTATGGCCTCTTCTCTTCACGGGATCACCAACGCCGTCCAACTCGAGCTGGAAGAGACCCAGTATCAGTTCAAAGTCCAGTACAACGACCGACGGATCTCGGCCGAGTCTTACGTTGCTGAGACCATGGACGCTCTGAAGGGTCGATTCAAAGAATTCACCACGCAGTTCAGGAAACCCCAGATCCGTGCCAAACTCAAGGAGATGTTGGATGAGAAGGTTATGGACGTCCTCGAGCAATTATACTGGTCGGATAGGCGTGCCGCCGAGCTTGCCGCCTTGGGCGCGGATCCGAAGGTGAAGCCGGAGGATGTTGAGTCGTATTGGAGGTATAAGCTTGAAGCCGCTTCGAGTCTTCTGACGAAGAGTGGGGTTGGGAGGGATTCGACCCTTCTTGTCGCAGATGGGTTGAGCGCGTTGATTGATTCAATAGCAGCCAGGGAACCGTTCACCTTCCATCCTCAAGCCGCGGAGCGACTCATCGAGTTCTCACACGCCATCCTCCGGGATCGCATCGGGGTCACGTCCGACTCTGTCGAGAACTGCATCAAACCTTACAAATACGAGGTCGAGGTCGATGAGAGGGAGTGGGAACAGGGTCGGACGCAAGCGATCGATTTATTTGAGAAGGAGTCGAAGTTGTGCGAGAGCAAGTTGACGGATATTAGGAAGAAGGTTGGGGGAAGTAGGAGGCTAAGTTCCCTGGTGGGGTACGTCAAGAGATTGGAGGAAGAAGAGTCAGATCGGAAGCAGAGGAGGTTGGCTGGTGTAGAGATTGGTCCTCAGCCTTCGGATGAGGCAACGGAGAAGCAGAGGAGGGAGGCGGATGATTATCGGTTCCCGCCTGCCCAGGTCTTGGATGGTCAGTCGCCCTCCCACAATTCCCTTTGTGATGCTAACACCCGATGACGGCTCAGCTCGACATGCGATGTTATACAGTGAGAGGCTTAACATTCTCAAGCTTCGCCTCGCTGCCCTGAAATCAAAAAGGTGCAAAGCGGGACCGAATCAAGACCTACTCTGTCCTGAAGCGTTCTTGAACGTCGTAGCGGAGAAATTGGCTTATACTTCTGCGATGTTCATCAATATCGAACTGTTGGACCAGTTCTTTTATCAGGTGCGGCGGGATTTGCCCTGGGATAGTGTTCGTCTGACCAAGGCCCGCTGCTCTTTTTAGTTCCCGAGAGAGATCGATTCGAGATTACTCTATGACCTTGACAGAAAGGAGATCGTCGCTTTCGCTCGTGAGAACCCCGTGATCAGGAAGCATTTGGATTTGCAGGATCGGAAGGATAAACTTGAAGAGGTTCGTCTCACGCAGTGCCGTACACTCGTTATCCTTTGTAATCTAACTCTGTGGACACGTTGTACAGGTAATGAAGCAACTGAACAGCCTGTCGACATTGCGAAAGGACACTGCTCCAGCACCTCGACGCAATCGTGGCCTGTTCGGTAGCATGTTCTGATTCCCACCCCCTTTCGATGCCGCGATCTTTCATCGTAGATAGAGAACTTCCCTATAATATGTCCTCACGACTTATACTCTTGTAGTCACACCCCACGACCTGCTTATAATTCCCTCCAGCGCCGTTGCCTCTCTAGCGTCCCTTGCACTTTACGGTTTCGCTTTGTGGTCGTTTCGTAATGCATATAACCCCACTCATTCTCGTTCTCCGAAACCGCCGCTGAGAGAATGTGTGATTGCATGCGAGATCTATGAGCGCGCGTATTTACGTATTACAGATGAACGGTAGTACACTACAAGCAAGGAACCGAGACGGTGGCCGAAACCAGTTTAGAGCTTAGCCTTGCCCTTGGCAGCCTGAGAAAGAGGGGCGTGTGAGTTCTCCACCGCCAAATCACTGCCGAGTGTAATCTGCAGCTCACCTTCAGCACACCGTCGAGTTTCGTGGCGAGCATCATGTTGCCCTTAGTCTTGAGCTTTCCGGTCATGAAAGCTTTCTGTCCGTCAAGCTACAACAATCTTCATTAGTCCCCTCCACACGTCAAAGAATGGTGGTAAACCGACCTTTCCCTCGGCCAAACTTTGGAAAGTTTCATCGGCCATGATGAGCGTGACGCCAGCTTTGGGATTCGAGGCACCTTTGTAGACCTTGGGCTCGTTCTTTACGTCGATTGTCCATGTTGCCTCGACGCCATCCTTGTTCTTGATTTGGAGCTCGAAGATCGCATTGGTCTAGAGAGAGCGAGAAGGTACCCGACCCCAGGTGTGAGTACGGACGGACCGCCACCGTCCGGCTGGACGAGAGGGGGAGAAACGGACCTTCTTCTGGTGGCTCTTCTTCTCCTCGCTGGTGAAAGACTGGAGAGCGTTGTTAAGCTGGGCGAGGATCTCTCCGGCCTGTTGAGCATCGAGGTTCGCGGTTGATGGGTGCGGTTAAGACGCGACTCGGTTAGCGACAATCCACCTACACCGAGAAGGTGAGAAAGCTCACCTGGAAACCGTCTTGCTTGATGTCGGACATGGCAATTAGTCGCTCTAACGAAGGATAGCGAAGGGTGTGGTCGGGGGCTCGGAAGGGGAGGGAATACAAGTTACGGTACCACAACAGAACGGGTTTTATCTTTCATGTGATTCAATGGAAGCTGCTTTTTCTCTGGGACGCGATCACACGATTGATCGGCGCCGGTTACTAGAATTCGGCCATATCCCGTGCTTCCCCGACCGAAGATCGCCCTCCTTCCTGGATGCATGGTACAATTCCGCGCGCAAGAGGCTGATATATACGAATAAAAACGAGTAAAATAGACAGGGACTTCCATCAAACGAAAAGAAAAAGAATGTACAAGAAGGATCCGCCTCACACAAGTCTTCAACCATTCCCGTTCAACTCTGCAGCCTTGGCTTCCCTGACCCTAACCTTCCCAGTCCTGATCAAGATTTCTCGCAACTGCTTATTCATCAGCCTACCCTCAGGGAATCCTGGCAGAGGCGGTGGGTTCAAGTCCGGGGCGAACGACCCCAGCTTCCGGGCTGTAGGGAATTGGGGTTCAGTCGTGACCGCGTCCTTCTCCACTTTCTTTGTGGGTTTCGGATGTTGCGCGCGGGAAGGGTGGTCCGAGTTCGACGTACTGGTTTTCCGAGAATCATTCCGTGGTCGGAGTTCTCCAGGATCGCGTCCATTCTGCTGCACGGTCGCTGTGTTCTCGGCGACACGTTTAGGACCAGTGGTTCTCTGCGGCGGTTCCTTCTCTGGTGTGGTGGTTGTCACTTGAGGGTATTCAGGCTCTCGGTAAAACTGGGGGTTAAAGTACTTGCTCGTCCGTCCATCCTTATCCGTTCGAGCCTCGGCGGGAGGTTTAACGGTCGTAGCTGCAGCGGCCTGACGCTGAGGGGATGATTTGCGAACCTGGGGTTTGCGAAACGGCCGCTTGAGCTTATCAGGGTCGACGAATGAAAGTTGTTTCTTGGGTTTCCGCTGTTCGAATTCTTCAGCCACCTTCTGCCGCTTGACGTCCCTCGAATTGTCCCGAGCCGAAAAAGCGTCCGAGGGCTTCCTTTTCGAACCAGTATCCGGAGCCGCCTTCCTAACTGGGACCTCAACCACCTCCGGTTCCTCCCTCTCAAGGTTTTCAACCGTATTGATCTTCTCCAGCCCCTTGATACCTTTAGCCCGTTCTTTACCCTTCACGCTCCGTGAGGTATTCAAGACCACAGAGTTCTGTCCTTCCTGGGGGAGGGGAGGAGGGGTCTTCGGTCTCGGCGGGAGCACTGTTTGGCCAGTATGATGCCCGTGGATCCTACTTCGCTTGATAGGCTGAGGCACGGGACAGCCTTCGTCGACGGGAGTTTGGAGTCGGCGTTTCTGCCCAGTCGTTGCTCGCTCATCTGTGGGGATGGCCGGCGTGCGTTTCCGCTCGATGAGCACGATAGGTTTCGGAGGGAGTGGTGACCGCGAGTTGGCCCTCTTGACAACGGAATTAGCCCGAGAAGCAGGGTTGGAAGGAGCTTTTGGGGATGGGGCGGGTTTTACCGGTTTACCGCGTTTCGGTTGTTTGGCGGCCTTAGAGGATGGCTTCGAGGAGGCAGGTTTTGGCTTTCGCTTTACCACAGGGCGATGATCGTCACCATCGGAGTCGTCCTCGAGTTCGTCGACCTCATCTTCGTCCTCCACAACAGCGCTCTGCTGGGATTCAACCTCACGGATGACTGCAATTTGGGGATGCGGGGACGTTTGAAGTTCATCGGCAGCTTCCCCCGTCATGACGACAACCTCCGGAGGTTTGTCCGCCAGGTTCTGGGGCTCCGCAGTCACGGCCACCCTATTCTCGTCTTGGGTGCTCGCATACTCGAGGGAACTCTGGGTGTTTCCCGTGTGATCCTGGACGTTCTCAATGTCCGCCACCGTCTCGTTGACCTGAACCACGACGGAATCCCCGTCTTGCGCAATCGATTCGTCGGGTGGCGGCGCAGAGTGTTGTACCTGGGACGATGAAGCAAGCTCGGACGACGGAAGGCGGTCGGATGGTGGAATACGTTGAGACGAGGGGATGGATTGAGATGACTGAACGGGCTGGGACGACGAGTTCTGCTTCAACGGTGACGATACCTTGGTTTCGTCGGATGCTGGAATCAACACCATCGTCGGCACACCATTCTCGCTTCTACCCCTTACAGGATCCCGTGTGGGGCCGACCTCGGGGAGGGGTACTTTACGGTTGAGCACTTCGAACGGTCTTCGAGCCGGAGATTCCGTATGGTTCGCCTCTGCTAACCGGTCCAAGGGAGAAGGCGGGGGTCCGGGGAGGGAGCTCTGCATCACTTTGGAAGGTGGCTTCGAGCGAGGTTTCGGGGGAGGGACTTGAGCAACGGTAACCTTTGGAGTAGGGAGAGCCACAGTCGGACCATTGGTAGTCGATGCCTTTTCCTCTGAGCCTCCCTGTTGGAAAGCCAGTTCTATGGCTTGAAAAACTGACTCTCCAAAGGGAAGAGCGCGCGGGGGCTTCTTGGCCGCTGTCTTCGTTTCCTGCGGAGGTTTAGAAACAACGGGCCGCGCGGGTTCTTTAATTGGGCTGGGCGGCTTTGTTGCTTGCTTCTCCGGGCTGGGCGACTCTGCTATTTGCTTCTGCGGGGACGGATGGACCTCTGAGTTGGGCTTTGGTACCGCGACTGGGGGGTCGTCGCGTGGGGTCCACGGCAGCACGAAACTTGGACCACCTGATGATTCATCGGGCAAAGGGGCCCATGCCGGGGGGTTTTCGAGAGAGGGCAACTGAGAACCTGATACGGCTTGGATGCTCGTGTGCATACTCGCGGAGCTATTCGGGTCGGTTTGCATCTGCGGGTTTGAAGAGGAGGGTAATGGAGATCGTGGTCGAGGCGGTTGAGCGGGAGGTGGGGGGGAAAGTCGTTGTGGTTGAGAATCAGCAGGTACTTGGGGAGTTTCAGGGATGACCTCTGGTTGCGGCTCAACCTCGTCCATCTGTACCTCCTGGATATCAGCCGGGGACGACAACCGGGAAGAGTCTACATCTGAACTCATTTCGGACTCGTGGTCGTCGTAGATTGCCTTGGGTCCGCCAGGGGAGGCAGGCCATTCCTCGGGAGTTGTTGCACGCGGAACGGGGCTGAGACGTGGGGGGCTGGAGCCTATTTCCAATGCACCTCGCACTGTAGGTACGATCAATACGAATAGGTTAATCCAAAACAGATACACTTACCGTTTGGGGGTCGACTCGTGGGGACCGTTCCTAAATTGATGACGAAATCCGTGAATAGACGACTTCCACCGATAACAGGTAGACAGACCTGATGCCCGCGGTTTGGCTTCTGATTCCTTTTTTGCCTGCTTTTCTGCACTTCGGGTGAGTAAACCGACGGATTCGGAGCGCTTGAGACTCACCCAGAATCTTTAATCGGATGTCCTCTGGGATTTGCAAACGACGCGCGAACTCGTTTAAACCCGGAACAGCTTTATGCCACCTCCGTCGGTAACGCTGCATGGGGGTTCGTTCGCGGACGGTAGGCGTTGTCGAATCTGTTTGTCGCAGACCGGCAACAGGGGCATACGTTGCTGGTTGGAAGTGAAGCCCGACGTTAGGCGAGTGCTCAGAGGGTTCGGCGAACTGTTTGGCAGCCTTTGCGTCGTCTTGTTGCTTCTTCCTCATTTTGAGTATATCTCTGGCGATGAGCCGTCAGCCCGGCAGCACAAAACACAACGCAGGGCGCGCGTACTGATTACCGTCCGGATTTCGGAGTTCGCGTACCCATTCCTTCAAATCCGGAATACTATCCAGTGGCTCAGGGCTGCCCCACACCGGCTCTCTAGTAGCACCACGCAGTTTTGCCCTCTTTATCTCCAGCGCAAGTACCTCTCGTGTCGTGGAAGTCGAGGGTCCATCTTCCACCTGGATGAATAGCGGGGTGAAATTGCGTATGTCAATCAGGGACCCAGCGTGCCGGGTAATTTTATCCCCACGCTTTGCCTCTCTAGATTCAATCCGGTCAGCCAACCCGTCCCAAGAAACCCGCGCATGTTGATCCGCACTTTAGACACTGCTCGATAACCTCCTTGGGAATACGGCCAGGGACCTCGTGTTGTATGTCGGAGAGAATGACCCAGCAGTAATCTCGGGGCTCCGGCGTCAAGACCTAGATTCAGAAGGGGATGTCAGCGGGACAACCGAGCGGAGACAACGGGACATACCTTCTTGACCTGACACTTCCTCAGCTTTTCCACCGGAGGAGCGGCGAGGTAGTTGGAACCATAGGTAGTCGCGAGATTTGTGAAGTAGTCTCTAATCCAGGGCGTAACTTCGTTCATGAAAGCCTTCGCATCGACAAAGGGGGGGTGCAATGAGGCGGATGATGGCAAGCCGCGATCGTGGACTGCTTGATGGGCAAGGTTGAATTGGGATGCGTGACACATGAGCACGTGGTCAGTGTAACGCTGGGGGAACGTCACGCTTCACCGGCTAGAGTGTTGGGCAGACTCACAGCACCTATCGCTGTTGTACTGTTGGTTGTATTCAACATCACTGCAGAGAAGGATAGTTCCCTCGAGTGTATTGTAAAGACCAATTCTGACGATATTACTAAATCCGTGACCACTGGAGTCGGCTTTGGTTCACATCCTCGAGCTTCGACCATGTCTCCAGTAATTTGTTGCTCTCGGTATCTTGCCCCGACCAATTCATCGCTTGGCCCAATCCCCCTCAGCTGCAATGCTACAGTACTCAATTCACTCACAGGTCAGAATGGGGCAGTGCGCAAACCGGCGCCAAATCCCCCATTAGGGCTGTCCATGGCCTCATGGCTGTCGGACCAGTCCACCTCTCCGAAACACCACCACCGACGCTTCCGGAAACATGAAAGCCATGGTTCAAAAACGACGTGCAACGAACTCTGGAGCCAACGATGACTACCCAGACCTCAGTTCATGTTGGTGTGCATAGCGCCCTTAGGAGGTTCGGTTCCTGATCTATTTACAGCGAAGAAAAAAAGGACCGCGGATTGTGCGACGATCCTCCTAGATGTGGCGAAAGAATCCTCCGATTGGTTCCCTCCCCTCAAGGCCGTCCTAGGCGGCGTGAACGCGCTCATCAGACATTACGAGGTATTGGTCCAGTGGTTGGCCATCTCACACAGCTGACACGGATGCGCGCAGCATTTCGGAGAGGTCAAGGAGAAGATCGAAGATCTCATACCCCAGTTGGATAGGCTCAAACAAAATATCACCACGTCAACGGTAAATGGAGACCCCGAAGAGACGGAACGGCGAACTGGGTTGGCCAAGTACGTGCACCGATTGACGACAGTACCGACCACTCCCAATGTTCGTTGTAGCACGTTCGAAAAAATTGAAGAGATGTCCCAGAAACTGTTGGCAAAGGGCACCGTCGCTCGTTTCGCAGACAAGGGGGAGGATTCAAAGATCGTGGCAAAACTCATCGAGCGGCTCCGGGAGGCAATCGTCTGTTATCAGGTGGGTGACTATCGCACCCTGCGTCGTGCATCGTTGACAAGAGAACAGATATCGCAACAGCAAGCGATCTACCATCAAATCACTCACCTCGCAGTAATGAGTTTCCGATTGTCTCCGCAATCGATGCTGACCAATCCGTTTCTTAAGTCGTCGTTCGATACACTTTTGAAGCTCCGGGAGGTAATCGATAATCCACTGCATTACCGCCTTCACAACACACGCTCACGACTGAACAGAAACACTCATTGGTGAAGGACAAGCTGGAATCTGTTGTGGCACGGTTGGATAGACTCAGGAATACCAACGGGCAAGAGCCCCAACACCAGCGATGGGCAAAGTTGTTCGAGTAAGCAACGGTGATCAGCTCCGATCGACAACGAAGTTAATTCCCCCCAGCGACCTCGGCCCTATCAGGGACAAAGCCAAAGCCATTTACGAACGCACAGTAACTGAGGGATACGCGGAAGTAGAGGCAGATGTTCTAGCCGTCTCTGGACTGGCAGAAGATCTTCGGGATGTTATTCTTGAGTACCAGGTTAGTAACGTTCCAGAAGGGTTGGCGTAGGGTCGCTGAAACTGGGGCACGTGTACAGATGGCACAGCAACGGGCGGTGTACAATCAGAACTGCAAATTGATGGTAAGTCGTCGAATTGGTGTCGCAGAAACCTGTCTGACGACAAATCGGACATCTAGAGCACCGGTCAGATTCACCATGTTTCTGGGCGACATTCACCCACTCACACATCTTACAGTCGAGCTATCAACACTAAACCAGTGCCGTCGTGCCAAAGGAGCGGAGTACCGCCATGGCAACCGCCGCAGCTGTCTCAGAGGGACACGGGAGAGTGTCCTGAGTGAGATCGAGTCGTGGACCAAGGACCCCAACAAGTCTTCTGTCTTCTGGCTGAACGGGCTGGCAGGGACTGGCAAGTCCACGATCACCCAGACAGTCAGTGAGCGGGTCTTCGCCGACGGGCTACTGGGGGCGTCGTTCTTTTCTTCGCGCGATTTCGAGGACCGGAGTGATCTCCAGTTCATCTTCCCATCCCTCGCCTTCCAGCTGGCACACAAGTACCATGAATTCCGGTCCATTCTCGTCCCCCTCCTCCAGTCGGATCCGGATGTCGTATACGAGTCACTCTACAGCCAGATGGAGAAGTTGATAGTCAAACCACTCAGATCAGCAGATGTTTCGACGGTCATCGTTATCGACGCCCTAGACGAGTGCACGGACGACGAGTCGCAATCTGCCATCCTTTCTGTCATGGGATGATTGGTTGAAGAGATTCCGAAGGTCAAATTCTTCATCACCGGGAGACCAGAGCCTCGGATCAGATCTGGTTTCCGCCTCGAACTCCTCCGACCATTGACAGATATCTTTGTCCTGCATGATGTCCACCCCAGTCTGATCAACAATGACATCCGACACTTCTTGAAGCATGAACTTTCTGAACTCGGGGAACGGCGTCACCTTGGCGAGTGGCCAACTGATGAACACATTAGCCTACTGTCTCAAAGAGCAGGTGGACTCTTTGTTTATGCTGTGGCCACTGTCAAGTTTCTGGATAGCAAGACTCACCCCCCCAAACAACAACTGGATATAATTGCAAACCTTCCGGAGTGCACAGTCCCTGAGGGAAAGACACGATTCAATCCCAAGATGACCCTTGACTCTCTATACTCGTTGATCCTCCAGATGGCATTTGGTGATGAGGACCCTGAGGTATATTCCAAGGTTCGATCCACCATTGGCACCATCATTCTACTTGTAAACCCCCTCCCACCATCAGCAATAACCGAACTTATTGGACTGGACCCTGAGCAAATCATACTCTTCCTCACATTAATTCAATCGCTGCTCACTCTTGATGAAGATCCCAACCAACCTGTCAAACCATTCCACAAGTCATTCCCTGACTTCATCACTGACCCTTCCCGCTGCCTTGACACAAGGTTTCACATTTCTCCTGGAGATTCACACCTTGAGCTTGCCAGGAACTGCCTGAGATTGATGAACAATGGGTTAGAACAGAACCTTCTATCCCTTCCCAACTATGTGTTGAATTCAGAGGTAGAGGACCTACAAGCAAGAGTTAAGGGTCACATTAGCATTGCACTGGAGTATGCCTGCCGATCCTGGCATATCCACCTCACCAGGACTATGGGAGATACCAGCACTATCCTTTCTGATCTGCGTCTCTTCCTGGAGGAAAAATTCCTGGCCTGGTTAGAAGTGGTCAGCATCCTTAGAGCTGTAAGGGAAGCTGTTGTTGGGTTGGAAAAGTTGGTCCCCTGGTTAGAGGTTTGTTTTGGCCTCCCCTGAGTGACTACTTGAAACTCATGTACCACAAAACAGGTTGATGGCCGCAGGGAGCTTCTTGACACTGCCCAGGATTTCTTTTGTTTTGTGACAAAGTTTTTTGAGGTTGCCAATGTTTCTGCCACTCACATTTACCACTCTGCACTGGAGTTATCCCCCCCATCATCAATTGTCCGAAAGCTGTATCACCATCAACGCATCACAACATCACCAAGGCTAGCAATTGGAACCCTGAATTCATGGAGCCAGAGTGTTGCCATCCCAAACAAGGATCACCCCCATAGATCCTGTACTTGGTCACCATGTGGTCGCTTCATTGCCACACAGACCCGCAAAGCTGTGGAGGTCCGGGATGTCACGATTTTCACCTTTTTTACACTCATTTTTCTTCCAAGTTCGAAGCGCCCAAACATTCGTTCAAATCATGACATGGCGTTATCTTATCTTATCTTATCTTATCTTATCTTTTCTTTTCACACTTCAAAGTCACACCATCAAGACGAGG